>Ga0114129_10000629_pt1 | contig 43924 bp, 41 predicted proteins | sample RhiMetdeltSRZDD1_FD_80071 | JGI IMG/M metagenome (GOLD analysis project Ga0114129, IMG submission 80071) | Populus rhizosphere microbial communities from Tennessee, USA - Rhizosphere MetaG P. deltoides SRZDD1 (version 2) (version 2) | ecosystem: Host-associated > Plants > Roots > Rhizosphere >...
CTGCCAGTGCATCGGTGTTATTGCTGAATGAATAACCGGTTGCGCGGGCTGCGTCGCGGTTAACACCGTTTACTAATGGGTCCTGCCATGGTTCGGCGTTGTAAATGGCAGGAACATTGGGAATAGCTGCCGGCGTTTTATCTACCAGCTGCGCCTGCAATGGTGCGGTTATCATGAAGCCAACCGTAACCAGGCCCCATGTGCTCAATTTGTTTTTCATTTGGGTGCAAATATAAGCGACAAGGCACAAGTAAAGCAGGGAGAGCAGGACAGTACAGGTTGGATGGCTGGTTAATCAGGATAGTACAGGCCGGGTTTCACACTTCCATCTACCAGCTCAATAATGCGATGCGATTTGTTTGCAAAATCGCGGTCGTGCGTTACTGTAATAATGGTGTTTCCCTGTTTTGCCAGTTCATATAAGATGGAAAATATGATGGTTGAATTGGCCGAGTCGAGATTGCCTGTTGGTTCATCAGCCATAATAATATCGGGGTTATTGATCAGTGCCCGTGCTATAGCTACACGTTGCTGCTGGCCACCGGATAGTTTTGCCGAAAGCTTTGTTGCATATTTCTCCATTTCCATTTGCCGTAATTTTTCCATGGCATTGTGTTCGATTGTTTTTATATCCCATTTGCCCAGCTTCATAGCTGGTATCATTACGTTTTCGAGCGCTGTAAATTCAGGCAGCAAAAAATGGAACTGGAATACAAATCCTATATGTTCATTGCGAAAACTGGCCAGGGCATTTTCACGTAGTCCCGTTACCTGTATGCCGTTGATTTCAATGGTTCCTTCATACTCAGTATCCAGTGTAGAAAGCAGGTATAATAAGGTTGATTTGCCACAACCCGATTTACCCATGATACAAACAAATTCTCCCTTGTTGATAGCCAGGGAAACATCATGCAAAACATGGGATGTATCGGGTTGATGAAAATATTTGTTCAGCTTTTCGGCCTTTAACACTTCTGTTGGCATACATCATAATCTTTAACCGCGTAATATGGCAACCGGATCTATTTTCGAAGCTTTCAGCGCAGGCATCAATCCGGCGAGCAGGGTTGTGAGTACGCCGAAAGCGGCTCCGGCAACATAATAGCTGATATCAAAATTCACCGGAAAATGATCTAAAATAACAAACTCATCCTCGGGCCAGGGAACTTTCGACAGGGCATACGATGAAACAAAGCCTAATAAAAGTCCTGCAAGTGCTCCAATCAATCCAATCGTTAATGATTGCGATAAAAATATCTGTACAATATCTTTTTTGTCGAAGCCCTGTGCTTTCAAAATGGCAATGTCTTTCATTTTACCTGTTATCATCATGTTCATGATATTGTAAATACCAAAACCGGCTACGAGTAGTAACGTAAAACTTATCACATAACTGAATACATCGCGAATGAAATTTCCCGCTTTAATAGAGGCATTCACGGTTTCCCAATCATCGGCCTTGTAACCATATTTTTGTGCAAGAACAGGCGCGAGCATTGGTGCATTGTTCATGTTTTTTAGCTTAATGCGAATGTCGGTGATATAGTCGCGGGTTTTGCCCAATAGCTGTTGCATCGATGCAATACTCACATATGCTTTGAACTCATCCATCGTTGAAATACCGAATTTATACGTACCAACCACTCTAAATCGCATCTGTGCTCCTGTTGGCGATGTAGCGGTTACCAAATCGCCCAGCTTAAGGTTTAACTTATTAGCCAGTTTATACCCGAGTATAATTCCATTGTTGTTGGTCAACAGGTTTTCGGTGCGGCCGGTGCTCATTTTCTCCGACAGGTTAAACAGCTTATCTTCTTCCCTTATGTCAACTCCATCGAGCATGGCGCCCAGTTGTACCGGTCCGTAATTGAACAGTACCTGTTCAGATACAAGCGGCGATACGGCAATTATTTCATTGTTTTTTTTCAGATCAGCAACAATGCCCGGAGCATTTTTAATATTCAAGTTGATTTGTTTGGGCCGGGGATGATGAACAATGACCCAGGTTGTGGTATTTTTTTGAAAGTACCTGGCTGCAACAGAGGAGGAATAATCGGTTTTAAAATCGTTGTAAATACGAATATCCGGTGTAACAGATACCAGAATGTTCTGGAAGAAATCGTTCATCCCTTTCATAAAGCTAACGATGAGAATAAACATGCCAATGCCGAAGGTTACACCCAGCATGGCAACGATCGTTTGCCGCTTTCGTGAAAGCAGGTGCACTTTAGTGATCCGGAGGTTCACCGGTAAAATCATGGCGTTCTATTTTTGATTGAGTAACACAGGTGTTTTTTCATCAATGCCCCACAGGACCTCAACATAATCAAGTGTTGAAATACCGGTTTGTACCCGTGCTTTTGTTTCTTTTCCTTTTATAAGAATCAAAACAGTGTCATTATTGATAAAGGCTGTACGTGGCAATACCAATGCCTTGTTTTTGGTTTGCACGATTATATTCGCTTCCACTGAGCTATGAATAAAAGACTGTTCAGGAAGTTGTGCAAATTGGGCATCAACACGAAATGTTTGATCAGCTTCGTTCATTACCGGATAAATGCAGGATACTTTTGCTTTGTATATGGTACTGCCGGTTATGTCGGTCTGAAGCAATACCTGCTGGCCGGTTTTAATTTTATCAATATCCTGCTGATCTACTGCAAGGCGAATTACACGATCGCTGCGCTCGCCCAGTAATGCAACTGTTTCATTGCTGTAAACAGTTTCTCCGGCTTCTTTATAGGTTTGAAATACTACCGCATTGGTGTTGCTTCTGATAAAATATTCCTTCAGATCTTTACGGGCAGCGGTGAGCTGGCTTTGCGCATTGCTGTGCGAAACCTGTAAATCGTTCAATGCTGTGAAATATTTTTGTTCGGCGATCTTTTTGTGATTCAATGAAGTCAGATAATTGGTATATGCATTATCGAGATTGCTTTTGGTGCCGATATTCTCTGCCCACAGGTTATTGTAGCGATGCCAGGTGGCAGAATCATTGGTGAATTTCACCTGTGCATTTTGAACCGATAATTTAAGATCATTCAGCAATGGTGATTGTTCTGAAAGATTGGTTGATACTACATGATAGTTTTTTAACGCAGCGTTAAATCTTTCTTTTGCGGCATCATGGCTGATAACGTACAACAGTTGTCCCTTTATAATGGTATCTCCATCTTTTACCAGTTTTTTTACAATGGTTCCATTTATAAGTGACGATACTTTATATTCGTTTTCGGAAATGATTTTACCCGATGCATACACTGTTTCTATAATGTCCTTCCTTTGTGGATAGATAACCGGCGCCTTATTACATCCGAACGAACAAACCAGTATTAATAATACAATTGTATTCCGGGTATGATGTATTAAGGTATTCATAACAGGAAAATATTACTGTAATTTAATCCTGTTACGATATACCAGCCAATGATGCCGGTCACAGCAGGCAATGAGATGTGTCACAGCAAAAGGAGATCTGTATCTGCGGAGCTTTCTCAGACCGGTCTGCACGAGTCGGTAACAACTACAATGTCAGTGTTTTATTGAAATCTGCCCTTGTTCAGGCTGCATTTTTACCACCATTTAACTTTCGTATCGTTAGAGGTTTTGTTGCCGGTAGATTTTTCGATGATGGGTATAAACCGGATGCTGAACGAATCTTCGGTTTTTACTACGAATGGCGCAAGCTTATTGTTGTTGCTGTCTAAGTAGGTTTTATCGTTTGCAAAAGTGGTAATATCCCATTTGCGGGCACTGTTGCGAATTTGATGTACATAATTCTTAAAGTCGGCCTGAATATCTTTTGGGGAATTGGCAAATGAAATCTCTGTTTCGGGCAAAGATGAGGACTTTAATTTGTAAACGGCGTTTATTACCACGTCGAAGTACCACGAATTGGTTTGCTCAATGGCTTCCATCGAAAAAGTATCTGCAAAGGCTACAATGGCCTGATGTGACGAAGTGTTGGCATCGATGGTCAGGTTAATGCCTGTTGATTTTGTCCATTCAGCGTTTTCGCCGGTTTCACCATTTTTACTAACCCCGTAAAAGGTAATGGCATATTCAAGGGCTGAATTAAATTTTTCGTCTTTATAGTTTATAGGATTATCTAATATTTGCTGTGGCACCACGCTCATCAGCTTATCAAAAATTTCGGTATTTTCTGTGAAACTTTTTGCGGTAATACCAATTGCGGGCACGCTTCGACAACCCTGGCGGTATAAAATTCCATTCTTATAAATATTCATATGAAGCATTTCCTTTCCATCTAACTTAACTAATATGCGTATTTGTTCAATCTCCTGTTTGTTCATAGTCAGGTTTTCGTTAAAAAAATAGGAACGGTATTATGGTAAACAATTGTTGGAAAACGACAGGTTGCGCTATATAGTATGTAGGGGTTGGAAATTGTTAATACTGCATTTGCTTTAATCCTGTTCCCATTTTCTTCTCGGCGATCCTTCCTGTTTTACGACCCGCCAGCCATTTTCTTCGGCTTTTTGTAATAGGCGTTTTCTGAGCTTTTGCGGGTAGAATATTTTTTTGGAGGTTGCGAAATCCGAATATGGTTGTACAATATGCAGCTGGCCGAGTATTTCGTAGGCAGCGGCGCCGCAGCGCATGCCCAACAAGGCATAGTCGTAAGGCGGTTCGCGCAGATATTCTGTGGCAATGCTGTCGAACTGCTGTTTTTGCTGCGGTGTAATAGGAATATATACGATGGCTTTTTTAACGCTATCGCCATTGCTGCCTAAAATGGCATAAAAGTTATCGGAGTTATGTTCAGCAAAGGTGCTGTGTTTGTCGTTCTTTTTGGCAATCCAGTGAAATTTACCGTTTGGTAAAAAGTTCAGTATTTTATTGCTGTCGCCTTCAATACCAACATGACCGCCCAGTACGCCACCAAACCATTTTTGTTCTGTGTCTTTATATTTTTTCAATGGCTTTGAACCATACAAAAAATGCACCTTCAGGTAGCTGGTGTCCTGTGCGAACGCGTTGATGGAAAGTATGCAAAGTATGACCAGTAATGTAAATGATGGCTGCATCGGATGAGGGTAAATTATATTCTAACCTTTAAGATAAGGCGATTTATTTATTTTCCTCATTATCATACCACGATAAAGCACCGGTAGGACATCTGTTTACCTGCTCCTTAATTGTGTCAGAATCGGCGCCCGTGATGGTTACCCAGGGTTTGGTTTTTAAATTAAATACTTTGGGAAGCTGGGTAACGCATCTGCCCGAATGTTTGCACAATTCGGGTTTCCATACAACGGTGATGTCGCCGTTGGTATATTTAATCTTTTTATCAACATCCTCTTCGTGATAGATGTAATTCCTTACTTTGATATTGCCTTCGAGCAATTTTGAAACGGGGCAGTTCTGCGCAATTTCCAGTAAGCGGTCTTTCTTTTCGGCTTCTATTGCTTTTGGAAATGAAATATCGCGGTCGATAAAGGTTGTTGTATTTTCTCCGTCTTTTGTCTGGAACATATTTACGTTCACCCGTATTTCAGGAATGTCCCATTCCTTTCGGTCGATATACATACGAAGCGTTACGAGTGTGCAGGTGGCCAATGACGATAAAAGCAGGGTAAAGGGATCGGGCCCGGTATCTTTTCCACCATTTTTTACCGGTTCATCTGCAATGAATTGTCCGTTACGCCATTCAATAATACACTGATATTTTTCTGTGCCAATACTTCCGTGAACCGGTTTTTGCAGTTTATATTCCATATATGGTTTTTTTAAGGTAAAATACAAGCATCGCTCCGGCAATTTAGGATATGCAGGCTATTGTTTATAATAACTTACCTAAAAAAACGATGAATTTTTCGCTAAATAATCATAGAAATCAGTGAATGAATGTTTTCACGAAAATTTTACAGGCAGGAACGAACCGGTTAAACGGCTATTTCAAAAAGACTGGCTGCTTCCTTACCGTAATGCAGCGGAAGATGGCCGTTTACTTCGGGCCAGGTAGTGCCCAGATAGGTAAAACCGCATCTGATATAATAGTTATTCAGTTTTTCATTGCTGCTCCAGGTATCCATCCGTATAAACCGCCTGCCATTACTTTGGGCATATTCCTTTGCCCAGGCAACAATATGCTTCACATATCCATTGCCACGGAATAACGGGTCGGTTGCAATACGATGAATATATACAGAAGGTTCTTTATCTTTTTCTTTCCATATCAGGGGATCATTAAATGTGATGGCAAAAATGCAGGCAACCTGGTTGTTTTCGATTATTTTCCATTGACGTTTTTCCTCAATTTCTTTTTCAACAAACGATCTTTCAAAGCCCAGCCAGTGTTGCCCGGCAACCAGTTTCTGGTAGAGTGTGCCTTCTTCATACAAATAAAAAATGAGCTCAATATCCTCCATGGTGCTGTTTACAATATGCATAACTGCTGATTTTGATTTACATGTAAAATTGAAAAAAGCAGTGTATGTAAAACAGATTCAGTTTTGGGCGTTTTAACTGTATCAGTTTGCAAATGACTTGTTCCTGCTGCAAGTGAAATGAAAGTTTCACCCTAAGGACGGTGCAGGATGGCTGTTACCGCTGAATAAAGTAATTTAATTGAAACTAACGATTACACGCCATCTATGAAAAAAAATCATGCTACTGCAGCATTGCTTTTGCTGCTTATGGGATTCCTGCATTCCCCCGCTTTTTGCAAAATTTATTATGTAGCCACCAATGGCAACGATGCCAATACCGGTACTATCAGTTCGCCCTTCCTTACCATAAAAAGGGCGCAAACTTCGGTAGTGGCGGGCGATACTGTTTACATTCGCGGCGGAACTTATGTAATGACAGAATCGCAGATTGCGCAATACTCAAGCATCTGGGCATATGTAACCCTGTTGAATAAAAGCGGCTCATCGGGTAAGCGTATCAATTATTGGGCTTATCCCGGCGAAAAACCGGTGTTTAATTATTCAAATATTAAACCAGCGGGCTACCGTATTCATGCATTTCAGGTTACCGGTTCATGGATCCATATAAAAGGACTCGAAGTTACCGGCGTGCAGGTAACCATTACCACCCATACACAAAGTGAATGCTTTGAAAACCAGGGCAGCAACAATATTTATGAACGGTTAAGTATGCACGATGGTAAGGCCATTGGCTTTTATCTTACCAAAGGCGGAAATAATCTGATTTTAAATTGTGATGCCTGGAATAACTGGGATAATGTTTCGGAAGATCAGAAAGGCGGCAACACCGATGGTTTCGGCTTCCATCCCAATAACGATGGAGTAGGGTATACGAATAATGTTTTCAGGGGATGCCGGGCATGGTTTAACAGCGACGATGGTTTCGATTGCAATAACGCCTTTGAAGCCGTGACCATCGAAAACTGTTGGAGCTTTTACAATGGCTACTCTACTGCATTTGCCAGCCTGGGCGATGGCAACGGTTTTAAAATTGGCGGTTTTGGCGTTTCTGATTTCAGCAATCTGCCGGCTACCATTCCCCGTCACCAGGTTCGTTTTTGTTTGGCTATCCGAAACAAGGCAAGCGGTTTTTATGCCAACCATCACCTGGGTGGTAACAACTGGTTCAACAATTCGGCCTATAATAATGCAGTAAACTATAATATGCTTAACCGCAGTGCCGATCATTCGGCAGATGTGCCGGGGTACGATCACAATCTTAAAAATAACCTGGGCTATGGGGCTCGCAGCACCGAATACAGTAACCTCAATTTTTCAACCAGCAATGTAAGTACCAACTATTTTAACCTGTCGGTAACAGTGAGCAGCGCCGACTTTTTAAGCACTGATCAAAGTTTGCTTACCGCTGCCCGTCAGTCGAACGGCAATTTGCCGGTTAATAATTTTATGCGGCTGGTATCTTCGAGCGATCTCATCAATAAAGGAGTGAATGTTGGTCTTTCATACAATGGGTCGGCTCCCGATCTGGGATGTTTTGAAAGCAGTGTAACAACTGCCCGGTTGGCTGTTACAGTAAATGCTGAAACATCGGCATTGTCGGTATTTCCCAACCCTGTACGAGGAACGATCAGGGCTAATTATATTTTATCACAACCATCCGATGTGCAGCTCAGTCTGTATAATGCCGAAGGGGCTTTAATAGGCATATTGATGAGTCGTAAAGAAAATGCAGGGCCTCATACTTTTTTGTTCGATGACAGGCATTTAAAAACAGCGGGCGTATATTTTTTAAAACTGATCGCCAACGGCAGCGCTCAAACAATACCACTGGTGAAGTAGCGTGCAGGCTCCGGTTGAAATTATTATCCGTACAAATTATTGTGCATTGTCAGTTGTTTCGTAGCTTACTGGTAATGAATATACTGCCAATGAAGATAATCAGCCTGTTACCTGTTTTTATTTGTTCCCTTTTACTGGTTCATTGCAGGCAATATGATACCGATATTTTTGACTCTGTAAAAAGAAACGACATTGCCAGCGTTGAACGTTTTATAAAACGCGGGGTTGATATCAATAAAAAAGATGTCGAAGGCCGCACACCGCTTATGTGGGCGGCATTTATGGGGCAAAAAGATATTGCTCACCTGCTGGTAAAAAACAAAGCGCTGATCAACGATAAAAACAAATTCGGCGAAACAGCTTTGTCGATAGCAGCTATGAAAGGACATGCTGATGTTGCCACCATTTTAATTGAAAACAATGCCGATGTAAATCCGGTTAATGTAGATAGTGTTACTCCCCTGATGTACAGCGCCAGCTATGGTTTTGAAAAAGTGGCCGCCCTGCTGTTGCACCACAAGGCGCCGGTTAACACAGTAAGCAAAGAAAAATTAACGCCGCTTGTTTATGCCAGTTTAAACAACCATTACCCGGTAGCCAGATTGCTGATTGAAAAAGGAGCCGATGTAAATTTCATCATGCAGGACCATGAAACCATATTAATGATGCTGGCCACCAAAGGCTTTACCGAAATGGCCAAACTACTCATCAATAACGGTGCATCTGTAAACGCTGTTACCACCTATGGAGCTACCGCATTAATGGCTGCCTGCCGTAACCGCCATGCCGATATGGTAAACTTATTGCTTGCATCGGGCGCTGATGTGACTATAAAAGACGAGAATGGTGAAACGGCGGTTGATCATGCGAAAAGGGCGGGAGAGGTAGAAATAGTCGAAATGTTGCAACGGGGACAAGGAAGTATGAAGTAAGAAGTATGAAGTATGAAGTTGCTGCTCAGAGTTCGGAATTCAATATTCTACATTCATTATTCGATATTTAATTAAAAATAAGCCAGGCAATTACCAACAGGTAACCCCTCCTGGGATTACTCATCGGCGATTGCCTGGTGCTTATTCTATGGTGTACAGATTAATAAATTCTGGTAAATAATCCTGATCCATTACCTGATCCACCGCTTCCGGTGATGGTTATGTGCCCGGTATTACCATTGCCATCATAACCCCACGCTTTGTTATTGTTGGCAGTGCAATTTGTAACAGTATGAGGTACATTTTGTCCTGAACTGCCCAGTTTAAAGCCATTACCATCACCATTTGAACCATAGCCGTGATTGGTGGCTGTGCAACTGGTTATTGTAACTGTATAAGGTTGACCATATAAATCCCAGCCATCATCTGAGTTGTGATTGGCTACGCAACCGGAGAATTTATTGCCGGCGCCGCCTGATAATTTACAGGCAAACCCATCGGCATTTTCGCCTGCGTTTTGAGTGTCGTAATTTTCGTTCGATTTACAATTGGATACATTGTTGTGGTGTGAACTGTTGTAAATCTGCAGACCTGAGTCGTGATTGCCGGTTGTGGTAACATTGCCCACATAATTGTAACCTCCGGCCTGGAAAACAAGACCGGCATCGGGGCCATTTTTAATGGTCATATTGGTAATGTTCCAGTAGCTGCCGTTACATTTTACGACCCAGCCCGATGATAAGCCTGAGCCATCGAGTGTGCCGCCTGTGAAATTAATTTTTGAACTTGAAGTACCGCTGTTAAGCAGTTGAAGGGTACTGGTTAATCTGATGGTACCGCTTACAGTAATAATATCGCCGGCTTTGGCATTGGCGATAGCGGTTTTTAATGCTGATTCGGTAGTAACCGTTGTGTTAACTGCTGCAACAGTTGTAAAGGATGTTCCTTCTGATCGGGTGGCAACATTTGAAGAAGAGGCGGAATCTGTGGGAGGTTGCTCTGTAACTTTTAAACAACCGGCAATAAAGATAAGGAGCGCAATAGCGCTGACGTGTTTTTTCATACTTAGTGGCAATTTAATCGTTTAAAAAAAATGTTCACGATAAATTTAACATATGCACAACATAGTTAGACTTAGCCGTTCACATTAATTTATGCAATCGATGCCGGTAACGTTTGCAGCTTGCCACTTCGTTTGTGATCATAAAAAACACTGGTTCAGAATAGTTAGGCATCCCTTCAATCTGTTATACATCACCATTCTTTACCATCTATATTATAAAAGTTATAATCGGTCATCGGCGCATCGGTAAAACCAAGGTTACGGCCAATGGTAACTATTTGTCCGCGATGATAAGTGCTGTGATTGACCACCTGCATAATATATTCAAAATTTTTGAAATCGCACTGGAACCACGGGCTTACGATAAGCGTTTTATCGATCATATTATCTTCGGTCATATCACTTATATAAGCAGCCAGTTCAGCCGAGGTGGCGAGCAGGGTATTGAAAGCATCTTCTACGGTTCCACTAAAAGGCGTATGGTTTATTTCGGGTTCTTTTTTAATGATCGAAAGCCAGTAGCATTCTGTTTGCCATATATGAAGCAGGGTGAGTTTTATGGCAGGAAAGCTCGATGGCACTTCTTTCTCCAGCAAATACGCCGGTTTTGTTTTTAGCCAGTTTACGAGTGTTGTATTGGCCCAAAGATTATAATTCGCATAATTTTTCATTAAATAAGCCAATGCGGTTTCTTTTGTTGCGGGAGTGGTTTGTTGTTGTACCATGTTTTATTGTTTTTGATGATACAAAGAAAACAGCAGGTAGTGACAACAGTATGTCAGCAGGAAACAGGAAAAAAAGAAAAATTTTAAAAATGGGCGGGTGGGCGCTATTGGCACATGGAGCCCCGGGCAGGTTTTATATTGTAAAAAATGTATTCTATCTTGGGGGATATTCTTATTATATCTATGAAAATCTATCCATTAACCTTGTTTTTGGTTGCTTTCCTTGCAATTGGCGCATACTGTCAAACCAGCATCGCTCATGAATCGGCCGAAGACCTTCCCATGTGGCTGAAACCCGGCAAGCACATGGCCGACATCATGAGCATAAAATCAAAAATAACACCACGGCAAATAGAGCTATCGGGTAAGGTGATAAAGGCCATGAAGGCGAATGCCGCCTGGTTTCGCGATTCGGCCGAAAATGTTTCCGATTCAAATGTGATCTATGAAAAATTCGGATTAACCAAAGCCGAGTTTGAAGAATATTCTGCCATGAGCGACCCGAAATCAAAAGCACCGGAACTAATAAAATCGGGCGAGGAGGAACTGCTGATAAAGCAAAAAGGAAATATATTTTCTTTTCAGGGCGCCGCCAGGCTGAAAAACCTCGATTTGCTTCAGTTTGATATAACAAAAAACGTTGCTTTATACAACGGTAAAGAGCTGGTATTCTCCAATCCGGCCGGATCTGAAGATGAAAACAATCCTTTTAAAAGCCCCTGGCATGGGTATCATTATTCTTTTGAAGATTCAGAAACCGAACTGGACCCTTTGGATGCCAGCCATCTGACTGCAACAAGATACTCTTTCGATATCGGGCAGCTGAAAAGTAATGGCAAAACCATCATCATGTTCATGGCCATGAAAATTAACAACGGAGCGCCTGTTCAAAAATTGATAACGATGTGCATGTTTGAATAAAATATTTTTTTAATAAACTATTTGCTGGTAATACGTGAAACAAAGCAGGCAATTTTTTAGTATTGGACATGAATTAATTACCGGGCCACGAGCTATTTTTCCCCCATCTGACAATAATGGCTGGTTAGAAAAAGACATATCTGTTTATATACATTATTTTGGTGATCATCGTCTTCAGCAAATATCCTTGTGGAGCGACTCTACCATGAATAGAGAAGAGAATTTTCTAAAACCTGTAATACGATTTGCTCATTGGGAAAGGCAAAATGATATGGACAAGTTAAAGGCAGGCATTCCGGTAATGTGGCCTGATGTAAGGATTTTTCTGGGTTATATAAAAGAAGAATTATTTAATGATTTGAATGATGCAATTATTGACGTTCAAAAACATATTCCTTCCCTTCAATTTAAACCTTTGGGAATAAGTTTGCAACGAGATGTTGTAGATTTAAATAGTGACCATTCACGTAATTTGGAAATTTGGGTCCGAAATGGTGTTCAATCCATAAGTTATTATTCTCCATTTATTGAAAATGATGTTTTTTGTAAAAAGGTTCTTGATTTAAAGAATATTATGCTTAAAAGCATGCACCCCTTTGATCATTCAGGATGGAAGGAAAGATATGACAAGCCTTTTAATAATGAAATATATGATTGGGATTACAAACCTGTAGGATAAAAGAAAAGGAAAAGGTTTGCCCCATCATTTCGTAATTTGTGTTCCTATACTTTTTTATGAAGTGGATCACCCGTGAACGGCCAAAGATCGATCGCATTGCCTGCCCATGGCTGATTAAACGGTTTATTGATAAAGAGGCAGAAATTATTTATGTGCCGTTTAATGAAGTGATTAAAAAAGCCGGTGAGCTTGATGCCATCCCCTTTGATGTACCCGATGTGAAATTCACGCACTATGGCAATCGCTGCACTTTTGATGCTTTAATAGAAGAATATAAGATCAAAGACCCTGCTGTACATGCCATGGCATTGATTGTTCGGGGCGCTGATACCGATCGCCATGAGCTGGCTTCGCAGGCTTCGGGACTATGGGCTATTTCGGCCGGACTTGCCTATAATATTAAAGACGATCATGAACTGCTCGATAAAGGCATGTTGTTATATGATGCCTTATACAGTTGGGCAAAGTACCTGCAGCAGGAAAAACATACGCAAAACCCTGTTGAACATTTACTGGTAGATGTGTTCAATAAGTTCATCAAACAAAAACCCGGCTCACCCAAAAAAGAACCTGCCTGGGCAAAAGAATTAAAAGAAATAATACAGGACCAGATAGATACTAATCTTAGCCTGAGCTTAAAAAATATTTCCAAAGAACTGAATGTGCATCCGGCCTATCTGTCACGCGAGTTCTCGAAATATTTCGACGATCTTACATTCGGCGAATACATTCGCAAACTGCGCATCGAAAAAGCCATGCATCTGCTGCATACTTCGCAATATTCTCTGGCCGAAATTGCCTACCTCACCGGATTCTCAGATCAAAGTCATTTTACCCGCATCTTTAAAAAGTTCACCGGTAAAAATCCTTCGGAGTACAGAAGAGAAATCAAAAAGTAAGAAGACGGCATTTCAACTTCGCTCAATGCCTTCGTTCATCCTTCGACCCTTCGACCCGCCGATAGTCGGGCAGGCTTCGCTCAGGGCAAGCCGCTCAGGATCAAAAAGTAAACTCCGTTCAAAAAGGTCAATTCCGTTCTATTTTGAACGGTTGAAGAATGTGATATTGCAGGTTGGTTGAAGGCAGCGTTTCGACCCTTCGGCTACGCTCAGGGCCGTTCAACACTTAATACAAATCCTTCGACTACGCTCAGGATGAAATGGATAACCCGTGAACGGCCAAAGATTGACCGCATTGCCTGCCCCTGGCTGATTAAACGGTTTGTTGATGCCGGGGCTGAATTTTATTATGTTCCAAAAGAACAGGTATTTGAAAAAGCAAAGGAATGGGATGCCATTCCGTATGATATACCGGGTGCAGAATATTCGCACGAAGGGGAAGACTGCACGTTTGATTACATCATTAAAAAGCACGGATTAACCGATCCGGCCCTGCTGCAACTGGCTGTAATTATTCGTGGGGCCGATACCGACCGGTTTAACCTGGCGCCACAAAGCGCCGGCCTGTGGGCCATTTCGGCCGGATTAAGCTATAATTATAAAGATGATTTCGAAATGCTCGAAACCGGAATGAAATTATATGAAGCCCTGTACAGCTGGGCAAAATATGTGCAGGATGAAAGGCACACGTGGAATCCAAAGTAACAGGCAACAGGCACCCCGCAATAGATACTGCCAACTGTAAACAGATACAACAATGCAACCAACATATACACTACAACAATTAATCCTCTATTTCCTAAAGCTCGGCACCATTGGCTTTGGAGGGCCGGTGGCATTGGTAGGATATATGCATAAAGATCTTGTTGAAAACAGGAAATGGATAGAAGAATCCGACTATAAAGAAGGATTGGCGCTGGCGCAATTGGCGCCTGGTCCGCTGGCTGCTCAACTGGCGATATACATCGGGTATATTGACTATAAAATTATCGGCGCTACGCTTGCCGGAATTGCCTTTGTACTGCCTTCGTTTATTATGGTACTGGCATTGGGCTATGCCTATATACAATTTGGCGGATTGCCATGGATGCAGGCAGTGTTTTATGGCATCGGCGCAGCCGTTATAGGTATCATTGCAGTAGGCAGTTATAAGCTGGTGAATAAAACACTGAAGAAAGACTGGCTGCTGTGGGTTATTTTCACAGTGCTTGCGGTAACAACCGCTATTTCCGAAACCGAAAACCTTTGGCTGATAATAGCCGGCGGCCTGGTTACCTGGCTGGTAAAAGCGCCGCCTGAAATAATACGTAAGCGCTTATCTTTTTTCGTATGGCCGGTGTTGTTGCAAATCAGTACAGGCGTTTCGCACAATGAAAAGCTGACACAAATAGCCTGGTTCTTTTTAAAAGCAGGCGCCTTTGTATTCGGCAGCGGACTGGCCATTGTGCCTTTTTTGTATGGCGGGGTAGTAAAAGAATATGCCTGGCTAACCGAGCAGGAATTTTTAGATGCCGTTGCCGTGGCCATGATCACACCGGGCCCTGTAGTAATAACGGTTGGTTTTATCGGCTACCTTGTTGCCGGATTTTGGGGAGCCTGTGTGGCTGCCCTCGCCACCTTTTTACCCTGTTACCTGTTAACTGTTATACCGGCCCCTTATTTTAAAAAATATGGTAAACATCCCGGCATCAAAGCATTTGTTGATGGCGTTACCGCCGCAGCAATAGGCGCTATTGCAGGCGCTGTATTGGTACTGGCCAAACGGCAGCTCACCGATATCATTTCAATTGTTATTGCTCTGCTGGTTGTTGTATTATTGATTAAATTTAAAAAAATTCCCGAACCGTTTATTATTGCGGCAGCAGCTGCAGCAGGATTAATAATTAAGAGTTTATAGTTTGTGGTTTGTACCTGACTGCCTGGTGCCAACTTGAATTAAACGTTGTTAAATTATACAAGTACTTTATAAAATAAAACCTTTTGGTATGAATCGTAAACAGTTCCTTTCTGCCTCAGCCGTTCTTTCTGCCGTGGGTCTTTTACCATCGCATTCAGCACTGGCAAATCATTACGACAACAACGGGCTGGATAAATTAACAGATGCCGAAGGAAATTTTGTGCACCTGCCATTGCCCTATAATAAGAACTTCCTGGAGCCTTATATGGATGAAGAAACCGTTTACCTGCATCACACTTTTCATCACGGCGGGGCAGTGAAGGCAGCCAATACCGATTTGCAAAAGATTCACAAAGCCCTTGATGAAAACAATGTTGAAACGGTTGATTACTTTACAAAAAAACTATCGTACCATTTTTCATCGCATGTACTGCATACCATTTTCTGGACGAACCTTACCAATAAAAAAGCCGATCCCAAAGGCGATCTGTTAAAACGGATTGAAAAGGATTTTGGCAGCTACGACAAGCTGAAAGTATATCTTTCCAAAACTTCGAAAGATGTGGATGGTAATGGTTGGGGTATTCTGGGCTATCAGCCATACTCTGATAAGCTGACCATTCTGCAATGCGAGAACCATGAAAAATTAACCCAATGGGGCGTTATTCCTTTGCTGGTAGTAGATGTTTGGGAACATGCGTACTACCTGAAATACAAAAACAAACGCAATGATTTTGTTGATTCGATGTTGCAGATCATTAACTGGGATAATGTGGCCGACCGGTTGAATACAGCGGTTAAGCTGCGATGAGGCGCTTCATTACTTCATCTGCTCTAACCCCGCATTCACCGTATCCAGGGCGCGCTGGTACAATTGTGCATTGCCTTTATCCATTTTTTGTAGCAGCGCCCTGCACTCCCGTAAGAAAACTCCGGCAAAGTCATCGGTTTGATGTACAATTTCGGCGCTGTTATCTATGATATCGGCATACTTGATCGATTGCGCATCAGTGCTGGTATTGGCAAGCCGTTCGGTTTCCATCGCTTTTCTTTTTCGCCGGTTCCACATGGGGTAGTTCGCCTTTACATACTGATCGGTAAGTTCATCTACCAGATGCAGCGTTCTGTCGGTTTTATGCTTTTCCATTATAGTTAACAGAAAGTCTTTTATCTGCTCTTTCGTTACGGGTGTATCTTCCAGTACGTCGTGTAAAAGTGCCGCAGCCAGTATGCAGACATCTTTTGTATAGGTTGCACAAATTTCCATTACCCGTATAGGATGCGCTATATAAGGTTCATCGGCAAATTTCCGGCGTTGCTCACCATGTGCCTTGCCCGCAAAATCCTTTACCTGTTCAAGAATGTTTTCCATAGTATATCTTCTATAATCTTTATTGTTTTATCAATGAGGTTAATACAGGCAGTTAACATAAGTATAACAAAATAATATAATGTGCCCACATAATTGTTGGTTGCCTGATTTTTTGTGCAATGGCGTATAGAAAATTATCATGTTTGAGGATTTTATTACCCAAACTAATGGGTGTAAGTCACAAATTTATTTGAATTATTTCAATGATACCCGGGGATTATTATCGTGGAAACTTGTCGACTGCACACTTATTGGCAATTCAATAAAATCTTATAAAAGCAAGAAGGGAACTGGAAAGGAGCAGTTCGTTAACAACTGAGTAAGCGTAATTTTTTGCCATTAAAACAGTTGTAGCAAAAGCGATATGGTTTTAGCAGGCTTGTAATTTGCATTTAAACATAAGGATTGTAAAACTAACGGCTGAACAATAAAGAACAAATAGCAAGGGGAACCGATCATTAATTTTATTGTACAGCGTTTTGTCCATCTTCCATATGAATAATCAGCGGTTGCTATACAGCTATACAAAGCAACTTTTGTTGTTTGTGGGAGCAAACAAATATTCTTTTCAAAATGAAATACAAGGTAGAAGCGCTGATTAAAACAGAAATTGAACACGTATTCGGACGCAGTATTGTTTCGTCGAGGGATTGTATTCAGCTGAGCTATGATGTTTACGAGAAAACAAAATGCCAGCTTAATCCCAATACCTTACGGCGTTTTTTCGGTCTTGTAAAGGCCATGTATCCTCCTTCGCATTCTACACTTACCATTTTATCGAAGTATTGCGGTTTTCATTCGGTCGACGAAGTAATTACTTTGAAGAAAGAAGATACGGCCACGTTGCCCGACCAGGAACAGGTGCTGCATTATATGGTTTCCCTGTTTCGCGATGTTACGGCCTGCCATGAAAACGATAACACTTTTGCAGGTGTAGTAATTAACACACTTAACTTTTTAAACCGCAATCCCTTTCTGGCAGATAAATTTCAAAGTCAGATTGCCAAAACAAAAAACGGTCAGGAGTTTTACTTTGAACAGTTTGTAAATATCGATAAGCTGAATTCATATTATGGCGACGGGTTACGTTATTACTATACCGAAAAGCAAACTGTAAGTGCTCAGATATTTGCCCACGCCTTATTAACCTTCAGGTATTGGTTAACGGGTAACAACCCCTTGCTAAAGAAGCACGCTGCTACAGTTGCACAGCAACAAATGCAGGAATGCACCGAGCCTTTTATTTGCGCACGATACCTTGCTACTTTATTATATCATGCACATGCGATGCAATTGCCGGCTGATAATATTATAATAGATGCCTGGAAATATCATAGTGGTTTGGAAGGATCCATTAATAAATGCATTTCATTTCCCCGGTTTGAATTGTATATGTCCGAAGCGCTCATGTTAACCGGATGTTATGAAGAGGGCTTATATTATATTGACTATGCAGTTAAGAACTATAAAGAAGAAAATGATGATACCGGCCGTAAAAAGTTTTTGCAGAATTTTTATTTATTGAAGACAATCGCCTTATATAAATCGGGTAGTTTGCCGGCAGCCAATGAGCTATTCGATAAAATTAATCCCACAGATTTTTACTTTCTGCGAAAAAAATTCAGCAACATACTATACCTGTTATTAAGTGAAAAGCTGAAACGGCAAAATGACAGGCACAGCCAGCAACTGGCAGTATTGTTGCAGGATACAGGCTACTATCGGTTGCAAGCCACATTTTAGCTAATACTAACAAATATTCGTTGAGTTTAAAACAGCATGTATGCAACGACCTACGTATGTAATAATTATGGCCGGAGGTATTGGTTCAAGATTTTGGCCGGTTAGCAGAACAGATTACCCAAAACAATTTCTTGATATACTGGGAACGGGCGAAACATTGATACAGCAAACGTTTAAGCGTTTTGTAAAGTGGGTTCCCGAAGAGAACATTTATGTAGTAACTTCTACAGATTATGTAAATATTGTAGAAAAGCAATTGCCCTCAATACGCCGCGAAAATATATTGGGTGAACCCGAAAGAAAAAACACAGCCCCCTGCATTGCGTATGCATCATTCAGGATATTGCAAAAAGACCCCAGTGCGGCTGTTATAATAGCACCATCTGATCATCTGATCGTTGACCAGTGTACGTTTGAGGCTGTTTGTACAACAGCGTTACAGTTTGTTGATAAACACGATGCATTGGTTACCATTGGAATAACGCCTTCGTACCCCAATACGGGATATGGTTATATTCAATTCAATAAAAAAGAAATAAAGCCTGAGGTACATAAGGTAAAAGCGTTTACTGAGAAACCCGATGCCCAAACCGCCACAAAATTTGTAAATAGTGGGGAATATTTGTGGAACTCAGGAATTTTTGTGTGGCGGGTACAATCAATTATTAATTCAATTGAAGCGTTTATACCCGAACTGCATCAATTATTTAAAAGCAAGCAAAGCTGGCTGGGCACAAGTTTTGAGAGGTTGTTAATCGCTGATATATACGCTGTATGCGAAAATATATCGATTGATTACGCAGTATTGGAAAAGGCAGATAATGTATTTGTTATTCCCGGCTCGTTTGGCTGGAGTGATTTAGGGACCTGGAACAGCGCCTGGGAAAACATGGGGAAAGATGAGCAACATAATGCCGTAGCAGGAAATGGCATATTAACAATAGATACAGTAAAATGTGTGATACGGGCCGAAGATGAAAAGCTGGTAGTGTTACAGGGGCTTGAAAATTATATAGTAGTAGATACTACCGATGTGCTGTTGATTTGTCAGAAGGAAAAAGAACAGGAAATTAAGAACTATGTTAGCACCGTTAAAAAGATAAAAGGCGAAAGATACCTGTATAGTGTTAACAACAATATAAAAACGAATACAATGGGAATTGAACGGATTTATTAAGTAGAAGAATTTAAGTATTGAAAATCATATACAACAAGAACAAAAAAGAACACACACGAAAATTTTATTTATGATATCTTTCAGAAGTTGCAGGCTTTTTGATATAAACTCCAGACCTTAACTATTCCCTTTGCTTGCTTATATAAACACCAAACAGTCCCTGGTTTTTACTCCTGATTTACATGTTGTAGCTTTTCCATAGCGTGATTGCTTGTTTGCGTAACTAATTAAAAAATATATGGCATATATGACAAATATAGCCTGGCCGCGTATTGGGCGGGCTCCGAATATTAGTAGTATTATAATTATTGTAATCATTATGCTGGGAAGTACATCCTGCGTAAACACAAAAAAAGCAGTGTACTTTTCGGATCAGCAAAATGGTTCCTTTAACGCACCCGCCATTCCGAAACTGGTCATTCAGAATAATGACCTGTTAAGTATTTCGGTAAGCAGTTTAAACCCTGAAGCATCTGCCATTTTTAATCAACCGAACAGCGGTGGTAACAGTGTTCCTCAGGCCGGAAATACAACACCGGCCACTACAACTTCTGCTTCGGGTTACCTGGTCGACGGATCAGGTAATATTCAATACCCGTTTCTGGGAACAATAAAGGCCGCAGGCTTAACAAAAGATGAGCTGAAAGATAAAATAACAAAGGATCTGGTGGATAAAAAACTCCTCGTTGATCCAATCATAGCGGTTCGCTTCCTGAATTTTAAAGTTACAGTACTGGGCGAAGTAGCACATCCTACTGTTGTAACAGTGCCCAGTGAAAGAATTTCTTTGCTTGAGGCCATAGGCCTTGCAGGTGATTTAACTATTTACGCCCAACGTGATAACGTACTGGTAATTCGCGACGAAGATGGTAAAAAGGTTACCAAAAGATTAAATCTGAATTCTACAGAGCTATTCGATTCCCCGTACTATTACCTCAAATCGAATGATGTGGTGTATGTGGAACCGAATAAGAATAAAGTGGCCAGTACAAGCCGCTCCCTGCAATGGATACCTATTATATTAGGTGCCTTGTCGCTGGGGGTAATTGTAGTAGATCGTGTAACAAGATAAAAAATGATTTTATGCAGGTAACTCACAAAAGCGGACTCGAGATGGAGAATAAGACAACCGGTATTAACCAGTTATGGAATCGATATGTTTCGTACTGGCCGTGGTTTGTATTTCTGTTGTTGCTGGCAGTGGGAGGGGCTTGCGTTTATTTGCGCTATGCCATTCCCCAATACGAATCCACCGCAAGGTTGCTGATCAAAGATGAAAAGAAGGGAGTCGAAGACTCCAAAGGACTGGAAGCGATCAACCTCATTTCTACCAAAAAAATTCTGGAGAATGAAATGGAGGTGTTACAGTCGCGTACGCTGGTAAAGGAAGTGGTAAAAAACCTGAACCTGTATGCGCCCGTATATGAAGATCGAAAAATCAATTCATGGTTAACATCTAACTCATGGCTATCTTCCAATAAGGATGTTTCTGAGAAATTATCGAATGTGACTTCCTGGTTATCGGCTAAAGGCGTTGTTCCTTCGGGCATACCGGCTTATGGCACATCGCCGGTAATGGTGCAGGCAAAAAATCCCGATAGCATAAAAGATACAAAGAAGGTATTGTTTACCTATAATAAATACGATAATAATGTCATTATCGGTGCCGATAGTTTTCCGTTGAACAAATGGGTTCAAACACCTTATGGCACTTTGCAGTTTGCGCCTAACACCCATATTGCCGATTCAACCGACACGGCACAGGGCCAGTTATATTTTACCCTGCAGGAACCTAAAAAAGTGATATCAGATATTCAGCATCGCCTCGTGATCGCTTCAGCCAGCAAGCTGTCGAGTATTTTAGATATCAGCATACGCGACGAAGTGCCCCAGCGCGGTGAAGATATTTTGAACGAATTGCTGGCTACTTATAGTATCGCCATGCTGAAAGATAAAAATACGCTGGCTGCCAATACCCTGAAATTTGTTGAAGACAGGTTGAACCACGTATCGCGCGACCTGAGTGGTATTGAGCAAAAGATAGAAAGATATAAATCTTCACAGGAAGCCGTAGATGTGAGTCAACAGGGTAAATTGTTTTTGGAAAACGTAAGTCAGAACGATCAGAAGTTGAGTGAAATAGATATGAAGCTGGCGGTATTGGACCAGGTTGAGAGTTATGTAAAGCAAAAAAATAACAGCAGCGGTATTGTTCCTTCAACGCTCGGGGTAACCGATCCTGTACTGTCGAATTTGCTCGGCAAGCTAAATGAACTGGAACTGGAATATGAGAAGAAGAAGTCCACTACAGCCGAAAACAATCCATTGCTGGCTTCGGTAGGCGATCAGATCAATAAAGTAAAACCAGGGATACTGGAAAATATACAAAACCAGCGAAGAGGTTTACAGGCGAGCAAAGGCAACCTGGCAGCTACCAATACTTCTTATACTTCGGTATTACAAACAATTCCTAAAAAAGAACGCGATTTAATTGAGATCAGCCGTCAGCAAAGCACCATGCAAAGCATTTATGGGTTTCTGTTGCAAAAGAAAGAAGAAACAGCACTTTCCTATGCAGCCAATGTATCAGACAGTCGCGTGGTAGATAAAGCTTCTTCAACTGTTTTACCGGTTTTTCCAAAGTCGCCTATTGTATTTGCCATTGCAGTTATTGCGGCCCTTGTTATTGGCGTAACCTGGACAACGTTGAAAGAATTATTCAACAGAAAGGTAATGTACCGGCAGGATATCGAGCAGTTAACCAGCCATCCCGTGATCGCTGAAATTTGTCACGATAAATCGAAGAATCCGATAGTGATCGGTGTAAATAACCGCACATTTGTTGCAGAGCAGTTCCGTAAGCTGCGGGTAGCCCTCAATTACCTCGGTGTTGATGCTTCGCATAAAAAAGTGCTGGTAACATCGGGCATTTCGGGTGAGGGTAAAAGTTTTGTGGCCACTAACCTGGCTTTAAGTATGGCGCTCACTGGTAAAAAAGTGGTGCTGCTCGAAATGGACCTGCACAGTCCGGCTATCAGCGAAAAACTGAAAGTTGCTTCTGATTATGGTATGTCGAGTTATTTGCTGGGGGCGCGTGAGCCTGAAGAAATCATAAAACGAACCGACATAAACGACAATTTATTTTTGATCCCTGCAGGACCCATGTCGGCCAATCCTACTGAATTATTAATGAGCAATAAGGTGCCTGAATTGCTCAGCTATCTCGAGGCCATCTTTGATTATATTATCATAGATACTGCACCGGTAGGGCCCGTAACGGATGCATACATCATTTCACCGTACTGCGATGCCACGCTGTATTTAATAAGGCACCGGCATACGCCTAAAGTACTGGTTGAACAAATAGATAAGAACAGTAAGGTTAATCAGTTAAAGAATATGGCTATTGTGTTCAATGGTATTCGTGCGCGTGGATTTGGCAAACAGCATTATGGATACGGTTACGGATATGGATACGGATATGCCTACAAAGAAAAAGGAAAGCGCAAAACATCATTTAAGCCAGTATAAAGTCACTTCGTGTATCATCACGATACACTGATAATCAGGTTGGCAGTTGGCAATTTGCAGTTTTGCAAAGCAGGCGCCAACCAAAAACCAAAAACCACAAACAACAAACAAAAAAAACTGCCAGCTACAGGGTACTGTAACTGAGATGGGCGGAGCCTTTTTAAAAAATAAAATTAGCATATGGATACAAGCAAGAAATGGTACGCTGTATATACACGGCCAAGATGGGAGAAAAAAGTAGCAGATCTGTTAACGAAAAAGCACGTGGAAAATTATTGTCCGCTGAACAGGGTTGTTCGTCAGTGGGCCGATAGAAAGAAGATGGTGTACGAGCCTTTATTTACATCCTATGTATTTGTACACACCATGCCGCAGGAGCAGCTTATCATAAAACAAACGGATGGCATTTTGAATTTTGTATACTGGCTGGGGCAGCCGGCGGTTATAAAAAATGAAGAGATCGATGCCGTTAAACAATTTCTCGACGAATACCAGAATGTACAATTGGAAAAGATAGACGTGAATATGAACGACCGGGTTAAAATTTCCAGTGGCCCACTGATGGCGCGTGAAGGAAATGTGATAGAAGTGCGAAACAGGACCGTGAAAGTGCATCTGCCCTCACTGGGTTATGCCATGACGGCCGAAGTTGAAAAGAGCAATGTTGAAATTGTTCCTATTGCTTCTTCCTATTCGAATAACTATTTATATAACGCTTTTTTCAGGTGAGATGGCAACCTGCTTGCTGGCAGGTTCGCGATTCACCATTCACCATTCTCACCATTCACAATATGAAAACAGCTCTTATTACAGGCGTAAACGGCCAGGATGGCGCTTACCTGGCAGAATTATTATTGGAAAAAGGATACCTGGTACATGGAGTTAAGCGGCGCTCGTCGCTCATTAATACACATCGTATTGATCATTTGTACCAGGATCCCCATGAAGAAGATGTTCGCTTTCGCATGCATTATGGCGATATGACCGACAGTACCAACCTGATCCGCATCATTCAGGAAACGCAGCCCGATGAAATATATAACCTGGCAGCCATGAGCCATGTAAAGGTGAGTTTTGACACCCCTGAGTATACAGCGAATGCCGATGGTATCGGTACCCTGCGAATACTGGAAGCAGTAAGGATATTGGGGCTTGAGAAGAAAACACGCATTTACCAGGCATCTACATCAGAATTATATGGTTTGGTGCAGGAAGTGCCGCAAAAAGAAACAACGCCTTTTTATCCAAGAAGTCCATATGGTGTGGCTAAATTATATGCTTACTGGATTACTATAAATTATCGCGAGGCCTATGACATGTTTGCCTGCAACGGCATTTTATTCAATCATGAAAGTCCGTTGCGCGGTGAAACTTTCGTTACCCGCAAAATCACACGCGCCGTGTCGGCCATTGCGCTCGGGTTGCAGGATTGTTTATACTTAGGTAACCTGAATGCAAAGCGCGACTGGGGGCATGCAAAAGATTATGTGAAGGCTATGTGGCTGATCCTACAACAGGATGAACCCGACGATTTTGTGATTGCCACAGGCATAACCACCGAAGTAAGGGAATTTGTTCGCATGGCCTTTGCCGAATTAGGCATTACCATTGAATTTAAAGGCGAAGGGGTGAATGAACGCGGCTATGTAGCCGCCTGTTCAAATGAGGAATATCACCTCGAGCCCGGAAACCAGGTGGTTGCCGTTGACCCGAAATATTTCAGACCTACCGAGGTAAATCTGTTGATAGGTGATAGCAGTAAAGCCAGGGCCAAACTGGGCTGGGAGCCCGAATACGATCTGGCCATGTTGGTAAAGGAAATGATAGCAAGCGACATCATAGAATGCGAAAAATCAGGAAGAGTGCAATTGGAACATTTGATTAATTATTAATTCAGTATGAAATCTCTGATGGTGGTTTTAACCATCGTAGCGTTACTGGCGTTTATTGTTGGCCTGTTATTTGGCAAACGGCCGGCAAGAATGTACCTGTTATTTATGCTGTATGCCTTTCCGGTAATTGATCTGAAATTAACACCGGCGGCATGGGGCTGGGGAGGCCTGTCGTTATTCGAAGGGCTTTCCTATATCATTCTTTGTGTGCGGTACAAAGACTTCTTAACAATATTCAAGGTAAACAGGTTTTACTTTATTACATTTTGCACACTGATGTTTTTACTGATTCTGGGAAGCCTCACTTCTCAATTTCCGGTAAGCTCTTTGCTAAACAATTTATTGATCATACCCATTTTTATTTATGCCCGTTTGCTGATATTGGAATGTGTGCAGGATGAGGCGTTCATAAATAAAATGATCACCGGTTTACAAGTCGCTTGTTTGATCTCTATTGCCTTTCTGGCGGTACAATTGGTTGTAGGACTTCAATTGAGATTTTATTCTGAACTGAACCCAAATACCTTAGACAGCAATGGAGTTCGATATCCCGGTTTTTTTCACGACTCGCAAAAGTATGCGCAGTTCCTCGCCATGTCGGCTTTTATATTTCTGATAAACAAAAAGAATATTCAAAGGCCGGGATTCAAAAATCTGTTTTTCTTTTTATTGGTTGCTGTTGCTATTTTTTTAACGGGAGGAAGGTCGGCTTTTTTGGGGCTGATTGCCGGTATGCTGTTTTTGTTATTGTTTGCAGGCATTCAATATAAAAAATATATAATAGTCGGCTGTTTGGCAGGTGGGGTTGTGATTGCCTTCTTTTCGCAATCGCTCATTATGTTTAATCGTCAGGACAATTTCAATAATTCATTCGATTTCAGGGCTGCCATCTGGGAGGAAGCATACGGAATTTATAAGTCACATCCTTTTTTAGGTATCGGTATTGGAAATTATAAAGATTATGTATCGAGGTATGCACAGGACCAATACCTGGTGCTTGAAAATGATGAAATAGTGTTCCTTGATCAGCCCGAAAACGGCTACCTGAAAATACTTACAGAATTTGGCGCTCCCGCATTTATAGTGGCCTTTGCATTGATCCTGGGTCCTGTTTTTGGCGCCATGCGCGCCTGGTATAAAGGGCAAACCGACGGACGGGTAATGTTGTTTATTGCTGGGATCGTTTGCTGGCTCGTGTCATTTGTGTCGTTGTACTCAATAATGGACAGAAGGAATTTATTAGTGGTTCTATGTTACAGCTGTTTCCTTATTTATTTATCCAATCGCTCAAAAATTGTTAATGAAGAAGAACCTGATACAGCATTCAGAGACCCTGTTTAAATCGCGATTGATCAAAAACAGTTTTTGGGGCATTGCAGCCAATGGCTTTCAAACCATATTGCTTAGTTTATTTTTTGTGATCGTAGCCAGAAAATATACTACCGGTGAGTTTGCATTTTTTTTAATTGCCAATACCATTTACCAGTTCCTGGCCGGGTTCTCAACATTGGGTTTGGGTCAATGGTTTACCCGCGAAATAGTAAATACGCCCGACAGGCAGGATCTGCTAAGCCGGTTCTTAAAAATGCAGCTGTACAGTGGTGTGTTTTTTTATGTTTGTAATATTCTGGTTGCATTTTTATTATACCATGATCAGGTGCTGCAATACCTGATCGTATTGCTGGGGGTGAATATCATTTTCGATAATATCATTTATGCCATCAAGGCCCTGAATGTGGCAGAGTTCAATCAGAACAAAACATTTATTATTCTCATCATAGATTCGGTGCTTCGTTTTATCATCGGTTGCCTGCTGTTCGTTTATCCGTTTTCGATCATAACCTTATCTTTTTTATTGATCGGTGTACGCTTTATAACGCTCAATTTTTTTCTGGGGTTCGGTTCGTCAAAGACCATCGGCCTGCGCTACCTATGGAATTACCCGCTTTCGCGGAAAGAGATCAGACAGATAGTTTTTGCGAACTGGCCCTTTATTATCATTGGAAGTGTGGCGATTGCTTACTGGCGTATTTCGAATATTATTATTTCAAAAACACTCACCCTGGCCGATGTGGCCAATTTTGAAATATCATTCAAGGTATTTGCCATAGCGCAGGTGCTGCCCCTGATCGTATCGATGTCGGTATTTCCTACACTGGTGCAATTGTATGGAACAGGCAGCATAAAAAACTTCAAAAACTTTTATAGCAAAGTATTCATTTACTACTTATTGTTTGGGGTGCTCACCTACACCTTTATTTACTCTTTTGCCGATAGCCTCATTCCATGGGCATTTGGGGCAACGTATAATGGCACCGGCGTTTTTACGAAAGAAATGTTTTTAACCATATTGATATTCCCTACCGCCCTGCTACAGGCCAATGTGTTGGTCGCAATGAATATGGAGCGCGCCGATATGTGGATTAACGTGGTGAGCCTGGTATTAAATGTGTTGTTTTGTTTGACCGGGTTTTTGTTTGCGAAAAACCTTACGACAGTAAATCTTGCGATCTTTTTTTCTTTCCTGATTTTTCATATTTGCCAGGATGTATTGTTGTTGCGCAGGGGAATCGTAACAATATGGCATGTTTTTAAATTTTACCTTATTACAGGCGCACTGACAGGTATATATGTATTGTTATCATCCACCTTGCCGCCTGTAGTATTGTTTACAACTTATTGGTTGTTGATAGCAATTTTTTTAATTATCAGTAATAAAGTTCCCGCAGCACAAGATGTAAACGGGTTACAGGTTTCAGGTTCCAGGGCAACACCCGAGGCCTGAGGCTTGTATATTGAAACAATAAAGTATGACAGTAGTATATTACATACAGGTTGCTTTTTTAGATACATGTGTTGAAGTGGTTAAAGTGCTGAAAAAGCATGTGAATCTGCATGTATTGATTGAAATAACACCCCATGGAAAAAATCTTACAATTTTGGATGTACAGCGCATTCCTAAAGATAAAACGCTGGTGCACCCTTCGGAAATATTAACCGAAAAAGCGTATGAACACATGCAAACTTATTTCGACGGAGTTGCCAGTGTGCATTTTGTTGTTCATCCGCACCCAACGGGATTTTCGTATAGTACTTTTCAAACAAACTTCAGGGTATGGAAGTACATCAAACAATTTAAACCGGATATCTTTCACTTTGAAACAGTTAGTCTTCGGGCTATTGGTTTATTGCCGTTTTTAAGAGCATTTAAAAATGTGTGCATTACCATTCATGATCCATTACCGCATACCGGGGAAAATACCTGGAAGATGTGGCTGCCCAGGAAGTTTTTCTTTCACCTGCCCGTAAAAACCCGGTACCTGTTTTATTCAAAGTTTGCAAAAAAACAATTTGAAGAGCACTATAAAAAAATAAAGCATCCTAAAATGGTGCTGCAAATGGCGCCTTATTCTTACCTGTCGCAATTTTTATCAAATAAAAATGTAAAAAAGAAACACATTTTATTTTTTGGACGCTTATCGGCTTACAAAGGGATTGACGAGCTGCTAAAAGCCATGCCTGCAGTATTTAAAGAATTCCCCGATGAACAGCTGATCATTGCAGGTAAAAAGGTTCCCGGATATGTTATGGATGAAGAGATCATAAGCAAATACAAAAATAATATCACGCTTATCGAAAAACATATTCCCCCTGAAGAACTGGTTGACCTTATACAACACGCAAAGTTTGTTGTTTGTCCGTATAAGGATGCTACCCAAAGCGGCGTATTGATGACTGCATTCGGGTTAAAGACACCGGTAATTGCTACAAACGTCGGTTCTTTCCCCGAATTTATAGAAGATGATGTGAATGGCCTGCTTGTACCGGGTGATGATGCCCCAAAATTAGGTGAACAGATATGTTATGCCCTGCGCAATGATCATTATAAAACTTTTGTTCAAAATATTAATAACAATAATGTACATGAGTTATGGAGTCGCAACGCACATATATTTTTGACCGCCTATGCTTTCTGATACCATTAACCGATAGCAGTTGATGCCGCAATTCTTTATAATTGATCCTATTGTATTGCCTGCCATATAAGGTTCAACTGGCAACTACTTGAAATTGCCAATTGATACCCCTTCCTGAACTGTAATGATCTATTAACGCCAAAATTACAGTTATGCATTTTTTCCCGTTTGTATTTCAGGACTGGGCAGCAAATAAAACCAGTACCAAAGGACGTATTATTACCCTGCTATTCAGAATTGCGAATTTTTGTTCAACCCGTAAAATCTATCGCTATATAGGCCTGCCGTACCTCGTGTTTTATAAAGTAGTGGTGGAATGGATTTTGGGAATTGAAATACCATGGAATGCAAAAATAGGCAAGGGGCTTACCGTATATCATGGTCAGGGCATCGTATTGAGTAACCAGGTAATCATCGGCGCCTATTGTACGTTGCGGCATTTTACCACTATCGGAAACAAACAAAAACAGGGCGGAGGCAGTACTCAATCACCGGTGATTGGTAATTATGTAGATGTTGGCAGTAATACCTGCATTATTGGCGATATCAAAATTGGCGATAGTGTTAAGATCGGATGTGGCTCGGTGGTTACTAAAAGTATGCCTTCGAATACAGTAGTAGCTGGTAACCCCGCAGCTGAAATAAAGAAAAAGAACTTTACCCCCTACTATATAACAATCAATAAAATGAAGGTACGAATACCCGAACGAATACCCGAAAACACCGGCATGCATGAGTATAAGCTTACTAAAGAAAAAGACATTTCCAAATGAAAAAGGTTTTATTAAGTGCATATGCCTGTTCGCCTATCAGGGGAAGTGAGCCGGGCAACGGGTGGAGCTGGGCTGTGAACCTTGCACGCAAAGGGTATGATGTTTGGTGCCTTACCAATGTAGAGGATAAAGAAAGTACAATAGCTGAACAAAAGCGCCTCGGTTTATTAAATCTGCATATGGTTTTTGTACAGTTATCACTGGGGCTTGATGATAAGCTGCTGAATACTTCCTCAAAGACCATCTATTTTCACTATTATTTATGGCGCCTGAAAGCAGCCGGTATAGCGTTACAGCTGCACAAAGAAGTTCATTTTGATATTGCCCATCATGTTACGTTTGGAAGTTTTCAGCAGGGAACATTTTTATGGAAACTGAAAGGGGCAAAAATCATCTTTGGTCCGGTAGGAGGCGGGCAGGAAGCTTTACCTGAGTTTAAAGAGTATTTTGGACCGGCCTGGAAAACAGAAAAGCTTCGAAGCTTTATTTCGAAGTTTAGTATGAAGTTCAGTGCGAATTTAAAAAACACGGTTTCACGATCAGACTATATATTGGTAACCAACCAGGATACCGCCGATATAGTAAAAAAAATGCAGACCGATTTGAATGGAAGCGTTCACCTCGTTTTGGATAATGCCATTCCGTTTTCGATGCAGAATATGAAATATATCGAACGGCCACCTGGCAAACAATTGAAACTGCTATGGGTAGGCCGAATGCTTCCCCGAAAAGGATTGAACCTTATTCTGCATGCTTTATCAAAAGTGCCTGAACAGGTTGACTATACGTTTACCATTGTAGGAGGTGGTGAACAATATAAGCTGGTAGACGGATGGATCAAACAATACGGATTAAATCCGCAACGGATTCATTTATTAGGACAGATACCATTTAACGAAGTGGTTCACCATTATGAAAAAGCAGATGTTTTTATTTTTTGTTCTTTGCGCGACTCCTGCCCCGCGCAATTGAATGAGGCCATGGCATTTGGATTGCCTGTAATTACCCTCGATATTCATGGATCTTCACTCGCCGTTCGTGATAACTGCGGCATTAAAATAAAGCCTGGTACAAAAGAAGACACTGCATCGGATATTGCCAAAGCGATTACCACATTTTATGAAAACACAGAGTTGAGAAAAAAATGTTCGGTAAATGCCTTTAATTATGCTAAAGCAAATACCTGGGAACATAAAGTTGATTTAATCACATCGCAATTTTATAATTAATGAACAAACGGATATTGGTTGGTGTACCGCCAAAGCATCATGTTCTTTTGTCTTATGATGAAATAACTGGGTTATCCGAACTGGGATACACCTGCAGGCCGGTATTATATGGTCAAAACAACAGTTCACTCAACAAAATAACCAGGGTGTTGGGAGTAATTGCAAGGGCCATAAATATCGTAAAGGAACTGTACCGGTTTAAACCTCATATTTTATACCTGAACTCACGATTTGAGCCGGTAGGTACTACCCGTGATTTTATCACTGCATTTGTAATTAACCTGTTGTATATACGAAAACTTAAGATTGTAATAAAAACACATGGGTCAGATGTATCTATTCTGGAAAGCCAGGCTTTCTTTTATAAACAGGTAGTTGTTCCGTACCTGGTAAAGCATATCGATGCATGGTTCTTTCTTTCGAATGAAGAGAAAGAAATGATCCGGCAATACAATCCGGCTTTGGCCAACAAAATATTTATTACCGCCAATATTGTTGATCCCGCACGTTCTGTAGCATCGCTTGAATTCAGAAATAAGTATTCGCTGGATGATAATAAATTTAAAGTGCTGTTTGTTGGGCGTATTGTGCGGGAAAAGGGCGTGTTTAGTTTGTTGCAAAGCATTCCATTGCTGGATTGGAAAGAAGATTGCCTGTTTTTGTTTGTGGGAGATGGCCCGGATTTAAAAGAACTGGTTCAGTTGGCAGAAAAATTAAAAGTGTCGGCCTATACCCGTTTTTTAGGATTTATTCCTGATGAAGAATGCGATCACTTTTATGCGAATGTTGATATACTGGCATTCCCTACTTTTTTCAATGAAGGATTTCCAATGGCTTTGTTTAAGTCGGTTGCAGCTGGTTTGCCTGTGATCACTACACAAATCAGAGCAGCCAAAGATCATTTAACTGCGCCTGATAATGTATTATGGGTTGAGGGCGAAAGCCCCGAAAGTGTGGCCGAAGCCCTTGCTGCTTTATATAAAGACAATGGTTTACGGCAGGCCATGTCCCAGAACAACCGGCAAATAGCAAAGAAGTTCTCCCGCGAGCATGTTTGCTCAGAAATGAGTGAAGTGATTTTATCTATTTAGGATGCATTGACCATTGACCATTCACCATTCACGAAATCAATTTGCCATGTTTATCGAAAAGTATTTAACCCCTGATCTGGTGTATTTGCCGGGACGTTATTTCCACACAACCCGAAAACATTCAACTATGTGGATTGTGAAGGCTATCAAGAGATCAAGGGATTACTTTTTACGAAAGATCATTTACAGGCGATATACTATAGGTGAAGGTTTTCACGCAGGATTACGTGTGCGCATCTGGGGCAGGCAAAAAGTAATTATCGGACGGAATTTTTACATCGGACGCGATTCTTTTATTGAAACAGATGTAGTGATAGGCGATAATGTAATGTTTGCCAACCGGGTAGCTATTATTGGCCGGTACGATCATCACTATCAGCTACCGGGAACTCCCACACGCCTGGCGCCGCAGATACGTGATGCTGAATACAACTGGAAAGGCATAGGGCTTACCACTTTTATTGAAAACGATGTTTGGATCGGTTACGGAAGCACGGTTATGGGAGGTATTACAATCGGTGAAGGCAGCATTATAGGCGCCGGCTCACTGGTAACAAAAGATGTAGAACCCTATTCAATTTATGCAGGGGTTCCTGCCCGTAAAATGCGCGGCCGCTTCGACAACTGCGATCAATTGCATAAGCATCTTGAAATCGTTCAATCTAAATACCGGGGTATTCTGTAAAAACCTTCATCCCAAAATTCTAAATGTATGGAACGAAAAAGCATTATCAATTTTCCTATTACAACAGGTAATTATTCTTCTTTCGTCAGTCACATTGTTTCACTGGCCAATCAGAAAGAATCGGCTAATGTATGTGTAGCCAATGTACATATGTTTATAGAAGCGTACAAGGATGAAAACTTTAAAAATATTATTAACGATGCTACCGTGGTAACGCCCGATGGCAAACCGCTTACGTGGGTATTGAATTACGTATACGGCATACGGCAAGACAGGGTAGCGGGCATGGACCTGTTGCCCGATCTGTTGCAGCAAATGATGCTTAAAAAATTACCCGCTTTCTTTTATGGCGGCACGCCCGCTTTGCTCGAAAAAACAGAGCATTATTTAAAATATGCATTTCCTGATTTACCAATAGCAGGTATGTATAGTCCGCCATTCAGACCGGCTACATCTGAAGAGGAAGAAAAACTGGTTCAGAAGATCAATAATTCCGGTGCTGCAGTTGTTTTGGTAATACTGGGGTGCCCAAAACAGGAAAAATGGATGGCCTCGATGAAAGGCAGGATCAATGCTGTAATGATTGGCGTAGGAGGGGCTTTGCCCGTAATGGTAGGCATGCAAAAACGGGCCCCTGCCTGGTTACAAGGTCTTGGACTGGAATGGTTATTCCGCCTGATGCAGGAACCCCGCCGCCTGTTCCGCAGGTATTTTGTTACCAACTCTTACTTTATTTTTTTATTCTTCAGGAAGATTTTTAAGAGGCAAAGGATACAGGTTGATAAGGTGGCGGGGTGACATTCACCATTAACCATTGACCATTGACCATTGACCATTCACCATTGACGATTATGAACAATAGATTTTTGCGCCATTTACAACTAACATTGCTGGCAATGGATGTGCTGGCGATCAACATCGTATTTTTTACAGCCCAGTTCTTTTTCAGAAAAGAAATGCTCATAGAGGCATATGTTGAGTATACCTGGTTTGGTTTCTTTTTAACCATCGCCTGGCTGCTGGTAACATTAACCGGCAACGTATATCATGAGCGGAATATATTTTCATTTGAACTGTTCGCAGGACGGTCAACACGCGCCTTTTTATATTTTCTTTTAATGGTGTGCGCCTTTTTGTTCTTCTCGCACTTTTATATTATCTCCCGGTTATTTATAGCAGTAGTTATTTGTGGCATACCTTTAATGTTAACGGGTAACCGCTTATTGTATCTCGCCGTATACCATTATTTTAAAAAGAAAGATTTTTTTGTAAACAAAGTAGTGGTTATAGGGTATAATAACCTGTCGAAAAAACTGGTCGATTACCTCGAAGAAGACGGCGTGAATAAAGAAGTGGTCGGTTATTGCGACGAGCTCGAAAACATTCATGAGTTATCGCGCTACCCTATATTAAGCAATATCAACGGAGTGCTTGAAGTGTGCAAAAGATATGGAGCTACAGAAATATATTCAACCATTATTCCTGAACAATATCCCGGCATATACCGGCTTATAAAAAAAGCCGACCAGAATTGCATTCGTTTCAGAATTGTGCCCGATATTGGCGCCCTCGTAAAACGGCAGGTATTTATCGATTACTTAAATGAAATTCCGGTTCTTTCATTGCGTAAAGAACCGTTAGACGATCTGGGTAACAAGATCAAAAAAAGGTTTTTCGATCTGTTGGTAAGCTCCCTGGTAACCTTGTTTATTTTGTCGTGGTTAATTCCCATCATTGGTTTACTCATTAAGCTGGAATCAAAAGGCCCGATATTTTTTAAACAATTACGTAGCGGGCAGGATAATAAAAGTTTCTGGTGCCTGAAGTTCAGAAGTATGCAGGTAAACGATAATGCCAATGTACTGCAGGCCACCAAAAACGATGCGCGCATTACACGCATAGGACAGTTTTTACGCAGGACCAACCTCGATGAATTTCCGCAGTTCCTGAATGTGCTCATGGGTGATATGAGCATTGTTGGTCCGCGTCCTCATATGCTAAAACATACGGTAGATTATTCCCGCATCATTGACGAATACATGATACGCCAGTTTTTAAAACCGGGCATTACAGGCTGGGCCCAGGTAAATGGGTTTCGTGGCGAAACAAAAACGCTTCACCAGATGAAAAAAAGAGTAGAATACGATTTGTGGTATATGGAGAACTGGAATTTATGGCTGGATATAAAAATTATGTTTCTCACGATCTTTAATACTATAAAAGGTGAAGAAAATGCATTCTGAAAACGAAGTGTCGAAAGTACCAGGGTATTGGTATGATGCCCCGGTTAAGATGATCTTATTTGTAGTGCTGCTGATAGTAACAGGTTTGTTTTGTGAGTGGCCCGATTTTCATCCCGAACATTATTTCGGGGCCAATTACCACTGGTGGCTCGATATGATCTTTCATGGCGGATATTATTTTGTAATTACTATTTTTCTATATATACTTATTTGCAGAGGACGGCATATTGCTGTGTTTTGGGTAACAGTATTGTTATCGTCTTATGTGTTTGAAGCGATGCAGTATTTTATACCCGGCCGGTCTTTTTCGTTATTGGATATGACCAGTAATTTATTGGGCATTTCTTTAGCGACCATACTATGCGCCCTGTTTTTCAGATGCTAACTTGCTAAGCTAAACGCATTTGTAATGACAAAACAACAATTGAAACCACGGATTTTGTTTATCGTTCAGCTTCCTCCTCCAATTCATGGTGTTACGCTTATGAATAAGTACGCCATAGAAAATCCAGACTGGGAAAATGATTTTATTGTTAAAACGCTTCCCATGCATTTTGGCCAGAAACTCGATGATATTGGTAAAATTACACCGGGCAAGGTGCTGCATATGTTTCGTTTTATGGCAAAACTTTGCGGTACGCTTATTTCCTTCAAACCATCGTTGGTATATTTTACCATTGTGCCAACCGGAAAAATATTTTACCGGGATGCTTTGTTAACAGGTCTTATGAAGCTTTTTTGCCGGCGCATCGTTTTTCATCTGCATAAAAAAGGAATTGAGGAAATGGCAAATCGCTCTTATCACAAAAAATGGTTGTTAAAAACAACATTTAAAGGAGTAAAAACGATTTGCCTTTCAGAAAAGTTAACGGAAGATATTCGAACTATATATGAGCCGCAGCCTTTTGTACTGCCCAACGGCATTGATGTAGTCAATAATAACGGGCGTAAACCTGAGAATGAGATACCACAGATAATTTATTTGTCGAATCTTGTAATAAATAAAGGCATCGAAGTTTTCCTCAAAAGCCTTGTTGATTTATATAATCAGGGTTGCCGCTTCATGGCAAGAATTGTGGGGGCGCCGGTAGATTATACCATTGAGCAGGCAAAAGAATTTTGTGAACATACGGGCATAGGTCATGTTGTAGATGTGGTGGGGCCCCGGTTCGAAAAGGATAAATTTGAAGAACTAAAGAAGGCAGATATTTTTGTGCTTCCTTCTTTTAGCGAGTGTGCTCCTTTATCAATTTTAGAAGCCATGCAATTTGGCTTACCGGTGGTTGCTACGAGTGTTGGTGGCATACCCGACATTATTTCGGATGGCGTAAACGGATTGCTGATACCACCGGGCAGTATAAAGGAGTTAACTTTTAAACTAAAGCAATTACTGAACGATAAAACATTACGCACAAAAATGGGTAATAACGCCCGTGAAAGTTTTATTCAGAAATATACGCTCAATAACTTTTACGAAGGGCTGACCGGTATTTTCCGGCAGGTATTGAGTGATAAACCTGAAAAGCGGGTAAAGCGCAAAGGGCACATCAACGATACGTAATGTGCCCTTTGTTTTTTGTTGTACAGCGATTATTGGTTTATTGTTTTCTGTGTGCTATCGGCACGCTGGTAATTCCAGCAGGCATGGTTGCCTTGCCTGTTCCGGAAAATTCCGCGGACCATAAAAGCGTTGGTCGCAATAAACACAACGATAGCTAAAATAGCAGCCACTTTTGTAATGGTGGTTAAGGTAGCGCTTCGCGAAAATCCGCCAAATACATACCCTATAATAAATACCATACAGGCTGCAAACAGGATCCGTAATAAAATGATTCCGATAAACATAGTTGTAAATTTTAATGATGAATTGCTTCTACTTCTTTCTTCCCCCAATGCGGGCCTGCTTCACCTGTTTGTGAGTTTAGATGCTGCAGGGCCTGCTGAAATAATTCCTTAGCTTTTTTCTTATCGCCGCCCCACATTTTGGGCGTTGCATATTTCTCCCATCCTGCTATATAAAGCGCCCTTCCGTTATCAGCATTGGCATGCAATGCCAGCTGGGTATAACGACTTGCGACTGGTCCGTACTTTGGCCCATAGGTCATTGGATTGATATATACCCGCGCTCGATTTACCATACTCATAACTACGTACACTTCCGACAGTTCTTTCTTTTGTTTGCTGGTGTCTAACAGCGACAGTGCTTTTGCAATCTGCTGATCAGCCTGGTCGGCAAACGGTTCTATTTTATCACCGTCGTCCTGGTAAAGCCAGGCTGTTTTGGCATTGCAAAAAGCGGCATAATACCAGGCGAGCCAGTTATTGGGTTCACTGTTTGCCAGTTGGTTGAACTGTTCTGCCAATTGACGGTATGTTGTTGCAGAACCGGCATTGTCGAGCTGCGTAACATACGATTGTAATGGCGTGTTCTGTTGCGATTGAGCTGTTGCATGTGTTGCAACAGCAATGGCGATTAACATGATTAGTTTTTTCATTGTATTATGTTTACTGTTAAAGATTTTCATTTATAAAATCATCCCTTCTGTCAATTCCAAATGTCATGAACAGACCGAAGTAATAACTGCGTGGCGCTGCCAGCATAACAGGCGTTTTATGTTTCCCGTTATAGCTGTACCGGTAATCAAAAACCTGTTTGGTGCCCAACAGGTTGTTCAATCCGAAACCAATACCAGAAAAATCTTTGCTCTTCCAATTTGGAAATAAAGAGAACATATAGGCAAAACTCATATTCAGTCCGTTATAGGTATTGGTAGTTCCCTGATCATTGATGATGGCGTTACCGGTCGCATCGCTTTGAAAATTATAGTAAGGCCGCCCGGTTGCCAGCGTATAAGCGAGGTTGGCAGATAGATTAATATCCGGGAAGAACTTTTTGATGGCAATGGCCAGTGTATGCGGCGTTGAAAAATTCGGACGCAGTGCATAAGGATAATCCATGAATGTACGTTTGGTATCCAGGTACGTATAACTGATCCAGTAATCAAAGCCTTTAAAGGTTTTTTTGTCGCGCCAGAATAATTCAATGCCCCGGGCATACCCATCACCATCATTGGCTACCACCGGAACGGTTGTTACAAGGTTCTTATAGGTTTTGTAATAGGTTTCTGCTCTGAGCAACCGGTTGCCCATCTTTTTCTGATAATTCAAAATATAATGGGTGGCTTTTGTAAAACTTAGGTCGTTGTGCAGCAGGTACCTGTTTTCGGGTTTTTGATAATACACGCCATAGGCAATATTTAATTGAGAGCCATCGGGCAGTTTATAACCAAGGCTTATGCGGGGAGCAACAGACAATTGTTGCAGTAAGTCTGAATATTCTGCCCTGATGCCAATACGCGCTGCCAGTTTTTGGGTGATGCGTATATCGTCTTCAATAAAAAAGACCTGCAGGTTATCGGTAAGCACATTGGTTGTATCGTTATACGTATAATTGTCGCACGTGTAAAAGTATTCGGTACCAAAACGAATGGTTTGACCGAGGCTGAATCCTTTGCTGAACACAACCCTTGCCTGAGCAAAATCAGATTTTGTATGAAGGGTATTGTTCTTCTGGTTATACGGGTACCACGATAAATAAATTTTCTGGCTGGCGTCATTCAGCAATCCGTTGTTTAATGCTTCTTTATAATAATTAAAGGCTATCGCAGCATCTATCTTCCACCTGTTTTTTAATGATTCGCGGTACGACAGGTTAACGTAGGCATTTGTTCCATTGATCTCATACAACGAATGCAGGTCGGTACTGTCTATGTCAGTGTTTAACATACCTGTATGACTATACCCGTAATTGGCATACAGTTTAAGCATACCTGTTTTGCTGGTGCGGGTACGATAATTTATATCTGCAGTCAGGTATTCGGGCCCGTGAAAGAAATCGGGCTGTTGTTTTACAACCTGGTTATACGGGTGCAGGTTGCCATAGCGAAAGTTCATGCCATAACTGCTTTGGCGGTCGCGCGATAGTTGCTGAATACCAGCTCCCATGCTTTGCGGAAAAAAATGCGCGCTGGCCGACGACTTATCGGGCAGATCAACTGTTTCAAGGATCAGCGCACTGCTGAGCGCTTCGCCGTATAAGGCAGAATAGCCGCCTGAGCTGAATAAAATGCCTTTAAACAAAAACGGGTTCAGCCTTGCGTATTGCGGCAATCCCGGCACGCTGGAGTAATTAGGATTTTTCAGCAGCGTTCCGTCTACAAATTGTTTACTTTCCTCACCGGTGCCACCCCGAACAAACAAGCCTTCCTTTTCACCGATTTGTTGCGCACCAGGTAATGAGCGCAAGGCGTTGGCAATATCACCGCCGTTACCGGCAACCGTTACCGCGTCTATGGGTGTCAGCGATGCGCCTTTAGCTTTATCGCTGGCCTCGAAAGTGCCGGCGCCCACCACCACTACTTCGCCAAGTGTTTTTGCTGCTGAGGTAAGTATAATATTTATATTAATGGATGAGTCGTTCAGTAACAACTCCCTGGTGCTGGTTTTAAATCCCACCGACGAAACCTGTAACAGGTATTTGCCTTTTACCGGTGCGGTAATAGCAAAGCTGCCCGTACTATCGGTAACAGTGCCTTTACCGGTTCCTTTCAGTCGTATGGTTGCAGCTGCAATGGGGTTATTATCTGCTGATGTAACAGTTCCCGAAACAATGCTTTGCGCATAGGAAATTGTTGTTACCGGAAACAACAGCATGGTCAGGTATATTTTTGTGTGTATATTCATGTGCTGAATTTTACAACACAAAACTATTTTGATATCACAGGCGGCGGGGCCAACAATAGCTGTTAAGGGTAATTGAATAGATGTAGGGTAAAAATGAGGCGATAACTATTCACCACTCACCATTCACCATGAAGCTTTACAAAACAACCAAAGGCATTCTATTACAATTCAGGGAAGAATATTATATGTTGCAACAGGATTGGGATGAATTGATCAATCGCAATGATCTGTACACATTTTTGCACGAAGCCTGTTTGAACGGCAAAACCATAACGGCCTCACAGGCCGAAGCATGGTGTGCTGAATACTTATTGCCGCCAATCGGTATGCAGGAAGTTTGGGCTGCAGGGGTAACCTATTTACGAAGCCGCGATGCACGTATGGAAGAATCGAAAGAAGCAGGTGGGGCCGATTGTTATCAGCGGGTATACGAGGCCGAACGCCCCGAATTGTTTTTCAAAGCATTGCCACACCGGGTGGCCGGTCACCTGCAGGCTGTTTATATTCGAAAAGATTCGATCTGGAATGTGCCCGAGCCCGAACTGGCGTTGTATATCAATGGCGCCGGCGTTATTCAGGGGTATACCATTGGCAATGATATGAGTTCGCGAAGTATTGAAGGCGAAAACCCGTTGTACCTGCCGCAGGCCAAAGTGTATGAAAAAAGCGCCGGCATGGGTCCTTGTCTGTATGTTACCGAACATCCCATTGCCCCCGAAACGGGCATTCATATGACCATTCATCGCCACGATAAAAAAATGTATGAAGGCGATACGTCAATCAATCGTATGAAGCGTTCATTGCCCGAGCTGGTTGCCTACCTGTACCGCGAATGTGATTTTCCGCATGGTTGCTTTTTAATGACCGGCACCTGCCTGGTGCCGCCCAATGATTTTACCCTGCAACCCGGCGATCGTGTCACCATCAGTATTGATGATATTGGAACGCTGGTGAATATCGTGCAGGTGAAAAATTAATACAAACAGAAATACCACACCCACGCCATATACACCGGTTGAAAAAACAACCGTGAAATATTATAAAAGTTGGGTTTGATGCGCGCTACATAAATATTTGCAGGAAATACAGCTGTTAATAAAAGCAATAATCCCAAGGCGGCTATCGTGCGCGTAGCATCAAACACCAGTAAAATGCCCAATATAATTTCTGCAGCGCCGCTGATATAATTCAACGCCCGACGATAAGGCCAGTGGGCGGGGATCATCGCTTCGAGTTTTTCGCGTTTGGCAAAATGACTGATGCCAACCAGCACAAACATGGCAGTGGTAGCAAAAACTCCTTTATCGTTCAGTGCAGCCATCCATGTACCTCCTGAGATCAGATCAACAAGAAATCCAACGCCAAAAAAGAATAACAAGCCAATTAAAAAAGCCATAGTATAAAGGTTTTGATAAGAAACAGCGCAAGGTAAGAATTTTGTGATTTTGGGATTTTGCGATTTCGGAATTTTGAATAAAATCTCTAAATCCGGAAATCTCGAAATTGCTCATTATATTGCTGTATGCACAAATTAATTGCTGCCTTATTAATTGCGATTTCCGGCACCACTATGGCTCAGGTTTCTGTTAAAATTACAACAGCCGGCAACGGATGGGCGGCCAATTCGGTGAATACGGTTGTATTTCGCCATAATTCACTCACTACTTTTAAAAATACCCAATACATCGCTTATTACGATTCGGCCCAGCGGCTGGTGATCGGCAAACGAACCATTGGTTCTGATAAATGGACTATTCAACCCACTCAATACACCGGCAAAGCCACCGATGCACATAATACCATCAGCATTATTACCGACGGCGATGGCTACCTGCATATAAGCTGGGACCACCACAACAACGAATTGCGGTATGCCCGCAGTGTGGCTCCGGGTTCGTTGCAGCTTACCGATAAATTACCCATGACCGGCAAAAAAGAAAATAAAGTTACCTATCCCGAATTTTATCGCCTGCCCAATGGCAATCTGTTGTTCCTGTATCGCGATGGCGGCAGCGGCAATGGCGACCTGATGCTGAACTATTACGACCGTAAAACAAAACAGTGGACGCAATTGCAGGACGGATGGATCAATGGCGAAGGCCGGCGAAATGCCTACTGGCAAATGACCATCGATAAAGCAGGCGTCCTGCATTTGTCGTGGGTATGGCGCGAAAGCCCTGATGTGGCATCCAATCACGATATGTGCTATGCGAAATCGAACGACGGTGGCCGAACCTGGCAAAAAAGTACCGGTGAAAAATATACATTGCCCATTACTGCGGCCACTGCCGAATATGCCTGCCGCATTCCCCAAAAAAGCGAGCTCATCAACTCTACCACTATGGGTACCGATGATGCCGGCCATCCCTATATCGCTACTTACTGGCGGGCTGCAGAAAGCACCATACCGCAATACAGACTGATATATAACGACGGCCGTAAATGGATCGCGCAACAAATAAGCGATCGTAAAACGGCTTTCAGCTTATCGGGCGGAGGCACCAAACGGATACCGATATCGCGCCCCCGTATTTTGATCGCTAATAAAAATGGTAAAGTGCAGGGCGTACTTATTTATCGCGATACAGAACAGGGCGACAAAATAAGCGCAGCTATTTGCAGCGATATTACGAAGGGCAAATGGCAGGTAAAGAATCTTACCGAAACATCTGTTGGTTTATGGGAACCCAGCTACGATACAGAATTATGGAAAAGCAGTAAAGTGCTGCACCTGTTTGTTGAGCGGGTTGAGCAGGGCGATTCCGAAACCACAAAAGATATTGCACCGCAACCGGTTCAGGTGCTGGAATGGAAGCCGTGAGAGGCTCTATACTTACACTACCTTTAAGCTATACTTAGCCTATACTTAGTCTATACCAACTCTACCCCTTAGGTAGTCTTTTAGGTAGTCCAGAGGTAGAGAAGGGATAGGGAAAAGGTAGGGCAGAGGTAGGCTTTAGGTAGGCAGCGGGTAGCCAGGGGGTAGGCACGAGGTAGGCAACGTATTTTTAAGATATTGTAAATCATAAAATTAAAATTTCATGAGGTAGCCACGAGGTAGCGAAGAGGTAAACAATGGGTTCTATCGCCTTGTAAAAGAACAGATTGTAGTAGGTCGTTTGCCTGTTATAAAATACATGAATAAAAAATTAAGCTTTATTGCAGATCGCACGCCATTTTCAAATAATCAGTATATTTGAATAGATATACAAATCACCAAATGACTAAATTTTGCACATATGCGGCTTGTTGTTGTTGCTGTTGTACGGCAAAGGTGGTTATTATGGTGGAGGATAACCATATGTAGATTTATGTAACTTTTATATAAACAGTATTAAAGCTCCCCATGTATCGGGGGGCTTTTTTATTTTAATACCTTTTCCCATGTCGTCGACTATTATAACAGCAACACAAACAGATGAGCAACTGGCCGAAAGTATGAGGTTGCTCCAAAAACAAATAGGCCGCACACCAATGCACCGCATTGCCCGGTTGTTTAACAAACCCGGTGTAACCATTTATGCCAAAAAAGAATGGGAGCAGTTATCGGGCAGTGTAAAAGCAAGGGCAGGGTATGGCATTTTTAGCGCGGCGATCGAAAGCGGCGCCTTAACACGTCAAAAAACGTTGCTCGACGCCACCAGCGGCAACACAGGCATTGCCTATGCAACCATCGGCCACCGGTTAGGTGTACCCGTTGCCTTGTGTTTACCCGAAAATGCTTCGCCCGAAAGAAAGGAAATACTGCAGTCGCTGGGTGCTGAAATTATTTATACCTCGCGTTTTGAAGGTACCGATGGCGCGCAGCAGGTGGCCAAAGCGCTGGCAGCCGAACATCCCGGCAAATATTTTTACGCCGATCAATATAAGAACGATAACAACTGGAAAGCGCATTATACTTCAACTGCGCCTGAAATACTCGAAGTGCTGCCGGGCATTACACATTTTGTGGCGGGACTGGGCACCACCGGAACATTTACAGGTACCGGCCGCCGGTTGAAGGAATATAACCCGGCCATCAGGTTGATTTCATTACAACCCGATAACCCCTTACACGGACTGGAAGGCTGGAAGCATATGGAAACGGCTATTGTACCCAC
>Ga0114129_10000630_pt1 | contig 43905 bp, 38 predicted proteins | sample RhiMetdeltSRZDD1_FD_80071 | JGI IMG/M metagenome (GOLD analysis project Ga0114129, IMG submission 80071) | Populus rhizosphere microbial communities from Tennessee, USA - Rhizosphere MetaG P. deltoides SRZDD1 (version 2) (version 2) | ecosystem: Host-associated > Plants > Roots > Rhizosphere >...
ACCGGTGCCCGCCCCCGCCTGACCGACCGGCAGCGCCGCATCCTCGACTCCTACGTGGCGCCGCTGGCCGCGGGCGGGCATCCGGCGTCGCACCAGCAGGTTGCCGAGTCCCTCGGCATCAGCCGGTCCCTGGTGCGCCTGGAGTGCAACCGCATCTGGAGCGAGCTGCTGGTGGCAGGCGTGCCGATGCGGGACTACGGCGACCCCCGGGACCTCGTCGCGGACGCGTGGGCCCGCCACCGGTTCTGAATCTCACCCCGGTCGCCGCCGGCACGCCCTAGCGTCGGGCGCCGTGGAGCGCACACGTCCCGACGACGACGCCGACGAGCTCACGATGTTGAGCCAGTACCTCGACTACCACCGGGCCACGCTGGTCAACAAGGCCAGCGGCGTCGACGGCGCGGGCTGGCGGGCCACGCTCGGGGCGTCGGAGCTCACCCTCGCCGGCCTGGTCAAGCACATGGCGCTGGTCGAGGACATGTGGTTCCAGGAGGCAATGGGCGGCGAGGATGCCCGCGAGCCGTGGGCCAGCGTCGACTGGGAGGCCGACCCCGACTGGGACTTCCACACCGCGCCGGACGAGGACCCCGCCGCGGTGCTGGCGCTCTACGCCGAGGCGTGCGAGCGCAGCCGGGCCACGGTGGCCCGGCTCGGCGACCCCGAGGCCCTGGCCGCCCACAAGACCCGGCGCGGCTACCGGCCGACGCTGCGCTGGGTGATGCTGCACATGCTCGAGGAGACGGCCCGCCACAACGGCCACGCCGACCTCATCCGCGAGAGCGTGGACGGCTCGACCGGCGATTGATCCCTCTGTTGGCCGCCGACACCGCTGAGTAGCGTGGCGCCATGGCCTTCGCGGCATGGCACATCCCCGTCCGGCTGATCACCGGCGCGTACATCCTCAACTCGGGCCTGCAGAAGCGGGCGGCGGACAGCGAGACGGCCGAGGGCCTCCACGGCTTCGCCAAGACGGCGTATCCCCAGTTCGAGGACATGCCGCCGGAGGACTTCACCAAGCTGCTGTCCACCGGCGAGATCGCGGTGGGCGCGCTGCTCCTGACGCCGGTCGTGCCGACGGCGGTGGCCGGCGCCGCGCTCACCACCTTCGCCGGCCTGCTCGGCGGCCTGTACCTCCGGACGCCGGGCCTGCGGGAGGAGGGCAGCCTCCAGCCGACGCAGCAGGGCATCCCGCTGGCCAAGGACTCGTGGCTGCTGGCCATCGGCAGCGCGCTCGTGCTCGACGGCATCCTCAACCGCAAGAGCAAGCGCGACGCGTCCTAGCGCCCGCGCTCCGCTGGCATATCTGACACGCTGTCAGGTATGGCCGAGAACGAGGCAGGCACCATCCCCGCAGCGGTCGAGTTGGCGGGCACGCGCCACGGCGACCGGGAGGCGCTGGTCGACGGCGACGTGCGGCTGAGCTTCGCCGAGCTGGCCGCCGCGGTCGACGACGCCGCCCGCGCCTACGTGGCCGCAGGGATCGAGCCGGGCGACCGGGTGGCGCTGTGGGCGCCGAACTCGGGGGCGTGGGTGATCGCCGTACTCGGTGCCTTCCGTGCCGGGGCCGTGGTGGTCACGGTCAACACCCGGTTCAAGGGCGGGGAGGCGGCGCACGTCCTGCGCACGGCCGGGGCGCGGATGCTGATCACCGTCACCGACTTCCTCGACACCGACTACGTCGCCCTGCTGGCCGACGCCGGCGCCCCGGAGTCGCTGGAGACCACGGTGGTCCTGTCGGGGCCGGTGCCGCCCGGCGCCACCCCCTGGGCCGACTTCCTAGCGGGCGGCGCCGCCGTCGACCCCGCTGTCGTGGCCGCGCGGGCGGGGGCGCTGCGGCCCGACGACGTGTCCACGATCATCTTCACCTCGGGCACCACGGGGGCGCCCAAGGGGGCCATGCTGCGACATGGCGCCTCGGTGCGGGCCTACACGGACTGGGCCGAGGTGGTCGGGCTCCAGGCCGGCGACCGCTACCTGATCGTGAACCCGTTCTTCCACACGTTCGGGCTCAACGCGGGGATCCTCGCCTGCGTGATCACGGGCGCGACGATCGTCCCCCACCCGGTGTTCGACGTGCCGAGCGTGATGGCCCGGGTCGACGAGGAGCGGATCACGATGCTCCCCGGGGCGCCGGCGATCTACCAGACGATCCTCGACCACCCCGAGCTCGACCGCTACGACCTCTCGACCTTGCGGCTGGCGGTGACCGGCGCCGCCACTGTCCCGGTCGAGATGATCCGGCGGATGCGCTCGGAGCTCACGTTCCGCACGATCGTCACCGGCTACGGGCTGACCGAGTCAACCGGGATCGCCACGATGTGCCGCCACACCGACGACCCCGAGACGATCGCCCGCACCGCCGGCCGGCCGATCCCGGGCGTGGAGGTGCGGCTCGTCGACGGCGACGGCAAGGAGGTCGGCGCGGGCGAGCCCGGCGAGGTGCTGGTCCGGGGCTACAACGTCATGGCCGGCTACTTCGGGGACCCGGGGGCGACGGCCGAGGCGATCGACGCGGACGGCTGGCTCCGCACCGGCGACGTGGGCGTCCGCGACGAGGCGGGCAACCTGCGCATCACCGACCGGACCAAGGACATGTTCGTCGTCGGCGGGTTCAACGCCTACCCGGCCGAGATCGAGAACATCATGGCCACCCATCCCGCGGTCGGGCAGGTGGCGGTCGTCGGGGTGCCCGACCACCGCCTCGGTGAGGTGGGACGCGCCTACGTCGTGCCCCGCGCGGGCGCCACGGTCGACCCGGCCGAGCTGATCGCCTGGTGCCGCGAGCAGATGGCCAACTACAAGGTGCCGCGCTCGGTCGAGGTGGTCGACGCCCTGCCGCTCAACGCCACCGGCAAAGTGCTCAAGTACGTGCTGCGAGAGCAGGCCGCCGCCGGCCGGTGAGCCGCCAGGCGCCATAGGCCGTCGCCCCGAGCACCGCGGGCGGCCCGACCCGGGTCAGGACGCGGGTGCTGGAGATCCACCGGCGCATCTTGGCCGTGTCGTTGAGCCGGGGGAACGGGTGGGACGGCTCCGGCACGTCGAGGAACGCGCACAGCGGCTCCCAGCCCTCGGCCACGTCGAACACGAGCAGCCGCTCGGGCGGGAGCGAGGCCGTGACCGCCTCGACGTGGCGCTCGAACACGCCGATGGCGTAGTCCCGGTCATGGAAGCGGTCGTGGAACATGCCGTCCCAGATGAGGATGTCGGTCATCTCCAGGTACTCACGGGTGGGGCGGAACACCCGGGGCAGCCAGGCCGGCAGCATCGTGCGGGCGGGATACACCGTGTTGTCCATGCTGTCCCACCACCTGCCCGGGTCCCGGACGCTGAGGACCACCTTGGCGTCGGGGTAGTGGGCCGCCAGCTCCCGCCACGCGCACGACACGGGGAAATCGACACCGGCGCCATAGCCGGCGAACAGGTCGTCCCAGTCGGCATGGCCGGTGGTGGCGAAGCGGTGCCACTTGGTGACGTGGGACCAGTGGCGGAGGAGGTCCTCCCCGTGGTAGGTCGGCCCGAACCCGAGGTCGTCGAGCGCCTGGCGCAACGACAACGTGCCCGTGCGGCCGAAGCCCGCCCCGATCACCTGCAACCCCAGCATGGCGACGAATGGTGTCGCCCGTCACGGCGACCGCGCAACTCGTCGTCAGGCCGGCACGGGGCGGAACGCGTCGCGGAACTGCTGGTTGAGGCCCTGGCTCGACGCCCAGATGTCATCCGGGGTCTGGAACAGCAGGGCGTAGCCCCGGCCGCCCGTCACGAACCCGAGGTTGGTGGCGTGCACGGTGGTGCCGGACCCATACGTGAACTCCCACACGGCCGCGTTGTAGTCGCGGTAGGTCGTGGGACCGATGCCCAGCTCCTGGTAGTTGTCGTGGGTGCGGGCGAACCCGACGGCCAGCTCCCGCCACGCCTGGGCGGGGTCGGCTCCCGGCGTGTCGGTCCAGTCGACCCGGAGGTACGACCCGTTGGCGGGATCCCGGAAGTCGGTGATCGTGCTGCTCACCGGCACCACAGACCAGCCCGGCGGGTGGGCGATGCTGTAGCGCCCCGACGGGTCGGCGTAGGCGGTCCACCCGGCCGGGACCGCCCCCGCGGCCGGGGACGGCGCGGTCGTCGTGGGCGCGGCGGTCGTGGGGGTGGTCTCCGCCGCGGGCGGCGCGGTGGTGGCGGCACCGTCCGGCGCGGCGGTGGTGGACGTCGGCTCGCCGCCGCCGGTCTCGTCGTCACCGTCGCCGCCGGTGACGGCGGACACCGCCACGACCAGCAGCAGAACGACGACGGCGGCCACGGCCAGCAGCACGAGCCGCGAGCGGGGCCGCTCGCGCGGCCGGTACGTCCGCCGCGGCACGTCGCCGGCGGGAGGCACGGCCGGCTGCGTCCCGGTCTGCGCCCACCGCAACTCGGCCCGGGTGTCGCCGACGGCCGCCGCAGCCGCGGCGGCGGCCACGGCCCCCTGGGCCCGCGTGGGCGGCGCCTCGGACTCGGCGCGGGAGGGCGGCACCTCCGGAGGGGTGCCGGGCACCACGGGGTCGTGCTCGGGCACGATCGGCGGCACCTCGGGCCCGATGTCCGGCGCCACCGGCGGCGGCTCGGGCTGCGGGACCACCGGGTGCACGTCCGGCTCCGGCACCACCGGCGGCACATCGGGCTGGGGCCCGGGCACGATCGGTGGCGCCTCCGGCTCGGGCACGATCGGCGGCACGTCCGGGCCTGGCTCCGGGCCCGGCGGCTGCGGCACGATCGGCGGGGCCCCGGGCCCGGGCGTCGGCTCCGGCGGCTGCGGCACGATCGGCGGCACGTCCGGCCCCGGCTCCGGGCCCGGCGGCTGCGGCACGGCCGGCGGGGCCCCGGGCTCGGGCGTCGGCTCCGGCTGCCCGGGCTCGGGCGTCGGCTCCGGCTGCCCGGCCACGGCCGGGAACGCCTCGGGCTCGGGCGGCGCGGGTGTGCCGCCGGCCGCGGGCGCCGCCACCGGGGGAAACGCCTCGGGCGTCGGGTCCGCCGCCTCCCGCGTCACCGGGGGCGGGGGCGCGACCGCCGGCAGCTGGGCGGTGTGCAGGCGGGAGCGCTCGCCCCGCGCCACCCGGGACAGGCCCGCACGGATCTCCCCCGCGCTGGGGCGGGCTGTCGGCTCCTTGGTGAGCAGTCTCGAGATGATCTCGCTCAGCGGGCCCACGTACTGGGCCGGCCGCGGCTCGCCGTGAACCACCGCCGACGCCGTCGCCAGCGCCGAGCCCGCCTGGAACGGGGGCTCGCCCTCCGAGGCGAAGTACAGCAGGGCGCCCAGCGACCACAGGTCGGTCGGCGGGCCGACCTCTGCCCCCTTGGCCTGCTCGGGCGACATGTACGACGGCGAGCCCACGATCAGGCCGGTCGCCGTGAGCCGGGAGTCGTCCCGGATCGTGGCCACGCCGAAGTCGGTCAGCTTGGCCCGGTCGCCGTCCTGCACCATGACGTTCGCCGGCTTGACGTCGCGGTGGACCACGCCCACCACGTGGGCGGCCTCGAGGGCGGTGAGGACGTCGAGCCCGATCCGGGCGGCGCGGGCGTGGGGCATCGGGCCGCCGTCCACGACGACCTGGGCGAGGCTGGGCGCGTCGACGAGCTCCATCACGAGCCAGATCGAGCCGGCCTCCTCGACCACGTCGAACACCGTCACGACACACGGGTTGTTGAGCCGGGCCGCGGCCTGCGCCTCGCGCAGCGCCCGGCTGCGTACCCGCTGGGCGTCCTCCTGGCCGGCGACCAGCTCGACCTGCTTGACCGCCACCCGCCGGTCCAGCCGGGTGTCGGTGGCCCGGTACACGGTCGACCGCCCCCGCCCGAGGGGCTCGCCCAGCGCGTAGCGGCCGGCCAGGCGCGCCGGGGTCGTCGACGTCGACGTCTCCCACTGCGCGTCCATGGCAATGACCTCCCTCAGCCGCCACCCCGGTCGTCCAGTATGTCGGACGGCTACCCGCTACACGCGCGCTCGACCACGACGTGGAGCGCTGCCAGGGGAAACCGCTCGCCATAGGGGCGTGTCCACCGGGTGCCCAGGCCGAAACTACGCTCCTGGCCCGAGGGCGGACCGGGGGGAACACCGTGCCTGATCTGCTGCTACGTGATGTCGTCGTCGAGGGACGCCTCGTCGACGTGCGCGTCTCGCAGGGCATGGTGGCCGCCATCGACCGCCCGCTCCTTCCCGGGCCGGGCGACGAGGTCGTCGACGGCCGGCGGGGCGCGCTGCTGCCCGGGCTCCACGACCACCACATCCACCTGGTGGCCCTGGCCGCGGCGGAGCAGGCGCCGTGGGTGGGACCGCCGGTGGTCAACGACGACGACGCGTTCGTCGCCGCGCTGCGCCACGCCGACGACGCGCTCGGCACCGGCGAGTGGCTGCGGGCCATCGGCTACCACGAGTCGGTCACCGGCCAGCTCGACCGCTGGCGGCTCGACGCCCTGGTCGCGAAGCGGCCGGTGCGGGTCCAGCACCGGACCGGGTCCGAGTGGGTGCTGAACTCCCCCGCGCTGGCGGCCGTCGGCCTCGACGGGCCGGGCGACACGGTCGATGCGGTGGCGGGCGCCGACCGGCGCGGGGTCGAGCGGGACGGGGCCGGCGAGGCCACCGGGCGGCTGCGGGGACTCGAGCGCTGGCTGGCCGACCGGGTCCCACCGCTGCCCGAGCCGGACCTGGCGACGGTGGGACGCCGGCTGTCCCGCTACGGCGTCACCGGCGTCACGGACGCCACCCCCTCCGTCCACGCCGACGACTTGGAGCCGGTGGCGGCGGCCGCGGCCCGGGGTGCGCTCCCCCAGCAGGTCATGGTGACCGGCGGACCCCGCCTGGCCCTGGCCGACCTGCCGACGCCGCTGGCCCGGGGCCCGGTCAAGATCGTGTGGGCCGACTACGCCCCGCCCGACCACCGCGACCTGGTCCGCTGGATCGTGGCCGCCCACGACGCCGGGCGGCCGGTGGCCGTCCACTGCGTGACACGGCCCGGCCTGAGCGCGGCGCTGGCGGCGTGGGACGAGGCCGGCGTGATGCCCGGCGACCGGGTCGAGCACGGGTCAGTGGTGCCACCCGACCTGCGGTCCCGGGTGGCGTCCCGGGGCCTGGCGGTGGTGACGCAGCCGGGGTTCGTGCTGGAGCGGGGTGACCGCTACCTGGCCGAGGTCCACCCCGGCGACCTGCCCCACCTGTACCCGTGCCGCAGCCTGATCGAGGCCGGTATCGCCGTCGGCGGCGGCACCGACGCGCCGTTCGGCCACCCGGACCCGTGGCGGGCCATCGCCACGGCGATCGAGCGCCGCACGTCCGAGGGCGCCCCGCTCGGGGTGCGGGAGGCGATCTCCCCCGAGCGGGCGCTGGCCCTGTTCCTCACCCGACCCGAAGCCCCCGGCGGCCTGATCCGCCGGGTCACGGTCGGCGCCCCCGCCGACCTGTGCCTGCTCGACGGCCCGCTGTCCGGGGTCCTCGAGGACCCGTCGTCGTCCCACGTCGCCATGACGATCCACGGGGGCACGCCGTTCCCCCCCTGAGCGCGCGAGGGTGGGGTCAGGGATACTGCGCCCGCAGGGCCTTCTTGTCCGGCTTGCCCAGCGGCGACAGGGGGATCTCGTCGACGAAGTCGACCGTCTTGGGGGCCTGGACCGAGCCCTTGGCCTCCTTCACCCGGGCGATCAGTTCGTCGGCCCCGACGGTCTCGCCCGGGCGGATGACGACGACGGCCTTGACCGCCTCGCCCCAGCGCTCGTCCGGGACGCCGATGACCGCCACCGCGGCGACGGCCGGGTGGCCGGAGATGACGTCCTCGACCTCGCGGGGGAACACGTTGAACCCGCCGGTCACCACCATGTCCTTCTTGCGGTCGACGATGGTGTAGAAGCCGTCCTCGTCCTCGCGGGCGATGTCGCCGGTGTGCAGCCAGCCGCCGGCCAGGGCCTCCGCCGTCTGCTCGGGCTTGTGCCAGTAGCCGCGCATCACGAGCGGGCCGCGCACGCAGATCTCGCCGGGCTCGCCCCGCGGCACCTCGTTCAGGTCGTCGTCCAGCAGCTTGACGTGGATCCACGGGACCGGCCGGCCGCACGCGGCGAGGCGGTCGAGGTCGTCGACGTCGTGCTCGTCCTTGCGCAGGACGCAGATCGTCATCGGCGCCTCGGCCTGCCCGTAGTACTGGAAGAAGATCGGCCCGAGCTTGCCGATGGCCTCCCGCAGCCGGGTCGGCGAGATGGCCGAGGCGCCGTAGTACACGGTCTCCAGGCTGGACAGGTCCCGGGTGGCGAAGTCCGGGTGGTCCATCAGCGCGTAGAGCATCGTGGGGACCAGCATCGTGGCGGTGATCTTCTCCCGCTCGATGGTCTCCAGCACGAGCCCGGGCTCGAAGTACGGCACGACGACCAGCGACCCCCCGAGCAGCAGCACCGGCACGAAGAACGCCGCGCCGGCGTGGCTGAGCGGGGTGCACATGAGGAACCGGGGCTCGTGCGGCCACTCCCACTCGGTCATCTGGATCTGGGTCATCGCGGCGCCCGACCGGTAGCTGCCCATGACGCCCTTGGGCTGGCCGGTGGTGCCGCCGGTGTAGGCCAGGCCGGGGATGTCGTCGGCGTCGGCGTCGGGTGCGGTCAGCACCCGGGGCGCGAAGCCGGCCGCCAGGGCGATGTAGTCGTCGCCCACCTCGCTCGGCCCGAACGCCAGCAGGTTCTTCAGCCCGGGGACCCGCTCGGCCAGCGCCGCGGCCCGCTCGCCGAAGAACTCGGGGTCGAACACGAGCGTCTCGATGCCGGCGTCCTCGAGCACGTAGGCCTGGTCGTCGACCGATCCGAGGGGGTGCAGCGGCGTGGTCCGGCAGCCGAGCACCATGCCGGCGCCCATGTTGAACAGGACCTCGGGCCGGTTGAGGGCCAGGACCGCCACCGGGCTGCCCCTGCTGAGGCCCTTTGACTCCAGCGCCTGGACGTAGGTGCTGATCTCGTCCCGGACCTGCCGGGCGGTGAGGACGGTGTCGCCGAGGTACACGGCCGGCTTGTCGGGGTTGCGGTTCAGCGCCGCCAGCAGCAGGTCGGGCATGAGCGGCTGGCGGTGCAGCGCGACGGGGTGCGCCGTGGCGTCGACGACGGCCATGTGGTCTACAGCTCCTGCTCGGGTCCCTCGGCGCCGACCGTCATGTTCCGGCGTTCGTACGCGTCGGATTCCGGGACGAACGAACGCCGGACCGATGCCGGGTCGCCGTTGCGGTCGATGCTGGCCACGAGCTGATCCAGGTGGGCCTGGCCCTCGTAGAGCTGGCGCAACAGCCAGAACCGGAGAAACCGGGCCAGCGAGTAGCGCAGGAACACCGCGGCCCCCACGACGGCCAGCGCCAGCATGGCGATCGCCAGGATCATCAGCGAGTCGATGTCCCGCGAGTCGGACTTGCCCAGCGACGTCCAGTAGGCGGTCAGCGCCACCGCGGCGCCCACGCCCATCGCCACCGCGCCCGCGACCTGGTACAGGCCGTCGCGGGAGGCCGTCTCCTTGCCGACCTTGAGCTCGGCCGCCTCGGCCCGCAGGCGCTCGATGCGATCGTTCATGCCCTGCTCCTCATCCACCCAGGTACGCACTCGACAGCTCGGACTGCAGCTCGGCGGGCGAACCGACCCGCGTGATCTCGCCGTTCACCATGATCGCGGCCCGGTCGGCGATGCCGAGCACCGCCTGGGCGAACTGCTCGACCACCAGGATCGAGATGCCCTCGCTCGCCACCTGGGCCACGGTCTCGTACAGCCGCTGCACGAGGATGGGCGCCAGCCCCATCGACAGCTCGTCCAGCAGCAGGACCGCCGGATCGGTCACCAGCGCCCGCGACAGGGCGAGCATCTGCTGCTCGCCGCCTGACAGCGTGCCCGCCAGCTGGGTCCGCCGCTCGCCGAGGCGGGGGAAGCGGGCGTACGCCGCCTCCTCGATCGCCGCCAGCGTGCCCCCCGCCTGGGTCGCCATCCACAGGTTCTCCCGCACCGTCAGGTTGGGGAACACGCCCCGCCCCTCGGGGATCGTGCACAGCCCGATGCGGGCCAGGTCGTGGGGCGGCGCCCCGGTCACGTCGGTGCCCGCCACCCGGACGGCACCGGCCGTGGGCGGTAGCAGGCCCGAGGCCACCTTCACCAGCGTGGACTTACCGGCCCCGTTCGCCCCCAGCAGCGCCACGACCGCGCCCGCCGGCACGGCGAGGTCGACCCCGTGCAGCACTTCGATGCCGCCGTACGCGGCCCGGACCCCGACCAGCTCCAGCGGCGGGGAGCCGTCCACGATGGCCATTACGCCACGCCCTCCACGCCCTCGGGCGTGCCGAGGTAGGCCTCGACCACGGCCGGGTCGACCCGGACCTCGGCGGGCGGGCCCACGGCGATGGTGCGCCCGTAGTCGAGGACGTGGACGGTCTCGCACACGTCCATGACCAGCGACATGTCGTGCTCCACCAGGCAGACGGCCAGGCCGTCGGCCGCCAGCCGCCGCAGCAGCCCGCCGAAGGAGACGGTCTCCGCTTCGGTCTGGCCCGCGGCCGGCTCGTCGAGCAGCAGCGCGGTCGGTCGGGTCATCAGCGCTCGCGCCACCTCCACCACCCGGGCCTGGCCGGTCGGGATCTCGGACACCTCGCGGTGCGCCAGTTCGGACAGGCCGGTGAGCTCGAGGACGCGGTCGGCCTCCCCGCCCGTGTCGCGGCCCCGCCGCCGCCGGCCGGCGCCCCAGCGGCTTCGGATGTCCCCCGCCACCCGCACGTTGTCCCGGACTGTCAGCGAGGTGAACAGCTCCAGCCGCTGGAACGTCCGGGCCAGCCCGGCCCGGGCCCGGCGGTGGGGCGCGGCGTGGGTGATGTCGCGCCCGTCGAGCACGACCTCGCCGGCCTGGGGGCTGAGCAGCCCGCACACCACGTTGAACAGCGTGGTCTTGCCGGCGCCGTTGGGGCCGATGAGCCCGGTGACCGTGCCCCGCTCAACGGTCACGGTCGTGTCGGTGAGCGCCGCCTTGCCGCCGAAGCGGACCGAGACGCCGTTGGCTTCGAGGTGGGCCACCGTCAGCTCCTCCCCGCGTCGACCCGGTCGCGCCCGTCGGCCGGCAGGCCCAGCGCGGCGTCGAGCATGACCCGGTCGGCCTCGGTGTAGGGCCGCTCGATGCCCACCAGCTCCAGCGGCAGCTCGCCGCCGGCCCCGGCCTCGGCGGGCTCGGCCGGCGGCACCAGCCGCTTGGCCGCGAGCGGCATGACCAGCGCCACCACGACGCCGACAGTCACCAGCCACCAGTTGCTGATGGCCTGGTTGCGGGCCAGCAAGTAGGCGATTCCGAACACGCCGGCGCCGGCCACCAGCACGGGCCGGGCCCGGCGCAGCGTGGCCCAGTCGACCATGATCCGCTCGACCACGCCGGTCGGGTTGCGGCCGATGCTGACGCCCAGCAGCGCCGGCGTCACGGTCATCAGCCGGGCCAGGAAGTCGAACAGGCCCTCGAGGTCGGTGTGGTCCGCGCCGAGCTTGTCGAACGTGTTCTGCAGGGCGACGAAGAAGATGCCGAACAGCAGGCCGCCTACCAGCGCGCCGCTGACGTAGCCGATGCCGCCCACGACGGTGAGCATCAGCAGCGACAGGCTGAGGAAGATGTCGAAGCGGTCGATGTTGGCCGACCCGATCTGGGAGACCATCAGGGCGCCACCGACGCCGGCCATGGCGGCCGACAGCATGAAGACCGACAGCTTCAGCGACACCAGGCTCTGGCCCAGAGTGGCGGAGGCGGCCGGGCTGTCCTTCATGGCGGTGAGCCGGCGGCCGTAGCCCGAGTGACGCAGGGCCACGAGCGCGACGCCGAGCACGGCGAACAGCACGGTCACGAACATGAGGAACGACCCCATCGGGCGGAGGTCGAACGGCCCGAACTTCGGCCGCGCCACCGGCAGCGTGCCGCTCGGGAAGATGCTGAACCGGGTGTGGATCAACGGCAGCTTCCGCTCGGTGATCTCCCGCAGGATCATGTTCGTGACGAACACGCCGAACGCGAAGGTCGACAGGGCCAGGTAGAGGCCGCGCAGCCGCAGCGACGGCAGCGCCACCAGCGCCCCCACGAGCGCGCAGACCACCGCGGCCAGCACATAGCCGCCGATCGTCGAGCGGGCGTCGCGGCCGCTGCCGACGACCCCGAAGTGGTGGACGATGATCGCCCCGATGGCGCCGAAGGACAGCACGGCCATGTTGATCTCGCCGGCGTAGCCCGTGAGCAGCACCAGCGACAGCGCGATCAGCGCCGCGGTCATGGCGAACGCCATGTCGTTGATCGCCGTCGGGGCGAGGATGGACCGCAGCAGCCACATCCCCGCCACCAGCACCACCGCCGCGACGACCGCGGTCCGGATCGACGGCAGCCGGAACCGCTCCCGAGTCCGGGCGACGGTGGCTCCCCGCAACCGGTCCTGGGGTAGGAACAACAGCACGACGAACAGGGCGATCATCGGCAGCGACAGCCGGAAGTTCCCAGCCCAGGTCCAGCGGTCCGCCGGGAAGTAGCCGACGATGTAGCTGCCGGCCAGCCCCAGCACCAGCGCGCCCACGAAGGTGCGGGGGACGCTGCGCAGCCGGCCGAACATCGCCGCCGCGAAGGCGTCGATCACCAGCAGCGTGAGGGCGTTGGCGCTCATGGCCGACCCCTGGATGGGGGTGATGAGCACGCCGGCCAGGGCGGCCAGGAAGGCGCCGAGCGCCCACGACGCCATCGCCACTCGCTCGGGCTTCCCGGCGTTCAGCTCCAGCAGGTCGGGGTCGTCGACCACGGCCCGCATGGCCACGCCCGTGCGTGACCGGTACAGCAGCAGCCGCAGCGACAGCGCGACGATCACCGCGATGACCAGGGCGGCGATCTCGTGCCACGCGAGGTTCACGCCCAGGACGCTCACCGTGTTGGACGCCCCGAAGAACATGAGGAACAACCGGGGCTCGCTCGGCGTCGGGTCCCAGATCCAGACGCTGAGAGCCAGGAAACCGAGCATCACGCTCACCGGCACCACGATGCGGGTCACTTCCGACGTGCCCCGCAGGCCCCGCATCACCACCCCGTACAGCAGGGCCCCGAGGACGGGCGCCAGCACGCCCAGCACGATCACCAGGGCGATGGGCGTCGGCCAGCCCCAGCCGAAGCGCAGCTGCCAGTACGTGAACGCCGCCAGCATGGCCACGGCCCCGTGGGCGAAGTTGAAGATGCCCGACGTGGTGTAGGTGACGACGAGGCCCGACGCGGCGATCCCATAGACGCCGCCGATGACGAGGCCGAGAACGGTGTACTGCAGGAACGTGTCCACTAGAGCTCGCGGATCATGGGGCGTACTTGGTCGACACCCGGTCCTCGCCCAGCTGGGCCTGGTCCACCACCCGCCCCGACAGCTCGAAGCTGCCTTCGGGGTCGCACGCGAACTCGCCGGGCTCCTCGGGGTAGACCTGGGTCCACTCGGTGCCGTCCAGTTTGAGCAGGAGCGAGCACTCGGGTGGCAGGTTCTCGCCCGGGTTGGACTCGGCGTGCATACCGCCGGCGTCCCAGCTGGTGATCTGGTGCAGCTCGTCGAGGACGCAGTCCCGAGTCAGCTCCTCGCACTCCTTGGCCGCCGTGGCCCACAGCAGGAAGGCGGACGTCGCCTGCTGGCCGAGCTGGCTGATGTCGCCGCCGTTCTCGGTCACGATGTCGACGTACTGCTGCGTGGCCGAGCCGTCCTCCGCGTACTCGAACGGCACGAACGCCGAGCGGATGTGCACCCGGTCGCCGTTTCCGCCCGTGTTCCAGTCGGCGAAGGACTGCAGGTAGTTGTTGGAGTCGGTGACCCAGATCGGCTCGTAGTCCAGCTGGGCGGAGTCGTCGAGCATGTTCTGCAGGTTCGGGAAGGCCTGGCCCGAGTAGTAGACGACCTCGGCCCCGCAGTCGCTGAGCTTCTGGGCGAAGGGCTTCCAGTCGGGCACGCCGAGGATGTCGTACTCCTGGGGGCAGTCGAGGAACTCCCACCCGAACTCGGGGTAGGCCTGGACGACCTTGTCCTTGGTGTCGATGGTCGCCGCGAAGTTGCCGAACATGACCGACGAGCTCTTGACCTCGTCGGGGTACAGCTCGGCAAGTTGGCCGGCGCTGCCGGCAGCGAAGACGTCGGCCGGGTTGGGGACCGGCTGGACCGCCAGCGGTGCGTTGGCGAAGTCGGCGCTCACCGCGTAGGTGGGGACCGCCGGCAGGCCGCAGCCGATGCGGGTCTCCTCCTGGTTGATGTCGCTGGCCCACGCGGTGCCGACCAGCATGAACACCTCGCCGCACGCCTCGGTCACGGCGTTGACGACGTTCGTGATGGCGGCGTCGTAGTAGTTGCCGACGACCTCGCGGCCGTTGATGCCGCCCTGCTCGTTGCACCAGGCGATCATCGCCTCGATGGCGTCGGATGTCTCGTGGCTGAGGCCGGGCGACAGCTCGAAGCCGGCGTCGTCGCCGTAGCCGATGACGATCTGGTCGTCGGTGACGCCCTGGTCGGTCGCACCGGCGGCCTCGCCCTCGCCGCACGGCGAGTCGAGCGTGCCGAACTTCACGTCCCCGCCACCGCTGGCTTCCTCGTCGGCGGGCGCGCTGGCGCTGCCGCCGCCCTCGTCCGCGTCCGCGCTCGGGTCGTCCCCGCGGTCCGAGCCGCAGGCCGCGGCAGCGACCGCGAGCACCGCAAGGATTGCGAGTAGGCGCCACCAGGTCCTGCGCACGTCTTCCCCCTGTCGTCGGGCCCCGAGAGGGCCCCTCGCCACAATCTGACGGACCGTCATAAACGACCGTAGCGCGCTTCACCCGCCCTCAGGAATCCGCATCAGCTCGACCCGTGTCCCGTCCGGGTCGGTGCAGTACACGAAGTCCGTCAGCCCGGCGCCCTCACCGAAGGTCGTGCGCGTGGCGTCGAGCACCGATCCGCCGGTCTGGGCGACCCGGGCGGCCGCCGCATCGACGTCGGCGACCCGCACCGACAGGTGGGTGAGGCCCGGCTTGTTCACCGGCCGGCGGGCCCCGTCGCCCTCGGACGGCGGGGACGTGAAGTGCAACAGCTCGACGGTGACGCCGTCGCGGCGCAGGAACTGCGACCGCAGCGCCACACCCTCCAGCTCCATCAGCCGTCCGAACTCGGGGCCCACGTCGAACGCGTGCGTGAGCGTGAAGCCGAGGCCGTCGCGCCAGAAGCGCAACGACCGCTCGAGGTCGGTGACGCACACACCGATGTGCGACACCCGCCCGCCCGGAAGCTCGGTCGGCAGGGCGGCGAGGGCGGCAGCGATGCAGACGGACTTGTCGTCGCCCGAGGCGTCGATCTCGACGTCGGCCACCTCGCGGAAACGGGCGCTCCGATCGGGGGCCGCCCCGGCGATCTCCCGCCGCTCGCCGCTGTCGTCGGCGGCGAGGCGGGCGGCCAGGACCTCCGGCGGCGCGGTCAGCGACAGCACGAAGACGCCGTCGCCGCGCAGGACGTCGCGGCACCCGGGGTCGTCGACGACGCTGGCCGCGGCGGCGATCACCGACGGCATCGTCGCCTGCAGCGAGCGGCGCAGGTGCTCGACCTCCCACCGGTGCAGCGCCTCGACGCCCTTGGCCCGGGCGAGCTGGCGGCCGGTCAGCCCCTCCGCCTCGGCCAGGTCGTCGTCGCTGTCCCGCAGAGGCCGTCCGGTCCGCCCGGCCAGCGCCTCGCCCACCGTGGACTTGCCCACGGCCATGGGCCCCACCACCACCAGATGCCTGTTGGTCATGGCCTCATGTTGGTCGGCGGATAGGTGCACCGCTGCGTATTCGGCGGCTCCGCCGCCGAAGGTCAAACGACGCTGTGCCTCCGCTCTTGGCGCCTTCGGCGCCGTGCCGCTGGGCCACGGCTGCGCCGATCGGCGCAGCCTCTAGGGTTCCAGACCGCATGGGGCGCACGGCGGCCGTCATCCCGGCCTGGAACGAAGCGGCGACCGTCGGCGCAGTGGTCTACGCCGCCCTCGACGCCTGCCTGGTCGACGAGGTCGTGGTGGTCGACAACGCCTCGACCGACGGCACGGGGCCGGTGGCCGCCGCCCACGGCGCGCGTGTGATCCGGGAGCCGGTGCCGGGCAAGGGCGAGGCCTTGCGGGCGGGCGTGGCCGCGGTCCCGGACGCGTCGCTGCTGGTTTTCCTGGATGGTGACCTGGTGGGCCTGCGGCCCGACCACGTCGACCGACTGGCGGGCGCCGTGGCGTCCGGCGCCGCCGACATGGCGTGCGGCTCGTTCGACCGGGGGCCGGTCGTCAACCGCATGGCCGCCCTGCTGCCGGTCCTCACCGGCCAGCGGGCGCTCCACCGCAGCCTGTTCGAGCGGCTCGCGCCGCCCGACGTGGCCGGCTACCGGGTGGAGGCGGCGCTCAACTGCATGGTCGCCCGCGCCGGGCTCGCCCGGTGGGACGAGGTGCTCGACGGCCTGTGGCATCGCACCAAGGAGGAGAAGCTGGCGACCCCGGCCCGGGGCCACGCCACCAAGGTCGCGATGCTGGGCAGCGCGGCCTGGGGCTACCTGCGGTTCGCGGTGGCCGGAAGCGCCTACTGATCCGGCGTCTCCGCCGGCTCGTCCGCCCACGGGCGGGACCGGGGCTCGTCGTAGAGGACGCCGACGTCCTCGCCGTCGATGGCCCGGTTGGCGTGGGCCAGCCACTGGTTGGCGCCGGCGAGGGGATGGGGCATCGCGTCGCGGGGGAACCAGCCGACGTCGCGGGTCTCGAGCGGGTGGGCCGTCAGGTCGCCTCCGGTGGCCTTGCACAGGAACACCAGGCTGTAGAGCGGCACGGTCGTGAAGCCGAGGCGGAGGCCGTCCAGCAGCGCCAGCAGCCGGTCGGGCCGGCACTCGATGCCGGTCTCCTCGTGGACCTCCTTGACCGCGATCTCGCTGGCCGAGTACCCGACGTCCGCCCAGCCGGTCGGGTACAGCCAGATCCCGCTGTCCGCCCGCTGGACGAGAAGGATCTCCCGGTCGTCGTTGTAGACCACTGCCCCCACCGCCACCTTGGGCGTGACGTAGCCGGCCACGCCCTGGCCGACACCCTTCATCCACTCGTCGACGAAGTGCTCGGCGTCGAAGCCCTCCTCGGCCTGGGCCGCGGCCCGGATGTCGCCGGCGACGGCCAGCACCTCGTCGAAGCGCTCCCGCTCGTAGAGGCTCTGTGTGAAACCCAGCCCCGTACGGGCGATGCCGGACAGGGCCTCGGCCCAGCGGATCAGGTCCTGGCGGGTCGGGGGGAGCCGGCGGTTCACCGTGCCGACGTTAACCGGGAACGTCTTCGCCACCTGGGGCGTCAACCTGGGGAGCGCCCCTGGCGTTCAGTGCATAGAGTCACGGCAATGTGCCCGCGTGGCGGGCCACTGGGGGGAACGATGGTACGGCGGCACGGTCCTGGCTGGCTCGCACTGCTGGCCGCCTGCGTTGTGGGAGTCGCGCTCAGCGCGGCACCGGCGGGCGCCCAGGAGGCCGGCATCACCGCCCAGGTCTCGCCCGACCACGACCTGGTCGATGGCGACGAGGTGACGCTCACCGTGGCGGGCCTGGCGCCCGGCGGCCGCTTCTACGCGACCCAGTGCACCTCGCCCGTCGCCGACGCGTTCGAGTCGTGCGACATCGACGACCTGGCGGCCGGCACCGCCGGCACCGACGGCACCGCCACCGTGACGGTGCACGTCGACGCACTGCTGGACCTCTTCCAGCCCGGTCCGGTCGACTGCCGGGCGTCGGCCTGCGGCATCGCCGTGCTCGCCGCCCAGGACTTCTCCCCCGCGGCCGAAGCGGCGCTCGCCTTCGTCGCGGACGGGCCGCTCGCGCCGCCGGCGGAGGTCACCGTCACGCCCGACACGGGGTTGACCGACGGCCAGTCCGTCACGGTGGGCGTCAGTGGCATGGTCTGGTCCGGGGAAGCGGTGGTGTTCGCGTGCCCCGCGGCCGCGCTCGACACCTGCAACGCGTTCGACGGCCGGGGGCTCACCGTCACCGGCGGCGCCGGCTCGGTCGAGATGCCGGTGCAGGCCGTCATCGACGGCGACGCCGGTCCGGTCGACTGCCGGGAGCTGGGCGCCTGCGTGATCGTCGCCAGCCCGCGGGGCGCCTACGTCGCCGGCAAGTCCGGGACCGCCCCGATCGCGTTCGACCCCGACACCGTCGTCACGCCGCCCGCGCTCTCGATCGAGCCGTCCGCCGACCTCGTGGACGACCAGCAGGTGACCGTGACCGGCTCGGGTTTCGGCGCGTCGGGCTGGGTCGAGCTGTACCAGTGCGCCCCCGACGTGCCGGCTCACGGATGCCAGTGGATCGACTTCAGCGAGGTTCCGCCTGACGGGACGTTCTCGACGACCGCGCGGGTGCGGGCGCTCCTCGACACCGAGCTCGGCCGTGTCGACTGCCGCGCAGAAGGACCCTGCGCGCTCGTGGCCACGCCGACCGGGTCGCCGTGGTCGGCACGGGCGGGCCGGGCGGAGCTGGCGTTCCGGCCCGACGGCCCGCTGGCGCCCGGCCCGGCCGTGACCGTGACGCCCGGCGGGCCGCTACCCGACCCCGCGTCGATCACGGTGTCGGCCACGGGGTTGGCGGCCGATGGCTTCGCCGAGGCCGCCCTCTGTGCGGCCGGGCAGCCGTTCCGGTGCGACCCCGAGACCCGGATCGCGGCCGAGGTGGGCGCGGACGGCACGTTCGGGCCGGAGACGATCGGCGTCGCCGCCACGTTCACGGCCGACGACGGCACCGCTGTCGACTGCCGCGCCGCCCCGGGCTGCGAGGTCGCGGTCCGGGACTTCGACCGCGGCCGGACGGGCACAGCGCCGCTCGCCTTCGTGGCCCCGGCACCCCCGGGCGGCGGCGAGCGCTATCGCGAGCCGGTGTTCGAGGACGTGACCGTCACCCGCGACGTCGCGTTCGGTGGAGGCCTCCGGCTCGACATCTACGAGCCCGCCGGCGACACCGCGGCCCAGCGCCCGGTGGTGGCGTGGCTGCCCGGCGGCTGGTTCGACGGCCGCAGCCGCGACGACATGGCCGCCTACGCCGACGCGTTCGCACGGCGGGGCTACGTGGCCGTGACGGTCGACTACCGGGCCCGCCCCGGCCTGAACTGCTGCCCGACCACCGACGCCGCCGGCGTCACCGCCGCGCTGCTCGACGCCCACGACGACGGCGCCGCCGCGGTCGCGTGGCTGCGGGAGAACGCCGCCGAGTACCGCATCGACCCCGGGGCGGTGGCGATCGGCGGGGCCGAGGCCGGCGGGTCGGCCGCCCTCGCCCTCGCCCACCTGCCGGGCCAGATGGGCCGGTCGGGAGCGTCGCCGGTCGGCGCGGCCATCGGCATCTCGTCCGTCGACCTCGGCAGGCCCGACGCCGGGGAGCCGCCGGTGCTGTCGCTCCACGGCGACGACACCCGGGCGCCGCTGCACCTGGCCGAGTGGTCGTGCGCCCGGGCGGCCCGGATCGGCGCCCGCTGCGAGGCGTTCGGCTATGCCGGCGCCTTCGACATCGCCACCACCCGGCGTCGCGACATCGTGCAGCGGTCGTCCGACTTCCTGGCGGCCACCCTGCTGGTGGACGCCGGCTACCTCGAGGGCCCCGCCGCACCGGCCGCCACCGGGGCCGCCACGACGACGACCGCGGCCGCCCGCACCACGTCGGCCAGGGGCACGCTGCCACAGACCGGCGCCGGCACGATCGGGCCGCTCGTCGCGGTGGCGGTCGGCCTCGCCGCGCTGGGGGCGGCGTTGGCGGTCGCGGCCCGAGTCCGGCGCCTCGGCGACGGGGGCGACGCGCGTGTCATCGGGGCGATCGCCGTCGGCGCTGTCGCCGTTCTCGTGATCGGCGTGCTGATGACGGCCGGCTCCCCGTCCGGCACACGCTCTGGCGACGACGAGGAGGCCGCCGCGCACGACATGTCGTCGCACGACAACGAGCACGACGGGGACCACGGCGACGTCGGCGGGACCGGCCACGGCGACGTCGGCGGGACCGACCACGATGCGGCGGGCCACGGGACCGCGATGTCGGGCCCGGGCCACGGCGCCACGGGCGCCGGGCACGGCACCACCGGCGGGCACGCGGCCTCCGGCGGGCACGGCCATCGCACCGGCTCGGGATCGGGCTCGGGCGGCGACCACCCCGGGGAGCACGCGGGCGCCCCGGGCGGTCACGATCCCGGCGCTCCGGGCCACGACCCCGGGCCCCACGATCCTGGCGGCCACGATCCGGGCGGTCCCGACCCGCACCCGCACGACCCGACCGACCCCAGTGTGCCGCCCGAGCCGCCCGACGACGGGTTCGAGGACGACTGGACGCCCGAGCAGGTGGCGTTCGCCCGGCGGATGATCGACGACACCACCGCCGCCCTACGGGCCTACGAGAACGTCGCCATCCTGCCGTTGCTCGGCTACGTCTGGATCTTCGACGGCACCGAGGTCGGCCAGTACCAGCACTGGATCAGCCTGTCGCGCATCTCCGATCCCCGGATCCTCGACCCCGCCACGCCGGAGTCGCTCGTGTTCCGCACCACCGAGGACGCGCCGGTGCTCGAGGCGGCCATGTACATGCTCACGCCGGGCGTCACGCTGAGCACGATCCCGCCTGACATCGCCTGGTTCCCCGGCTGGCACGTCCACGACAACCTGTGCTTCGACGGCAACTTCCGGGTCATCGGCCTGGCCGTGAACGGCGTCTGCGAACGTGGCACGCTCGTCGTCACCCCGCCGATGGTCCACGTGTGGATCGTCGACACGCCCTGCGGGCGGTTCGCGGGCGTCGACGAGAACGGGCTCCAGTGCGACCACCACCACGACGCGGCAGCGGCCGCGACCGACAGCGTCAGCCGGGCGACGACAATGCGTGCAGGAGCGCTCTCTCCGCCTCGGCCAGCACAACGGGGTCCGTGACCTTGGCGCCGTCGGCGCCCCGCACGAAGAACGAGTCGACCACCTGGGCGCCCAGGGTCTGGACCTTGGCGCCGACGATGTCGAGGTCGAGATCGGCCAGCGCGCTGGTGATCCGGTAGAGCACGCCCAGCCCGTCGGGGCAGTGGACCTCGACCACGGTCGTCTCGGCCGAGGCCGTCAGGTCGAACCGCACCTCGGGCTCGACGTCGTGCTCGTAGCGCCGGTGCCGGCGACCGTAGGTGCGGGCCCGGTCGGCCAGCCGGGCCCGGATGGCGAGGCCGCCGGCCAGTCCCCGTTCCACGTCACGCTCGACCTTCTCCCACGAGAACGTCGGCCCGAAGCTCGACGCCACCGTGAACACCTCGATCGCCCAGCCGGCCTCGCCCGCCGCCGCGGCCTCGACCACGTCCAGGCCGTGGAGCGCCAGCACGCCGGCCACCCGGGCGAACACGCCGGGCCGGTCGGGCGTGATGACGGTGAGCCGCTCGCCGTCGGTCTCGACGGCCTGCACGCCGGCCAGCAGACGCTCGCGCTGGGCCGCGGTCGGGAACTCGTCGGCCACCTCGGCCACCGCCCCGCCGCCGAAGACGTGGTCGACGCGGGCCACGAGTACCCGCACGAGACCGGCCTTCCAGTCGCTCCAGGCCGCCGGGCCGGTGGCCAGCGAGTCGGCCTCGGTCAGCGCCGCCAGCAGCTCCAGCACCTCGCGGTCGCCCAGCGTCGTCGCCACCGCCTCGACCGTGGCCGGGTCGTCGAGGTCGCGGCGGGTGGCCACGTCGGCCAGCAGCAGGTGGTGCAGGCACAGCGACCGCAGCACGGCGGCGTCGTGGGGGTCGAGGCCCATGCGGGGCGAGATGTCGGCCAGCATCGCCACGCCGTTGTCGGTGTGGTCGCCACCCATGCCCTTGCCGATGTCGTGCAGCAGGCCGGCCAGCACCAGGAGGTCGGGCCGCCGCACCCGCCCGGCCAGCGCGCCGGCGCCCACCGCGGCCTCCCACAGGTGGCGGTCGACGGTGAAGCGGTGGTAGGCGTTGCGCTGCGGCTTGCTGCGGACCAGCGGCCACTCGGGGAAGTAGCGCTCCCAGATGCCCTGCTGGTCGAGCGCCTCCAGCAACAGCAGGGCGGGCGGGCCGGACAGCAGCAGCTCCACCAGCGCCGCCCGGGTGTCCGGCGTCCACGGAGTGGCGGGGCCGGGCGCCTCGGCCGCGAGCCGGGCCAGGGTGCTGCGGTCGAGCTGGGTGCCCTGGTGGGCGGCGGCGGCCGCCGCCTGCAGCGCCAGGGCGGGGTCGCGGCTGATGTCGACGTCGTCGCGGACGTGGACCTCGCCGTCGCGCAGCACCAGGCCCGCGTCGAGGGCCCGCTCGCGGCGGGCCCGGCCCAGCGGGCCGGTGAGCGAGCTGTCGATGCGGGCCCAGGCGTCGTCGCTGGTCCAGGCAATCGTGCGGGCGGCCTGGGCGATCGTGCGCATCAGCACGTCGGCGTCGGGATAGCCCAGGGCCGCGGCCACGGCATCCTGCTCCTGGAGCAGCAGCCGGTCGCCCGGCCGGCCCGTGCGGCGGTGCAGCTCGACCCGTACGGCCAGCAGCGTGTCGTAGGCCCCGCCCAGGCTGGCGTGGTCGTCGTCCCACAGGATGGTGCGGGCGGCCTGCGCCCAGGCCAGGGCGTGCACGTCCCGCATCCCGCCGCGCCCCTCCTTGAGGTCCGGCTCCAGCAGGAACGCCACCTCGCCGGACTTGCGGTGCCGCGCCTTGACCCGCTCGGACAGGGCGCCGAGCCAGCGCTTGGCCCGCTTGCGCCACTGGAGCTCGGCCTTGCGGATCAGCTCGTCGGTCAGGCGGCGGTCGCCGGCCAGGTGCCGGGCCTGCAGCAGCCCGGTGGCGGTGTCGAGGTCGTCGGCCGCCAGGGCCAGCGCCTCCTTCACCGTGCGGACGGCGTGCCCGAGCTTCACGCCGGCGTCCCAGATCGGGTACCAGAGGCGGTCGGCCAGCTCGCCGATGTCGGAGCGGCCGCCGTGCAGGAGCAGCAGGTCGATGTCGGACTGGAGCGACAGCTCGCCGCGCCCGTAGCCGCCCACCGCCACCAGGGCCAGGCCCGAAGGCTCCGCGCCCTCCACGGCCGTCGTGAACAGCTCGCCGAGCCAGCGGTCGACATCCCGGGTCCAGGCTTCGCACAGCTCGCGGCCGGCGAGCGAGTCGTCGGCGGCGAGCTGGGCCCGGGTCTCGACGATGGTCATCCCGCTCCCGGAGGGTACCGGCGTGTCCGCGCCGACCACCGTGGTGATCGGCGCGGACACGCGGTGTTCACAATGCGTCGGCGTCCAGCTCGCCGGTGCGGATCCGGATGACCCGGTCGACCGGCTCGATCCAGATCTTGCCGTCGCCGATCTTCCCGGTGCGGGCGGCGTCGGCAATCACGTCGGCCAGACGGTCGGCGTCCGCGTCGCCGGCCAGGACCTCGATCCTGACCTTGGGCACGAAGTCGATCGTGTACTCGGCGCCCCGGTACACCTCGGTGTGCCCGGCCTGACGACCGAAGCCCTGGACCTCGGCGACCGTCATGCCGGTGATCCCGGCCTCCTTGAGCGCCGCCTTGACGTCGTCGAGCTTGAACGGCTTGACGATGGCAGTGATGAGCTTCACGGTGGTGGTCCTCCGGTCAGTCCGCGTAGGCGACTTCGGCGTGCTGGGACAGGTCGAGGCCAGTATCTTCGTCCTCTTCGCTCACCCGCAGGCCCATGGTCACGTCGATGACCTTGCCGATGATCAGGGTGACCACGAACGAGTAGACCAGCGTCACCACGGACGCCAGCGACTGGTCGAGCAGCAGGTCGACGCCGCCCCCGAGGAACAGGCCCTCGTTGGTGACGACCGCGTTGATGGCCGAGTCGGCGAACAGCCCCAGCAGCAGCGACCCGACGAGGCCGCCGACCAGGTGGACGGCGATGACGTCGAGGCTGTCGTCGAAGCCGAAGGCCTTCTTGATGCCGAGGGCCAGGTAGCAGATGGCGCCGGCGATCAGGCCGATGTAGACGGGCGCCATCCCGCCGACGAAGCCGGCGCACGGCGTGATGGCGACGAGGCCGGCGACGGCGCCGGAGGCACCGCCCAGCGTCGTGGCGTGGCCGTCCTTGATCCGCTCCACGACCAGCCAGCCGAGCATGGCGGCCGACGCGGCCAGGAAGGTGTTCATGATCGCCTGGGCGGCGATGCCGTCGGCCGCCAGCGCGGACCCGGCGTTGAAGCCGGCCCAGCCGAACCACAGGATGCCCGTGCCGAGCACGGTCATCGGCAGGTTGTGGGGCGGCATCGGCGTGTCCGGGTAGCCCTTGCGCCGCCCGATGAGCAGCACGAGGGCCAGCGCGGCGGCACCGGCGTTCATATGGACGACCGCACCGCCGGCGAAGTCCAGCGCGCCCTCGCTGGCGAGCCACCCGCCCGCGAACACCATGTGGGCGATCGGGCTGTAGACCAGCACGAGCCACGCGCCGATGAACACGGCGTAGGCCCCGAACTTGAGCCGGTCGGCCGTCGCCCCGGTGATCAGTGCGGGCGTGATGATCGCGAACGTCATCTGGAACCCGCAGAACAGGATGAACGGGATGGTGAGGAAGCTCAGGAAGTCCTGGGTCGTGAGCGCGGGGCCCACGTCCTTCAGCCACACGTAGTCGAAGTTGCCGATGAACCCCTCGTTACCGGCGTCCCCGAACGCGAGGCTGAACACCACGGCCACCCACAGCACGGCCAGCAGGCCCATGGCGAAGATGTTCTGCATGAGCATGCCGAGCACGTTCTTGCTCCGGACCATGCCCCCGTAGAACAGCGCCAGGCCTGGGGTCATGAACAGCACGAGCGCGGTTGCCATCAGCACCCATGCGGTATTCCCAGTGTCCAACTCCACTCGATGTCCTTTCGCCGAGGGTCAAGACTGGCGAAAGGATGCTGGTGCGATGTTTCCCGACAGGGACGCGATTGTTTCGTCCACATGAACTACGTCACAGCGCCCTGCGGAGACGGAGCGCGGCGGCGCGTGGTCGACGAGATCGGGCGGCGGCTACGCGTCCGCCAGTGCCGTGAGCAGGCTCCGGGCGACCAGGTGGACCGGGTCCCAGACCGGGCCGAACGGGGGTGCGTAGCCGAGGTCGAGCTCGACCGCGTCGTCGGCGGCCATGCCGGCCTGGATGGCGGTGGCCAGGACGTCGATGCGCTTGGCGGCGCCTTCGCGGCCGACGATCTGGGCGCCGAGCAGGCGACCGCTGCCGACCTCGGCCAGGGCCTTGAGGGTGATCGGCTTGCGCTCCGGCAGGTAGCCGGCCCGGCTCTCGCCCTCCACCGTGGCCTCCACGTAGGCGAACCCGTGGCGATCGGCCTCCCGGCCGGACAGGCCGGTGCGGCCGATCTCCACGCTGCACACCTTCGTCACCGCCGTGCCCAGCACGCCGGGGAAGGCCGCGTAGCCGCCGCCCATGTTGATGCCCGCCACCCGGCCCTGCTTGTTGGCCACCGTGCCGAGGGCGACGTACACGGGGGCCCGGGCCACCATGTGGAACGACTCGCAGCAGTCCCCCGCCGCCCACACGCCCTCGGCGCTGGTCCGCTGGCGGCGGTCGACCCGCACAGCGCCCTGGACGCCGAGCTCCAGGCCCGCCGCCGCCGCCAGGTCGGCGTTGGGTCCGGTGCCGACGCCCAGCACGACCAGGTCGGCCTCCAGCCGCTCGCCGCCGGCCAGGACCGCGCCCTCCTCGACCGTCTCCAGCGCGGTGTCCAGCAGGACGTCGACCCCCAGCCCCCGCAACGCGTCGGCCAGCGGGGCCGCGACGTCGGCATCGAGGGAGGGCATGAGGTGGTCGGACCGCTCGATCAGCGCGACGTCGAGGCCCCGCTGGACGAACGCCTCGGCCATCTCCAGGCCGATGTACCCCCCGCCCACCACCACGACCCGCTTCACGCCCTTGCCGTCGACCTCGGCCTCCAGGGCCGCGGCGTCGTCGAGCGTCTGCACCCCGTGCACGAGCGGCAGGTCGATCCCCGGCAGCGGGGGCCGCACCGGTCGCCCGCCGGTGGCGACGTGCAGCGTGTCGAAGCCGACCCGGACCGTGCGGCCCGCCTCGTGGTCCCACGCTTCGACCGTGCGGGCGTCGAGGTCGATCGCCCGGGCCTCGTGGCCGAGCCGGACGTCGATGTGGTGCTGGGACCGGAACGTCTCCGGCGACCGGGCGACCAGGTCCTCGACCGTGTCCACCGACCCGCCGACCAAAAACGGGATCCCGCAGGCCGAGTAGCTCGTCCACCGGCCCTTCTCGAGGACCACGATCTCCCGGTCGGGCTGCCGCCGCCGTACCTGCATCGCAGCGCTCATCCCGGCGGCGTCGCCCCCGATGACGACGAGGCGTTCGGTCATGCCGGCAGGCTACGACGACGCGACCGACCTCAGATCACGCGCACGTCCTCCACCGGTACGCCGAGCCCCGGCGCCCGGGCCAACCGCCCGTCACAGGTCAGGAGCCGGCCGGCGCTCGTGGCGGCGAGCATGACGTAGAGCGAGTCGTAGGCGGCGACCCTCGGCCAGTACGCGCGGCTGCCACGCACGAGCAGCCTCGTACCGACCCGCTGGCCCGGCCAGTCGAGCAGCACGTCGAGGGCCCGCGTGGCCAGCGACTCGCTGATCCGGCCGACCTGGAGGTGCCGGCGTACCGCCGAGGCCACTTCCGCTTCGATGATGTCAGGTGCGAGCACCTCCTCCGTAGCGAGCCGGCGGGCGACCGACTGGCCCGTGGGTGTCCAGAGGAGCACCTCGAACAGCGCCGAGGCATGGACGACGATGGTCATTCGACGTCCAGCCCGGCTTCGCGGCGGGCCTCCTCGATCATGCGGGCGCCCGTCAGGTTGAGCTCGGGGTGCGGTCCGATCGTCGCCTCGACCCTGGCGAGCCACTCCGCCATGGTCGGCTTGTCGAGGTCGGAGCGGATGAGCCGGATCACGTAGTCGCTCATCGTGAGGTCCTGCTGCGCCGCCCGGGCGCGGAGCCGCTCCTTGAGGTCCTCCGGGAAGTTGCGGATCTGGAACGTCTGCACTACGTCATGCTACCAGCATGACGTGGTCATGATCACCGCTTGCCCTCCTTGCGCCGGCGGGTGAGGTGCACGTGGGCCTTGGCTGCGCCCCACGAGAGGCCGGGGTCGTGGAGGGCCGGGTCGACGTCCGCGAACGACGCCGGAGTCAGGTCGTAGACGTCGCCCGGGAAGTTGCGCGCCGCGAACTCGTCCCGACCGACCGGGCGGGCGCCGGCCGCCCGCAACACGGCGGTCGGGTGGGGCACCAGCGACCGCAGGACCGACAGCGGGTTGGCGCGCTGGTCGTCGATGTCGGTGGCCAGCAGGGCCCGCAGCCGGGGCATCGCCTCGTCCCGGGCCGCCGCCGCCGCCGACGTGATGCCGGCCTCCACCTCGCCGTCCACCGGCAGGCCCTGGGCCGCCAGGACTCCGCGCACCGACCGATCCACCCAGCGCGGCAGGGCCTCGTCCACCGCGCCGGCCAGGGCGTCTGCGTAGCCGGCCAGCGCGGCGGCGTCGGCCGGGTCGTCGGGCGGGCGCGGCTCGGGCACCGGCCCAGATTCGCGCTGGTAGACACGGGCCGTGCGCATCAGGGCGTTGTCCGTGTTCGAGGGGATCGTCTACCACTGCGTGTGCATCGACGCCTCGGCGCCCTGCCGGCCCACGCTCGAGGTCGACGCCCTCCTGCGCCCGGGCGATGCCGACGCCGAGTCCGGTCCGCTGCTGCTGAGCGTCGCCGAGTACGGCGCCATGGTCGGCGACCGGGAGCTGGCACGGCGCTGCCTGGCCGAGCTGGCCGCCAAGGGCCGGCTGGTGGGCCACCTCGGGGTGGACCACATCGCCTTCCCCACGTGGACGCCGGTCAGCCGGGCGGGCGAGTGAGGCTCAGCGCGGCGTTGAGGTTGCCGGACCGGAGGCCCTCCAGGTCCAGCGTCACGTAGGCGAACCCCGCGGCCCGCACCCGGGCCACGACGGCCTCCCGCGCGACCACGACGTCGGCGAGCCGGTCGAGCGGCACCTCCAGCCGCGCGGTGTCCCCGTAGTGGCGGACCCGCACCGCCCCGAACCCGAGCGCCCGCAGCCCCGCCTCGGCCCGCTCGACGCCCGACAGCCGGGCCAGCGTCACCGGCGTGCCGTAGGGCAGGCGGGAAGCCAGGCAGGCGGCGGCCGGCTTGTCCCAGGTGCGCAGACCGAGGCGGCGGGACCACGAACGCACGTCGTTCTTGGTGAAGCCGGCGTCGACCAGCGGGAACGACGCCCCCCGCTCGGCCGCGGCCCGCTGCCCCGGCCGATGGTCGCCCAGGTCGTCGAGGTTCACCCCCAGCACCACGGTGGCGCCGCGCTCGGCGGCCAGCGGCCCCGCCGCCCGCAGCAGCGCGTCCTTGCACCAGTAGCAGCGGTCCCCGTCGTTGGCCCGGTAGGCGGCCTGCGCCATCTCGTCCGTCTCGACCTCGGTCCACGCCAGCCCCCACTCGGCGGCCAGCGACGCGCAGTCGCGGCGCTCGTCCCCGGCCAGCGACGGCGACACGGCCGTCACCGCCAGCGCCCCCTCGGACCCGAGCGTGTCGTGGGCGACCCAGGCCAGGAACGCCGAGTCGGCGCCGCCGGAGAACGCCACGACGACCCGCCCCAGCCCCCGCAGCCGGTCCCGCAGCGCGTCGAGGGACGCGCCCGGCATCAGTCCGTGACCTCGATGCGTACCCGCTTGTTGCCCCTGCCCTTGGACTCGGTCTTGACGACCCGCACCCGGCCGACCTCCGCAGTGGAGCGGACATGGGTGCCGCCGTCGGCCTGCTTGTCGAGTCCGACGATGTCGACCACCCGGATCTCGGCCACCGACTCGGGGACCAGGCTGACCTTGGTGCGGATCAGGGCCTCGTCGAGCACCGCCTCCGACCGGGGCACGAACGACACCTGGATGGGCCGGTCGGCGGCGATCTCGGCCGCCACGAGCTCCTCCACCCGGGCGCCGAAGCCCTCGGGCGTGGGGTCGAGCTCGAAGTCCATGCGGGCGGTCAGGGGCTCCATGTTGCCGCCGGTCACCGGGACGCCCCACTCCTGCCAGATCACGCCGCACAGCACGTGCAGCGCCGTGTGAGTGCGCATCAGCCGGTGGCGCCGGTCCCAGTCGATCTCGCCGTCGACCTCGGTGCCGGGTGACGGCAGATCGCCGTCCAGCGTGTGCCAGACTTCGTCACCCTGCTTGCGGACCTCGGTCACGCGGGCGGAGCCGCCGGACCACGTCAGGGTGCCGGTGTCATGGGGCTGGCCGCCACCGGTCGGGTAGAAGACGGTGCGGTCCAGCGCGACCCGCACGCCGTCGACGTGCGTCACCTCAGAGCGCACCGAACGGTCGTACGCGTCGCGCAGGAAGACGAGATCGGTGGACATCGTGATCGTTCCTTAACCCAACCGATCGCCAGATCGCAACGCGGGGAGGGCGATCAGTAGTAGACCTGTCAGGCGCGGAACGCCTAATCTCCGCGCTTCCATTGTTCCGGACAAGGGGATAAGCGAATGCGACAGCACAGCCGTTTGTTGCGGCTACTCGCCGTTCTCCTCGGTCTCTCGATGCTGGCTGCCGCCTGCGGCGACGACGGCGACGACGATACCGAAGCGAGCGACGACACCACCGAGGACACGAGCGAAGAGTCGGCGGCTCCGGCCACCGGCGAGGCCGCCCCGAGCTGCGAGGGCGAGGAGGACGGGACGTTCACCATCGGCGCCCTCCTGCCCGAGACCGGTGACCTGGCGGGCCTCGGGCCGCCCGAGATCGCCGGCGCACAGCTCGCCGTCGAGGAGATCAACGCCGGCGGCGGCGTGAACGGCACCCCGATCACGTACCTGCCGGGCGACTCCGGCGACTCCGATCCCGACATCGCCAACCCGACCGTGGACGGCCACCTCGAGAACGGCGCGGACATGATCCTGGGTGCGGCGTCTTCGGGCATCTCCCTGAACGTGATCGACAAGATCACCGGCGCGTGCAAGATCCACTTCTCGCCGGCGAACACGTCCAAGGAGCTCAGCACCTACGACGACGACGACCTGTACTTCCGTACGGCGCCGTCCGACATCCTCCAGGGCGCGGTGCTCGCCGACCTCATCATCGAGGAGGGCAACACCACCCTCGGCATCCTGGCCCGCCAGGACTCCTACGGCGAGGGGCTGCTCGAGGACACCAAGGGCCCGTTCGAGGAGCAGGGTGGCGAGGTCGTCTACGAGGCGGTCTACGACCCCGAGGCCCAGACGTTCGAGTCCGAGGTCCAGGGCCTGGTCACCGAGGACCCCGACGCCCTGGCGCTGATCGGTTTCGAGGAGTCGAGCCGCATCCTGACGTCGCTCATCGAGCAGGGCTTCACGCCGCAGAACAAGAAGATCTACATGGTCGACGGCAACACGTCGAACACGTACTACACGGATCTTCCCGCTGGAGCGCTCAACGGCGTGAAGGGCACCTCGCCCCTCACCGACCTGAGCGAGGACTTCACCCAGCGGCTGCTCGGCGTCAACCCGGGCCTGCAGGACTACCTGTACGCCGGTGAGACCTACGACGCCGTGCTGATCACGGCGCTGGCCGCCCAGATCGCTGGCACCGACAACCCCGCGGAGGTCGCCGCCCAGATCAACGGCGTCACCCGCGACGGTGAGAAGTGCGGCGGCTGGGAGGAGTGCCTCGCCCTGATCGAAGCCGGCGACGACGTCGACTACGACGGCGCCTCCGGGCCGCAGGAGTTCAGCCAGAACGGCGAGCCCACCGAGGCGAGCTTCGGCATCCTCGTGTACCGCGCCGACATCAACGAGACGGACCCGGCGATGACCGAGTACGTCCAGGCCCAGATCTGATCCGGATCTAGGTCGAAACGTCGAGGGCCGGTCCCCCCGGGGACCGGCCCTCGGTCGTTTTCCGTGCCGTGTTCGGCGAGGTCAGTCGATCTGGGCCAGCGTGCCGAGGTAGAGCTCGACGACCTTGGGGTCGTTGAGCAGGGCGTCGCCCGAGTTCGTGTAGGCGTTGCGGCCCTGGTCGAGGACGTAGCCCCGGTGGCAGATCTGCAGGCAGCGGTTGGCGTTCTGCTCGACCATCACGATCGAAACGCCGGCCTCGTTGATGCGCCGGCAGTTGATGAACACCTCGTCCTGCAGGGCCGGCGACAGGCCGGCCGACGGCTCGTCGAGCAGCAGGACCTCCGGATCCACCATGATCGCCCGGCCCATCGACAGCATCTGGCGCTCGCCGCCCGACAGGGAGCCGGCCCGCTGGCCCCGGCGCTCGGCCAGGAGGGGGAACAGTTCGCACACCACTTCCATCCGGGCCGCGAACGTCTTGGGGCGGACGTACACGCCCATCTGCAGGTTCTCCTCCACCGTGAGGCGGGGGAACACGTTGTTGACCTGCGGGACGTAGCCGATGCCCTGCTCGACGAGCTGGTGGGCCTTGAGGCCGGTGACGTCCTTGCCGCGGTAGACGACCGTCCCGGACCGAACCGGGATCAGCCCGAACAGCGCCTTGATCAGCGTCGACTTGCCGGCGCCGTTGGGCCCGATGATGCCGACGAGCTCGCCGTCGTACAGGTCGAGGCTGGTGCCGTTGAGGATGTTGACCTCGGGCACGTAGCCCGCCACGATCTCCTGGGCCGACAGGATCGGTGCGCCGCCGGGCCGCTCGGCGGGCGGCTGGGGCGTGGCCTCGGACGCCTCGGCGGGACCGTCGTCGTCGCCGTCGGGGTGGGGCCCGGTGGGTGTCGTGCCGTCGGTGGCGTCGGTCGTCATCAGTCCTCCGTCCGCGACAGCTCTTCGTCGGCCTCGGCGAGCTGGCGGTCCTGCTCGGCCCGGTCGAGGGGGGTGGCGTGGTGGGCGCCCAGGTAGGCGTCGATGACCCGGGGGTTGGCGACGATCGACGAGTGGCGGCCCTCGGCCACGATCTCGCCCTCGGCCATGACCACCACCCAGTCGCAGATGGTGCGCACGACGTCCATGTCGTGCTCGACGAAGAGCACCGTGAGCCCCTCGTCGGCCAGCGTCTTGACGTGCCCGATGATGGTCTGGGCCAGCGCCGGGTTCACGCCGGCCATGGGCTCGTCCAGCATGATCAGCTTCGGTTGGGACATGAGGGCCCGGGCCATCTCCAGCAGCTTGCGCTGGCCGCCCGACAGCGAGCCGGCGAACTCGTCCCGCATGTGGGACAGCGTGAACCGCTCCAGCAGCTCGTCGGCCCGCTCGGTGATCTGTCGCTCCTGGTCGCGCCAGCGGGGCCGGAACAGCGCCGCGATGAACCGCTCGCCCGCCTGCCCGGTGGCCCCGAGCTTCATGTTCTCGAGGACCGAGAGGCGGGAGAGGGCCTTGGTCAGCTGGAAGGTGCGGACCATGCCCTTCTGGGCGACCTTGTAGCCGCTGGTCCCGGTGATGTCCTCGCCGTCGAACGTCCAGCGGCCGGCGTTCGACTTGTCGAAGCCGGTGAGCACGTTGAAGAACGTCGTCTTGCCGGCGCCGTTGGGCCCGATCAGCGCCGTGATGACCTCCCGCTGGATCTCGAAGTGGTCGACCCGCACGGCGGTCAGCCCGCCGAAGCGCCGGGTGACGCCGTCGGCCACCACGATGGGGTCGGGCTTGGCCACCCCCGCCTCCTCGGCGACCCCGTCGAACGGGTCGATGGCGACCTTGGTGAAGCCAGGGGAGGTGGTCATGACGGCTCCAACATCAGCTCTCGGCGGTCACCCAGCAAGCCCTGCGGCCGGAACACGAGCAGCAGGATGAGCCCGAGGCCCACGAGCATCAGCCGCACCTGCCCGACCTGGTTGGGGTCCATGATGGACTCGGGGATGTAGTCGTTGGCGACCAGTTCGCGCAGCGTGTCGTTCGTGAGGGTCAGGATCGCCCAGAACAGCATCGACCCGACCACGGGCCCCCAGATGCGGGCCGTGCCGCCCAGGATCAGGCACACGTAGGCGTAGAACGTCTGGGCGGTCGAGTAGTTGGACGGCACCACCGACGCCTGCTGGCTCACGAAATAGATGCCGGCCAGGGCGCCGAACGAGCCGCCGAGGACCAGGCTCTGCATCTTGTAGGCGAAGACGTTCTTGCCGAGGGCGCGCACGGCGTCCTCGTCCTCGCGGATCGCCTTGAGCACCCGGCCCCACGGGCTGCGGATCAGCAGATACACCAGCAGCACCGACAGCAGGACCAGCGTCCACCCCACCACGATCGCCCACGTCTCGGCGGCGCTGAACTTGAGGAACCCGATGCCGTACGTGCCGCTCGGGAACGGGTTGAGGCTGTTCCAGTCGTCGTTGAACCCGGACAGGCCGTCGGCGCCGCCGGTGACCTCGCGGAACGTGGGCGCCATGACGCTGAGCCGGAATATCTCGCTGGCGGCGATGGTCACGATGGCCAGGTAGTCGGCCCGCAGTCGCAGCGTCGGGTAGCCGAGCAGCAGTGCCCACCCGCCGGCGGCCAGGAGGCCGACGAGCCAGCCGACCACCAGCGGGACGTTCCACTCGAGGACGCTGATGGCGGCGAAGTAGCCGCCGACGGCCATGAAGCCCACCTGCCCGAAGTTGAGCAGGCCGGTGTAGCCGAAGTGCACGTTCAGGCCGATGGCCGCCAGGGCGAAGATGATCGCGTTGGGCCGTATGGCGGCGGAGATCGAGTTGTCGAGGATCTGTCCCCAGTCCACAGCGCGCCCCCTATCCGATCCGCTCGGCCTGGCCGAGGATGCCCTGGGGCCGTATGAGCAGCACGAGCACGAGGATGCTCAGCGCCACGACCGTCTTGAACTCGGTCGGGATCCAGAGCGTGGACACCTCCATGGCCACGCCGACGACGAGGCTGCCGACCAGGGCGCCGTAGGCCGTGCCGAGGCCGCCCAGGGTCACGCCGGCGAACATGAGCAGCAGCAGCTGGAAGCCCATCTGGAAGCTGACCTGCTCGGAAAGGCCCTGGAGGATGCCACCCAGGGCTGCGAGGCCGGCACCGGACGCCCACACGAACCCGATGACCCGGTTGACGTCGATGCCCGACGACTCGGCCAGGTCCTTGTTGTCGGCCACCGCCCGCATGGCCTTGCCCATCCGGGTGCGCTGCAGGAACGTGGCCACGGCCACGAGCGCAATGATCGAGATGCCCATGCCGATGAGGTCGCGGGGCACGATCCGGACCGGGCCGATCTCGATGCCCTCCTGGAGGTTGTACTGCCGGTAGGCCTCGCCGAACCCACCGAACTGGAACTGGAAGATGTAGCGGAGCAGCAGGCCGAGGCCGATGGCGATGACCAGCATCGCGATCAGGCCCGTGCCCCGGTCGCGCAGCGGCCGCCAGAAGAAGCGGTCGATGGCGAACCCCATCAGGATCGAGATGAGGATGGCGATGATGGCGGAGGCGATGAACGGCCATCCCCAGGTCACGTTGAACACCCAGGCCACGATTGCCCCGAACGTGACCAGCTCGCCGTGGGCGAAGTTGGTGAGCCCGGTCGTGCCGAAGATCAGCGACAGGCCGATGGCGCACATGGCGATGATGAGGCCGAAGCGGACGCCCTCGACGAAGAGCCGGGCGGCCCGGTCGAAGAAGCTGCTTCCGCTGCCCCCGCCGCCCTCGCCGCTCTGCAGCGGGTAGAGCAGGTTGCGGGTCCGGCTCTCCGCCATGTCGAAGGTCAGCGTGGCCCGGTCCTCGTCCCGCAGCGAGATGTCCTCCGGCAGGGTGTCGATGTCGATCGTCGCCGTGTACGAGCCGGGGCCGGGCAGCGGCACCTCGAACACGCCCTCCTCGTCGGTCGTGACCGTGGCGATCTCGTTCCCGGCCGCGTCGTCGACGGTCACGTCGACGCCCTCGACGAGCTGCCGCTCCTCGTTCTCGTCCTCGTAGAACAGCGTGCCGCGCACGGCCTCGCCCGTCGGCGACGGGACCGGCTGGCCCGGCACCGTCGTGGTCGCCCCCGGCGCGGTGGTCGTCGTCGGCTCCTGGGCGCCGGCGGCGGCCGCGGTCCCGAGGACGCACGCAATGAGCAGCGCCCCCAGCGCCACCACCTTGGTCTTCATGCACACTCCCATCCACGGATGGCGGGGAAGTGTAGGTGCGTGCGTCAGGTCAGGTAGCAAATCGGGCGGTCATATGCCCGCAGCCGCCAACACCTCGTCGAGATCGCCCACCATCCCCGTGACGAAACGTCCGAACTCCGCGTAGCGGGACGATGCCAGGTCGTAGCGCATCGTGTACACGCAGGCCTTGAGATCGTCGGGATGCACCCCGAACAGCGTCACCCCCCACTCGTAGTCGTCGAGCCCGGTCGATCCCGTGACCAGCTGCAGCACCCGGCCCGCGAACGTGCGGCCGGTGCCGCCGTGGCCGAACATGAGCTGCTCGCGGTCCTGGTACGGCAGCTCGTACCAGTTGTGCTTGTCGCCGCGACGCTTGGACATCGGGTAGAAGCAGAACGCCGGCTTCCCCTCCGGGGGGAGGCGGGGATAGAGGCGAGCGTTCTTGCGCTCCTCCGGCATGCGCTCGGCGTACTCGGACACCTCGGTGAGCGACACGTAGCTGTCGACGACGTCGAGCCCGGCGGCCGTGAGCGCGGTCTGGAACCGGCGCAGGCGCCACAGGTCGGGCCCGAGCGCCACGAAGCCGACGTCGGCCTTGTGCCCCACGATCGCCACGGGGACGGCCTGGTGGTCGGCGGCCTCGAGGTCCTTGACCGCGGCCGCGACGGCAGGCCCGTCCGCCAGCGGCGTCACCATGGTGAACAGGTGGAGGACGTTCCAGCCGACGGTTGGCGTGAGTGGGCTGGCCATGCCCGCGAGGGTACTGCGGCGTGCCACACTCGCTTGATGCGACGGCACACGACAGCGGCCGTGGCGCTGGGCGGCGCGCTCCTCGGCTCGATGATGGTGGTCGGGTGCGGCGCGTCCGAGCCCACGACATCAGAGGCGGCGGTCGAGGACACGGCGGACGAGGTGTGTGCCCTCCTGCGACGCTGGGACAACGAGTTCACCGAGCGGGTCAACGACACGACCGGCCAGATCACCGAGGACGATGACCCCACCACGGCCAACGGCATCCTGCTGTCCGGCTTCGACGACCTGATCACCATCGCCGAGGCCCACCAGGAGGAGGCGGCCGAGCTCCGCCTGCCCTTCACGCCGGAGCGGGCCAGGCTGGTGGCCGAGGTCCAGGAGGGCACGGGCTCGGCCATCGAGCTGCTACAGGCCGAGCGCGACGAGATCGAGGACCTACCGCCGATCGAGGTCGACGACCAGGGCGGCGCACTGGGCAGCGCCCTGCTGGCGGTCGAGGGCGCGGTCTCGGCCGTCGAGCCCCGCATCGAGCTCTACGACGACGAGGACCTCCGCAACGCGTTCAAGGACAACCCGGGCTGCGACCACGTCGTCCAGTCCGACCGGATCGTCGAGCAGGACTGACGGTCACACGGGCTCGACCGTGACCACCGCGTTGAAGTCGGGGACCTTGGAGTGCGGCTCGCGGTTGGCGCTGCCGCCGGGGATGAGGACGTTGCCCTCCGGCCAGTGGACCTGCAGGGTCCGGGACGGGAGCCTCACCGGGGTGACCGTGCCCTCCAGCGTGCCCGTGGCCGAGCGCAGGCGGACGCGGTCGCCCGCCGCCAAGCCGAGGGCCGTCGCGTCGGCCGGGTCCATCATGATCGCGTCCCGCACCGCGCCCGTGAGCGGGTCGACCTCGGCGTGGACCATCGAGTTGAACTGCTTGCCCCGGCGGGTCGAGACGAGGAACGCGCCCTCCGGCAGGTCGTGGACCGGGGGCTCGAGGACCGAGAACACCGCCCGGCCGGCCGGGGTCGGGAACTCGCCACCGGCGCACAGGTGGCGCCCGCCCCACTGGACCGCGTCGCCCGTGTCGGCCAGCGTCTCGATCCCGGCGTAGAGCGGCACGACCCGGGCGATCTCGGCCCGCAGGTCGGCGTTGGTCGGCCACGAGAACGCCGCACGCAGCGCCGGGCGCACACGGCTGGCGACGTCGGCGAACAGCCGCCACTCGCTGCGGGCCTCCCCCACCTGCCGGGGCAGCTCGGGGCTGAAGACGATCCGGCGCTCGCTGGTCGTCTCGGTGCCGCCCCCCTCCTGCTCGTAGCGGGTGGCCACCGGCAGCAGCACGACGTCGTCGCCCTCGACGAGCATCTGCGACGTCACCACCACGTCCTGGTGGACGCGCAGCGGCACCCGGCCCAGCGCGGCACGCACCGCCGGCGGGTCGGGCAGCACCTCGAGGAAGTTGCCGCCCGACATCCACAGCACGTCGATCTCGCCCCGCCCGGCGGCCTCCACCATCTCCGGTGCGGTCAGGCCCGGATGGTCGGGCACCGGGAAGCCCCAGGCGGCAGCCAGCGCCGCCGCCGACGCCGCGTCGACCGGCAGCCCGCCGGGCAGCGCGGTGGCGTAGGCGCCCATCTCGGCCCCGCCCTGCACCCCGGAGTGCCCCCGGATCGGCATCAGCCCGACCCCGTCGCGGCCCACGCTGCCCTGGGCCAGCGCCACGTTCACGATGCCCCGCACGCCGTCGGCCGAGTCCCGGTGCTGGGTGATCCCCATCGACCACACGTGGACCGCCCCGCCCGCCCGCACCAGCTCGTCCACGAACGCGTCCAGCGTGGGCTCGTCGACCCCGGCGGCGTGCAGCAGCGACCGCAGCGACCGCCCGTCCAGGTCGGCCATGACCTCGGGAAAGCCGGTCGTGTGGTCGGCCACGAACAGCTCGTCCACCGCGCCCCGCGCGATGAGGCGCTTGAGGACCGCGTTGGCCAGGGCGACGTCCCCGCCCGGCCGCACGGGCACGTGCAGGTCGCTCATCCTCGTGCCGAAGACGGCCGACTCGAGGTTGGACGGCACCCAGTACCGCTCCAGCCCCGGCTCCAGGTACGGGTTGACCACCACCACCCGGCAGCCCCGCTTGCGGGCCAGGTACAGGTACTTCATGAACACCGGCTGGTTGTTGGCCGGGTTGGTGCCCCACAGCACCACCAGCGGGGCCTCGATCACGTCCTGGAACGAGCACGTGGTGGCGGCCACTCCCACGGTCTGGCGCAGCCCGACGGTGGACGGCGCGTGGCAGACGCGGGCAGCCGAGTCGATGTTGGCGACGCCGAGCGCCCGCGACGCCTTGGCGGCCACGTAGTAGGTCTCGTTGGTGATGCCGCGGCTGGTCAGGTAGAGCGCCACCCGCTCGGGGTCGGCGGCCGCCAGGCCCCCGGCCAGCGCGCCCAGCGCCTCGTCCCACGACACCCGCCGGAACCCCGGCTCGCTGCGTCGGCGGCGCATCGGGTGCCCCAGGCGACCCAGCGCCCGGAGCTGCCCGCCGGTCCGCCCCGCCAGCGGCTCGACGTCGGCAAGCAGCAGCGGGTCGATGGCGTCGGCCGTGTTGAGCTCGAGCAGGTTGAGGCGGGTGCTGCACAGGTGGACCCCGTCGATGGTCCAGTCGTGGAGGCCGGCCACGCCCAGGGCGCAGCCGTCACACGCCCCCTTGGTCAGGACCTGCCAGGCGTAGACCGGGTGCGCCCGGTTGGCCCACACCGTGCGGCCCATGTCCCGGTAGTGCTGCGGCTTCTGCTCGCCGGCGCCGTTGGGCCGCCATCCGGCCCACAACCGGGGGTTCCAGCCGGTCAGCTGCTCGCGCCAGCTCATCTAGCCCTCCACCGGCGTGTAGACGTTGAGCCGGCCACGCCGGGCGAACCCGCACAGTGTGATGCCTGCCAGGCGGGCCGCCGCCACGGCCAGCGACGACGGCGCGGAGACCGCCACGACCGTGCCGATCCCGGCGGCCCATGACTTCTGCACGATCTCGAAGCTGGCCCGCCCGCTCACGTACAGGCCCAGCTCGGAGGCGGGCAGCCCGCCGTCCAGCAGGAGCCGGCCCACGACCTTGTCGACGGCGTTGTGGCGCCCGATGTCCTCCCGACCAAGCACCGGCGCGCCCGCCCGGTCGAAGGCGACAGCCGCGTGCACGGCGCCGGTCACGGCGAACAGCTCGGCGTCGCCGGCCACGCGCGCGGGGACGGCCGCCAGCACGTCGAGGGCGAATGGCGGGCCGGGCGGCAGCGGGTGCAGCCGCTCCCGCAGGTCGTCGACGGCGGTGGTCCCGCAGATCCCGCAGGCGGAGGTGGTGGCGGTCAGCCGGGGCCGGGGCGGTGGAGCCAGCCCGCCGGTGTCGACCGACACGACGTTGAACTCGCTCTCGACCGCCGACCCGGTCCCGCAGTACCTGCAGGACCGCACGGGGGCGCCGTCGAGCAGCCCCTCGGCGTGGCAGAACCCGGCGGCGAGCTCGAAGTCGTGGCCCGGCGTCCGCATCGTGGTGGCCACCAGGACATCGTCGAGGTGGATCTCCAGCGGCTCCTCGACGATGAGGTGGTCGGGCTGGCGGTGGAGGCCGGTGCCGTCGTAGCGATGCGTGAGCACCTTGGCCGTGCGTCCCCGTGCCACACGGCGAGAATATCGTGGACATCCATACATCGGGCCTCCGGGCCGCGCCACCGCTACCGAGGCACGCGGGCCGCCGAGGGGGCATCCTTCGCATGTGCGCGCCCGCACCGACGAGCCCCGGCCCCTCACGCTCCCGCTGCTGCTGCGCCGGGGCCTGACCGTGCGCTGCCCACTGTGCGGCGGCCGTGGCCTGTTCCGGCGCTGGTTCGCCATGGTCGATCGCTGTCCTCGTTGCGGGCTGCGCACCGAGCGCGTCGAGGGCCACTGGCTCGGCTCCCTCGGCATGAACACGATCGTGTCGTTCGCAGCCGTGCTGGTGGCGGTGGTCGTCGGGTTCCTGCTCTCCTACCCCGACGGGCCGCTCGAGGCCGCGGTCGTGGCGGTCGTGGCCACGGCGATCATCGTGCCCATCGCGTTCTTCCCGGTGTCCCGGACCCTCTGGAGCGCCATCGACCTGGCGATGCGCCCGCTGGAGCCCGACGACGACGTGGATCCCCGCTGGATCCCGCCGTCGTCACGCCACGAGCCCTGAGACCGTACCCGTCGAGTACGTCATCGCGGCCACCGTGGTCTGTGCTTCCCGCTCTTGCTGCTTCGCAGCGGGCCGCTCGGGCCACGGCTACACCTTCGGCGCAGCCTCTGACCCATTCCCGCTGATGTGGGCGTGGTCGTTGAAGCGGACCATCTCCCAGTCGAGCGTGGTGCGCTGGTACGGGTTGACGGCGTGGCGGAACTCGGTGATCGAGGCGTTCTCCGGGGCGAACCACGCCCGCTTCTCGTCAGCAGAAGGGTCGATGGCCAGGAACCGGATCATGACCTGGACGATCGGGCCGCCGTGGGTGGCCACCACCACCGTGCGGCCCGGGTGCCGCTCGACCAGCCCGTCGACCCCCCGGCCGACGCGCACCTTCATCTCGTTCCAGGTCTCCCCGCCCGGGACCCGGCGGTGGTCGGGGTCCCACGCCCCCTCGGGATACGGGTAGCGGGCCTCGAACTCGTCCCACGTGATGCCGTCGCCCTCGCCGGGGTGGTTCTCGCACAGGTCGCAGTCCCGGAGGACGGGCGGGCCGCCCAGCGCCGGGGCCAGGATCTCGGCCGTCTCGATCGCCCGGGGCATGAGGCTGGCGTAGAGGACGACGTCGTCGCCCAGCTCGCCCGTGCGGACCAGCCGGTCCCGCAGCGCCGCCACCTGGGTCCGACCCCGCTCCGACAGGCCGGTGCAACCCGCGTGGCCGCCGACGATCCGCCGCTCCTGCGCCATCGACTCGCCGTGGCGCACCATCACGATCCGCGTGCCCTCCATGCCGCTCACGCTACCGGCGCCTCCCGACGGCCCCGAAGTGGGTTCCGGTCCGCTACGCCACGCCGCAGGCCGCCGCAATCGCGGCCTCGTCGAGCGGGCGGCCGAGCGGACCCGGCGGCACGAGCCACACCTCGGTGCGGGCGGCGAGCCGCTGCAGCTCCGCCACACGCGCGGCGTCGCCCCGGTCGGCACCGTCGGCCACGGCGTCGTCCACCGCGATCCCGGTGCGCAGGTCGAGCTCGTCCAGGCACGCCATCCCGGCGGCGGCGCGCACGGCCCGGGCCCGCCGGTCCAGCTCGGCGCGGTCCTCGCCCGAGAGCGTGTCCCGGCTCGCGATCAGCCGGGCGCCCTCCAGCGGCACCGACGGCACGGTGCCGCTGACCGTGAGCACCACGAGGGTGGCGACCGCCGCGTCGTCGTCGATCCGCTCGCGCTCCTCCAGCGCCGTCATCCACGACGCCATCCGCACGTCGTAGCCCCTCCGGCGCAGGTCGGCCGCCAGGCCGACCCCCACCAGCCCGAATCCGGGGTCGGACGCCACCAGCCGGTAGACGCTGCCCCGCCCGAGCTCGTCGCGCGTCCGGACGCTGAGCGCCTCCGTCACCCGACCCTCGGCGGCGAACGGTCCCTCGGCGGTGGCGGCCACCGCCGTCGCCAGCGCCGTCGTTGCGACGGCGACCGCTGCGGCGACGCCTGCGACGACCCGCCGGCCGCGGTCGGTGCGCAGCGCCGACGCCCCGGCCCAGCCGGCCGCGACCCACACGAGCGCGGCCACCGCCCAGGTCCACATGGCGAGGTACGACACGAACGGCGCCGGCGTGCGCGCCACGGCCGCAACCGACGTGGCGACGAGTGCCACAACGTAGGCGGCGAAGCGGGCCGGCTCGCGCCGCCCCCGGCGCCACGCCCAGGCGCCCGCGACCACGGCCAGCGCCAGCACGGCCAGCGCCCGCAGCGCGGGCTGCGGGCCGACCGGCCCATCGGGATTGCCCGCATACCGGGCGCCGGGGGCCATCCACACCGCCGGAACCCCGAAGTGGCGGCCCACCGCCTCGCGCACCGTGTCGCCGTCGACCAGGTCCTCGGGGGCCTGGCGGGAATACGCGGCCAGGTCCCGCAGGTTGCCCGGCGGCGACGCGACCTCGTCCCACAGCGGTCCGGACCAGCACAGCACGCCGATGGCGACCGCCACCGCCAGCGCCCGGCCGCCGAGCCGCCGGCCGCTCCTCCGCCGGATCAGGTACGCGGCCGTGCACCACACCGCGGCCACGGCCACCACTGCTGCATAGGCGAAGTGGGCCTGGACGGCCCACGACGCGGCGACCACCGCGCCGGCCAGCAGCCAGCCGTCGCCCCGGGATGCGCCCCAGGCGCACAGCAGGGCGGCGAGCAGCGCGAGCGTGCCGACGTAGGGGTTCCACGGGTCGGCCAGCCAGTCGCCCATGGCCAGGCTCATCACCCCGACCACCGCCGCCACGAGGGCCGCCAGGACGGCACCGCCGATGCGCCGGGCCGCCACGACCGCCCCGGCCGCCGACGCCGCGTGCACCAGCGCCACCGTCGCCGCCAGCCCCGTGGGGCCGAACGCCCGGTAGCCCGGCGCCGACACCCAGAACAGCAGCGGCCCGGGGTGGTGCCACCCGAAGCGGGACCACGGCCCGGTCAGGGGCGTGTGGCGGGTGCCGACGTCGGCCACCCGGAGCACCTCGACAGCCTGGTCGGTGGTGGGGACCCAGCCCTGGACGAGGATCGAGGCCGCCGCCGCCAGGCCGGGCAGCGCCACCAGGAGCGGCGCCCACCGCAGCGCGATCGCGCCCGGGCGCGGCCGCTCGGGCGCCGGCCGTGTGACCGCCGCGCTGGCCGCGTCCTCGTGCGCGTCGACGTCGACCGCAAGCGTGCGGCCGGATGTCCCCCTCGCCGCCATCTCCGTGGCCGATCCTTACCGTTCCCGAACGCTGAAAGTAGCGCGCGTGTGTCTACCGCGTGGCGCCCGGGTGTGCGCCACATGACGCGGCGGCGCCGCCCCCGGAGGGGCGGCGCTGCTCGGGGTCTCGGCCCGGGGGGTCTCGGCCCGGGGGCGGGCGGGAGGGCTAGAAGTCCTCCATGCCCCCACCGGGGACGCCGGCCGGGGAGTCCTCGGGCTTGTCGGCGATGACAGCCTCGGTGGTGAGGAACAGTGCCGCGATCGACGCCGCGTTCTGCAGCGCCGAGCGGGTGACCTTGGCGGCGTCGATGATGCCGGCCTTGGTCAGGTCCTCGTACTCGCCGGTGGCGGCGTTGAGGCCCTCGCTCGGGCTCTCGAGGCCGCGCACCCGCTCGACCACGACGCCGCCCTCGTGGCCGGCGTTGACCGCGATCTGCTTCAGCGGCTCCTCCAGCGAGCGGGCGACGATGCGCACGCCCGTGGCCTCGTCGGCGGGGAGGCCGGACGCGGCGTCCAGCACCGCGGACTGGGCCCGCAGCAGCGTGGCGCCACCGCCGGCCACGACTCCCTCTTCGATGGCCGCCTTGGTCGTCGACACCGCGTCCTCGATGCGGTGCTTCTTCTCCTTCAGCTCGACCTCGGTGGCCGCGCCGACCTTGAGCACCGCGACGCCGCCCGACAGCTTGGCCAGCCGCTCCTGCAGCTTCTCGCGGTCGTAGTCGGAGTCGGTGTTCTCGATCTCGTTCTTGATCTGCTTGATGCGGCCCTGGATCTCGTCCTCGGAGCCGGCGCCCTCGACGATCGTCGTCTCGTCCTTGGTGACGATGACCTTCTTGGCCTGGCCGAGCAGGTCGAGCGTGGTGTTCTCGAGCTTGAGCCCCACGTCCTCGCTGATGACCTGGCCGCCGGTGAGGACGGCGATGTCGGCCAGCATGGCCTTGCGGCGCTCGCCGAAGCCGGGCGCCTTGACGGCCACCGAGCGGAACGTGCCGCGGATCTTGTTGACGACGAGCGTGGCCAGGGCCTCGCCCTCGACGTCCTCGGCGATGATGACGAGCGGCTTGCTCGACTGCATCACCTTCTCGAGGACCGGCAGCAGATCGCGCACGGTCGCCACCTTCGAACCGAACAGCAGCACGTACGCGTCGTCGAGGACGGCCTCCATGCGGTCGGGGTCGGTCACGAAGTACGGCGAGATGTAGCCCTTGTCGAAGCGCATGCCCTCGACCAGGTCCATCTCCATGCCGAAGGTCTGCGACTCCTCGACGGTGATGACGCCGTCCTTGCCGACCT
>Ga0114129_10000631_pt1 | contig 43885 bp, 38 predicted proteins | sample RhiMetdeltSRZDD1_FD_80071 | JGI IMG/M metagenome (GOLD analysis project Ga0114129, IMG submission 80071) | Populus rhizosphere microbial communities from Tennessee, USA - Rhizosphere MetaG P. deltoides SRZDD1 (version 2) (version 2) | ecosystem: Host-associated > Plants > Roots > Rhizosphere >...
CGCCCGATATCCGCATGACGGCCCTGCGGCCCATCGATCCCCGCGCCGCCTACCAGTGCGACATCACCTACGGCCCCAACAACGAGTTCGGGTTCGACTACCTGCGCGACAACATGCGCTTCTCGCTCGAAGAGCTGGTGCAGCGCAACCTGCATTACGCCATCGTCGACGAGGTCGACTCCATCCTCATCGATGAGGCACGAACGCCGCTGATCATCTCGGGGCCCGCGGAAGAATCGACAGAGCTGTACTACAAGATCGACCGCATCATCCCGAAGCTCAAACGCGCGGCCACGATTGTGGAAGGCAAGCTGTCGGAAATCGAGGAGCAGCGCGAGGGCGACTACATCGTGGACGAGAAGTCGAAGGCGGTGTCCCTGACGGAACAGGGCATCGCCTCGTGCGAGCGGCTGCTCAACGTCGACAATCTCTACGATCCGCAGCACATCACCATCCTCCACCACGTCCAGCAAGGCCTGCGCGCGCACGCCCTCTACAAGCGTGACGTCGATTATGTGGTGAAGGATGGCGAAGTCATCATCGTCGACGAGTTCACCGGCCGCATGATGCCCGGCCGCCGCTGGTCCGACGGGCTGCACCAGGCGGTGGAAGCCAAGGAAGGCGTGCGCATCGAGCGCGAGAACCAGACGCTGGCCACCATCACGTTTCAGAACTACTTCCGTATGTACGACAAGCTCGCGGGGATGACGGGTACCGCCGAGACGGAGGCCGAGGAGTTCGCAAAGATCTACAAGCTCGACGTGACGGTGATCCCGACCAACCGCACGCTCATCCGCCTCAACGAGCCGGACGTCGTCTACAAGACCGAGCGCGAAAAGTTCAATGCGGTGGTCGAGGACATCATCAAGCGTAACGAGAAAGGACAGCCGGTCCTCGTCGGCACGGTATCCATCGAAAAGTCGGAGGCGGTGTCCAAGCTCCTCAAGAAGCGGGGAGTCCGCCACGAAGTCCTCAACGCGAAGTATCACGAGCGCGAGGCGGAGATCGTGGCCCAGGCGGGACGCCGGAGCGCGGTGACGATTGCCACGAACATGGCGGGGCGCGGCACGGACATCCTGCTCGGCGGCAACCCCGACTTCCTCTCCAAGGAGATTCTTCGAAGGAAGGGCCTCGATCCGGCGACCGCGTCCGCCGAGGACCGGGCGTCGGCGCTCGCGGAAGCGCGCCGAATCACGGAGCCCGAGCACCAGGAGGTCGTCGCTGTCGGCGGCCTGCACATCGTGGGCACCGAGCGTCACGAATCACGCCGCGTCGACAACCAGCTGCGCGGGCGCTCGGGTCGGCAGGGCGATCCCGGCTCCTCGCATTTCTATCTCTCGCTCGAGGACGACCTGCTGCGCATCTTCGGCAGCCAGCGTATTCAGAAGATCATGGAGCGCCTGGGTATGGAGGAGGGCGAGCCGATCGAGCACAAGCTCGTGACGCGGGCCATCGCCACCGCCCAGAAGCGCGTCGAGAACCACAACTTCGAGATCCGCAAGCACCTTCTCGAATACGACGACGTAATGAACAAGCAGCGCGAGATCATCTACGGCATGCGCCGGCAGATCCTCGACGGCGAGAGCCAGGCCGACAACGTCACCGAGTGGATCGAGGACCTCAGCCTCGACACCGTGGATGCGTATGCGGCGGAAGGCGCGCATCCGGAGGACTGGGATCTCGGCGGCCTCACCGAAGCGCTGAACCGCCAGTTCGACGTCAAGATCGCCAGCGCGCAGTTCGACGAGGTCGTCTCGCGCGAGGGGCTCGCGGAGCTGGTGGGCGAGACGGTCAAGGAGCGTTACGCGCAGCGTGAGCGCGAGCTCGGCGACGAGCTCATGCGCGCGCTGGAGCGTCACGAGATGCTGATCGTCATCGACACGCAGTGGAAGGATCACCTGCTGTCGATCGATCACCTCAAGGAAGGCATCGGCCTGCGCGGCTACGGCCAGCGCGACCCGCTGACGGAATACAAGAAAGAAGCCTTCGAGCTGTTCCAGGACATGGTCGAGCGCACGAAGGCCAGCGTCGTCGAGCGACTCTTCAAGGTCCAGGTCGTCCGCGACTCTCCGATAGCGCTACCGACGATGACGGCCTGGGCCGACGCGCAGGAATCGCGCGGCGCGCTTCCGAGCGAGCCGCGAAGCGGCTGGACGCCGGCCGCCGCTGCCGCGCCGGCGCCCCCGCCGAGGTCCGCGCCGCGCACACCGACCGGCGAGAAGATCGGCCGCAACGATCCCTGCTACTGCGGCTCGGGGAAGAAGTACAAGAAGTGCCACCTCCTGCAGGAGAGCCGATAGCGTTTCGCCTCGACCTGTAGGGTTTGCGTCCTCTTTCGGCCCCTAGTACTGGTATTTTTTTCTTTGTCGTCCAATCGCCTGCGTGCCAAGATTCGACATGCGCCTAGAGTCGATTGCGATCCACGGCTTCAAGTCGTTCGCCGAGAAAACCGTCGTGAAGGTGTTGCCCGGGATCACGGCGATCGTCGGCCCGAACGGCTGTGGGAAGTCGAACGTCGGCGAGGCCGTGCGCTGGGCCCTCGGCGAGCAAAGCGCCAAGTCGTTGCGCGGTCAGCGCATGGAGGATCTCATCTTCCATGGCTCGGCGTCGCGTAAGCCGATCGGCCTCGCGGAAGTCACGCTGCAATTCAGCAACGATGGCGCCGTGTCGGTGCCGTGGAGCGAGATCGCGGTCAGCCGGCAGCTCTACCGAACGGGTGAAAGTGAATACCTGCTGAACGGCGCCGCCGCGCGGCTGCGCGACATCCTCGATCTCTTCGCGGGCACGGGCGCCAATCCGCGGGCGTACTCGGTCATGGATCAGGACAAGCTGAACCACGTCCTGACCGCCAAGCCGCACGAGCGCCGCGTCTTCATCGAGGAAGCGGCGGGCATCGCCCGCTACAAGCAGCAGCGCAACGAGACGCAGGGCAAGCTGGAGCAGACGCGTCAGAACCTGGTGCGTGTCCGTGACGTGATGGACGAGGTGCGTCGGCAGCTCGGCTCGCTCGAGCGTCAAGCGAAGAAGGCGCAGCAGTACAAAGCGCTACAGAACGAGCGCCGCGATCTGGCGCTGGCGCTCGTGGCGGCCGACTACGCGTCGCTGACCGCGCTCGCCAGTCAGCTCGCGACGCAGCTTCAAGCGCTCCGCGAGACCGAGCAGGCTCAGCGCACACGCGCGGCGGGGCTGGCCGCGCGCGAAGCGCGTCAGCGCGAGCTCATCCAGGCCAGTGACCATGCGCTGTCCGATCTGCGCCAGCGTGTGCAGAAGGTGCAGGGCGAGCTCGAGCGGCTGCTCGAACGCCGCGAGCAGATGGGCGTGCAGGTGCGAGAGCTCGGTGAGGAGTCGGTGCGCCTGCATGAAGAGATCCGCTCGGCCGGCGAGCGCCTCGATACGATCGTCGCCGAGCGCGAGACGGCGCGCGTGGCCCTGGCGGAGGCGGAGCGGCTGTCTACCGAGCGTGCGGCGGTCTCTCGCGAGCTCGAAGTGACGCTCGAGCATCACCGCGAGATGCTCGCCGCCGATCGCGATCGCCTGGAGGCGTTGCGGCTCGAACAGGTGAGGCTTGCCGGTGAGCGCGTCGATCTGGTGCGACAGGCCGGTCAGCTGCGCGAGCGCGGCGCGCAGCTGGCGCGCCGCGCCGAGCGACTGACGGAGGAGCGCGCGGCGGCTGAAGCCGAGGCCTTGCAGCTGTCCGCCGAGCGCGCGACGGTGGAGGCTGCGCACGGTCGCGCCATGGCCGCGCTGTCCGTGCTCGGTGTCGAGCGCGAACGGCTTCAGAGCATCGTGGGTGAGCTCGAGCCGCAGCTGGCCGCTTCGGAGACGGCGCTCGGCGACGCGCGATTGGCGTACGTGTCCAGGAGCTCCCAGCTCGAGGCTCTCCGCGCGCTCGAGGTCGCACGCGAGGGATATGACGCGGGTGTGCGCGCGGTGTTCGAGGCCGGCGCCGGCTTGGCCGGCGTGCGCGGCACCGTCGCCGATCTCATCGAGGTCCCCCCGGGACTCGAGCGCGCTGTCGAAGCGGTGCTGGCGGAGCGGCTACAGTGGGTCGTGGTCGACCGATTCGAGCACGCGCGCGCCGCGGTCGAATACCTGGGGAGCCGGCACGCGGGTGCCGCCACGTTTCTTCCGCTCGAACATCTCGATCGTCACGCGGCGCAAGTCGAGCAATACGCGGACCGCGGACTGACCTGGCTGGCGAAGGCGATCGGTGGTCCGGAGCCGTCGCTGGCTCATCATCTACTAAGGCAGGTCGCCGTCGTCGACGATCTCGATACGGCGGAAGCCGCCTGGCGGCGGAACGGCGTCGTCGCAACGTACGTGACGCCCGCCGGAGAGGTGCTCTCGCCCGCCGGCGGGCTTCGCGGCGGCACCGCGCCAGAGAGCGGCGCCGGGGATCACTCGCTGCTGGCCCGCAAGCGCCAGGTCCGCGAGCTCGCCGAGGACGTCGCGCGGCTCCTCGCCGACGTCGAGATTCGCCAGGACGCCGCCGCGGCGATGTCGGCGGAGCTGGGAGCGCTGCGGACGCGCCTTGGCAGCATCGATCACGACGTGCAAGCGCGGCAGGTCGAGCGTCGCGGCAGCGAGAAAGATATCGAACAGGCGGTTCGCGAGCACGAGCGCGTTCACCGGCACCTCGAGACGTTGGGAAGCGAAATCCGGCAAGTCGAGACCGAGGCGGAGGAGACGACAACGCTGCTGGCGCGTCTGGAGCACCACGTCGAGGCCGCGCGCGAGGCGGAAGCGCGTCAGGAAGCAGCGATGGCGTCGGCGCGCGCGGCGATCGACACCGCACAGGCGCGGGAAACCGAGCTGGTAGCCGAGCTGACGGGGTGCCGCGTCGATGGGGCATCGGTGGCTGAGCGTACAGAGGCACTCACCCGCGAGTTGGCGCGTCTCGACGAGATGGAAATGGACGTCACCGCGCGCGTGGGGCAGGCGCAGCAGCGGCAGGCCCAGCTCGCCGAGCGGCGTCAGTGGCTGAGCGAGGAGCGAGAGCGCACGGACGCTGCCGCCCGCGACGTGGCGCTCGAGCGCGACCGCCTCGAGGCGGAAGCGCGCGGCGCGGGCGAGCGCCATCAGACTCTGCTCGACGAGCTGGCGACGATCGAGGGAGAGACGCGCGCCTTGCACTCCGAGCTGTCGCGTGCGGTGGGCGCCATTCACGATGTCGAGCTGCGGGCGACCGAGGGCCGCGTGCGGCGCGAAGAGTTGGGCCAGGATGCATGGCGCACCTACGGGGTCGAGGCGACGGCCCTGCAGGCGCTGCACGATCCTGACCGCGATCTGGCTGCTGCGCGCGAACGTATCGAGGAGCTCGATGGCAAGCTGGGCGCGCTCGGCCCGGTCAATCTCGTCGCCGACGAGGAATACCGCGAGCTCGACGAGCGGCTGAGCTTCCTCAAGACGCAGTACGACGACCTCACGGTCTCGATCAAGGACCTGGAAAAGGCGCTGCGCGGGATGACGCGCACCGCTCAGGATCGGTTCGCACAGGCCTTCGAAGAGGTCAACCGCCACTTCGGCGAGATCTTCCAGCGGCTGTTCGAGGGCGGACGGGCCGAGCTACGGCTGGTGGAGGCCGAAGAGGGCGGCGACCCGCTGGATACGGGCGTGGAGCTGATGGCGCAGCCGCGGGGTAAGCGCCTGCAGGCCGTATCGCTCATGTCCGGCGGCGAGCGCGCGTTGACCGGGTTGGCGCTGCTCTTTGCGATCTTCTACTTCCGGCCGAGCCCCTTCTGCGTGCTCGACGAGGTGGACGCGCCGCTCGACGACGCCAACATCCATCGGTTCCTCCGCGTCTTGCGCGAACTGACGAGCCAGACCCAGTTCCTGGTCATCACCCACAATCGCAAGACGATGGAAGCCGCGGACATCCTCTATGGCGTCACCATGGAAGAGCCTGGGCTCTCCAAGCTCGTCTCCGTCAATCTGGCTGCGGCCAGCGCGCATGCCGGTTAGGTGAAACGGCAGATTGAATGAGCTAGACTCGATTCGTAGCATGGCGTCGATCGGTGCCCATCTCCGTGAGTTGCGTGAGCGCCGGGGAATCTCGCTCGACGAGATCTCACGAGCCACCCGCATCGCACCGCGGTATCTCGAGGCTCTCGAATCCGACCATTTCACCGCGCTTCCGGCGCCGGTCTTCACGCGTGGCTTCATCCTCGCGTACTGCCAGAGCCTCGGTGAGTCCGCCGATCACGCCCTCGCCCTCTATGACGGTCGTGAGGGAGTCGCGGCTGCGGTGCAACGTCCGAACGCCGCACCCGTCGTGCGGCCGCCGCGGAGTGAGACCGAGCCGCGCAGTCGTAGCGCGGTGCTCGTCAGCTTCGTCCTGATGGTGATTCTCGGCATGGCACTCTTCGCCGTCGGTGTGATGACGCGGCCCCACCGCGAAGAGCGTGTCGACCGCGGTGCGCCGGCGATCGCCAAGGCGCCCGCCCCGTCGACGGCACCAGCGCCGCCGACCGCCGCAGAGGACCCAGCGCCGACGAATGTCCGGCCGAGCACCCCGGCGCCGCAGACTCCGGCGCTCGCCGCGTCGCCGCCCGCGACGGCGGTTCCGGCGGGCGCCGTCATCACGCCCGAGCCCCCGCGCCCCGCGGGCCCAGCGCCATCCTGGCTGCCCCAGGTGCAGGCGGCAACCGGCGGCGTCGGATCGCCGTATCGGCTGGTCGCGCGCGCGTCCGAGGCCACCTGGATCCGCGTGCGAACCGAGGATGGACACAGCAGCGAAGAGACGGTGCCCGCCGGCCAGACGCGAGAATGGGTCTCGGACCGCCCATTCGTCTTGACCCTCGGTAATGCCGGCGGCGTGACGCTCGAGCTCAATGGGCGCACGCTTCCTCCGCTCGGCCCGAGCGGCACGGTCATCAGCCGGATCGTCCTGCCGCCTCAGTAACGACCGGGCTGGTCTACACTTACAGCCATGTCGTTGTTCTCCGGTCTCAAGGAGCGCCTGCGCGACGGCTTGAAGCGCTCGCAGGAGTACCTCGCGAACGGCCTCGCCTCGGTGCTGGAGGCCGACCGGCCGATCGACGAGGCGCTGTACGAGGAGCTCGAGGAGCTGCTGATCGCGGCTGACCTCGGTGCGGCAATCGCCGCCGACTTCACGAACCGAGCGCGAGAGGAAGTCATGTTCGGAACCGTCACGCGCTCCGCTCAGCTGCGCCCACTGTTCCGGCGATTCCTCGTCGATGCGCTCAAGCCGGCCGCCCAGCTGCTCGTCCTCGATGCGCGGCCGAGCATCGTGCTCATGCTGGGCGTCAACGGCGCGGGCAAGACGACCACGGCCGCCAAGCTCGCCGCCTCGCTCAAGGCCGATGGGCGTAACGTGTTGCTCGCCGCCGCCGACACGTTTCGCGCGGCGGCCATCGAGCAGCTCGAGACCTGGGGCGCGCGCATCGGCGTCGACGTCATCCGTCAAGCGGCGGGCTCCGATCCGGCCGCCGTCGTCTTCGACGCGGTGAAGGCGGCGCTGGCGCGTCAGATCGACGTGCTCGTCGTCGACACGGCAGGTCGCCTGCACACGAAGGCGAACCTGATGGACGAGCTGGCGAAGCTCAAGCGCGTGATCGAGCGCCAGTGCCCGGGCGGTCCCCACGAGTCGCTGATGGTGCTCGACGCGCCGACGGGACAGAACGGCTTCGCGCAGGCCCAGATGTTCCACGAATCGATCGGCCTCACCGGCGTCTGTCTCACGAAGCTGGACGGCACCGCGAAGGGCGGCATCGTCGTGCGCATCGTTCGGGAGCTGAAGCTGCCGATCAAGCTGGTCGGTGTCGGCGAGCGCGTCGAGGATTTGAAGGCCTTCGACGCCGACGCGTTCGTCGACGCGCTCGTACCCGAGTCTCCCGAGGGTGCCGAGGCGTACGGCGGGTCTGCGCTATGAATTCCGAGGCGCTCATGCGACGCGCGCTCGACCTCGCCGAGCGCGCGCGCGGGCTCACGTCCCCGAATCCAATGGTCGGGGCCGTGATCGCGCGCAACGGCGAGATCGTGGGCGAGGGCTTTCACGAGCGCGCCGGCGGGCCGCACGCCGAGGTCGTCGCCCTCGAGGCTGCGGGTGCCCGGGCGCGCGGCGCGACGCTCTACGTCACACTCGAGCCGTGCAACCACGTCGGCCGCACTGCGGCCTGCGTACCGGCCATCTTCGCCGCCGGCATCACGCGCGTGGTGGCGGCGCTCGCGGATCCGAACCCGTTCGTCACGGGTGGCGGCGTCGCGGCGCTCCGCGAGCGCGGTGTCGCCGTCGTGACCGGCGTCCTCGAGGCCGAAGCGGCTGCGCAAAACCGCGTGTTCTTGACGGCGATGCGCGCGCGCCGTCCGCACGTGACGCTCAAGGCAGGGATGACCGCCGACGGGAAGATCGCCGACGTCCACGGGGCCGCCCGCTGGATCACCGGCGAGGCGGCGCGCGCGGAGGCGCACCGGCAGCGGAGCGAAGTCGACGCGATCGTCGCCGGGGTCACGACGGTCCTGCGCGACGATCCGGCGTTGACCGTTCGGCTCGATCGGCCCTGGCCGCGCGAGCCATGGCGCGTGGTGCTCGACACGGCGGCCCGCACGCCGCCGAGCGCGCGGGTGATCACCGGAGCCAGCCCTCCGCGCGCGCTGATCGCCGTCGGCGAGCAGGCGCCGGCCGAACGCGTCGCGGCGCTGGGGTCGGCGGGCGCGACGGTCGTGCGGTGTCCGCTCCACAAGGGGCGTGTCGCGCTCGACGCGATGCTGGCCGAGCTGTTCGAGCGCGAAGCGCGAGCGGTGCTGGTGGAGGGTGGCGGTGAAGTGCACGCCTCGTTCGTCGACGCCGGGCTCGTCGATCGCGTGACCCTCTTCGTCGCACCGCTGTTGCTGGGGGGGCAGACGGCTCCGACCGTCATCGGTGGTGCCGGACGCGAGCTGAAATCCGCGATTCGCCTCGCCACGCTGACGTCGCGCCTTATCGGCGACGATCTGCTCATCGAAGCCGACGTGATCCGGTCGGAGTCCGGCTAGCCGTGTTCACCGGTATCGTCGAAGAGATCGGCACCGTCCGCGCGGTTGCACGCAAGGGTGACGTGACGCGCCTCGATGTCGCCGCGCGCGTCACGCTCGAGGGCAGCGAGATCGGCGCGAGCGTCGCCGTCAGCGGTGTTTGCCTGACGGTGGTCGAGCGCGCATCCGACGGTCTGGTGTTCGAGATGGGCCCGGAGACACTCGCTCGCACCTCGCTCGGGACGCTCCGGGCCGGCGCCGGGGTCAACCTCGAGCGGCCGCTCCGCTTCGGCGGTTCCCTCGGCGGCCATCTCGTCCTCGGCCACGTCGACGGCACGGGCACAGTCCAGGCGCTGTCCCGTGTAGAATCGACGGCGCGGGTGAGGATTGCCCTCCAGGACCGAGGGCTGGCGCCGCTGCTGATCCCCCAGGGCTCGGTGGCCGTGGACGGCGTCAGCCTGACGGTGGCGCTGCTCGACGAAGGCGCCTTCGAGGTGATGTTGATCCCTCACACGCTGGCCGTCACGACGCTCGGCCGACTGTCGGCCGGGCAACCGGTCAACGTCGAGACCGATGTGATCGGCAAGTACGTGCAGCGGTCGCTCGTGGTCAGGGGGTCATGATGAGCGGCTTCGCGAGCATCGAAGAGGCGATCGAGGAGATGCGACAGGGGCATATCCTCGTCGTCGTCGACGACGAGGACCGCGAGAACGAGGGCGATCTCGTGATGGCCGCCGAGAAGATCACGCCCGAGGCCGTCAATTTCATGGTCACCCACGCGCGCGGGCTCATGTGCGTGCCGATGCTGGGTCAGCGCCTCGACGAGCTCAAGCTGGGCATGATGGTCTCCGAAAATACGGCGCCGATGGGCACCGCGTTCACGATCAGCGTGGACGCCCGTCGCGGCATCACGACCGGCATTTCCGCCTACGACCGTGCCGTCACCATCCGCGCCCTCGTCGATCCGCAGATGACGGCCGCCGATCTCGTCATGCCGGGCCACATGTTCCCGCTTCGCGCCATGGAGGGCGGCGTTCTGCGCCGCGCCGGCCACACCGAGGCGGCGGTGGATCTGGCCCGACTGGCGGGCTGCTACCCGGCCGGGGTGATCTGCGAAGTCCTCGATGAGGCGGGAGGGATGGCGCGGCTGCCGCAGCTCACGGATCTCGCGCGGCGCCACGGGCTCAAGCTCATCACGATCAAGGACCTCATCGAGTACCGCACGCAGAAAGAAAAGCTCGTCAAGCGCGTCGCGACCACGCGGCTGCCCACCGATTACGGTGAGTTCACGGCGATCGCGTACGAGGCGACGGTCTACAGCCGGATGCACTTTGCCATCGTGATGGGGCAGGTGGGCGGGGACGATCCGGTGCTCGTGCGCATGCACTCGGAGTGCCTCACCGGCGACGTGTTTCACTCGCTGCGCTGCGACTGCGGGCCTCAGCTGAACATGGCCATGGCGATGATCCAGAAGGAAGGGCGCGGCGTCGTCGTCTACCTGCGCCAGGAGGGACGCGGGATAGGCCTGCACAACAAGATCCGCGCGTACGATCTCCAGGATCAAGGCATGGATACCGTCGAGGCTAACGCCGCGCTTGGCTTCAAGGCGGACCTCCGCGACTACGGCATCGGCGCGCAGATTCTTGTGGACCTCGGGCTGAAGAACCTGCGTCTGCTGACCAACAATCCCGCGAAGCGCGCGGGCCTCGAGGGCTACGGCCTCACCGTCGTGGAGCGGCTGCCCATCGAGATCGCCGCGAATCCCGAGAATCGGAAGTACCTCAGCACCAAGCGCGACAAGCTCGGCCACCTCCTGTCTTCGCTTCCCGACTGATATGGCCGGCCGCGCGCCGTCACCCCGCCTTCGGGCGCGGCAGCGCCCCGGCGCGAAGTTCGCGGTCGTCGCCGCGCGCTTCAACGAGCCGATCACCAAACGCCTGCTCGACGGCGTGCTGCAGTCGCTGGAGGCCGGCGGTGTCGCCACGCGCGACGTGGAAGTGCATTGGGTGCCCGGCGCCTTCGAGCTGCCGCAGGCCGCGCTGCACCTGGCGCGCACGCGCCGCTTTGCGGCCGTCGTCTGCATCGGCTGCGTGATCCGCGGGCAGACGCCTCACTTCGATTTCGTCGCCGGCCAGGCGGCCGCGGGCATCCAACGCGTCGGCCTGGAGACCGGCGTGCCGGCGACGTTCGGCGTCGTCACCGCGCTGACCGAGGCGCAGGCGTGGGAGCGCGCCGGCGGCGACGTCGCGAATCGCGGCGCGGAGGCGGCGGAGGCGGCGCTCGCGATGGTCTCATTCTTGAAATCCTTGCGGGGCCATGGGAAAACGTCGCAAGGCTAGGGAGGTCGCCCTGCAATTTCTCTATCAGCTCGATCAGACGGGCGCCCCCGACCCCGCGCCGTTCGAGACCGACTTCTGGAGCCGTCATCCGGTGGACGACGAAGCGCGGAGCTTCGCGGCATCGCTGGTGCGGGGCGCCAAGACCCAGCAGGCGAAGATCGATGCCATCATTGCGGAGTCGACGGAACATTGGGACCTCGAGCGGATGGCCGTGGTCGACCGCAATATCTTGAGGATGGCCGTCTACGAGCTGCTCTGCGAGCCCGGTGTTCCGGGCAAAGTCACGATCAACGAGGCGATCGAGATCGCGAAGAAGTTCGGCACCGCCGAGTCGAGCCGCTTCATCAACGGCGTGCTCGACCGGATTCATCGGGAGCTACGCCCCGCCTGAGTACGCGCCGCCCGTGAGGTACGCGATTCTCTCCGACGTCCACGGCAATCTCGAGGCGCTGCACGCCGTGCTCGCCGACGCCGCGTCACGCGCCGACGGCGTGCTCTGTCTCGGGGACACCGTCGGTTACGGGGCCGATCCGGGCGCATGCATCGAGATCCTGGATCGGCGCGCTCGCGCGATCGTCGCCGGCAATCACGAGCATGGCGTCGCCGGGCTGCTCGACCTGGATTGGTTCAACGGCTGGGCCCGCGCCGCTGCCGAGTGGACGCGCGCGCGGCTCGACGACGATCACCGCGCGTGGCTGGGCGCGCTGCCGCTGACGTCACGGATCGGCGACGCGACGCTGGTGCACGCCTCGCCGGAGGCGCCCGACGAGTGGGAGTATCTGGTGCGACCAGAGGACGGCTGGAGCGCGTTCGCCCATTTCGAGACGCGGTGGTGTTTCGTCGGTCATTCGCACGTCCCCGGCGTGTGGTCGTTGGGATCGTCCGGACCGGAGTTCGAGCCGCGCCCGGTCACCGTCGGCGCCGAGGCCGGCCGTCGCTACATCGTCAACGTGGGCAGTGTCGGTCAGCCGCGTGATCGTGATCCCCGCGCCGCCTATGCGATCTGGGACGTCGACACGGCGCGTGTGGAGCTGCGCCGGGTGACCTACGACGTGCAGGCCGCGCGCGACAAGATCGTGGCCGCTGGCCTGCCGCAGTTTCTCGCCGATCGCCTGGCTGTCGGACGATGACGCGAGTCCGCGACGTCGCCCTGCACGCGGTCGTGCTCTTCGCCGCCGCGTTCGTGATGGCGCTCGCGTTTCCGCGCACCGACTGGTCGCTCACACCGTGGTGCGCCCTCGCGCCCCTGCTGGCGATCGCCACCATTCGCGCGCCGCGCGCGACGTTCTTTTGGGGGTGGGCGTCGGGCACCGTGTTCTTCCTGGTGCTGCTGCGATGGTTGCAGTTCACGTTCCAGGTGTATAGCGAGATCCCCTGGCCGCTCGTGTACGGGCCGGTATTCTTGCTCGCGGCGTATTGCGGCTTCTGGACGGGCGCCGTCGCGTGGCTGGTGTCGTGGGTGACGGGGCGTCGCTCCGCCGCGATAGCGCTGGCGATGGCGCCGTTCTTCTGGGTCGCGGCCGAATGGCTGCGCGGGCATCTCTTCGGCGGGTTTCCATGGGGGACGATCGGGTACTCGCAATATTCACAGCTGCGCGTGATCCAGATCGCCGAGCTGGCTGGCGTCCACGGGGTTTCGTTCGTGCTGCTGGCGGTGAACGCCGCGCTGGCCGGCTGCCTCGTCCTACGGTGGCGCGGCGCCGTCTTCGGCGTCGGCGCCGCCGCCGTGCTGCTCGCCGCGACCCTGGGCTTTGGCAGTGTGCGGCTCTCCGAGCCGATGGCCACGAGCGTTGGACGCGTCGCGATCATCCAGCCGTCGATCGAGCAGCCGCTGAAGTGGGAGCCACGCCACACACTCGAGACCCTCGGAATCTACTTTGCGCTCTTGCGCCGTGTCGGCGAGCAGCATCCCCAGCTGATCGTCTGGCCGGAGACGGCGGCGCCCACGATTCTCAGACGCGATCCCGCGCTCATCGAGCGGTTCCGCGCCGCTTCGGCGGAGCTCGGGGCGCCGATGCTCGTCGGTAGCATCGACGAGATCGACGGGCGTTTCCGCAACACCGCGTTCCTGGTCACCGGTCAGGGGATCGTCGGCCGCTATGATAAGATCCAGCTCGTTCCGTTCGGAGAATTTTTGCCGCTGTCGGGAGTGCTCGGGTTCGTGCGCGGCTGGGCCCAGTTCATTGCCGAGCTGGAGGCCGGCTCGCGCGCCGTGGTCTTCAAAGCTCCGCCGGCTCCGTTCGGTGTCGTAATCTGTTACGAGGGCATCTTCCCCGACCTGTTCAGAAAATTCGTGAGGGACGGCGCGCAGCTGATGGTGAACATGACGAATGACGCATGGTTCGGGTGGACGAGCGGCCCCGCGCAGCATCTCGCCATGTACCCGTTCCGCGCCGTCGAGCATCGCGTGAGCATCGTCCGCGCCGCGAACACGGGCGTCTCCGCGTTCATCGCGCCCAGCGGCATGATCGTCCGGCGTCTGCAGCTCTTCGAGCGCGGCGTCATGACCGACGGCGTGCCGCTGCGCACGCGACGCACGCTGTTCACGCGGATCGGCGACTGGCTGGGACTGCTTTCGCTGACAGCGACGGCCGCGGTGGCGGCGGGTACGTGGCGGCGCGCGGCGGCGACGACGGGGAGCGCCGCGTGCTGAGTGACTTCAAGCGAGACGTCGCCGAGCTGACCGGGCGTGTGGACGAGCTTCGGGGGCACCTTTGACCTGCCGGGCAAGGAAGCGCGGCTGGCGGCGCTGGACACAGAGATGGCGTCCCCGGCGTTCTGGGACGACAACCGCCGCGCGCAGGAGCTGATCCGCGAGCGCGCCGACCTGGCGCGCGTGGTCGCGCGTAGCAGCGAGCTTGCCGGCCAGGCCTCCGACCTCGGCGTGCTCCTCGAGCTGGCGGCCGAGGCAGGCGACGACAGTGTCGACGCCGAGCTCCGCGAGGGCATCGCCAGGCTGCAGCGCGAGCTCGACGAGTTCGAGCTGAAGGTGATGCTTTCGGGTCCGCATGACGCGAAGGCGGCCATCCTCTCGATTCATCCCGGTGCCGGCGGCACGGAATCGCAGGATTGGGCGCAGATGCTCATGCGCATGTACCTGCGATGGTGTGAGCGGGCGGGCTTCAAGGCGGAGGTGGTCGACCTGCTGCCCGGCGAAGAGGCGGGCATCAAGTCGGCGACGATCGAGGTCACAGGCGACTACGCCTATGGCTACCTCAAGGGCGAGGCCGGCGTCCATCGGCTCATCCGGATCTCACCCTTCGACGCATCGAGCCGCCGGCAGACGTCGTTCGCCTCGGTGGCCGTCACACCCGAGGTCGACGACGTCGAGGTGATCATCCGCGATGACGAGCTGCGCATCGACGTGTATCGCTCCTCGGGTCCCGGGGGCCAGGGCGTGAACACCGCGGACTCCGCCGTGCGGATCACCCATTTGCCCACGGGCGTCGTCGTGGCGTGTCAGAACGAGCGCTCGCAGCTGCGCAATCGCGACACCGCGCTGCGGATCCTCAAGGCGCGGCTGTTCGAGCTGGCCGCGAGCAAGCAGAAGGAGGAGCTGTCGCAGCTGGCCGGCGAGAAGAAGGGAATCGCCTTCGGCAGCCAGATCCGGACGTATACGTTCCATCCCGAGCAGCGCATCAAGGATCACCGCACAGGCGTGGAGATCGGCAACATCGAGGCCGTGATGGACGGCGACCTCGATGAGTTCATCAAGGCGTACCTGCTCTGGGCCCGGGGGAAGGCGTGACCGACCGCGACACCAACGACGTGATCCGCCAGCGCGAGCAGAAGCTCGACGCGCTGCGAGGCCGCGGCGTGGATCCCTTCGGCGGCCGCTATCCGGTGACGCACTGGGCGGGCGAGCTGACGGAGCGGCTCGACCGGGCGGCGGACGCCGAGCTGCAGGCGTACGGTCCGGTGAGCCTGGCCGGTCGAATCGTCGCTATGCGCGATCACGGCAAGACGGCGTTCGCGCATCTCATGGATCGCACCGGCCGCATCCAGCTCTACGGGCGCGCCGATCAGCTCGGCGACGAGTTTGCGCCGTTCCGCGACCTGGACGTGGGCGATTTCATCGGCGTGACGGGCGCGATGTTCCGAACGCGCACGGGCCAGCTCACGCTCAGTGTGAAGTCGTTCGCGTTCCTGGCGAAGTCGCTGCGCCCGCTGCCGGAGAAGTGGCACGGCCTCAAGGACGTGGAGACGCGCTACCGGCAGCGCTACGTCGACCTCATCGTGAATCCCGAGGTCCGTCACATCTTCCTGCTGCGCGCGCGGCTTATCCAGCGGCTGCGCACGTTTCTGGATGAGCGCGGCTTTCTCGAGGTCGAGACGCCGATGATGCAGCCGATTCCGGGCGGGGCCATCGCGCGGCCGTTCCGCACGCACCACAACGCACTCGACATGGACCTCTATCTCCGGATCGCGCCGGAGCTCTACCTCAAGCGCCTGGTCGTCGGCGGCTTCGAGCGCGTGTACGAGATCAATCGCAACTTCCGCAACGAGGGCGTGTCGACACAGCACAATCCCGAGTTCACGACTCTCGAGTTCTACCAGGCGTACGCCGACTACCAGGATCTGATGGAGCTCACGGAAGAGATGTTCACGGAGCTCGCGCACTCGCTGCTCGGCCGGCTGACGCTGACGTGGGGCGACCACGCCATCGACCTGGCGCGGCCGTGGAAGCGCCTGCCGTTCTTCGCGGGCGTCTCCCAGGCGCTCGGCGTCACCGTCACGGTGGACACCGAGGCGGCGAGCGTGGCGCGGGCGGCCGCCGCCAAAGGGCTCGCCATCAAGCCGGGCGCGGCCGCCTGGGAGATCTGGAAAGAAGTCTTCGAGGAGCTGGTCGAGCCCACGCTGGTGCAGCCCACGTTTGTGCTCGATTACCCGATCGAGCTGTCGCCGCTGGCGAAGAAGAAGCGCGACCAGCCGCGGCTCGTCGACCGCTTCGAGCTGTTCATCGGCCGCCGCGAGTTGGCCAACGCATACAGCGAGCTGAACGATCCGGTCGATCAGCTGGCGCGCTTCCGTGAGCAGGCCGCGCAGAAGGCGCGCGGCGACGACGAGGCGCACTGGCTCGACGAGGACTACGTGCGCGCGCTCGAGTACGGCATGCCGCCGGCGGCGGGCGAGGGGATCGGGATCGATCGTCTCGCGATGCTGTTTGCCGACCAGCCGTCGATCCGCGAGGTGATCCTGTTTCCCCACCTGCGGCCGGAGGGCGGCACGCCGCCCTCCGGCGAGCATGAACGGTGAAGCGCGGGCTGCCGCTCGAGCTATTCCTCGGCCTGCGCTATCTCTCCGCGCGGGGAAGCCGGGCGAATCTCTCGCTATTCGTGTGGATCGGCGTCGGCGGCGTCTTCCTGGGCGTCGCGGCGCTCATCGTCGTGCTCGCGGTCATGACCGGGTTCCAGGACGGAATTCGCGACCGGATCATCTCTGCCAATCCGCATCTTCTCGTGTTCCAGTCGGGCAGCGCAGGGCTGGCGGATCCCGCCACCGTCGTGTCGCGGGTCACGACCGTGCCCGGCGTTCGTGCCGCCACCCCGTTCGTGCTGCAGCAGGCGTTGTTCACCAGCGCGGGCGGCGACGCCCACGGTGGACTCGTTCGAGGCGTCGACTTCGACTCGCGCGCGGTCCGCGAAGACCTCCGTGCGCAGCTGCGGAGTGGGCGACTGGAGGCGGCCGAGGGCGGCCAGGGCGGCATCCTGCTCGGCACCGAGCTGGCGCGCACGCTGGGCGTTGTCCCGGGTGATGCCGTGACCGTCATCTCGCCGAAGGGCGCGATGACCGCGGTGGGCATGGTCCCGAAGATGCGGCGCTATATCGTGGCCGGCACGATCGAAGTCGGAATGTACGAATACGACGCCTCGCTGGCCTACCTGTCGCTGCCGGCGGCGCGCGACTTCGCCGGCCTGGCCGGCGTCACCGGCGTCGAGGTGCGGCTGAACGATCCATTCGACGCCAAGCGCGTCGGGCGCACGGTGGCGAGCCGGCTCGGCTTTCCGTTCTGGGTGCGCGACTGGATGGACATGAATCGCAACCTCTTCAACGCGCTTCAGCTCGAAAAGCTCGCGCTGTTCGTCGTCGTGACCATCATCGTCCTCGTGGCGGCCTTCGCCATCATCGGGCATCTCGTGCTACTCGTCGCGGAGAAACGCAAGGAGATAGGCGTGCTCAAAGCGATCGGCGCCAGCGCGTCGTCGGTCACGGCCGTGTTCTTCTCGGTTGGGATGACGATCGGCGTCGTCGGCACCGTGGCTGGCAGCGCGGTCGGGCTGGCGATCATCTGGCTCCAGAACACCTACAAGATCATCAAGCTCGCAGGCGACGTGTACCAGATCGACTATCTGCCGATGAAGCTCGCGTTCGGCGACTTCGTTCTGATCGTCAGCGCGACGCTGCTGCTGTCGTTCCTCGCCACCATCGTTCCTGCGCGCCGCGCCGGCGCGCTCGCCCCGGTGGATGTCCTGAGATATGAGTGAGTGAGAAATGAGTGAGCGGCGTGCCTGACGCCCTTCTCGCCGGTATCGACCTCGAGCGCGAGTACCGCACCGGTCCTGAGACGGTGCGAGTGCTGCGCGGCGCTTCGGTCGAGATTCACGCGGGTGAAGTCGTGGCGCTCGTGGGCGCCTCCGGGGTGGGCAAGTCCACGCTGCTCCACGTCCTCGGCGCACTCGATCGGCCGACGGCCGGACGTGTTGTCTTCCAGGGCGAGGATCTCTTCGCTCGAAGCGAGCCCTCACTCGCGCGGTACCGCCGCCAGGACGTGGGCTTCGTGTTCCAGTTCTATAACCTGCTCGGGGATCTCACCGCGCTCGAGAATGCGATGGTGCCCGCGATGCTTCAGCGCGTCTCGGCGTCCGAGGCCCGAGAGCGCGCGGCCGCCGCGCTCGCGGAAGTGGGTCTCGGCGACCGCCTCCGGCATCGACCGGGCGAGCTGTCCGGCGGCGAGCAGCAGCGCGTCGCCGTCGCACGCGCGCTCATGAACGGGCCGAAAGTCATCCTCGCCGACGAGCCGACGGGCAATCTCGACCCAAAGACGAGCGCGGTCATCTACGATCTTTTTCTCCAATTGCAGGCCGAGCGCGGCATTGCGTTCTTCGTGGCCACGCACAATCCCGATCTCGCTCGAAAGGCCGAGCGCGTGTATCGACTGGTCGACGGACGCGCGCGGGAGGTCGATCCGGCCGAGCGCTGAGCGCGTGTGACGAGGCGTTTGCAGCGTCGCGGTGCGGCGACGAGCGCGCGCCTCGCGAGATGGCCACGGATTCGCATAAGCTTTCGATGGGTTAGTCGCTCGTGAAGAAAAAGGCTAGCGGCGCTTGGAGGGGCGGGCTATACTGTGGTCGACCTCGATTAACTAGGCGTCGCCCAAAGCGAAATCGGCCTTGATGAGATACGAAAAAGGGGTGGGGGACACCAGTGTTTGAACGGTTCACCGAACGGGCGCGGCGAGTCATCATCCTAGCCAGGGAAGAAGCGGGACGGTTCCGGCATGACTTCGTCGGCACCGAGCACGTGCTTCTCGGCCTCATCCGCGACGGTGAAGGCATCGCCACTGCGGTGCTGCAGCGCCTGGGTCTTCGACTCGAGACGGTGAAAGCCGAAGTCGAGCGAGCGCTCGCTGGATTCCCCAAGACCCTCACCTTCGGTGAAGTTCCGTTCACGCCTCAGGCCAAGCGCGTGCTGGAATTGTCCATCGAAGAGGCGCGTCAGCTCGGTCACAATTACATCGGCACCGAGCATCTGCTGCTGGGTCTCATGAAAGAGGGCCAGTCGATCGCCGCCAAGATCCTCGAATCACTCGGCGCGCGTCTCGACGAGGTTCGGCAGGAGACGCTCGCGCTGCTCGGCGATCAGTATTACCCCCGCCCGAAGAAGCGCTCGCAGACGCCGGTCCTCGACGAATTCGCCCGCGACCTCACCCAGCTTGCCCGCGAGACCAAGCTCGATCCCGTCATCGGTCGTGAGCAGGAGATCGAGCGGGTCATCCAGATCCTGGCGCGGCGCACGAAGAACAACCCGGTGCTCATCGGCGAGCCAGGCGTGGGGAAGACGGCCATCGTCGAAGGGCTTGCGCAGAAGATCGTGTCGCACGACGTGCCTGACGTCCTCGTCAACAAGCGGCTCCTGCAGCTCGACCTCGGCGCCCTCGTGGCCGGCACGAAGTACCGCGGCCAGTTCGAGGAGCGGCTGAAGGCGGTGATGAAGGAGATCCGCCAGTCCGAGAACGTCGTGCTCTTCCTCGACGAGCTGCACACGCTCATCGGCGCTGGCGCCGCCGAGGGTGCCATCGACGCGTCGAACATGCTCAAGCCCGCGCTTTCCCGCGGCGAGATCCAGACGATCGGCGCCACCACGCTGGATGAGTACCGCAAGTACATCGAAAAGGACGGCGCGCTCGAGCGTCGCTTCCAGCCGGTGATCGTCAAGGCGCCGTCGGTGCCCGAGGCCATCGAGATCATCCGCGGGTTGCGCCACAAGTACGAGGCGCACCACCGCGTCAAGATCACCGAGCAGGCCATCAACGCCGCCGTGACCCTCGCCGATCGCTACATCACGGATCGTCAGCTGCCCGACAAGGCCATCGACGTCATCGATGAGGCGTCGTCCCGCACCCGCCTGATGGCGCTCACGCCACCGGCGGAGCTGAAGGAGATCGAGAAGGAGCTCGAGCGCGTCATCCGCGAAAAGGACATGTACCTCGAGGCCCAGGAGTTCGAGAAGGCCGCCTCACTCCGCGAAAAGGAAAAAGTCCTCCGGGCGCGCGAGGAAGACATGAAGCGTGACTGGGAGAAGAACAAGGGCAAGGGCACCCAGTCGGTCGGCGAAGAAGACATCGAGTTCATCGTCTCGCGGTGGACGGGCATCCCGCTGAGCAAGCTCGAGGAGAAGGAGTCGGCAAAGCTCGCGCGGATGGAGGAGGCGCTGCACGGTCGGATCATCGGCCAGGACGATGCCGTCAAGGCGGTGTCGCGCGCGATCCGGCGCTCGCGGGCGGGTCTCAAGGATGCCAAGCGCCCGGTCGGCTCGTTCATCTTCCTCGGCCCCACCGGCGTCGGCAAGACCGAGCTGGCGCGCACGCTCGCCGAATATCTCTTCGGCGACGAGAATGCACTTATCCGCGTCGACATGTCCGAGTACATGGAGAAGTTCTCCGTCTCGCGGCTGCTCGGCGCCCCTCCGGGCTACGTCGGGTATGAAGAGGGCGGCTTCCTGACCGAAAAGGTCCGGCGGCGTCCCTACTCCGTGGTGCTGTTCGACGAGATCGAGAAGGCGCATCCGGACGTGTTCAACATGATGCTGCAGGTGCTCGATGACGGTCGCCTCACGGACTCGCTCGGGCACGTCGTGGACTTCAAGAACACGATCCTCATTATGACCTCGAACCTCGGCACGAGCCTGATCGGCAAGCGGATCTCGCCCGGGTTCATGCAGGAAGGCGAGGACGCGACCTACGAGAAGATGAAGGATCGCGTGATGGAGGAGATGAAGCGCGCGTTCCGGCCGGAGTTCATCAACCGGATCGACGACATCATCGTGTTCCACGCGCTGACGCTGCCGCACATCCAGCAGATCATCCGGCTGATGATCGACAAGATCAACAAGCAGCTCACCGACAAGGGCATCGAGCTTGTCCTCACGCCGGCCGCCGACGCGGCCCTGGTGGACAAGGGTTACGACCCGCAGTACGGAGCGCGCCAACTTCGGCGGACGATTCAGAAGCACATCGAGGATCCGCTCGCCGAGGCGATCGTGCGCGGGCAGGTGCCCGAGAGCGCTCGGATCGAGGTGGACGTCGTGGGAGGCGAGTTCGTCTTCCGCGAGGCCCGGGCCGCCGACGCTCCCCTCGAGCTTGCAGAGCACTAAGCGACACCCCACACGAGCCTGAGTGCTCGGTGACGCCAGGGGGGGGCCTGCGTGTTACCGTCGCCATCGCTCTGCTCGTGGCCGTGGCGGCTCTCGCCGTTCCGGTGTCCGCGCAGCAACCACCGCCCATCCTCATCAAGGAGATCACGGTCGAGGGCAATCGCCGCGTGCAGGAGGCCGTGATCCTCGGCCGCGTCAAGTCCGCCATCGGCGCTCAGTTCAGCCCGCCGCAGCTCTCCGAGGACGTCCGGTCCGTCTTCGCGCTGGGGTTCTTCGACGACGTGCAGCTGAAGGTCGAGGACTTTGAAGGTGGCGTGAAGGTCACCTTCGTCGTCGTGGAGCGGCCGTTCGTGCGCGATGTCGACTTCGTCGGAAACAAGGCGGTGGCCACCAGCGAGCTGCAGGACAAGATCGACCTCAAGCTGGGCAGCGTCTACAACCCGGTCGAAGTCCAGCGCGCGCGTGAGCGGATGAAGGACCACTACGAGAGCGAGGGGTACTTCGAGGTTCAGATCACGCCGGACATCGAGAAGTTCGCCGACGGCGACGTGAAGGTCGTTTTCACCATCAACGAGGGCCGCCAGATGAAGATCGACCGAATCGTCATCCGCGGCAACCGCGGCCTCACCGACAATCAGATCAAGAACGTGATGGCCACGCAAGAGCGCCAGTACTTCATCCTGCGCGGCACCGTGCAGCGGCAGAAGCTCGACGAGGACGTCGACCGCATCCTGCAGCTCTACAATGACAACGGCTACACCCAGGCGCGCGTCGAGTCGCACGACGTGACGGTCGACCGCGAGAAGGCCCGCGTCGTGATCGACATCGTGGTGGTGGAAGGCTCGCAGCATCACGTGGCATCGGTCGGCTTCTCCGGCGTCACCCTGATGCCCGAGAGCGAGGTCCGGCGGCAGGTCAAGCTCAAGGCCGGCGACGTGTTCTCACGGGCCTTGCTCCGCGACTCGGTCAAGGCGATCGAGGACCTCTATTCGAACATCGGCCGCGCCTCCGTCGATGTGAACCCGAAGATGGACGCGCAGCCCGAGAACAAGGTCGCCATCACGTTCGAGATCAACGAGGGCCCCACCGTCTACGTGGAGCGCATCAACATCGCGGGCAACGTGCGCAGCCAGGACAAGATCCTGCGTCGCGAGCTGCAGATGGCCGAGGGCGAGATCTTCACGCTGCGCAAGCTGCAGCGCAGCAAGCAGCGCCTGACGAACCTGGGCTACTTCGAGAAGGTCGAAGTCAATACCGCGCCAGGCTCCGACAAGAGCAAGATCATCGTCAACATTGACGTCACCGAGCGGCCGACGGGCCTGTTCTCGATCGGCGGCGGTTTCTCCTCTGCCGACGGTCTCCTCGGCACCATCGATCTCTCGCAGAACAACTTCCTCGGCCGCGGCTGGCTGGCCTCGGTCAGGATTCGCGCCGGCGCCAACGTGCAGCAGGGGCAGATCAGCTTCACGGAGCCCTGGCTGTTCGACCGTCCGCTGTCGGCGGGCTTCGATCTGTTCAGCACGCAGCGGCAGTTCATCGAGTACGACTACCGCACGCTCGGCGTCGGGCTGCGGATGAGCCATCCGTTCGAAGAGTACTGGCGCTGGCAGGCGGGCTATCGCCTGACGCAGGACACCATCAACCACATCAAGTTCATCGACGATTCCTTTTTGCGGGATGAGGAGGGCTCGAAGGTGACCTCGCTGGTCTCGGGCGCGATCTCGCGGGACAGCCGCGACAGCGTGCAGACGCCGAGCAAGGGCGGCCAGCTGGTGTTCGCGACCGACGCCGCCGGTCTGGGCGGCGACCACCATTACATGAAGAGCACCGCGTTGGCGACCTACTTCCAGCCGATCTGGTTCGGCCACATCCTCTCGGGTCGGGTGGAGGGCGGCTACGGCTTCGGCTTCGGCGACGAGCGGCTGCCGGTCTTCGAGCGCTTTTATCTCGGCGGCCCCAACTCCATCCGCAGCTTCAAGGCACGACAGATCTCGCCCCAGGACGAGTTCGGGGTCCGGATCGGCGGCACGAGCGAGGTGCTCGGCAATATCGAGTACATCATTCCCTTGCCGTTCGACATCCGACTCGCCGCGTTCTTCGATATCGGCAACGTCTACGGCTTCAACACCAAGTTCGACCTGACCGACCTGCGCAAGGCGGCGGGCGGCGGCATCCGCTGGGTGTCGCCCTTCGGGCCGATCCGCGTAGACTACGGCTTCAATCTCGACCGGCGGCCGGGCGAGAAGCCGGCAAATTTCCATTTTTCGGTCGGCTCACCGTTCTGAGGAGGCATGCATGAGGGCAGCATTCGTATCGCTGGTGGCGGTGGCGGCGGTCGCGACGTTCGTTTCGGGCGCGGCTGCGCAGGCTCCGGCGCCAGCCCCGGCCACAGCCCCCGCGCAGGCGGCGGCCGCGGTGCCGGCGGCAGGCGCTCCGCCGAAGATCGGGTACATCGACGTGCAGCGCGTGCTCGCGCGCTCGGCGGCCGGCGTGGCCGCGCGCGAGCAGCTCGAGAAGGAGCGCGCCACGATCCAGAAGGACATGGACGGACGGCGTCAGGAGCTCGAGAAGCTTCGTGACGAGATCGAAAAGAAGGGCGCGCTCATGACGGCCGATGCGCGCCGCGAGAAACAGGAGCAGTTCGAGCGTAAGCGCCGCGACGCCGCGCGGGCCGCCGACGATTACCAGAAGGAGCTCGAGAAGAAGGAAGGCCAGCTGCTGCAGAGGGTGCTCCAGGAAGTGGGCGGCGTCATCGAGAAGGTCGGCAAGGAGAAGAACTACTACATGATCGTCGAGAAGCGGAACGCCGGCGTTCTCTACGCCGCCACCGATGCCGACCTCACCGACGAGATCATCCGGGCCTTCGATCGTGACGCCGGAGGCAAGAAGAAGTAGCGACGATGGTTAGCCCAGCCGAGTTCACTCTCGGCCAGCTTGCGGAGGCGCTCGGCGCCACCCTGGAGGGAGACGCCGCCCGTGTCGTCCGTGGTGTGGCCCCGCTCGAGAGCGCCGGGCCCGACGACGTGTCGTTTCTCACCGACGCCCGGTACCGAGCCGCTGCGCTGGCTTCGCGCGCAGGCGCGTTCGTCGCCGCCGCGGGCATCAGCGGGCTTCCCGCGCCCGTGCTGCGGGTGGCCGCTCCGCAGCAGGCGATGATCGACCTGCTCCTGCTCTTTCACCCGACACCGCCGCTGGTGTCCGGGGTTCACCCGAGCGCGATCATCGCCGGCGACGCGCGCGTCGATGCGGCGGCGGCCGTTGGGCCGTTGGTCGTCGTCGAGGCGGGGGCGCGCGTCGCGTCGGGCACTCGCGTCGGCGCGTTCGCGTTCGTGGGAGCGGGCGTGGAGGTAGGGGAGGACTGCGTGCTGGGCCCGCACGTCACGCTGCTCGCCGGCGCGCGACTCGGGCGGCGCGTGATCGTGCATGCGGGCAGTGTGATCGGGGCCGACGGGTTCGGCTTCGCCTTCGACGGCGCGCGGCATCGCAAGATTCCGCAGACCGGCGGCGTGATCATCGAAGACGACGTGGAGATCGGCGCGAACTGCGCCATCGATCGCGCGACCTTCGGACACACGATCATCCGCCGCGGAACGAAAATCGACAATCTCGTCCAGATCGGGCACAACGTGGAGGTGGGTGAGCACTCGATCCTCGTGGCGCAGGTCGGCGTCTCGGGCAGTTCGCGGCTCGGACGCGGCGTCGTCCTGGCGGGGCAGGTGGGCGTGGCGGACCACGTGAGTGTCGGTGACGGCGCGCTGGTCGGTGCGCAGGCCGGCGTACCCTCCGACGTCGAGGCCGGCGGGCGCTATCTCGGCACTCCGGCGCGGCCGATTGTCGAGGCCAAGCGCATCTTCGCGGCGGAGTCGCGGCTGCCGGAGCTTTTGCAGCGCGTGCGGGCGCTGGAGCGCACCGTGGAGGCGCTCGGCGGTCGACCACCTGAACGGAAGGCGCCGCGCGATGAGTGACGCCATCCACCCCTCCGCCGTCGTCGATCCTCGCGCGCGGCTCGACCGCGATGTCAGGATCGGCGCCTTCAGCGTCATCGGCGCCGAGGTCGTTCTGGAAGCCGGCGTGGAGATCGGTCACCACGTCGTCCTCGAAGGCCGCGTGGCCCTCGGTGCCAATGTGAAGGTCAGCCACGGCAGCGTGCTCGGCGGCGCCCCTCAAGATCTGAAGTACAAGGAGGGCACGCCATCGGGCGTCCGCGTCGGCGCCGGCACCGTCATCCGCGAGTACGTGACCGTCCACCGCTCGACCAAGCCCGAGGGCTCGACGGTGATCGGCCGCGACTGCCTGGTGATGGGGCTGAGCCACGTCGCCCACGATTGCCACCTCGCTGACGGGGTCATCGTCATCAATTACGCCGGCATCACCGGCCACTGCGAGATCGGTGAGCGCGCCACCGTCGGCGGCCTCACGGGCATGGTGCCGTTCACGCGCATCGGCGCCTACGCCTACGTCGGCGGGATGGCGAAGCTCACCGCCGACGTGCCTCCCTACGTGCTCGTCGACGGTCAGCCCGCCACGGCGCGGGCGATCAACGTGATCGGCCTACGCCGCGCCGGCATGAGCGCCGTGGATCGCCGAACGCTTCAAGACGCGTTCCGGATCCTCTACCGTAGCGGCCTTGCGCCTGCGCGCGCCGTCGAGCGCATCCGCGAAGAGCTGCCGGCCGCGGAGCCCGTGCGGCGGCTCGTGGACTTCATCGCCGGTGCGACACGGCACGGCATCGTGGGGCCCTTCCGCGGCGAAGCGGCGGAGCCCGAGGAGGTCACGGGCTGATGGCGAGTGGGGCGAAGATCCGCGCCGGCGTCGTCGGCACCGGCCACATGGGCCAGTACCACGTGCTCGTCTACGCCGAGCTGCCGGACGTCGAGCTGGTGGGAGTCGTCGATGCCGACGCCGGCCGCGCCGCCGCCGTCGCCGCGCAGTACGATACCGAGGTGTTTGCCGATCACCGCGCGCTCGTCGGACGCGTGGACGTGGCCAGCATCGCGGTCCCCACCAGCCAGCACTTCGCCGTCGCGCGCGACCTGCTCGAGGCCGGCGTCAGCGTCCTCGTCGAGAAACCGATGACGCCGACACTCGAAGAGGCCCGCGCGCTCTTCGGCGTGGCCGAGCGCACCGGAGCCGTCTTGCACGTCGGTCACGTCGAGCGCTTCAACGGCGCCGTCGACGAGCTGCGCCGGATCGTGCGCGCTCCGATTCTGATCGAGTCCCGGCGCCTGGGGCCGTTTGCGCCGCGCGTACAGAAAGACACGGTCGTCATGGATCTGATGATCCACGACATCGACATCGTGCTGGGGCTCGTCGACTCGCCGCCCGTGCGCCTGGCGGCCCAGGGAGCGGCGGTGCACTCGCCGGTCACGGACGTGGCGAGCGTCCAGATCCGCTTCGAGTCGGGGACGATCGCGACCATCACCGCCAGCCGCGCCACCGAGGAAAAGGTCCGTACGCTCGCCATCACGCTGCCGGACGCCTACATTCATCTGGACTACACGGACCAGGACATCCGCATCTACCGCCGCGCCAACCAGCAGTACACGATGAGTCGCAAGGCCATTCGCTATTCGCGCGCGTCGCTCGTCGAGCATCTGCAGGTGCACCGGGAGAACCCGCTGAAGCTCGAGATCCAGCACCTCATCGCCGCGCACCGCCGGCGTCAGGCGGGCGAGAAGGTCGACCTGAACCTCGCCGAGGATCTCACCTCGCTCGCGATGGCGCTCGAGATCGAGCGGATGATCCGCGACGGGGTTCCCGAGATCGCGTGGCCGAAGGAGCTGCCGTGGAGCGGTCGCTCGGATTGATGTGCGGCGCCGGCGAGCTGCCGGGGCTGATGGCGTCCGAAGCGCGGCGACAGGGATGGCGCGTCATCGCCTTCGCCTTCGCCGCCGACACCGGCGCCGCCGGACATGCGGCGCGGGTGGTGCCGTCCGCCATCGCCGAGATGGCGCCCGTCATCGCCACGCTGCAGGAGGAGAAGGTCACCGGCGTTCTGTTCTCCGGCAAGTTCTGGATGGCGGATCTGCTGCGCGTCGAGGCGGTCGACGACGCGCACCGCGCGATGGCGCGCCGCGCGGGAGGCCTGCTGGACGGCAATGTCAAAGCCGTGCTGCTCGCCACCCTCGCCGGCATGGGGATCGAGCTGCTCGATCAGCGGCCGTTCCTCGGCGCGGGCCTGCCTGGCGAGACCGTCCTCGGCACGCGGACACCGACCGCGGACCAGTGGGCGGACGTGCGGCGCGGACTCGCGGTCGCACGCGCGGCCGCCGATTGGAGCGTCGGGCAAACGGTCGTGGTACGACGTGGGGCGGTCAGCGCGGTGGAGGCCATCGAGGGCACGACGGCCGCCATCCGGCGCGGCACGGCCCTCAGCGGCCCGGGCGCCGTGATCGTCAAAGCGGTCGGCGCCGAGCACGACTTTCGCTTCGACGTCCCAACGATCGGGCCGGAGACGATCGATGCCGCGGCCGAGGGTGGCGCCGCCGTCGTCGCATTCGAGGCGGAGCGGGTGTTCGTGCTCGAGCGGGAGACGACCGTGCGGCGCGCCGACGCCACGTCCATCGCGCTGGTCAGCACCCGTGACGCCGAGGACTGAGCGTTCGCGTTCGATCATGCTGGTCGCCGGCGAGGCGTCGGGCGATCTGCACGGCGCGACGCTCGCGCGCGCGCTGCGGGCCGCGGCGCCGGGTGTGCGTCTGTACGGCATGGGCGGCCGTCGCATGGCCGCTGAAGGTGTCGAGCTGCTCGTCGATGTGACCGCGGCCGCGACGATGGGCGGCGCGGAGGCCGTCGGCGGCCTGCCGGGTCTGTACCGCGCGTACCGCCGGTTGCGCGCCGCGATGATCGGCGTGGCCCGGCCCGACGCGCTGGTTGTCATCGACTTTCCCGAGTTCAATCTGCGACTGGCGGGAGCGGCGCGTCGTGCCGGCGTCCCCGTCGCGTACTTCATTCCGCCGCAGATCTGGGCGTGGCGGCCGTGGCGCGTCCGCGTCATCCGCCGCGTGGTGTCGCTCGTGCTCGCGGTGTTTCCGTTCGAGACCGCGCTCTATCGGCGTGCCGGCGTTCCGGTGGCGTTCATCGGTCATCCGGTCCTGGACGCGCTCGCCGACGCGCCCTCACGCGCCGAGGCACGCAAGGAGCTCGGCGTCGACGGCGACGCACCCATCATCGGGCTCTTGCCGGGTAGCCGCCGTCAGGAGGTCGCCGGGGTGCTGCCGGTCATGTGCGAAGCGGCGACGCTCATCGCCGCCGCGCATCCCGACGCGCGCTTCCTCGTCGCGCAGGCGCCGACCGTTGACGCGCAGGCTGGACACGCCGCCGGCGGCCCCGCGCTTCGCGTGATCACCGGCCGGACGTACACGGTGATGCGCGCCGCCGATCTGCTGCTCGCGACGTCGGGAACGGCGACGCTCGAAGCCGCGCTGCTCGGGACGCCGATGGTCGTCTGTTATCGGCTCTCGCGGCTGACCGAGCTCATGTTCAAGCCGCTCATTCGCGTGCCGTGGATCAGCCTCGCCAACATCGCCCTCGGCCGCGCCGTCGTGCCCGAGCTCTACCAGCGTGCGCTGACGGGCCCGGCGCTCGGCCGCGAGGCGCTGCGTTTGCTCGACTCGCCGACGGCGCTCGCGCGCCAACGCGAAGCGTTCGGTGAGCTTGCGGGTCAGCTCGGCGAGCCCGGCGTCGGCCCGCGCGCCGCGCGACACATCCTGGAATTGGCGGAGACGCAGCCACGTGCATCGACAGCAGGCCAGCCACGGCGCGAGCCGGCCTCGCGGGCTCCGCTGAAGTGATCTCGCGGCTGCTGCCTCCCGTCGCCGCCGCCGCCGTGAGCGCGCTCGGAATGACCCTCTCCGTGCGCGTCATCGGCATGGAGGCGCTGCGTCCCCTCTGGCAGGCCGGTCATCCGCTGATCTACGGCGTCTGGCATGCTCGCATCCTGATGGTGCCCTGGCTGAACGCGCGCATCCGTCAGCGACAGGCGGCCCGCCGCGTGACGGTGCTCGCCAGTCGTTCGCGCGACGGCCGGTTGATGGCCGAGTTCGCGCAACGCTTCGGCCTGGCCGTCGTGCGCGGCTCGTCGTCGCGCGGCGGTCTCGAGGCGCTGCGCGACCTGATGCGCGCCCTGCGCGCCGGCGACGATGTGGCGATGGTGCCCGACGGCCCGCGCGGACCCGCGTGCCGACTGCAAGGCGGAATCGTCGCCCTGGCGGCGGCGACCGGCGCGCCGATCGTGCCTCTCGGTGTGGCGGCGTCGCCCGCGCGCCGTATCGGCTCGTGGGATCGCTTCATGGTGCCGCTGCCGTTCGGGCGCTGCGGCGTCGCGTTCGGCGGCCTCGTCGAGGTCAAGCGCCACGACGATCGCGAGGAGGCGCGAGCGCGCGTGGAGCGCGCGCTGACGGAGGCCACGACGGCCGCGGATGCCCTCGTGGGAGCCCGGCGGTGACCTATCTGCTCTACACCGCGCTGCTGGCCGCCGGCGTTACCGTCTACGCCCCGCTCGCCGTCGCGCGCCGGCTCACCCGGGGCGTGCCGCTCAATCTCAAAGCGCGAATGGGGTTCGGTCCCGAGCCGGGATCCGGACCGCGCGGCTGGATCCACGCCGTCTCGGTCGGGGAGGCGATCGCCGCCGCGCCGCTGGTGGAGGGACTGCGCAGCGCGTACCCGTCGCTGCCGCTCGTGGTGACGACGGTGACGCCGACGGGCGCGCGCATCGTCAACGAGCGATTCGCGGGAATCGCCACCCATCGGTACTTCCCGCTCGACTTTCCGGGCGCGGTCCGTCGAACCCTCGCCGCCATCGATCCCGCCTTCTTCATCTGCATGGAGACCGAGCTGTGGCCCAACACGCTGCGCGCGCTCGCCGCGCGCGGCGTGCCGACGATGATCGCCAACGGCCGGCTGTCGGATCGGTCGTTCCGGCGCTACCGCCTGGTTCGCTCCGCGCTCCGTGGCGTCTTGGCCGGCATCACGGTGTTCGGAATGCGCTCCGACGAGGACGCGCGCCGGATCATCGCCCTCGGCGCGCCGGCCGAGCGCGTCGTGGTGACGGGCAATCTCAAGAACGACGCGCCGACGGACGGCGCCGGCGCCGCGGATCTCTGGCGGCGCCTGCTCGGGCTGTCGCGCGAGCAGCGGGTATGGATCGCGGGCAGCACGCATCGTGGTGAGGAAGAGGCCGTGCTGACCGCTCACGCGGCGGCCGCCGCTGAGCATTCGGGGCTCACGCTCGTCCTGGCGCCGCGGCACCCCGAGCGCGTGGCCGAGGTGCTCGCGCTCGTCAAGGCGCGCGGGTATCGGGGGGTGGAGCGCAGCCGACTGCCGGCCGAGCGAAATCGATTCACCCAGGACGTCATCGTCGTCGATACGGTCGGCGAGCTCGCGCAGATGTACATCCTGGGCGAGGTCGTGTTCGTCGGCGGCAGCCTCGTGCCGCGCGGCGGACACAACGTGCTCGAGCCCGCCCTGCGCCGTAAGCCCGTGCTCATGGGCCCCTACACCGACAATTTCCGGGAGGCGGCCGGGCTGCTGACGGCGAGCGGCGGCGCCGTCGTCGTCCAGGATGGCGCGGCGATGGGAATCGAGCTACGCCGCCTGCTCGCCGATCCCGCGCTCGCGTCCCGGCGCGGCGACGCGGCGTTCGCCGCCGTCGCCGCCCAGCACGGCGCTGTGCGGCAGACGCTCGATCTCGTCGCGCGCCTCGTCAGCCCGCAGTCGGACGGACGCGGAGGCAACGGCGGGCGATGAGCAGCGTGAGCGAGCGCGTCACGCGCGCGTGGCAGCGCGGCGTCGGGCCGGCCGGTGCGCAGGCGCTCGGTGTCGTCGCCGGTGGCTATCGCGGACTCCTCGGCGCGCGTGACTGGCTGTATGCGCGCGGCGTGCTGCGGAGCCGCGCGCTCGGCGTGCCGGTCGTTTCGGTGGGCAACCTGACGGTAGGCGGTACCGGAAAGACTCCGGCGGTCGAGTTGGCGGTGCGCACGCTGATCGATCTCGGCCACCGCCCCGCGGTCGTGAGTCGCGGTTACGGACGCCGCGGCGGTGGCATCCAGATCGTCGCCGACGCCACCTCGATTCACCTCGACGCCGAGGAGGGCGGCGACGAGCCGTTCCTCCTCGCGCGACGGCTGCCCGGTGTGCCGGTCGTCGTCGGCGCGCATCGTTACGAGGCCGCCCGTCGTGCCACCGACCGCTTCGGGGTGAGCGTGATCGTCCTCGACGACGGTTTTCAGCACCGCACCCTCGTGAAGGACCTCGAGATCGTCATGGCGCGCGCGCACGCTCCGTGGGGGAATGGACGGCTGCTACCCGGCGGCCCGCTGCGTGAGCCGCTGGCGGCGCTGGCGCGCGCGCACCTGATCGTCGTGACGGGCGCACGGAGGCCCGCGGACGTCGGCGAGGTCGCCGCCGATGCGCGTGCTCACGCCCCCGACGTTCCCGTCATCGCCGCGCGCCACGTGCCAACGGAGTGCTGGGAGGCGGGCACCAGCCGCCGCCTCGCGGCCGACGCCCTGCGCGGACTGAAGCTGTTCGCGTTCGCCGGCATCGGCTCACCCGACGGCTTCCGGCAGACGCTCGAGGAGACGGGTGCGGTGGAGGCGGGATTCGCGCGGTTCGCCGATCATCACCGGTATACGGTCGAGGAGCTCACCGACCTCGAGCGGCACGCAAGTGCGGCCTCGGCCGTCGGTCTCGTGACCACCGAGAAGGATTGGGCTCGCCTGCGTGGGTTGCCGCCACGCGGGCTGCCGCTGTACGTGCTCGCGGTACGGTTGACGTTGTTGTCGGGAGAGGCCGATTGGCGCGCGGCATTCGCGCGCGCGTGTCGCGAGCGGTCGGCATGATCGCATTGCTCGCCGTCCGCCTCCCGAACTGGCTCGGCGACACGGTGATGGCCGAGCCCGCGCTTCGCGCCCTGCGCCGCGCACACCCGCAGGCGAGAGTGCTGCTGGCCGGGCCGTGGGCGGCGGTGCTCGCCGGACAGGGGCTCGCGGATACGCTGGTGACATATCCGCGTCCGTGGGCCGGCCGGCTCGCCGCGGCCGACGTCGTGCGCCGCTTCGCGCCCGACACCGCCGTGCTGCTGCCGAACTCGCTGGAGTCCGCGCTCGCCGCGTGGTACTGGGGCGCGCGCCGTCGTATCGGATTCGACGCCGGAGGCCGCGGCCTCGCGCTCACGGACGCCGTCGCGCTGCCGACACCGCGGCGCCATCAAATCGACGAGTACGTGATGCTGGCCGAGCGCTGCGAGGCGCACGTCGAGGACGCCGTGCCGACGCTCGCGCCACCAGCCGCCGACACCGCCGAACGCGCGGAGGCGCGCGCGCTGCTGCAAGCCGCGGGCGCACGCCGCGGAACCCCCCTCGTCGGCGTGCACCTCGGCGCGGCGTTTGGTCCGGCGAAGACATGGCCTGCGGAGCGCGTCGTCGAATTCTGCCGGCTTCTCGACGGCGTCGGCGCCCGTGCCGTGCTCCTCGGCACGGACAACGAGGCGCCGACCGCGACGATGATCAGCGCGCAGGCCCCGGCGGCGGCGCTGGCAGGCCGCGACCGTCCCGTGCTCCTGCCGTCGCTTCTCACGGAGCTCGACGCCCTCGTCGCCGGCGACACGGGCGTCGCGCATCTGGCGGCCGCGCTCGGCACGCCGGTCGTCACACTGTTCGGGCCCACCGATCCGGCGCTCTCGGCGCCGCGTGGTCGCGCGATGGCGCTGACCCACCCGGTGCCATGCGCGCCGTGTTTTTATCGCGTCTGCCCCATCGAGCATCCGTGTCTGCGCGGGCTCGATGCCGCGCGCGTTCGCGACGCCGTTCTGGCGTTGATGGCGACCGTGTCGACCGCCGGGCCCGCGGCAGCTCTGCCGCAGGGATCGCACGAGCCGACGGGATGGCACCGGTGAGCGCGGGGCAGTTGACCCTCCTGCACCTGGCGACGAATCGGTGGTGGACGGGCAGCGCCGATCCGACGATCCAGCTCGCAAGCGCCCAGCAGGCGCACGGTCACCGCGTGCTGCTCGCCGTGCCGCCGGGCGATCGTTTCGAAGCCAAGGCGCGCGAGGCGGGTCTGATGCTGCTCGACGGCTTTCACCTCCGCGCGCGGCTGGCGCCCGTGCAGATCGCCCGCGATGCCGCGCGGCTGCGCCGCGCGGCCCGCGAGCACGCCGTCGACGTGCTGCACGCGCATCACTCGCACGATCACTGGCTGGCGCTGCTGGCGCGGCCTTCGGTCGGCGGCCGCAGACCGCCCGTGGCGCGCACGTTCCACACGCTGCGCGCCGTGAAGCGCGATGCGGCGTCGCGGCGACTCTACCGGCGCACGGGCGCGGCGCTCGCCGTCTCGCGCCAGATCGAAGCGCGCTGTCGAGAGGCTGGCTTCGCAGCGGAGCGCGTGTACTGGACACCCGGCACGGCCGACCTCGCGCGCTTCGCCGGCCCCGCCGACGGGCGCGCGGTGCGCGCGGAATTCGCGCTCGGCGACGCGCCCGTTGTCGTCTCGGTCGCGCGCCTGTCGCCTCACCGCGGCCACGACCTGTTGCTCGCCGGCTTCCGCGGACTGCTCGACACGCTGCCCGCCGCGCGGCTGCTGCTGGTCGGCAAGGGGGAGATGCGCGAGCGGCTGGAGCGGCTCGTCGCCGAGCAGGGCCTGGCGCGCCGGGTGAGCTTCGCCGGTTATCGCGACCGCGACTTGCCGGCAGTACTGGCGGCCGCCGACTGTTTCGCGCTCATGGCGCCGGGCTCCGACGATTCGTGTCGCGCCGCGCTCGAGGCGATGGCCGCCGGACGGCCCGTCGTCGCCCGCGCGCTCGGCGCGCTGCCCGAGACGGTGGTCCATGGCGAGACGGGGATGCTCGTGCCGGATGATCGTCCGGAGAGCGTTGCGTCGGCGCTGCGCGCCGTGCTCGCGGATCGAGCGGCGGCGCGCGCGATGGGCGCGGCCGGACGCCGGCGCGCCGAGCAGGAGTTTGGCGCGGGCCGGGTGGTGGAGATCGTGGAGCGCGCGTACCGCGCCATGCTCGAGAGCCGTCCGGCCATGGCGGGCTCGCGGCGGTGAGAATTCTCCATCTCGTGTCCTGTCGCGGCTGGTCTTCCGACGCCTACTGGGCGGCGCGGGCGTGTTGCGAGCTCGAGCGCCGCGGCCACGCCGTGACGCTCGGCTGCAAGCGTGGAACCGAGGCTCGCGTCATCGACCGCGCGCGCGCCGAAGGCGTGACGCGCATCGAGACCTTCGAGATGGCGGGAGGGCTGCGGCTCGGGCGTGACGGCGCCGACCTCAGGCGGCTGGCGCGCGTGCTCCGCGATGTCGACGTCGTCCACGTCCATCGCGGCAAGGAGCACTGGCTTGCGGTGGCCGCCGGCTGTCTCACCGGTGGCCGGTGCCCGCCGATCGTGCGCACGCGTCACATCGCGCAGGCCGTGCGGCCGCACGCCGGCAATCGCTGGCTCTATCGCCGCGCGACGGCGCTCGTCATCACGGTGACGGAGGCGATCCGGAGCCAGTACCTGGCCTCCGGTCTCTTGCCGGCCGACCGCGTGGTAGCGATGCCGGGAGGCGCCGACGTCGACACGTACCGCCCGCTGCGGGCGGATCCCGCCGTTCGCGAGCGGCTCGGCGGCGGTCGCGAGCCGCTGGTGGGACTCGTTTCGGGCCTCCGCGTGATGAAGGGACACCAGACGGTCATCGAAGCCGTCGCCCGCCTCGGGACGCGCGGGCTCACCCCGTGCGTCGTGTTCGTCGGCCGCGGCGGTCACGAGCCGGCGGTGCTCGAAGGCATCCGCCGTGGCGGCCTCGAAGATCGCGTGAAGATCGCGGGCTTCGCATCGGACCTGCCGGCCGTGATGGCGGCGCTCGACGTGGCGCTGTACGTGCCGCTGGAATCCGACGGGATGTCGCGCGTGCTGTTCGAATACCTCGCGGCCGGCCGCCCGCTGATCGCCGCGCGCACCGGCGTCGTGCCCGAGGTGCTGGCCGACGGCGTGCACGCGCTTCTCGTGCCCGCCGGCGACGCGGCGGCGCTCGCCGACGGTCTCGCGCGGCTGTTGGGCGACGCGTCGCTTCGCGCTCGACTCGGCACAGCCGCCCGTGCGCTGGCGCTGGAACGCTACTCGGGTGCGCGACTGGCCGAGGCGCTCGAAGCCCACTACACGCGCCTCGCGGCGTGAAGGTCTCCGTCCTCGCGTTCGATCTCTCCGACAACGCCACCGGTCGTGCCGATCTCCTCGCGAGGCTGCTGGCGCCGCGCTACGAGGTCGAGGTCGTGGGGCCGCGCTTCGGTGACGACGTCTGGCGCCCGACGCGCGACGGCGTCGTACGCTACCGCGCGTTGCCGGGCGCCCGCTGGCCGCGGTTCGCCTCCATGCTCCCGGCGCTGGCGCGCCTCGCCGACGGCGACATGCTGCTGGCCTCCAAACCACGCCCGACCAGCTTCGGCCTCGGGCTGCTCGCGCGCCGGCGGCGACGGCGACCGTTGCTGCTGGACATCGACGACTGGGAGCTCGGCTTCTTCTATCGCGGCGGCGTCTGGGGGCGTGTCGGTCGACTGCTCAACCTCTCCAATCCGAACGGACTGCCATGGACGTGGCTTGCCGAGCGCCTCGTCTCGCGCGCCGACGCGCTGACCGTCGCCTCCCGCTTTCTCGCGGAGCGTTTCGGCGGCGTCCTCGTCCCTCACGTTCGCGACACCGACGCGTGGGCGCCCGAGCGCTTCGATCGCGCGGCGGCGCGCGCGCGGCTCGGCGTGGGCGATGCGCGCGTGGTGATGTTTCTCGGCACGCCGCGCAGCCACAAGGGCATCGATGATCTCGTGGAGGCCGCGGCTGGACTCGACGGCGCGCGGCTCCTGCTCGTGGGTGCCTCTGCAGACAGCGCCGCCGCGCGGCGCTGGGCCGGACGCGAGCACGTCCGTGTGGTCGGTGAGATCCCGTTCGACGATGTGCCGCGCTATCTGATCGCCGCCGACGTGGTCGCCGTCCCCCAGCGCGCGACGACGGATACGATCGGCCAGGTGCCGGCCAAGCTTTTCGACGCGATGGCGCTCGGGCGGCCGATCGTGTCCACCGCCGTGTCCATGATTCCCGAGATTCTCGAGGGCTGTGGCGTGCTGGTTCCGCCGCAGAACCCGATCGCGCTGCGCGCCGCGCTCGGCCGACTCCTCGACGACCCCGCGGGCGCAGAGGAGCTCGGCCGGCGTGCCCGCCGGCGCTGCGCCGAGCGTTACAGCTTCACCGCCGCTCGCTCGGTGCTGTTTCCGCTGATCGACGACCTCGCCGCCCGCTTCGGCATCGCCCGAGGCACGTGATCGGTGCGGAGATGAAGAAGCGTGTCATCGCACGCAGGTGTGTCGCGCGTTGCGGGGCGCGGGGGCGGCGGGGGCCGCGCGAGGGCCGTGTCTTCTGGCCCCGGCGCGACGACGCAGACCGCGCGCGATGAAAATCCTGATCATCTCCCGCCCGTACGCGTTCCACGGCGGCATCGAGAGCGCGACAGCGGGGCTCATGCGCGCGCTGGTCACGCACGGCCACGATGTCCACCGCGCGGGACCGGGGCGCCAGGCGGCGATCAGCGGCGTGACCGAGCATCGGCTGCGACTGCCGCCGCTGCCCTCGGCGACACGCGGCGTGATGCTCGCGGTGGCGGCCGCGCTCGTCGCGCGGCGACACGGCTGGGACGTCGTGCAGAGCCACGAGCGGACATTGGTGCAGGACGTGTACCGTGCGGGCGAGGGCTCGCACCGCGCGTATCTCGAGGCGACCGGTGCGTCTTCGGGACGGCGCCTTCATCACACCGTGACGCTGGCGCTCGAGCGCCGCGTCTTCGCGCGCACGCCGCAAATCGTCGCGATCTCGCGACGCGGCGCGCGGGAGATCGCCGAGTGCCACGCCGTGCCGGCCGCGCGGCTGTCCATCGTCTACAACGGCGTCGATCTCGATCGCTTCCATCCGCGGCTGCGCGCGGAGTATCGGGACGCGGCGCGGCAGTCCGTCGGAATTCCATCCGGCGCGTTCGCCGTGCTGTTCGCCGGCAGCGGCTTTCAGCGCAAGGGGCTCGCGACGGCGATTCGTGGCCTCGCGTGTCTGTCCGACCGTAGCGCCCGACTCATCGTGCTCGGCCGTGGCGATGCGTCGCCCTACCGGCGCTTGACGGCTGAGCTCGGTGTCGCTGAGCGCGTCGTCTGGCTGGGCGCGCGGGCCGACATCGAGCGCTGGTACGGCGCCGCCGACGCGCTGGCTCTGCCGACCCGTTATGAGCCGTTCGGCAACGTCCACCTCGAGGCGCTTGCCAGCGGGGTGCCGGTCGTGACCAGCCTCGTCGCCGGCGGCGCCGAGGTCGTGAACGAACGCTGTGGGGCCGCCGTCGGCCCCGAGGATGCGGACGGTCTCGCCGCGGCGCTCGAAACGCTCCGGAGCCGCCCCGTGACCGAGCTGCGTGATGCCGCGCGAACGGCGGCGGAGCCGTATACGTTCGCGCGACAGGTGCAGGCGCTAGAAGAGGTCTATCGCCGGTTGGGGCGCAACCGCTGATTTTTCTTGAGCAAACGACAGCGACAGCATAGACTGCGCACGTGGGTCGTCGCCCCGCCGTCTTCATTGACCGCGACGGGACGCTGACGGAGGAAGTGGGGTACGTCAACCATCCATCCCGACTCCGGCTGCTGGCGCGCTCGGCCGAGGCCATCCGCCGGATCAACGCCGCCGGCCTCGCCGCGGTCGTCGTCACCAACCAGGCGGGGGTCGCGCGCGGATATTTCTCCCCCGACGTGCTGCGCGCCACGAACGAGGCCCTCGTGGAACAGTTGAAGGAAGCGGGCGCACACCTCGACGGGATTTACATTTGCCCGCACCACCCGACCGAAGGTGAACCGCCCTACCGAGCCGTGTGCGACTGCCGGAAGCCGGCCCCGGGGCTGCTGCAGCGAGCCGCGCTCGAGCTCGATCTCGACCTCACGGCATCGGCGATGGTCGGTGACAAGGCGAGCGACCTCGTCCCGGCGCGAACAGTCGGCGCCCGCGCCATCCTCGTGCTGACCGGCTACGGCCGCGGCGAGTGGGAGTGTCGGCGTGCCGAGCTGCCCGTGGCGCCCGATTACGTCGCCGGCGATTTGCTCGACGCCGTCGAGTGGGTGCTGTCGTGAGCGGCGGCACGAACGCTCGCCTGCGCGCGCTCGTCGACGGCTTCGCGGGCAAGACGCTGGTGGTGGTCGGCGACCTCATCACCGACGAGTATCTCTACGGCAAGCCCGCACGTATCTCACGCGAGGCTCCCGTGCTGATCCTGCGCTTCACCGAGCGAGAAGTGAATCTCGGCGGCGCCGGCAACGCGGCCCACAACGTCCACGACCTCGCCGCGCGCATCGTGCCGGTCGGTGTCGTCGGCAAGGATTCCGCCGGCGACGAGCTGCTCGCGCTGTTCCATGCCACCGGCATCCCAACCGACGGCATCGTCTCCGAGGCCGGCCGCGTCACACCGGTGAAGACGCGCATCATGGCCGGCGGCTATCAGGCCACGCGCCAGCAGGTCGTGCGGCTCGATCGCGAGCCCTCGCACGAGCCGCAGCCGATCACCGAAGATGCGCTGCTCGCGCGTCTGACCTCGCTGGCCGCGCGCGCCGACGCCATCGTCATCTCGGACTACGGCTATGGCACGGTCACGCCGCGCGTGTTCGAGCGTATCCGCTCGATCGCGCGCCGCACCGGCGCCGTGGTCGCCGTCGACAGCCGGTACGGCCTGCTGCGCTTCACCGGCGTGACGGCGGCTACGCCCAACGAGGCCGAGCTCGAGCAGCTGGCCGGTGCTCCCGCCGACGACGAGCGCGACGTCGAAAAGGCGGGCCGTCAGCTGCTCGAGCGGCTCGACGCCCGTATGCTGCTCGTCACGCGCGGGAGCCGCGGCATGGCGCTGCTCGAGCGCGACGGGGCGACCACCTTCATCCCGGTCCACGGCACCGACGAGATCGCCGACGTCACCGGCGCGGGCGATACCGTCATCAGCGTGTTCACGCTGGCGCTCGCGTGTGGCGCGCCCGCGCTCGATGCCGCGACGCTGGCCAACATCGCCGGCGGCATCGTGGTCATGAAGCGGGGCACCGCCACCGTCACGCCCACGGAGCTCCGACAGTCGATCGGTGGCAGTTGACGGTCGCGGAGGCGGCGAAGCTCGCCGACCGCCTTCGCGCCGACGGCCAGCGGATCGTCCTCGCCAACGGCTGCTTCGACCTGCTGCACGTCGGTCACGTCCGCTATCTGGAGGCCGCGCGCGCGCTGGGCGATGTCCTGTTCGTCGGTATCAACGCCGACGCGACGGTGGCGCGCCTGAAAGGTCGCGGGCGACCGCTCATGCCCGCCGCCGAGCGGACGGAGGTGCTCGGCGCGCTGCGCGCGGTGGACCACGTCGTCGTGTTCGACGAGGACACGGCCGACGCGCTCGTGGCCGCCATTCGACCGGCCATTCACGCCAAGGGGACCGACTACACGCCCGAGACGGTTCCGGAGCGTGACACCGTTCGGCAGTACGGCGGCAAGGTCGTGATCGTCGGCGACCCGAAGGATCACGCGACGCGCGACGCCATCCAGACGATCGTGGAGCGATTCGCGCGTGCCCGCTGAGCCGCGCGCCATCGCGCTCGTCAAGCTGTCCTCCCTCGGCGACGTGATCCATGCGCTGCCGGTGGCCGAGGCGCTGGCCGCCGCGTTTCCCCGCGCACGCGTGGCGTGGCTCGTCGAGCGCCGCGAGGCGGCGCTGCTGCGGGATCATCCTGCACTCGACGAGGTGATCGACGTCGATACGCGCGCGTGGCGGTCGGCGCGCACGCCCGCCCAGCTGCTCGCCGTCATCAGCGGCATCCGCGCGCTGCGGCGGCGACTGCGCGCCGGGCGGTTCGACGTCGCCATCGACATGCAGGGACTCGTGAAATCCGGCGCCGTCGCCCGGGCGACGGGCGCGCCGCTGCGTATCGGTTTCGCCGCCGGCTGGAGCCGTGAGCGCCTCAACACGCTCTTCACGACGCGACGGGTGGCGCCACCACCGCAGGCGCGTCACGTGGTGGACCAGTACCTCACGCTCCTGGAGCCGCTGGGCGTGAGCGTGCCGCCGGGCCGCGCGCGCTTTCGGCTGCCGACGCGCGCGGCGGCCGAATCGCGCATCGACGACTTCTTCGTCGGCGTCGGCCTCAAGCCGCGGCACCGGCTCGTCGTCCTGAATCCGGGCGCGGGCCGCACGAACAAGCGCTGGCCCGTGACGCGGTTCCGCGCGCTTGCCGAATGGCTCTGCCACGAGCACGGAGCGCAGGTGCTCGTCCTCTGGGGGCCGCGCGAGGGCGAGGCGGCGCGCGCCATCGCCGAGATCCCGCCGCCACGGCCGGCCCTGGCGCCTCCCACGGACCTCGACGAGCTCACCGCCGTGGCGCGCCGTGCCTCCGTGATGGTGGCGGGGGACACCGGCCCGCTCCATCTCGCGGCCGCCGTCGGCACGTCGTGCGTCGGTCTCTACGGCCCGACGTCGGGCACGCGCAACGGTCCGTATGGCTCCGGCCATCATGTGATCGCGGCGCCCGACGGGAAGATAAGCTCGCTTGACGTCACGCCCGTCCTCGACGCCGTCCTCGAGGTGCTCGCGCGATGACCGCGCGTCCACGGTTTTCCGTCGTTCTCGTCACGCGCAACGAGGAGGAGCGGCTGCGCGCGTGTCTCGAGTCGGTGGCGTGGGCCGACGAGATCGTCGTCGTGGACGCCGAGTCCGAGGACAAGACCCTCACCATCGCGCGCGAGTTCACCGACCACGTCGTCGTGCGCCCCTGGCCCGGCTATGCGGCTCAGAAGAACGTGGCGATCGATCTCGCGACGGGAGACTGGGTGCTGTCGCTCGACGCCGACGAGGTCGTGTCCGAAGCGCTCGCCGACGACATTCGCCGTGTGCTGACGGCGGACGGCCCGGCCGATGGCTATGCGGTGCCGCGGCGCAACATCTTTTGGGGGCGCTGGGTGCGTCACGGCGGACTCTATCCCGATCTTCAAGTGCGCCTCTTCCGGCGCGGCCGCGGACGCTTCAATGCGCGCGCCGTCCACGAGTCGGTGAGCCTGGACGGTCGCGTCGAACGGCTTGCCGGGCATCTCGAGCACCGCTCGTATCGCGACCTCAGCGACTTCCTCGCCCGCGCCGATCGCTATGCCACGCTCGCTGCCGAGGAGGCCGTGGCTCAGGGACGCCGCGCGCGCGTCGTCGAACTCGTGTTCCGACCGCTCGGCCGCTTTCTCGTCATGTACGTGGTGCGACGAGGGTTCCTCGACGGCTGGAGGGGGTTCCTTCTGGCCAGCCTCTATGCGTACTATGTGCTGATTCGCACGGCCAAGATCTGGGAGAGGACGGACGCGTGATGGTCGGCAGAGAGCGTGTGCTGTCGGGAATGCGACCGAGCGGGCGGCTGCACCTGGGCAACTATCTCGGGGCGCTCGCCAACTGGGTCAAGCTGCAGGAGTCGTACGAGTGCTTTTACTTCTCCGCCGACTGGCACCTGCTCACGGACCGGCTCGATACCGCGCAGGTTCCACAGCACACCATCGAGATGGCCGCGGACTGGCTGGGCGCCGGCCTCGATCCCGAGCGATCGACGCTGTTCATCCAATCGCTGGTGCCCGAGCACGCCGAGCTGCACCTGCTGTTCTCCATGGTGACGCCGGTGTCGTGGCTCGAGCGCGTGCCGACCTATCGCGAGCGGATCGAGCAGCAGGAGATCACCTCGCCCTCGTATGGGCTGCTCGGCTATCCGCTGCTGCAGTCGGCGGACATCCTCATGTACAAGCCGAAGTGGGTACCGGTCGGGATCGACCAGGCGCCGCACGTCGAGCTCACGCGCGAGGTGGCCCGCCGCTTCAACAACGCGTTCGGCGAGGTGTTTCCCGAGCCCGACGTCAAGCTGACGGAGATTCCGAAGGTGCCCGGCACCGACGGCCGCAAGATGTCGAAGTCCTACGGCAACGACATCGAGCTCGCGGACACGGCCGAGACCATCCGCGCCAAGGTCCGGCCGATGATGACCGACCCAGCGCGCAAGCGGCGCTCGGATCCCGGCAATCCGGACATCTGCCCGGTCTTCGACCTGCACAAGATCTTCACGCCGACCGCCGAGCGCGAGTACTGCGCGACGAACTGCCGCACCGCCGGGTTCGGATGCCTGGACTGCAAGGACATTCTGCTCAAGCACATGGTGCCGCCGCTGGAGAAGATCCGCGAGCGACGGCAGCAGTTCGTCGAGAAGCCGGATCGCATCGTCGAGATCCTGCACGAAGGGAGTCGGCGCGCGCGGGCGGTGGCCGCCCGCACGATGGAGGAGGTGAGGACGGCGGTGCATCTGACGCCATGATCGACTCCGAGCTCAGGCTTCGCGTCGGAACGTTCGAAGGCCCGTTCGACCTGCTCCTGCACCTCTGTCGCACCAATGAGATCGACCTCGCGGCGCTGCCGGTGCGCACGATCACCGATCAGTACCTCGCCCACCTCGAGGCGGCGGAGTTCCGCGATCTCGAGACGGCCGGCGCGTACCTGGTGATGGCGGCGACCCTCATCTATCTGAAGTCCAAGCTCCTGGTCCCGCCCGACGAGACGGAGGAGCAGCTGGACGACGAGGGGCTGCAGCTGCGCCAGGAGCTCGAAGACCGGCTGCGCGAGTACGCGCGCGTCAAGATGCAGGGCGCCTGGCTGGCCGCGCGCGAGGCGGAGATGGCGCTGATCTGGGGCCGCCCCGGCGCGATGCTGCCGAGCGTCGACGACCTGCCCCTCGAGGATCTGAGCGTGGATTGGCTCTCGCGCGCGATGACGCGGCTCATCGAGGAGCAGCGGCGGGCGCGTCCACGCGACGTGGAGGCCAATCCGCCGTCGGTGCTCGAACGCATGACCGAGATCCTGTCGGTGCTGCGCGATACGTGGTCGCTGCTGTTCAGCTCGCTCACCGGCGGCGAGCGCAAGCGCTCGGAGATCGTGGTGACGCTGCTGGCCGTGCTGGAGCTGGTGCGCCAGGGTCGCATCAAGACACAGCAGACGGAGCTGTTCGGGGACATCGTCATCGAACGCCAGGCCGTGGGGGCCGAAGGGGAGGCGCCGAGTGCCCAAGCCGATTGACGTGGTCGAAGCGCTGCTGTTCGCGTCCGACGTGCCGCTCGAGCCCGAGCGCATCCGGGAGGTGCTCGATCTCGAGAACGTGGCCGCCGTCCGCGAGCTGGTGGGCGAGCTGATCGCGCGCTACGAGGCCGAAGAGCGTGGCCTCGCGATCATGGAAGTCGGCGGTGGCTGGCGCATGGTGACGCGTCCCGAGCTGGCTCCGTGGCTCGTGCGTCTGGCGCGCGCGCGCACGCGCGTGCGCCTCTCGCGGCCGGCGCTCGAGACGCTCGCCATCGTCGCTTACAAGCAGCCGGTGTCGCGTCCCGAGATCGACGCCGTGCGCGGCGTGAACTCCGACGCCACGCTCGACAGCCTCCTCGAGCGACGGCTCGTCCGCATCGCGGGGCGTAAGGAGGCGCCGGGCCGGCCCTTCGTGTACGAGACGACGCGCGAGTTCCTCGTCGCCTTCGGCCTTCGCGATCCCGGCGACCTGCCGAAGATCGAAGGCGAGCTGGTGATTCCCGAGCTCGCGGCGGAGGCGGTCACGGCCGATGGCGAAGCTCAGACTCAACAAGATCCTGGCGCAGGCGGGGCTCAGCAGCCGGCGGGGAGCTGAC
>Ga0114129_10000632_pt1 | contig 43859 bp, 45 predicted proteins | sample RhiMetdeltSRZDD1_FD_80071 | JGI IMG/M metagenome (GOLD analysis project Ga0114129, IMG submission 80071) | Populus rhizosphere microbial communities from Tennessee, USA - Rhizosphere MetaG P. deltoides SRZDD1 (version 2) (version 2) | ecosystem: Host-associated > Plants > Roots > Rhizosphere >...
CCGGTGTGATGCCGCGCGCCGCGAAAAACTCTCGGATTTCCGTCGACACGTCGCTCCTGCCCAGAAAGGCACGGAGCGGCTCGTCGGGCAGCGATGCGATCGTCGCCATCGCTTCGCCGGCCACGTGCGGATCGGGATCGTCCGCGAGCAGCACCAGCAGCGCGACCTGCTCCTGCGCGCGCGGCGCCAGCGCCCCTTGCGCGGCCAGCAGGCGAACGCTTCGATCCGCTTCGCCTCGACGGAACAGATCGATCAGGGGCGAGCGGTATCCGGGATCCATCAGCCCGATGTCGTCGACCGAGCGGCTGCCGACTGCACGTCGAATGCATGCCGGAGCGTCCGCACGATGTGGTCGAAGCGGGACCGCGTGACCGGTTCCGGTTCGCTTGCAGGCATGGGAGCGGCGAAGAGGCCGATTGCCGCGACGCCGGCAGCGCCCGCACGAGCAGCATCATTCGCGCGAGCCTCGTCGATCCCGCCAATCGCGACGACAGGCAGCTTCACACGCCGGCAGACCGCGGCGAGAGCAGAAATGCCCGCGATGGGGTGACCTGCAGGTTTGCTCGCTGATGAAAAAACAGTCCCGAACATCACGTAATCGCAGCCGCCCTCCAACTCCGTCTGCATCGCCTCTGCCTCGATGTGGACGGAACGGCCAATTAGGAATCGAGCGGGAACGACCGCCCGGACGCGTCCGGCAGGCGGCGCAGTCCCCGGAAGATGTACGCCGTCAGCCTCCCCCGCGAGCGCAATGTCGGTTCGCTCGTTGACAACGACCCGCGTCGCATATCCGGTCGTCGCGGCGCACACACGACGAACGAGCGTGAGCAGCCGCCGGTCGTCGAGGCCGCGCTCGCGAATCTGGATCAGGTCCACACCCGCACGCGCGACAGCGACCGACCATGTCACGATCCGGTCGCACGCCTTGCCGTCGTCCGAATCGAACTGGTGGCGATCGCTCACCGCCATGATGATCGGACGAGCGAGAGTTGAACGCCACATGAGACGCGGATCTATCAAAGACGTTATGGGGCGAGGGCTTTCAAGCCCCGCCCGCGCGGCGCGGTCCGAAGACCGCGCCTACAAACCGTGGCCAGTTCGCCGCTGCCAGATCGCAATCAGGCGTGTTTCGTGGTCTACACTCGATCTGCGTTCTGCGGCGCTTCCTGCGCCCGCCGTCTGCGGGCGCCGAACGCCGATGCGAGCTCCGCGAGACCGGCGACCGCGGTAATGGCGCCAACCCCCGAGACCGCACCGCGCGCAAACGGACTGGACAGGATTTGCTCGAGTGCCGGGACGGCCTCGACGAAGAGATTCCGATCCCAGAAGCTGGACCAGGGCGCCACAATCAGGATCAGTCCGCTCTCGAGGAAGTATGCCGCGAACAGGATACGCGTGAGAAAGGAGATGATCAGCCTCCGGTCTGCACGCGGGTGAGGCGATCGATGCGGACCGCGACATCCCGGTAGTCGTCGGCTTCGGCCTGCAGTTCGAGGAACAAGGCCAGCGCCCGCGCTGTTTCGCCGGCTTCGTCGAGCAGCACGCCAAGATCGTACAACAACGCGTGCGCCTCTTCGACACTCGGGGCCGGCGCTTCGGCAGCGCGCTCCAGCCATTCGATGGCAACGGCGTGCGCTCCCCTTCGCATGTGGAGACGCCCCAGCACCGATGCGGCGGCGAAGCGCTGCCGCGGTGAGCGGACGGCGGTCTCGAGCGCCGAGATAGCTTCGTCGACCATATCCAGCTCGAGATACGTGTTCGCAAGCTGGATATACTGAGTCGACTGGTCGGCCTCGGGCGTCGCGACAACTTCCGCGCGCTTGTCCTCGAACACCTGGTCCAGATTCTCCGGTGCGGGCCGCTCGGGTGCGGCGACTGTGGGAGTCTTCAGGTCTCCCAGCACGTCTGTCAGATCGATCTCATGCGCTTCATCGTGCGTCCGCACGCGATCCTGAGCGAGCTTCGACGACGCCGGAACAGTTCGATCATCGGCCACTGCAGTCGTCGGCACGGTCCCCGGCGAAGCCATCGGCGCGGTCGCTGGTGGGGGCGCCGGCTGGGCAATCGGTGGAGGCGGCGGAAGTACGCCGGGTGGCGGCTGTGGCCCGGCCACTTCCGACCGCGGCTCAGGATCGCTCGGTACGACGACCGGCTCCAGGGGACCAGAAACATCCAGCCCGAGATCGTCAAATGACTCGGAGGGTGCCTCCGGCGCCGCGCTGCTGACGCGTTCCGCGATTACCGCATCCGGGTCTGGAACTCCCAGCATCACGAGCGCACGACGATATCGCTCGATGTGCGCGGGCTCTGCCGGCTCCCGCGCCACGAGATCCTCGGCGATCACGCGCGCTTCTGCGGCCTGGCCCGCCTCGAGATAGGCATCCGCCAGCAGCATCTGCGCCTGGTACATCGTCGGCTCGAGCCCGCCGTCGACGCAAACTTCGACGAACTTCAGGAGCGCCGGGATATGATGCGGAACTCGCGTCGCAAACTCTGTGAGCGCTGTCGCTGCCTCATCGAAGTTGCCCATGGCGGCTGCGACGTCCACCACCGCATCCACGCACACGAATGCAGCGTCCGGCTTCGTCCCACAGAGCGACCATCCAAGGGTGAGGAACTGGTGGCGGCGGTCGCGGTCGGAGCCGAGCGCCCGCACGAGAAGATCTCGTGCAGCGTCGAGACGATCGGACCGCAGCTCGAGCTCGATGAGCGCGGAGAGGAGAACCGGGTCGTCGCCGGCGCTCTCGCGATCGATGAACGCGGCTGCCGATTCCAGATCTCCCGACTGAATCGCTGTTCTGGCGAGTATCGCGCGCGACGCGCGGTCATCCGGATTCAGCCGTACGGCTTCGCGAAGCGCATCGAGGGCTTCGGTCGTGCGGCCCTTCTCGAGCAGGTCCGCGTAGAGCACCCTGAAGCGCTCGGAAGCCGCGGTTGTGTCGCCGATCTGCTCGAGCTCCTTCGCGGCCAGGAGACGCGCTTCGAAATCACTCGGATCGAGCAACCCGAGGCGAACCACGATGTCGGAAGCGCCGCGCCAATCGCCTCGTGCGCGGCGGCGAGCCGCTACCGCGGCCAGGTGCGCCTTCGCATCTGCGAGCAGGCCTTGTTTAGTGGATATCTCGGCCAGTTCGAGCTGGATGGACTCGTCGTCCGGGCTGATCTTGAGACTTTTCTTGTAGAGCGCCGCCGCTTTCGGATAGAAGCCCTCGTGGGCGAAGTGCTGCGCGATGCGCACGTACTGCGCGAGGGCTTTCTGCGTCTGTCCCGCGCGTACGTAGAGATCACCGAGCGTGTTCGCGGTATTCCAGTCGCGTGGCTGGTCCTCTACGACCAGGAGGTATTCGGCGATGGCCGCGTCGAGACGGCCCTGGCGGAGAAGCTTCTCCGCTTTTTTCAGCGTCGCTTCGCGGTCGAGAGCCAAGAGGATTCTCCAGAAGGCGGAGATGCCGTCGGTCGGAAGAGGCTTGCGTCGACCATGCTCCGTCTCCTCTCGAGCCTGCTATTCAGCAGGCGACTCGCCGAGCCTGTCGAAGAGGGACGGTGGTCGGAACGAACGCCGGTGCACGTCGGAGTACCCGTGGCGAGCCACGGCATCCAGATGCTCTCGTGTTGCATACCCTTTGTGTCGGTCGAAACCGTACCGCGGATCACGCGCGTGGAGCTCCTCCATCAGACGATCACGCGTGACCTTGGCGATGATCGATGCCGCCGCGATTGCCGTGCACCGGCTGTCGCCGTGGACGACGGCGCGCTGCGCCATCAGGAGGTCCGGGACGTGAAAGGCGTCGACGAGGACGAAGTCCGGTGACGGATCCAGACCCAGAACCGCGCGCTGCATCGCCCGCAACGAGGCCTGATGGATGTTGATGCGGTCGATCTCCTCGCAATCGGCCGACGCGACGCTCCACGTCACAGCCGCGCGCGTGATCCTTACATACAGGCGCTCGCGCTCGAGTGCCGTAACCGTCTTCGAATCGCAGATGCGCGAGATATACCGATCCGGCGCGAGCACGACGGCGGCCGCGACGACCGGTCCCGCGAGACAGCCACGCCCGACTTCGTCGACGCCGGCGACATAGACGAACCCCATCCGGCGGATGGAGTTCTCGAGCGTCCGGAAGGCCCGAAGCTTGACCAACGCCTGATGCCCTGAGTGCGCCCGCGGTTCAGACCGTCTGCTTCTTCTGCTCTTTCATGCGCGCCGCCTTGCCCTTCAGGTTGCGCAGGAAGTACAGCTTTGCCCGCCTCACGCGAGCGGTACGGACCACGTCGATCTTGTCGATGATCGGCGAGTGCAGCGGAAAGATGCGCTCGACACCCTGGCCGAACGATACCTTCCGCACGGTGAAGGTCGCGCGAGCGCCACCGCGGTGCATGCCGATCACCATGCCCTCGAACACTTGGATGCGCTCCTTGTCGCCCTCGCGGACCTTCACGTGGACACGCACGGTGTCGCCAGGCTTGATCGCCGGGCGCGTCGTCAGGTGGGTGCGCTCGACGGTCTCTACGGCAGTCATCACACAACTCCCTTCTTACTAGACCGGGGGGCTTCGCCCCGCCGGACCCCCCATCGCCGTCGCTCGCAGCGGCCCCTATACCCCCGCTCCGCGCCGGCGGGGCGCGCCTCCGGCGCGCCTAACTCGTGCAGGATTTCGCGGTCCGCCGGATCCAGATCGGCGTCGTCCAGGAGGTCCGGACGACGCGCCAATGTGCGCGCAAGCGCTTCCTGTCGCCTCCAGCGCGCGATCTCCGCGTGATGACCCGTGAGCAGCACCGGAGGCACTGTCATTCCCCGGTACTCCGCTGGCCGCGTGTACTGCGGAAAATCGAGCAGCCCGCGGGCGAATGTATCATGCGCGACCGACTGTTCGTCCCCGACCACGCCTGAGACCAGCCGCGCGACCGCGTCGACGATCACGAGCGCGGGCAATTCGCCACCCGATACAACGTAGTCGCCGATCGAAATCTCGTCCGTCGCGAGGTACTCGCGGACTCGGTCGTCGACACCCTCGTACCGCCCGCACAGGATCACGACTCGCCCCAGCCGACTGAATCGTTCCGCTTCCGCATGCGAGAATCGACGTCCATCGGGCGACGTCAGAATGATCGCATCCGGCTCGCCTCGCGTGTCTCGAATGTGGTCCACGGCACTGAACAATGGCTCAGGCTTGAGGACCATCCCCGGACCTCCGCCGAACGGCACGTCGTCCACACTCCTGTGACGGTCGATCGTGAAGTCCCGCAGATCGTGGACGCGCACATCCAGCAGGTCGCGCTCAATCGCCCGGCCGACGATCCCTTCGGCGAGCGGCGCCTGGATCATGCGCGGAAAAATCGTCACGATGTCCAGTTTCATTAAGCTCCACCAGTCCTTCCGGCGGATCGACGACGATCAATCGGGCCGCGGGATCGATGCTGACGCAAATGTGCGCGGCGAGTGGAATCAGCACCTCGCCGCGTGCCCCTTCCACCACCAAATTACTTCGCTCCATCGGCCCTTCGACGCCGGTCACACGGCCGAGCACCGTGTCTCTCGTATCACGCACTTCGCATCCGACGAGATCCTGGTGTCGATATGTGCCTTCCGGGAGCGATCCCGCTGACGATACCTTGATCGAGAGCTCGGCGCCCGCAAGGGCTTCAGCGTCGTCGGTGGTCTCTATGCCGTCGAGCGCGAGGATCGGCCGTCCCTGATGGAATCGGACTTCACGAATCGTTCGCGGTGACGGCGGATCGCCCGCTCCAACCAGCAGGACTTCGCCAACGGCGAATCGCTCTTCGGCGAAGTCGGTCTCTGGATTGACGATCACCTGGCCTCGATTGCCGTGCGCCCGCGCCACACGTCCGACGATCACGACATCGTCCATGACACTGATCGAAGCGTCCGGCGAAACGGCCGAGGCTATTCGCGGAACTCGAGGGCCGCCTTCGAACCTTCGAGCTCCGCCGTCGCACTCACCAGCGTGCGCATCGCGGCAGCCGTCCGCCCTTGGCGTCCGATGACACGGCCAAGGTCCCCCGGCGCCATGAAGAGCTCGACGAGCGTGTGGCCCCGATGGCTTCGTTCGGTCACGCGCACGGCCTCGGGATGGTCCGCCAGCGCGCGCGCCACGACCTCGACAACATCCCGCACACGGCTCATGACGCCGCTGGCTGTTCGACCGGTGCCGGCGCGGGTGGCATCCGCGAGACGAGGGTCCGCACAGTATCGGACGGCTGCGCGCCAGCCTTGATCCAATGCTCCAGCCGCTCGCGATTGATGTCGAGCGTCTCCGGCGTCGTCCGTGGATTGTAATGGCCGACCACCTCGACGAAGCTGCTGTCGCGCGCCGTGCGCGAGTCGGTCACGATCACACGAAAGAACGGCCGCTTCTTGGAACCCGTACGTCTCAAACGGATGGCTAGCATTCTCTCTCCTGTTCAACGCTCTTCTTGATCCCGACGTCCAAGTTAGAAGCCGGAGTGAATTCTGTCTCGATCGCTCCAACTTCTAGCTTCTAGCTTCTGTTCCCCTTTAGCGCCCCCGCATCATCGACTTCATCATCCCGAGGCCGTCGCGCTTCTTGCCCAGGCCAACCATGCCACCAAGCTGCTTCAGCATCTTCTTCATCTGAACGAACTGCTTCAGCAGCCGGTTGACCTCTTCTACAGAAGTACCGCTGCCCTTCGCGATGCGCTTCCGTCGGCTGCCGTTGATCAACTGGTGATTCCGCCGTTCTTTCGGCGTCATCGAGTTGATGATCGCTTCCACGCGCGCGAGCTGCTTCTCGTCAACCTGTTCGCGACTGGCTGCGAGCTCTTTCAGGCCGCCCATGCCCGGCAACATCCCGAGGATCTGTTCGAGCGGACCCATCTTCTTGATCGTGATGAGCTGATCGCGAAAGTCTTGCAGCGTGAAGTCGTTCTGACGGATCTTGCGTTCGAGTTTTTCGGCATCCTCCTGCGTGACCGCTTCCTCCGCCTTCTCGATGAGCGAGAGCACATCGCCCATGCCGAGCACGCGAGAAACGATCCGGTCCGGATGGAAAGGCTCGAGATCCTGCAAGCGCTCGCCGCTGCCCACGAACGCAATCGGCACACCGACGACGCCGACGACCGACAGCGCCGCGCCGCCGCGCGCATCGCCGTCGATCTTCGTGAGCACGACCCCCGTGACGCCCACTCGGTGGTTGAACTCGCCGGCGCTCTTGATCGCGTCCTGACCCGTCATCGCATCAGCGACGTACAACAGATCCGCCGGCTGCACGGCCGATTTGATCGCCTGCAGCTCGGTCATCAGCTCGTCGTCGATGTGCAGTCGACCGGCGGTGTCTACGATGACGACGTCGAAGCCGCTGTTCTTCGCTTCGGAAACGGCGCTCGCTGCGCGCTGGACGGGATCCATTTCGCCAGTCGGCTCGTGGATGCGCACGCCCGCCTGCTTTGCGACGACTGACAACTGCTCGAGCGCGGCCGGGCGCTTGACGTCAGTGGAGACCAGAAGCGGATGCCTTCCCTGTTTCGTCAACCACCGCGCCAGCTTTCCTGACGTCGTCGTCTTGCCGGAGCCCTGCAGTCCGAGGATTAACACCACCCGAGGTCTGGCTGACGTTGGCGGAAGCCCGCCGGCCGTGTCCCCGAACAGCGCCAGCATCTCATCGCGAACGATGCGGACGACCTGCTGGGCAGGGGTGAGGCTCCTGAGGACCTCCTGATCGACGGCCCGGTCGCGCACGCGGTCGATGAACGCCTTGACGACCTTGAAATTGACGTCGGCCTCGAGGAGGGCCATCCGAATCTCGCGCAGCGCCGCCTCGACGGTCTGTTCGGTGAGGCGCGCTTCCCCCCGAAGCGAACGGAAGACTCCCTGAAGGCGGTCGCTGAGCGAATCGAACATGCTAATGTCGTCCCGGGTCGCTTACGCGCAAACCCTTATACTAACAGAGCTTGTGGGGATTGACAACAAAAGCCGCGGACGCTCTGAAGGCCCCGCGCTACACGCGTGGGGTCGTTTTCGTCGCGCGGTACCGGTGGGGTCCAGTAGCCCGCTGAAGAGACGGCCTGATGGGAAATGGCAAATGGGAGATGGCAAAATCTATGGGCTTTTCGCATTCTCCATCTCTCATTTCCCATGCAAGCGTTTTCCGCATCCTGGTAGCCCTTAGACGCGCCATCGCTTGTGCGGGCCTTCGGCGCCTCTGCAGGGCGGGGTCTTCAGACGCCGCCACCCTTTAGACCGACGACAGTTTGTGCCCGAGCTTCTCTTTCTTGGTCTGAAGATACCGCCGCGTGTACTCCGAGGCGGGGATTTCGAGCGGGAGCCATTCAACGATTGAAAGGTTATAGCCCTCGATGCCGACGAGCTTCCGTGGGTTGTTCGAGAGCAGCCGCATCGACCGGACGCCGAGGTCGCGCAGAATCTGCACGCCGATCCCGTAATCCCGCTGATCCGGCTTGAAGCCAAGGCGCTCGTTCGCTTCGACGGTGTCGAAGCCCTCGTCCTGCAACTCGTACGCACGAATCTTATTCGCCAGGCCGATGCCGCGTCCCTCCTGATTGAGATACAGCAGCACGCCCCGACCTTCGCCCGCGATGCGGCGCATCGCGGAGTCGAGCTGGGGACCGCAGTCGCAGCGCGCTGAATGAAAGACGTCGCCGGTCAAGCAGCGCGAGTGCACGCGCACCAGGACCTGCTCGCCGTCGCCGATTTCTCCCTTGACCAGCGCGACATGCGTTTCGCGATCGATGACGCTTTCGAAGGCGAACACGTTGAAGTCGCCGTGCTCGGTTGGGAGCAACGCCGACGCGACTCGCCGCACGAACGACTCGGTCCGCATTCGGTACTGAATCAAATCCGCGATGGTGACCATCAGCAGCTTGTGCCGTTTCGCGAATTTGGTCAGCTCCGGCAATCGCGCCATCGTGCCGTCGTCCTTCATGATTTCGCAGATGACACCGGCCGGATAGAGTCCGGCGATCTGCGCGAGATCCACCGCGGCTTCGGTCTGTCCGGCGCGGACGAGGACGCCTCCCTTCCGCGCCTTCAGCGGCGACACGTGGCCGGGACGCGCAAGGTCGGATGGACGCGTAGACGGATCGATCGCGGCGAGGATCGTCGCTGCACGATCAGCGGCTGAAATACCCGTCGTGGTGACGCCCTTCGCATCGATGGGCACGCAGAACGCCGTATCGAATCTGGTCGTGTTCTTCTCGACGATCTGAGGAATCTCGAGCTCGGCAAGGCGCTGTTCGGTCATGGGGAGACAGATCAGCCCGCGGCCATGTTTGGCCATGAAGTTGACCGCTTCCGGCGTAACCTTCTCCGCCGCGATAGTCAGGTCCCCTTCGTTCTCGCGATCCTCATCGTCGAGAACGATGATCATGCGCCCTTCCCGGATGGCCTCCACCGCCTGGGGAATGGACGCAAACGGCGACTTCGCGGATTGGCGTCGTCGTGTGGTCATCGATGTTCTTCCTCTATGTGAATAGACGCCATCTGCAGCTTGGGTGATTCCCGTTCTCTGAGCTCGAACGCGCGCACCACGTACTTGCCGAGTATATCGGTTTCCAGATTCACGGCATCTCCGGCCCGGACCACATGGAGATGCGTGTGCTGCCATGTGTACGGGATGATCTGCACATCGAACCGATCGTTGTCGACGCGCGCGACCGTCAGGCTGATCCCGTCCACCGCAATCGAGCCCTTCCGGACGATGCAGGGACGAAGGTCCGGCGGAAACGTCACCGCAATCAGATAGGAATCTCCCTCCTTGCGGACCTCCGCGATCGAGCCGGTTGCGTCCACATGCCCCTGAACGAAGTGACCGCCGAGCCGAGCGTCGATACGGAGCGGACGCTCGAGATTCACCAGCGCACCGCGCGTCAGGCCACCGAGGGTGGTCACCCGGAGCGTTTCGGGTGAGACGTCCATGCTCACGCGGCCGCCGGCCGCCGAAACGACAGTCAGGCAGACACCATTGACCGCGAGGCTGTCGCCGGCCACGAGCTCGGACGTGAGCGTGGTTGCAACAGTCAACCGCGAACCTGAAGGCGTCGCACTCACGTCCGCGACTTCACCGATCGATTCAATCAGTCCGGTGAACATACCCTTCAATCAGGATATCGTCACCTGCCGGTGTAAAAGACAGCTCTGCGAGATCCGCGAGAGATGCGGCCGGTAGCGGCAGCCAGGGCAGCCCGGATGGTCCGAGCATCTTCGACGCGACGAATACCTGTACTTTGTCAACGAGCCCCGCTTCCCAGATCGCAACGTGAAGTGCGGGGCCACCTTCCACGGTGACCGCCGTCACGTTGAGCGCGGCAAGCCGCTCGAGAGCGGCTGACAGAAACCATCCGTCCGTAGGGCCAGCGTCATCGACGACTTCGATCCTAGCGCCGGCCACCTTCAATGCGGCCGCGCGTTCAGACGATCGGCGGACCTCGGTATCCGTCGTGACGATCATCACCGGACCAGCATCGAGCGTCGAGAACAGCCGAGCGCCGGTCGGCGTCCGCAGACGACGATCGAAAACCACCCGCACCAGCGGACGGTAACGATATGCACCCCGCGGGGTCAGGAGCGGGTCGTCGACGAGGATCGTCCCGGACCCTGCCGCAATCGCGTCGACTTCCGCGCGGTCTCGCTGGATGATGCGATTTGCGGCGCGTCCTGTGATCGCTGTCCGTGTTCCCGCTGCGGCTGCGACTTTCGCGTCGAGGCTGAGCGCGACCTTCACCGTCACGAGCGGTCGCTTGCGTGTCATCACGCTGATGAACGGGCGATTCAGCCGCACCGCGGCGTCGCGCATCACGCCAACGGCGACCTCGATCCCATTCCCCCGAAGGTGCGCGATCCCTCCTCCGCTGACGAGCGGATTGGGGTCCTCCATCGCAATCACCGTTCGACGGATCCCGGCGCCAACGACCAGTGGAGCGCAAGGTCCCGTCCGACCGGTGTGACAGCACGGCTCCAGAGTGCAGTACAACGTTGCGCCACGCGCGCGCGGACCGGCATCCCGCAAGGCGTGAACCTCCGCATGCGGCCCGCCGGCAAACTCGTGAAAGCCGCGCCCAACGACAACGCCGTCTTCATCGACGACGACCGCGCCAACCATCGGGTTCGGACTCGTCCGGCCGCGGCCGCGCGCGGCCAGTGCCAGGGCGCATGCCATGTGGCGGCTGTCTTCGATCACGTCGCCCGCCGGGCACGATTCGCCATCGTCACCATTTCTCCTCGAACAACGCATCCACGTACTGCTCGGGCGAGAACGGAATCAGATCGTCGATGCCTTCGCCGATTCCTACGTAGCGGATCGGCAGCTTCAAGTCATTGGCGATGGCGACGGCAATACCGCCCTTGGCCGTGCCATCGAGCTTGGTAAGCACGATGCCGTTCACGCCTGCGACGGACATGAACTCGCGAGCCTGGGCGAGCCCGTTCTGACCGACAGTTGCATCGAGTACGAGCAGCACTTCATGAGGCGCGCCCTGCACTTCCCGCGCCGCAACCCGACGGATCTTCTGGAGCTCGGTCATCAGATTGACGCGCGTATGAAGCCGTCCCGCGGTGTCGACGAGAACCACGTCCCGGCCACGGGCCTTTCCCGCCGCAATTGCGTCGAACACCACCGCCGCCGGATCCGCGCCGGCGCGCGCCCGGATGATGTCGACCTCGGCGCGCCGGGCCCAGATCTCCAGTTGCTCGACGGCCGCCGCGCGAAACGTGTCCGCCGCGCAAATGACCGGTGCCTTGCCCGAATCCTTGATCAGTCGCGCCAGTTTCCCGACGGTCGTCGTTTTGCCTGTTCCGTTGACACCGACGATCAACACCACGTGCGGACGCGTTCCGTTGCCAGGCTGCACATCCGCGCCGTGCAGGATCGACAGAATCTCCCGTTTGATCAATTCGCGGAGGGACCCGTCAGCGCCTTTGCGGTTTCGGACGGCCGCGACGATTCGCTCCGTTGCCGCAACGCCGACGTCAGCCGAAATCAGCGCTTCCTCAAGCGCGTCGATCGTCTCGACATCGACGGGACGGCTTCGATGCTGCGGCTCGTCCGCTTGTCTGGCGACGTCCTCGAAGCGTTCGATGAATTGCTGCTTCGTCCGCGTCAGTGATTGTTTGATTCGATCGAATACGCTCATGAAGTCATCGGCCTCGCATCATTGTACCAACCGGCCCGCTCGCGGAGGAGGTGGAGATCACGGACAATGCGGTCACCGCGGAGCCACGGAGTTCACCGAGAACTTCCCTGAACGTGCGTCGGCTACGGTGGCCGACGCTGCTTACAAAACGCCGGGATACGCCGAGGAGCGGAGACACGCGGAGGGGCCTGCGTTGTGGTTCCCGGTTCGTCGCGCTTGGTCGTGGGCGCGTCTTCCAGCAGTGGCCGACTCTTAAGAATCGCGCGTGCTCCGTGACCCGGCGGTAAGCGGTTTTTCCATGACCTCCGTCCCCTCCGCCTAACGATCGGCCTCAGCTCGCTGGCGTCTCCCCATCAGCGCCTCCACGCCCTCGCGCGGCGAGCGGCGGTTCTCGAGCACCGCCGACATCTCCGATGCGATGGGCAACTCGATACCGTGTCGCTCTCCAAGCGCGAGCGCGGCATTGGTGGTGCGCACACCTTCGGCAACCATCCGCATCCCCGACAGGATGTCCAACAGGGATCGGCCGCGGCCGAGCTCCACGCCGACATAGCGATTGCGGCTCAGATCGCTCGTACACGTCAAAACCAGATCTCCGAGTCCACTCAGGCCGGCCAGCGTCTCCCGACGACCGCCTTCGGCACATGCCAAACGCGAGATCTCAGCAAGGCCTCGCGTGATCAATGCCGCCATCGCGTTGTGACCCAGGCCAATTCCCTCCACGACACCAGCAGCAATTGCGATCACGTTTTTCAACGCCGCCCCGATCTCGACGCCTGCGACATCGTCGCTCACGTAAAGCCGGAACGCCGGACCACGGAATCGATCCTGAACGTACGCCGCGGCGGCGGTGTCAGACGAGGCAGCGAGGACGGCGGTCGGCAGGCCCGTCGCAACTTCAGCCGCGAAGCTCGGCCCTGAAACGACGACCACGCGGCGGGCCGATGCGGTCTCCTCGTCGATCACCTGCGACATTCGAAGGTGCGAATCGTTTTCAAGGCCCTTCGTTGCGCTGACGATGATCGCTCGACGATCGATCCACGGCGCCGCAGCGCTGACGACGGCACGGAGGCCGTGCGATGGAACCGCGAACACGATGCAAGCGGTGTCGTCGAGGGCTTCGACGAGATCAGCTGTGGGAATCACCAGCTCCGGGAGCGTGAGTCCGCTGAGATATCGCGGATTCGATCGCGCGGCGACGATTTCCTCGACGAGCGCCGCATCACGCCCCCACAGACATACGTCGTGACCTGCGCGTCCGAGGTGAATCGCCAACGCAGTCCCCCAGCTGCCGGCGCCGACGACGGCAATCTTCTCGCGTGCAGTCAATTTCCCTTTCCCCTTGTCTTCTCTCACTGCGCGTGGGGTGGGGGCCCCACCCCCACGCGCTGCGGCTCGTCTCGCTTCCGCGCGCTCGCCGCGGCCGCAGGCGCTTTTCCCTTTATTCGCCGAGTCTGCGTTCAGTCCCTGCCCGCAAGCGACCGAGATTCGTTCGATGTCGAAACAGGATGAGCGCAGCCGACGCGGACGCCGTCGCGACGACGACCCGCGGAGCGCCAACGAGCCACGCGGCCGGCGGCAGCACGACAGTTGCTGCAATCGATCCGAGCGAGACGTATCGCGTAGACCAGACCGTTAGGACGAACAATGCCGCGGCAATTGCGGTCGCGATCGGCGTCAGCACTCCGAAGACCCCTGCCGCGACCGCAACTCCCTTCCCGCCATGGAAACGAAGCCACACCGGATAGATGTGGCCGACAATCGCGGCCGCACCCGTCAGCGCAGCGAGGGCGGCGCCGCCGCTCGCGAGTTGGGCGATCACAACAGCTGCCGCGCCCTTCAGCATGTCGAGCGCCATCGCGGCGACTGCAGCCCCGGTCCCCGTCGTCCTCATCACGTTGGCCGCGCCGACGTTGCCGCTGCCGGCGACGCGTACGTCGACACCAGCCCGCCGCGCCAGCAGGAACGCAAATGGCACGGACCCGGCGAGGTAACCGAGGAGAATCGCAATCATCATCCCAATGGTATCCGCAGGAGCGATTCATACTGCGCGCCCTTGGGCGAGAGACGACTGCGGAACAAGGTCACGGCATCAACGCACGAACTCCCGATGACTTCCGGCAGTCGCGCCACCCCGGCGAGGACGTCCTGGCGGCGCACTCCCCGCGCGTCCTTGATCCGAGCGATGGTGAGGTGTGCGGCATACGGACGGCGCTCCGGTTCGAAGCCGAGCGGCGCAAGGCGCGTGCCGACTCGTTCGTGCAGCGCGCGCATTTCGTCGCCGCCCCGAGTCACGCCGAGCCAGATGACGCGCGGCGCACCCGACGGGGGAAACACGCCGCACCCGCCGATGCCCAGATCGAAAGCGCTCACGTCGAACGGCGGGTCGAGGCTCGAGACGATTGCGCGGGCGCGCTCGTCGCCGACTTCGCCGATGAACCAGAGCGTGATGTGAACGTGACGGACATCGACCCACCGCGCGTCCAAGCGCGGGCAGGAACGGCCAAGCCGCTTTCGCAGGCTCGTGACCGCGGCGTCGACAGCCGCCTTCACCGCGTCGTCGAGCTCAATCCCGACGAACAAGCGCATAAATGATTGCGGATTGACAGATTGCTGATTGCGGAATAACGGTCGGTTAGAAGCTCGAATCTACAATCAACAATCCCGATCAGCAATCAACAATCCGTCAATCCACAATCTGCAATCAGCAACCTGCAATCAGCATCTTTCTCACCATATCGAGCCCCGCCTGCGAGGCCTGGAACTTGACCATGGCGCGTCCGCCGGGAAACAACAGCGTTCGCACTCTGGCGAGGCCGTCAGAGCCAACCGCCGCGATCGCGACCGTCCCCACGGGCTTCTGCGGCGTGCCGCCCCCGGGGCCGGCAATGCCCGTGACCGCGACGCCAACGTCCGAGCTCGTGCCGCTTCGGATACCTTCCGCCATCGCCACGGCAACCGGCTCGCTCACGGCGCCGTGCGCAGCAATCAGGTTCGCAGAAACGTCGAGGAACTGCGTCTTTGCCGCGTTGCTGTAGGCAACGACTCCACCAAGAACGTAGTCAGAGCTGCCGGCAATGTCCGTCAGCCGCGAAAGGAGCAAGCCACCGGTACACGATTCGGCGACCGCAATCGTCAGGTGCCTCGATCGAAGCAGATCACCGACGATCTCTTCGAGCGAGCGGCCGTCGGTGCTGAACACGTCGTCGCCGATCGCATCCCGAACCTGGGCCGTGGCGGATGCGAGGGCAGCTTGCGCGGCTGCGGCGCTCGGAGCGCGCGCGGTCAAGTGCAGCTCGATCTGGCCGGGAGAGGCGAGGATCGTCGTCTCGATTGGGGGTGACGCCGTACGCCAGCTCGAGTACAAAGACTGAACCGCTTCTTCCACGTGTGATTCCGATCGGCCGGTGATCAGAATCACTCTGCGATAAAGGCGTTCGGCGGTGGCGCGTTCTGCGAGCGCGCCACTGACCAGTGCCTCCATCATCGGCTGCAGCTCGCGCGGAGGACCCGGCAACAACACGACAACCCGCACGCCCGCTTCAATCAGCAATCCGGGCGCAGTGCCGTTCGCGTTCTCCAGCACGGTCGCGCCTTTCGGCACGAGCGCCTGCCGCCGGTTGATCTCGGGCATGCGCAATCCGCGGCGCGCGAACCGCCGCTCGATTCGCTCGACGATCGATGGGTCTTCGATTAGCGGCAGTTCCAACACGGCCGCCACGACCCCCCGCGTGACATCGTCATCCGTCGGACCGAGCCCGCCCGTCAGGACAACGAGGTCGGCGCGATCGAGCGCGTGCCGGAAGACGTCCGCAAGCCGATCGCGATCGTCGCCGGCCACGGTTTTGAGCGTGAGCTGAATGCCGAGCGAGGCGAGCCGTTCGGAAAGGAACAGCGAGTTCGTGTCGACACGGGTCCACCCGAGAAGCTCGCTTCCAACGGCAATGACTTCCGCCGTACGCAACGACAGCCTCATCTCAGCCATGCGGGACCAATCAGCAGCGCAAACCGTAGAGACACGTTCGCGTAGACGCCGGCCATCGCATCGTCTGCCATGATGCCGAGCCCGCCGTGCAGGTTCTCGAGCCTTCCGGCAGGATACGGTTTGATGATGTCGAAGATGCGAAAAAGAAAGAAGCCCGTCACCGCTCCGGCCACGTCAACGGGAATGAACGCAAGAGTGATCAACATGCCAACCACTTCGTCGATGACCACTGGGCCGGGGTCGACGCCGCCGAAGTGGCGTTCGGCGATCGTGCCCGCCCAGGCTCCCACCCAAAAAAGCGCGGCGATCGTCCCGATCTCGAAGAGCGGCGAATGCGCCCATCGCACGGTGATGTAGACCACAAGACCTGCGGCGGATCCTACCGTGCCCGGCGCGATTGGAAAGTATCCGCAATAAGCAACGGTCGCAACGAAAAGGGCGAGGCGCCTCACGCTTTGACGACGCGCGTGTCGGCGAGCTTGTCGTGCAGCGCGCGACCATCGGCGCTGAAGAGCGCGAGGATGAACCCGAGGCCCGCGGGCGCCAGAGAGACGAGGTATGCCGCCGACCGAACGACCGAGACTCCAAACGACACTCGGCCGTGCACGGGATCGTGCGCCGGCACGACGCGAATCCGGGCAGCCATCTTCCCGATCGTCTGTCCTCCCGCTGTCGTGAACATGGTGGCGTAACCTCCAGCCAGCAGCAGAAGGAACGCTGTCAATGGCACTAACGGCAACATCCGGGTCTCGGACAGCTGCAGTCCGCACAGCTGCAGGGTGAAGTACACGACCGCCGCGTCAATCGAGCCGAGGATCAGCGCATCGAGGGCAGTGGCACTCAGCCGAGCGCCCGCAGACGCTGGCGTGACCTCTGGCGCCGGCATGATCACCGGAGCTCCGTGCTTGACGACGAGACGATTCGACTGACCGGACGTCCCGCCGGCGGGAACTCCGAGGTCTAGCGCGTGCTCCATGCTGCGTTCGGCCGACGGCGTTCTCGGTCGACTGATGGTCGGAGCGCCGCGTCGAACGGCTAGGGGCGGCCTTGGAACAGCCGGTGTGACGAGCGGCGCATCGTCACCCTTGTCGAAGAGGGGAAGATCGACATCGTGTGTCGTGCGTGAGGCAAGCGCAACTGAACGCTCGTCGCGAATCGGCGGTACGGCTGTCATCCCGAACGATGACGCGAGCCGGCGGTCTCCGTGCGACTCGCTCAGCTGAAGGTCGGCCAAAGGCCCGACGGGCGCGTCTTCCTGCTGAATCGGCAGGTCGAGAAGGGTCTCTTCCTGAACGAGCGAGAACTCATAGCCGCAATTGCGACACCGATCGCCCCCGTCGAAAGTGATGTAGCGGCACTTGGGACATCTCATTGGCGGGGAGCCTGGGACCGCTGCTCGCCGGAGGCGGCTTGCGCGCCAGGTTCCGCGCCACCGCGCAAAGTCGGCGTCGGCCCCCCGGCGTCCACGCGTCCCGCGGTGGCGAGCAGCTCCCGCTGAATCTTTTCGCGCAACGCATTCGCCTCTGCGGCAAGTGGATCTCCGTGTCGCAAGCCATCGAGGGCAGTCAACGCGTCGCGCGCGTAGCCGTGCGCATAGAGCGCGCGGGCGCGGGCTAGTGCTGCCTCGGATGGGGTTGGGACCGGAAGAACTTCATCCGGTTCCGCAGTAACCACGCCGGGTGTCGGCGTTTCGACCGAGCGCCAGTCACTGCGAGTCCACAGCCATCCGGCGCCGACGGCGGTCAGGACGCCAGCCGCGACCCCGATGACCATCCACTTCACGCGCGATCGCTCTGGCGCCAACCTGGGTGGCGCGGCGCGCATCGGCCGAAGATCGACCTGACCCGCAGGATCCGCCGACAACTCCTGCGGCCCCATCGCGACCTCGAGGCGGTTGAGCCGATCGAGGACTGCCAGTGCCTCTTCGCTGGCCGCCCCGCGCTCGACCGCGGACGTGAGGAGCCGGCGCGCAGAAGCCGCGTCGCCGCGAACGAAGGCGTCGACGCCAGAGTGCAGGAGCTCTTCGCTCTCGCGCTGACGCTCCGCGATCGCGCTCCGGGCCCGCTCGATGTACGCGCGAGCGCGCGCGTGGCCATGATTGAGGAACAGCACGCGCGTCCAGACGCTTATCGCGAGCTCGTAGTGGCCGGCAAAGTAATGGTCGAGTCCACTGAGGAGCAGCTCTTCAACGTGGGCGTCACGTTCTCGCCCCGGCACGCCTGCCGCCGAAGGGGGTGTGTCGGAGCGGCGCGGGTCGGTCATCGAGACTTGCCGAAGCGATCGAAGCAGGAGCGACCGTGCAAAACCAACCCACGAATTATGAGGGCTTCGGCGGGTCCCGTCAACGGTCCCTCCCACGCGCCAGCGCGGCGTCCTGAAGAAGTACCTCCTCGCGACGCGGAGCCTCGATAGTCTTGGCGTCGCTTTGCTAGCCTTTGAGCTTCGATCGGCGGTCTGTGGTACAACGCTCGCATGTCGATCATCGAATCGATCCCCAACGTGAGCGAAGGTCGGCGCCAGGAGGTCATCGAGCGCTTCGCGGCGACGATTCGGAAAGTAGGCGGCGTCAGGCTGCTGGATCATTCATCTGACGCCTCGCACAACCGTTCCGTGTTCACGCTCGTCGGCGATGCCAATTCGCTCAAGACTGCGACGCTCGAACTTTTCGACCAGGCCCTCCAGGCGATCGACTTGCGTGAGCATCGCGGGGAGCACCCGCGCCTGGGCGCGGTCGACGTCGTCCCGTTCGTGCCGATCCAGGGGATCACGATGCAGGACTGCGTCGCGCTCGCGAAGGATGTGGGCGCCGCCGTGGCCGAACGATTCTGCGTGCCGGTTTATCTCTACGAGGAAGCATCGAGCAACCCGCTGCGCAAGAACCTCGAAGACATCCGTCGGGGAGAATTCGAAGGGCTCGCGGCCAAAATGGCAACGCCGGGGTGGGCGCCCGACTTTGGACCGCCGGTTCCGCACGCGACCGCTGGTGCGTCGGTGATCGGCGCGCGCATGCCGCTCATCGCGTACAACATCAACCTGAACACGGACCGCCTCGACGTCGCAAAGAAGATTGCTTCGGCGATCCGCTACAGCAGCGGCGGGCTGCGATACGTGAAGGCGATGGGAATCAGGATCGATGACCGCAATCTCGCCCAGGTCTCGATGAACCTCACGAACTACGACAAGACGCCCATCTTCCGCGTGTTCGAGATGGTCAAGCGCGAGGCGGCGCGTTACGGCGTGAGCATCCTCGAAAGCGAGATCGTCGGCCTGGTACCCTCCGCGGCGCTCGTTTCGTCGGCCGAATTCTACTTGCAGTTGGAGAGATTCAGCGCAGAACAGATTCTCGAGAACAAGCTTCGGTAGACGTCGGAGCTGACGCTGTCCGACACAGAAGCTAGAATCCAGAAGTAGCAGGCCGCTGAAAAAAGACGGCCTGATGGGAAATGGCAAATGGGAGATGGCAAAATGTATAGGGTTTTCCCATTCTCCATCTTTCTTCCATTTCCCATTCAGGATGCGTTTTTCAGCATCTCCTTCTCGTTTCTTGCTTCCGAGTGAACGAGATCGCGATCGCTCTGAATTTTGACTTCTAGCTTCTGATTTGAGAGCGCCCGCCAATCAGGCGCTCTCTTCCTCCTCTTCTATTCTGCGCGAGGGTGCAATGCCGAACGCGCGCATCTTCCGGTACAGATTGCTGCGTTCCACGCCGAGCGCTTCGGCTGTTCTCGAGATGTTCCCTTGCTGCGCGGAGAGGGCGCGGAGAATATAGTCGCGCTCGAACCGATCGCGTGCCTCGTGCAACGGCAGCGCCGGGTCTTCGAGCTCGGTCGTGGCAACAGAGCCGCTGCGATCGAGAAATGTGAGATCGGCCGCCGTGATGGTGTCTCCGGGCACCATGATGATCAAGCGCTCAATCACGTTGCGCAGCTCACGAACGTTCCCGGGCCATCGATACCGCTGCAGGCCGGACGCCGCGCCCGCGTCCAGTTTCTTCGGCCGCCGGCCGTACTCGCGGGCGAGCGTCGCCATGAAATGCTCCGCGAGCAGCGGGATGTCCTCGGGACGATCACGCAATGGGGGCACGAAAATCGGGATGACGTTGAGGCGGAAGTAGAGATCCTCCCGAAAACGCGCGGCGCGAATCTCGGCGGTGAGGTCCTTGTTCGTCGCCGCGAGGACGCGTACGTCCACATGCACGCCGCTCGCGCCGCCAACCGGCTCGACGACTTGTTCCTGCAACGCCCGCAGCACCTTGGCCTGCGTCTTCAGGCTCATGTCGGCGATCTCGTCGAGGAACAGCGTCCCGCCGTCCGCGAGCTCGAACTTGCCGCGGCGGTCAGCCATCGCGCCTGTGAACGCGCCCTTGAGATGCCCGAAGAGTTCGCTCTCGATCAGCTCTTCGGGAATCGCCGCGCAATTCACCTCGACGAACGCACCCGCACGCCGGCGACTCAACTCGTGAATGCTTCGAGCGACGAGCTCCTTGCCGGTGCCGTTCTCGCCGTAAATCAGCACGCGGCCGTTCGTCGGGGCCGCGATCGCAACCTGCTCGCGCAGCTGCGTCATGACGTAGCTCTCGCCGATCATGGTGAGATGACGGTCGACTCGCGCGCGCAGCGCGCGATTCTCCGCCTCGAGCCGGCTTTGGCGGACCGCGTTGCCGACGACGAGCACCGTTTTCTCGAGCGACAGCGGTTTTTCCACGAAATCGAACGCGCCAAGCTTGATGGCACGAACCGCCGACTCGATGTTGCCATGGCCGGAGATCATCACGACTGGCGTGTCGACGCGCCGCTCACGCAGCCGCGAGAGGGTCGCGAGCCCGTCCATCCCAGGCAGCCAGATGTCCAGCACGATGACGTCGTAGCGCCCACGCGTCGCGCGATCGAGACAGCTCTCGCCACTGTCGACTGCCTCGACGACGTATCCCTCGTCGCGCAGCACGCCACTCAGCGCCGACCGCACGCCGGCTTCGTCATCGACGACGAGAACGGTGGGCTTCATGAATCTGGCGCTCAAGGCTCTGGGCTCAAGGCTTTTGGCTGGCCTAAAGCCGAAAGCCCCAAGCCAAGACCCGGTCTTTACACCGGCAACTCGATCGTAAAGATCGTTCCGCTCGGGGTGTTGTCCGCGACGTCGATGCTGCCGCCGTGTTCGGCGATGATCCGCCGGACAATCGCGAGGCCGAGGCCGCTGCCGCGGCGCTTGGTCGAGTAGTACGGCATGAACAGCTTCTCGCGGTCCGCGGCCGGTATTCCTGGGCCGTTGTCCGCGACGACGACGCTCGCGACACCATTGACCGGATCGTGGCGCGTCTCGATCACAATTTCCGGCGTGTGCCCGTTGGACGAGGCCGCGGGATTGCCGCCGAGGGCCTCGACGGCGTTGTCCACGAGGTTGATCACCACCCGGCGGAACTGTTCGATGTCCACGCGAACGGGCGGGAGCGCATCCGCAAACCGCTGTTCGATACGGATCCCGTTGAAGAGGCCCTTATAGAGGAGAACCGTGTCGGCGAGAACCGCATTGAGATCCGACGGCACCGCTCGTGGCGCGGGCATCCGCGCGAACTGTGCGAACTCGTCCACTAGCTCCTTCAGCGACTCGACTTCACCGACGATCGTCGACGTGCACTCCTCGACGAGGGCGCGCGCGGTCGGCGGAGCGGTTGTGAAATGCCTGCGCATGCGCTCGGCGCAGAGTTGAATCGGCGTCAGCGGATTCTTGATCTCGTGAGCCAGACGACGGGCAACGTCGCGCCAGGCGGCGACTCGCTGCGTTCTGATGAGCGGCGTCACGTCATCGAACACCAGCACTGCACCTTCGAAGGTGCCGTCGTCGCGCTGGAGCGGCGTGGCTGCCGCGGCGAGATGCAGCTCGCGGCCGTCTCTCGCGAGCGCGAACTCCTGCGCCGCAGGCGCCTTTCCACCGCCGCGCGCATGCCGCAACAGCGGCTCCAGCGGACGCAGATCGTCTCGTTGGACTACCTCGTCGGCTTGCGCGCCAATGACCGATCGGTCCACACCGAGCAGACGCAGCGCAGCGCCATTGATCGTTTCGATGCGGCTGTCGGCGCCGAGCGACACGACTCCAGTGGCAATACGCTCGAGAACGGTCTCGATGTAGCGGCGGCGATCGTCCAGCTGCTGGTTCTTACGCTCGAGATCGAGGCGCGACCGTTCCAGCTTCTGCTGGCTTGCAGCCAGACCGCTCGCCATCGAGTTGAACGCCTCCACGAGCGACCCGAACTCGTCACGCGTTTCCGCTTCGATCCGGTGATCGAGATGCCCGGCACCGATCTCGCGCGCACCCGCGGCCAGTCGCTGCACGGGACGCGTGATCCGCTTCGCGACATACAACCCCATCCAGGTCGCGCTCACGAGAATCATCAGCGTCATCATCAGAAACAACGACAGGTAAATCCCCTGAAGTGGACGTTTGAGCACGCGCAAGTGGTTGTAGTCTTCGTACGCGGAGGTAATCCGCCGCGAGTGCGCGGCCAGGCCTCCGGACAGATGGTCGCTCGCGATGACGACACCAACCGGCTGGTTCGTTTGAGCCTCCCGGATGATGGCGCCAGCTCGAACCAGTTCGCCGCCGCCTTCGAGCGGCTCGAGCGGCTGCGGATCCGTGCCGCCGGTGATGATGCGCGACGCGAGCAGGTCCGCTGACGCACGCGTGTGTCCGCGCGGCAGCGAGGCGGACTCGACGGCTACGAGCGGGGTGACGCGCTGGCGCCCGCCGGTCACTTCCACGCGGTACACTTCGACGAGCGCCATCTTTGCCGCCGCGACCTCTGGCGCGACCGCCCGTCGCACGGATTCCTCGTCTCCGGCAATCACGCTGGTCGCGGGAATAGCGCCCGCAAGTCGCGCCGCGTGTCCTTCCATCAGGGTCTCGCGCTCACGATAGTAGTCGTGGGCAATCTGCGTCGCCAGCCGCAAGACGTCGTCCACTGGCGCCCGCAGCCATCGTTCGGTGCTGCTTCGAATCAATTCGCCTCCGACGATCAGCACCAGCACGGACGGGACGATGGTCAGGCCCAGCATGGCGAGCACGAGCTTTCCCCGGAACTTGGAAAACGGAAGACCGCGTCTCCTCTCGACGACGACCTTGACGATGTTACGCGCCAGCACGAAGCCGAGCGCAATGACCATTGTGAGATCCGCGACGGAGACCGCGTAGAGAACGACTTCGCTGACGAAATCGGGATTGAGCTCGGCCGATCGGTCGGCCAGCGTGACCATCGCGACGAGCGCGCCGAGCAGCAGGATGATGCCAAGGAGGACGAGCCGGGGATTGTCGCGGAAGGCCCGCCCCGAGCGAAGTCGAGAGCCCCCTCCTGAGCTCACTCGAGGCGCGTGCTCCGAGCTGAGTCGGGGCGCCTGCGGACGCGCGGCTTCGCGGGCAAGGCTCACTGGATGAACGTGAACTTCGCGAGCCCTGCGATGCCGCGCTCCCACGGCCAGACGAACGACGCGTTTCGTGGGGTCGTGTGCGCCCGGATGCGCAGGATGTACTCGCCGTTCCGCTCCAGCGGGGCGCTGTCGAACAGCGGCAGTTTGTCGAACGAGGTCAGCCACTCACGAGCGGCCTCTTCGCGGTCGACCGTATCGGCCCGCTCGATCCGACCGTCTTCCTTGCGCGTGACGTAATAGCGATGCGTCAGATTGTCGTAGCGGACCGTGGCCAAGACGGTGGCGGTAGCGATCGTGCGATCGAGCCAGAGGCTCGTGCGCCGCCGCAGCTCGATCTCGTAGACGAACGTGATGGGCAGGCCACTGTGAATCGCGGCGCGAAGATCTTCACCGAACGAGTCGGTGAACCTGAATGAGACCAGCAGGCGACCATCGCGCGCCAGAGGCGTAACCGTTACGCCCGGCCCTGCCAGGAGCGCTGCGGGCAGCAAGAGCGCCGCAAGCATTGCCCCCACGTATACCCGAACCCGATTCATATCAATCCTTCGTATTGAGGAGATCCTTCAACTCGGACATGAACTCCCCGATGTCGCGGAAGTGCCGATACACGGACGCGAATCTGACGTAGGCCACCTTGTCCAGCCGACGAAGCTCGTTCATCACGAACGCCCCGACCTCTGCCGTGCTCATCTCGCGCTCGGGCTTGTCCTGCAGCGCCGACTCGACTCGGTCGGCGATCGCTTCCAAGGACGCGACGCTGACAGGGCGTTTCTCGCATGCTTTGAGCAAACCCGCAAGCAGTTTCTGGCGCTCGAAGCGCTCGCGGCTGCCGTCCTTCTTGATCACCATATACGGAATCTCATCGATTCGTTCGTAGCTGGTGAACCTGCGCGCGCAGCCCAGGCATTCACGACGCCGCCGGATGACCTCCCCTTCTTTGCTCTCGCGGGAATCCACCACCTTGTCACCAAGGTGGCCGCAGTACGGACACTTCACCGCGCGCCCCGTTTGATCGGTTGCGCAATTCGGCTCAGCGGATCCCGTTGGCCGGGCTCCGGCGCGTTGCCGGCATCGGCGGACGCCGCAATCTGACGGGCACTCGCGAGCGTCAGTCCCTCGCCGAGCATGAAAACGACACCCAGGATGGTGACGGGCACGAAGGAGATAGCATGCAGCACAATCGCGCCGCCGACGGCGCGATCCGTCGGCGCGGCAAAGAACGTCTGCACGGCAATCTGATAGGCGGCATGAAAGCCGCCAATCGCGCCCGGCGTTGGGACTGCGACGCCGACGACGAGGATGGTCATGATCAGGAACGAAGCCGGATACGGGAACGTAATATGAAATGCCCGCGACGTCAGCCAGATACCGGCGGCAATCGAGAGCCACAAGGGAAACGAGAGCACCAGCGAGGTCAACAGCCTCGCCGGTTGACGCATGACCGCCAGTCCCTGGGCGAACGTTTCCACGAATTTGGCGACGGCACGGGCGAGCGCCGCAGGAAGCACTCGCTCGATCCGGAGTGCCAGCCGCCCGAGCCGCTCCGGATGTCCGGCCAGTACGAACATCAAGCCGCAGCCGACCAGCGCCGCCGCAGCCGCAATCGCGCCTCCGAACTTGACGCGGGCGAGCTTCGACGGGTCACCTGAGACAACGCCGGGGCCGACCGTGAATACGAACAGCGCGAATAAAAGCAGGACGACCACGGTGTCGAGGAGCCGTTCGAGAATGATCGTCGCAAACGCTGCGGTCGCGGGGAGACGCTCACGCCGCGCGAGCAGGTACGGGCGGATCACCTCACCCGCGCGCGCGGGCAGCAGGAAATTCGCGGCAAAACCGATGACGGTCGCGCGAAACGCCGGTCCGAAGCGCGTGGGGCCGATCGGCGCCAGCAGGGATTGCCACCGAAACGCCCGCAGCACATAGGTAAGGAGCGTGACGCCAATCGCGAGCACGAGCGGCAGCGGCTCCGCTCGGCGCGTTTCGGCCCAGACGCCTCGCATGTCTGCGTTTCGAAGGAAGTAGGCGAGCAATCCGAGTGTGAGCAGGAAGACGAGAATGGTGCGAGCTCGCGACCGCATGTATCAGAATGAGTCGGAGATTAGAATTTGGATGTTCGGCAAGGAATGACTCGTACGGGCAATTCGCGAACCGCCCCCGCATTCTTCTGCGGAACTGTACATCAGGACTACCGCCAAGTCTATGGGCAAACGTGAGTTACTGCTCATCGTCGGCTTCGTTGTTGCCGGCGTGATCGTGTATCAGGCCACGGCGCCGCCACCCTCGCCGGGTGAGCAGGGCTTTTCGTTGTCGCGAATCGTGGAGACCATGCGGCGGCACGTACGAGGGAATCGTGCGACCGCGGAAGTGACCACGCCAGCCACTCACGCCGTAGCCCCTGGCACGACGGAGCTCCGCGTCTCGCTCGCGGCGGAATCGCTCACGATTACCGGCGAGGACCGGACGGACATCGCGTCAGAGCTGCGCGTGCGATCAAACGGGTACGACGACGAGGAAGCGCAGCGGCTCGCCAAAGAAACGCTGCTGAGAGTCGGCGAGGCCGGAAGCAACGTCTCCGTCGACCTCAAGTACCCGGTACCGGGCCGGCAGCGTGCGAACCTGGTGCTGAAGGTACCATCGCGGCTTCGCGTGCAGGTAGCCAGATACGGAGGCCGGTTGAACATCACCGGCGCCTCGGCGGTCGAGTTGACCGACACGCGCGGCGAAGTCACCGTGCGGGATGTCAGCGGTCGCGCGTCGATCACCCATCGGGGCGGGGACTTGAACATTGCAGAAGTCGGTCCCGTGAAGCTGAATTTCCGCAACTGCGATGTCCGGCTTACGAAAGTGCGCGGCGACCTCGCCGTGCAGTCGCAAGGTGGAGAGGTTCGCGCATCAGACCTCGCCGGCAGCCTCGACCTCGACGTCAACGGAACGGACGTCATTCTCGAGCAGCTCGAGAATGTCAAAGGTCCGATTCGGCTCAATGCCGTGGGCGGGTCGGTAACGTTGCGTGGCGTTCGGACCGACGCACGCGTCGACGGTCGAAACACGGAAATCGACGTGACGATGGAGCAGGCGGCGCCGCTGACGATCTACAACGAGGGCGACGAGCCGATCGAGTTCACGCCGCCATCGAACGGTTTTCAGTTCGATCTCCTCGCAACAGGGGGCGGCCGCATCAGTCTCCCCGAGGGTCTGCTCGCGATCAAATCCGATGACGCGGAACAAAGGGCTGCCGGAAACATCCAAGGTGGCGGCCCGATGGTCACGCTACGCGCCAATCGCGGCAACATCACCATCCGCTCGCGCGGCAGCACGGAAGAAAAGAAGGAAGAGAAGACGCAAGGTCGAATGCCCTGATCTCCGCGACGCGACACTTTCGGAGTGTCACTTCAGCACATTGACTCGACTCGTGGCGAACGGTAAGCTTCCTCTCTCCCGCGAGGCCGCCGTGATCTCCACTGCTCCCCTGATTGAGACATCGCTCGAAGGGCTCACACTCCATCGTCGAGGCAAGGTCCGCGACGTCTACGAAGTCGGCGATGACCTGCTGATCGTCGCGACGGATCGCATTTCGGCGTTCGATTACGTCCTTGCGTCGGGGATTCCCGATAAGGGCAAGGTGCTCACGCAGCTTTCGAGCTTCTGGTTCGAGCGCGTGGACGATCTCGTACCGCACCATCTCATCTCGATCGATCCCGACACGTTTCCGGAGCTGGCGCGCCGCCATGCTGCGATCTTGCGTGGACGTTCCATGCTCGTGCGGCGCACGCAGCCAATTCCCGTCGAGTGCGTTGCGCGCGGGTACTTGTCTGGCTCTGGCTTGAAGGAGTACCGCCAAAGCGGCAGCGTCTGTGGTGTGAAGCTGCCGGCAGGCCTCCGCGAATCCGATCGACTGCCCGAGCCGATCTTCACGCCCGCCACCAAAGCGGAGAGCGGCCACGATATCAACATCAGCGAAGAGGAAGCCGGCCGTCTCGTCGGAGCCGCGCTTGTCTCGCGCCTGAAGGCGCTCACGCTCGAGATCTATCGCCGAGGCGCCTCGCATGCCGAATCCAAGGGCATCATCGTCGCCGACACGAAGTTCGAGTTCGGACTCGTCGGATCCGGGGATCCGCAGCGCGACGTCGTGCTGATCGACGAAGTGCTCACGCCGGACTCGTCACGATTCTGGCCGCGTGCACAGTACGAGCCGGGTCACGGGCAGCCAAGCTTCGACAAGCAATACGTCCGCGACTATCTCGAACGCATCCGCTGGAACAAACAGCCGCCCGTCCCGTCGCTGCCCGAAGACGTGGTGCGCCGCACCCGAGACAAGTACGTCGAGGCCTTCAACCTGCTCTCCGGCCGCGAGCTGCAATAGCCGCCGTGCGCGACCAACTCGAGAAGCTCGTCCAGGAGATGCTCGACAAGGGCGTGCTCTACGACGACGCGCGTCGTGAGTTCGAAAAGCTGTTCATCACGCGCGCGCTGCAGCGATCGAAAGGGAGTGTGGGGAGCGCCGCCGATCTGCTCGGCATCCACCGAAACACCGTCGCCCGCAAGATGATGGAATATCGAATCAAGCGGACGGCGTAACGGGGGCCGGGGACCGGGGTCCGGCCCCCGGCCCCCGGTCCCGGCCTCCGGCGCGTTAGCAGTCGACTCCATCGACTGCTTGACAACCCACGCGGCGCTTCTTATAGAATTAGCAGTCGGCCAGGCTGAGTGCTAAGCCGCAGGGGAGACTCGGCTTCATTTACGCCAGTTTTACGCTGAACCACCCACTCAACAACCAACATTCGGGAGCAGGACGTCTATGGCAGCAACACAGACTGCAGTGAGGATTCGGCCCCTGCACGATCGTGTCATCGTGCAGCGCCTCGAGGAAGGTGAACAGAAAATCGGGGGCATCATCATCCCCGACACGGCGAAGGAAAAGCCCCAGCAGGGCAAAGTGATCGCCGTCGGCAAGGGGAAGGTCGAGAAGGACGGCAAGGTCACGCCGCTCGACGTCAAGGCGGGCGACACCATCCTCTTCGGCAAGTACTCCGGCCAGGAGATCAAGCTCGACGGTGAGGAGTACTTGATCATGCGCGAAGAGGAGATTCTGGGAGTGATCAACGGGTAAAGGACATCGGAGCGCGGAGCGATCAGCTCCGCGTTTTTGACGGACGAACAGCCGCGGAGCAGACGCTCCGGGCTCCATGACACGGAGATCAAAGGAATATGGCAAAGCAGATTATTTACGGTGAGGAGTCGCGGCAGGCCATCCTCCGCGGCGTCAACAGCCTCGCCAACGCGGTCAAGGTCACCCTCGGCCCCAAGGGACGCAACGTGGTCCTTGACAAGAAGTTCGGATCGCCGACGATCACGAAGGACGGCGTGACCGTCGCGAAGGAAATCGACCTCAAGGACCCGCTCGAGAACATGGGGGCGCAGATGGTGCGCGAGGTCGCGAGCAAGACCTCGGACATCGCGGGTGACGGCACAACCACGGCGACAGTGCTCGCGCAGGCCATCTTCCGCGAAGGCGCCAAGAACGTCGTCGCCGGCGCGAACCCGATGGAGCTCAAGCGCGGGATCGAAAAGGCCGTCGACGTGATCGTCGAAGAGCTGAAGAAGCAGTCCAAGCCGGTCAGCGGCCTGGCCATCGCGCAGGTCGGCACGATCTCGGCCAACAGCGACGAAACGATCGGCAAGATCATCGCGGAATCGATGGAGAAAGTCGGCAAGGACGGCGTCATCACGGTCGAGGAAGCCAAGAGCATGGAGACCTCGCTGGAGGTCGTCGAGGGTATGCAGTTCGACCGCGGTTACCTGTCGGCCTACTTCGTCACGGATCCCGAGCGGATGGAAGTCGTGCTCGAGAATCCGGTCATCCTCATCCACGAAAAGAAAATCAGCTCGATGAAGGACCTACTGCCGCTGCTCGAGCAGGTGGCGCGGGCGAGCCGGCCGCTCCTCATCATCGCGGAGGACGTCGACGGGGAAGCGCTCGCGACGCTCGTCGTCAACAAGCTGCGTGGCACGCTGCAGGCCGCCGCTGTCAAGGCCCCGGGCTTCGGCGACCGCCGCAAGGCGATGCTCGAGGACATCGCGGTCCTCACCGGCGGTCGCGCCATCACCGAGGACCTCGGTATCAAGCTGGAGAACATCAAGCTCGAGGACCTTGGCAAGGCGAAGAAGGTCACGATCGACAAAGACAACACGACGATTGTCGAAGGCGCCGGCGCGCAGAGCGCGATCGAAGGCCGAGTGAAGCAGATCCGTACGCAGGTCGAAGAGACGACCTCCGACTACGATCGCGAGAAGCTGCAGGAGCGGCTCGCGAAGCTGGTTGGCGGGGTCGCGGTCATCAAGGTCGGTGCAGCCACCGAGACCGAGATGAAGGAGAAGAAGGCGCGGGTTGAAGATGCAATGCATGCAACAAAAGCGGCGGTCGAGGAAGGCATCGTCGCCGGCGGCGGCGTTGCCCTCATCCGCGCGAGCAGGGGACTCGACCACCTGAAGCTCGAAGGCGATCAGAGGGTCGGAGTGGAGATCATCAGAAAGGCCCTCGAGGAGCCGCTGCGCTGGATCGCAAGCAACGCGGGTCAGGAAGGCTCGATCGTCGTCCAGAAGGTGAAGGACGCGAAGGGCGAGGAAGGCTACAACGCGGCGACCGACAAGTACGAGAACCTGGTCACGTCTGGCGTCATCGACCCGGTGAAGGTCGTGCGCACGGCACTCCAGAACGCGTCGTCCATCGCATCACTCCTGCTGACGACCGAAGCGTTGGTCTCCGAAATCCCCGAGGAGAAGAAGGAAGCACCGGGACCTCCGGGCGGCGGAATGGGCGGAATGTACTGAGCTGAACGCTTCGCGTTCAGCGCCTCAAGGGAAAAGGGAAAACGAAATCGGCAAAACGGAAAGGCCGGCGGGGATTCTACCCAGCCGGCCTCTTTTTTTGTTGAACCCGACGCCGAATCCCGAGCTGCGAATCGCGACTGCGAAGTTTACCGGAGCGTGAAGGTCATTTCGATTTCGACCAGCACGGGAACTGGCTGGCCGAAGCGAGTGCCCGGCGCGAAGCGCCACTTCTTTACTGTCTTGACCGCTTCCTGATCGAGGCCGAACGTGGGATCGAGCGAGCGCGTGATATGGACGTTGCCGACGGATCCGTCCACGTTCACGATCGCTTCCATCAGGACGACGCCCTGAATCTTGGCGCGCATCGCCTCGCTCGTGTATCCGGGCTTGACTTCCTGGATGAGCCTCGGCGACATGACACCGTTGCCCGGTCGATAGAATCCGCCGCCGGTGCCGCCACCCTCGCCGGGACCTAGACCAGATCCCTTCCCCGGACCGATCCCCGTGCCGTCGCCTGTTCCCGCGCCACCGCCATTGCCCGGTCCCTGTGACGTCGGAAGCGCCGGCAGGTTTGCCAGGCTGCCGGGCAGTTCCTGTACACCAACCTCCATCCGCTGTGCAGGAATGTTCATGAGCGGCTTGAGCTCTTCCTTCGGCTGTTCGGGTTGCGGTGTGGGAGGCTTCACGACCGGAACGGTGATCTTCTCCTTGCCCGGAAGCTCCGCTTTGCGCGGTGGTTCAGGAGTCTTGTTACCGCCGCCGCCGCCGCCACCACCCGGCCCTTCCTGCGCGACCCACACGATGTCTTTGGGCATTTCGAACGACGCAGGAGGCGCAGGAGGCGCACCCGGTAAGCTCATCATGAAAACCGCGATGAGGAGTCCGACGACGTGACTCAGGAACGAAAAGCTCAAGGCATTCCCGACGCGCAGCTTCCCGTGCTCACCTTCGGGGACGTCTCCGACGAGGAAGCGCGCGTTCGGGCTGGCGCCTTGGAAACCTGAAGACATTGAGGATTGCAAGTAGTTAGAAGCTAAGGCCATTGTCGCCGAGCCCGCGGCATTCCGCAAGTTGCAACACAAGTTGCAATACCGGTGCCTCAGCGGAAAGCGTGCGTGATTACGTGAAGTCGAGAACCGCGTCTCATTCTTTGGACGACAGAACGTCCAATTTCGTCGAGAATCCGACAGACACGTCTTTTGGGCGGAACGTTATACTCGCCCGCTCCAGGCGCCGATGGCGGCGTTCCCGCCACCGTAGGCGTGCAGTGTCGCGAGCGCGTCGGCCGCCCGCCGATCGCTCGTGATACCGACGAGGAGGCCGCCACGGCTCACGAGGGTCTCGAAGATCTCTCCGTCGTGCGCCTGGAAACCGGCGCGCCGGAACGTATCAGATATCCCCGCAGTGACGAGACCGTTGTCGCTCCCCTGAAGAATCACAACGAGGGGGCCGCCAGCGACGATCGGCCCGAGCTTCTTGACGTCAAGCCGGTCCGGCGGATGGCCCAACGTCGCGCGCGCCATGGCTTCTCCTTCGGGGGTGGACTTCACGATGACGCTCAGCGACTCGACCTCGAACTCGTGGCGCAGGAGTGCATCGATCCCGCGGTGGGCCCACGCAAGATCTTGAAATACGCCAACTGTGTGCGTCGGCATGGAGCCTGGAGCTACGACGCCTCCTCCCAATTCGCGATCTCGATTTGCATCGCCCCGCTGGCGGCAAGCGCATCTCTGACTGGCGTGACATCGTCTGGAGCGGCATGGACCGCAATGAGCACCGCGCCCCGTTTGATCTCCGCTTCGATTGCTTCTGCCCTTGGCTCAGGGACCGAGGCTTCCGTGAGAACGCCTGACAGACTGCCCGCAAGATGTCCCGCTGCTTCACCGAGGCCGGCGGCGAGCGGCCCGGCCGTCACGATCGGCCCGATGCCCGGCATCAGGATAGCGACGGCCGCGAGCACGAACGCGCTGAGTTCCCCCAGCCGCGCCGCCGGACGCGAATCCTCGATGTCTGCGCCGGGCGTAGCATCCATCTGCTCAGCCAGCGCCCCTTCCTCGTCGTGACTCCTGGCTACAACTGAGATGTGATCGCGATTGACGCCGAGCGCGTGAAGCGCCCGCGCGCCTGCGGCGGCGGTGGCAGCGTTGCGAAACAAGGCGAGAACGAGAGGATGCGACATTGCTTCGTATCTTACGATCACCGGTTGCTGCAGGGGTTCGGGAATCGGGGTGCTGCCCGCCGTCCTTCTTCAGCGCCAGGCAGAAAGGCCGAAGGCCGTTGCGCGAAGGATGACACAATCTCTGAAGGTGAGCACCTTCGACGTTGCCGTGATCGGGGCGGGCCCGGCCGGTGCCTGGGCGAGCTATCGGCTCTCGCGAGGTGGCGCGCGCGTCGCGTTGATCGACGGCAGTCATCCGCGCGAGAAGCCCTGCGGCGGCGGCATCACCGGGCGCACGCTCGAGGTTGTTCGACGCGGGATTCCGTTCGCGCGGCTGCCGGCCGTCCGAATCAAAGACGCGACGTTCAGTCATGACAGTCAGGAATCGCGCACCGTCCTGCCCGCAGACATCGGTGGTCTGCCCGCCCTCTGCGTGGCATCGCGCCGCGAGTTCGACGGCATGCTGCTCACGGCCGCCCGCGAGGCTGGCGCCGAGCTGATCGCATCACGCGCCGTGTCGATCGATCGCGACGACTGCGGGTGGGCTGTCCAGACGCGCGCTGGACGGCTCAACGCCGCTTGGCTGCTGGGCGCGGACGGCGCGAACAGCCTGGTCCGCCGGCGTGTCGGGCAGCCATTCCAGCGGTCGGATCTCTCGATCGCCACCGGGTTCTTCGTGCGCCAATGCATGTCGACCGACATCGCCATTGCGTTCGAAAACTCGCCCGCGGGCTACATCTGGTCGTTCCCGAGACCGGATCATCTGGCGATGGGGATCTGCGCGCAGGCTGATGAATGCACGTCGCAGATGCTTCAGGCTCGGGTCTCCGCCTGGATCACGCGGCACATCGGCAGGCCGACGGACGTCGAGCGCTACGGTTGGCCGATACCTTCACTGCGCGCATGTTCGGTTTCCCGCGAGCGACCGGCCGGCGATCGCTGGATGCTCGTAGGCGATGCTGCGGGGCTCGTCGATCCGATCACGCGCGAGGGCATTTACTTCGCCGTCCGATCGGGCGATCTTGCGGCGGAGAGCCTGTTGAACGCGACCAATCCAGCCGCCAATTACAGTGTCGCAATCCGGCGCGAGATTCACCCGGAGCTGATTCGCGCCGCTCAAGTCAAGTCGCACTTCTATCAGCCCCACTTCATGGGGCTGCTGATCAAAGCCTTGCAACGGAGTCATCGCATTCGCGATGTGATGTCCGACCTGATCGCGGGCCGCCAGGCGTACCGAGGCCTGCGCCGGCGCTTGCTCGCGACGTTCGAGCTCGGGTTGGTGGTGGAGTTGGTGCGGCAGAAAACAGGGACGGGTATCACAGGAGAAGAGCGAAGAAGGGAACAACCGTAATTCTTCTCCCCTTCTCAACGGGCCATGTACCCGTCGCGCGCCCGCACCCGTACCCGCGGCCGATTGACGGTGACCCGAATCGACCGCCACTCGCCCGATCCTGCGCCGATCGGCTGGCGCGGAGAGTAGCCCAGCAGATACTGATGCCGCAACTCGCGAGCGATGGCTTTCAACGAATCGCCGAGGTCGTTCGGATTCCGTAGATGCATCGAGCGTCCGCCGGTCAGTGACGCGAGCTCGGCGAAGACCGCCGGCCGCGAAGATCCGAGCGCGACTGGAAAGACGATGACGTCCGAACGTCGTGCGCGATCCACCGCAGCATCGGCGGTCGCGCTGCTGTATCTGTCATTGCCGTCAGAGAGCAGGATCAGCGCGCGCCGGCCCTTTCCCGGCTGCGTGAGATCAATGGCGCGAATCACAGCGTCGTACAGCCCTGTCGTGCCGAACGCGTCGAGTCGGGCGAGCGCGTCGAACTGCGCACGCCGGTCGGTTGACAAGGGCGCGATCGTTTCCACCTCGGAACCGATCGCCAGAATCGCCGATTCATCCTGCGGCCGGAGCTCGCCAAGGAACGCCCGAGCCGCCGACTTCGCGGTCGCAAACCGCTCACCCGCCATGCTGAAGCTGCGGTCCAGCCCGATGACCGCTGTGAGGGGGAAATCGCCTTCGGCAAACGTCGAGACGGTCTGAGGCTCGTTGTTCTCTCGAACCTCGAAATCCTCCTTTGTCAGGCCAGTGACAATATCGCCACGCTCATCGGTAACGCTCGCGTAAACCTCGACGAGATTCACGCCCGACACGAATTGCGCGGGCGGCAGCGGCACCATGCCAACAACCACCAGCATGGGCAGAACGATGGTGATACAATTGCGGCGTACCCCGCGCGACACACAAGGAGCCGCCATGGGTCTCGGGATCCCCGAACTTATCGTCATTCTGTTGATCATCCTGCTGATTTTCGGAGCAAGCCGCCTGCCGGAGATCGGCCGTGGCATCGGCAAGGGCATCAAGAACTTCAAGGACGCCACGCGTGAAGGCGTGCGAGAGAGTGTCCGCGAAAGTGTTCGGAAAGAAGACTGACGCCCTCGCCGATCTAGAGAATCACTCGGCCGTCTCCCGCCCGTCGTGTGACGCGCTCGCGATCGAGGTACTCGAGCAAGGGAATCGCGTATTTCCTCGTGATCGCGTAACGTTCCTTGAACGCTGCCACATCGACCCGCATCGTCCCCTTCGTCTTCAGCTCGCGAACCTCACGCTTCAGAGCCTCCAACGAGGCTGTGTGAAAGAGGATCGTATCGACCTTCGCAAGCACGTTCCGACGCAAGAGGAGTCGCACGACGCGTTCAGCGATCTCCCCCTTCACGCCCGCCGCGGCAGCGGCCGTGAGGAGATCCGGCGGTGCGAGTCCGGCATCACGGTAAACGCGCTCGAGCGAATCGAGTGCGCGAGTCTCATCGGGCGAGAGCGAGATCTGATGCCCGGCCAGAGCAAGACGCTCGCGCGCGACGATGCGCCCGGCACCGACGAGCTCGTGCAGGACGTGTTCGAATACGGCGGACGCCGCGCGCCCGAAGATTCGCTCTCGTGCTTCTTCACGGGGCAGGCCGTCTGACAACGGCTGCTCGCGATGATGCGCCTCCAGCGCAGCGATCAGCGCTGCCGAGACCGCCCCCACTGCATCCGGTGTAATCAACGCGTCGCCAATCAGCAGCGCTCGTCGGGCGTCAACGATCCGCTGAATCGTCGCGTCTACGGATGGTGGTCCAAAGCCCGCGCGAAAGATGAGGGCCTGACGCGGCAGACCGGCGATGCCGCGCTCTTCGATGAAGCTGACGACCGCTGCGTCGCTGTCGGCGTGATCGAAATCGATTCTGCGAAAACGCGTGCGACCCGTTTCGCTGCGAATTGCGCCACGAACGGGCTGCGGATCGAGAACGACTCCGCCGCCGATCGTCACAGTCGGCGAATACGCACGCACGATGAAACGATCGCCGCGCGTGAGCACAGCCGGGGATTCGAGTCTCACACGCGCGTATACCGATCCGCCGGGTGTGACCTCCAGCGCCGTCCCCCCGCCGTGACGCGGACCGGAGAGCGCAACGCGACCGAGGACCTCCGTTGTTCCCTGGTGAAGGCGAACTCTGCTCCCGTGACGCAGCGGCCGGGCGTCGGACAACAGTTGGAGCGCGACGTCGATGCGCCGGGTCGGCTCGAGCGAGCCCGGTGTTGCGAGCGTGTCGCCTCGCCCAAGGTTCGTCAGGTCCGCTCCGCCGATATTGACGGCCACACGCCGCCCTGCAGCCGCCGACAACGACTCGCGACCGTGGACTTGCAGGCCCCGCACCTTGACGGCCAGTCCCCGTGGCAGCGCGACCAGCTCCTGATCCTGATGGATCTCGCCGGTGATCAGCGTGCCGGTCACGACGGTTCCGAAGCCTTTGATGCTGAAGACGCGATCGACTGGGAGCCTGACAGCGCCTTCCCGCGAACGCGCCGGCACGGCTTCCGCCATCTTCACGAGGACGGACTTCAGTGTCTCGAGTCCTTGGCCCGTCGTTGCCGATGTGGCGATGATTGGCGCGTCTGCGAGGAACGAGCCTGCCGTCAGCTCCCGAACCTCGAGCGCCGCGAGGTCCTGCATCTCCTGTTCGGCGAGGTCGGTCTTCGTCAGCACGATCACGCCCGCGGGAATCTCGAGCAAGCGGCAGATTTGAAAATGCTCGCGCGTCTGAGGCATGACCGATTCGTCCGCCGCGACGACAAGCATGACGAGATCGATTCCTCCGGCGCCGGCCAGCATGTTCTTCACGAAGCGTTCGTGGCCTGGCACATCGACGAACGCCAGGGTCACATCACCGCACTGAAGATGTGCGAACCCCAGGTCAATCGTGATGCCTCGCGCTTGTTCTTCTTTCAGCCGGTCGGGATCCGTGCCGGTCAGCGCGCGCACGAGCGCACTCTTCCCGTGGTCGATGTGGCCGGCTGTTCCGATGACGATCGAACGCATCTGCGTCAGCGAGGTTCCTGGTTCGCAGGTTCCGGGTTCCAGGTATGGTTCAGTTTCGTGGCTAGTTTAAGAAACCGAATTGGAACCTGGAACCTTCCTGGAACCAGGAACCGGGAACCTGTGAACCTGTCAGTTCTTGCGTCGCGCCGCACGCTCGCGCTTGCCGGTGCGCTGCTTGCGCCGGCGCTCGTGTTTCGGTACGGCCTTGCTCCGCCGCGGCCCGCGGTTCCGCTCCGAGATGCGGACGGCATCGAGGATCTCGACGAGCCCGAGATCGACCTGTCGCTTCTCCATGTCGACCTTGATCACCTGCACGGTCACGCGATCGCCGAGGCGGTACACCTTTTCCGTATTCTCCCCGCGCAGGATGTGCGCCTTCTCGATGAACCGGTAATAGTCGTCGGCCATCGTCGAGATGTGGACGAGCCCCTCGACGAAGTGGTCAATCAGCTCGACGAACAAACCGAACGCGCTGACGCCGGTGATGTAGCCGTCGAATTCGTCGCCAACCTTGTCCGCCATGAAGCGGACCTTCTTCCATTGGACGAGCTCGCGCTCCGCGTCGTCAGCGCGGCGCTCGCGATCTGACGTGTGTCGCGCGACTTCCGGGAGCTCGTCGGTCAGCTCCTCGCGGCGCTCCTCGCTCATCTGGCCGTGCCGCGCCTCACGCAGCGTCCTGTGGACAACGAGGTCCGGATACCGCCGGATTGGAGACGTGAAGTGCGTGTAGTGCGAAGCGGCCAGACCGAAGTGGCCCAGGTTCGATGCGTCGTAGCGCGCTTTCTGCATCGTCCGCAGCATCAGGAAGGCGATGGGTTTCTCTTCGGGCGTTCCGCGCATGCGCTCGACGAGCTTCTGGAAATGCCGCGGCCTGACGGCGTCCGCCGAAGCCGTCAGGCTGTACCCAAGCGTCGTCACGAATTGCTCGAACTCCTCCACCTTCATCGGATCCGGATCCTCGTGGACTCGATAGAGCGTCGGGACCTCGCTGTCGGAGAGGTGCTGCGCAACCGTCTCGTTCGCGAGCAGCATGAACTCCTCGATGATCCGATGCGCCACGTTTCGCTCGGCGGCAACGATCTCCTCCACCATGCCCTCGTCATCGAGGACGATTTCCGGTTCCTTGAGATCGAAGTCAATTGATCCGCGGCGATGGCGACGGCGATTCAGAATCTCGAACACCTCACGCATCGTCTCGAACAGCGGAACGAGATCCTTGAATCGCGCGGTGACAACCGGATCTTTTTCGGTCAGAATCGCGTTCACGTCGGTGTACGTCATGCGCGCGTTGCTGTTGATGACGCCATCGTGCAGCTCGTAGCGCACGACCGTGCCGCGCCGGTCGACCTCCATCAGGCACGATTGCACGAGACGATCCACGCGGGGGTTCAGGCTGCAGAGCCCGGTCGCGAGTTCCGCCGGAAACATGTGCACGGCACGCTCGGGAAAGTACACGGATGTGCTGCGCTCATACGCTTCACTATCGAGGGCGCTCCCTTCGGGCACGTAATGGGCGACGTCCGCGATCTGTACACCGAGCCAGTAGTTCCCGTTCTCCAGGCGCTCGAGCGTAATCGCATCGTCGAAGTCACGCGCGTGCTCGCCGTCAATGGTAACCGTCATCCAGGGCCGGAAGTCGGTTCGCCCGCGAATGTCGCGTTCGCTGACTTCTCCCCCGAGTCCGCGAGCCTCCTCGACGGCTTCTGGACTGTGCTCGTCGGGTATGTTGTATTTGCGGATGATGATTTCAGTGTCGACCCCGGGCGCATCGATCTCGCCGAGCACTTCGACGATGCGACCGAGTGGGCCGCGTGTGGGCGTCGGCCATCGCGTGATCTCCACCGTGACCATTTCGCCGGGCTTCGCCGTCCCTTGTTCGTCCGCCGGGATGTCGACGTCCATGATGATCCGTCTGTCGAACGGCACGACGAAGCCGAGGCCGGACGCGTCGAGGTCGAAGCGACCGACGATCGTCTGCGAACCGCGCTCGAGGATGCGCAGGATGCGTCCCTCGGCGCCTTTCTCTGAAACGCGCTCGATTCGGGCAACGACGCGATCTCCGTGCATCGCCTGGTTCAGGTTGCTGCCGGCAATGTAGATGTCTCCTTTGACGTCCTCGAGCGGACGATCCGGTACGACGAACCCGAACCCGCGGGGATGCGTCGTAATCCGGCCGACGGCGAGGTTCATGCGGTCGGGGAGCCCGAAGCGATTGCCGCGCGTCTGGACGAGGTCGCCGGTGCCTGCCAGTTCTTTCAGCAGCCGCTTGAATGTGGCCCGCTCGTCGCGCCCGATTTTGAGCCGCTGAAGCATTTCCCGCGGGGTCGCGGGATGGTCGACCTTCTCACGAATGAGCTTCAGCACCTGCTCGTGGTTCACCATATTCTCCAATTCTAGTAACACCGGGGGTTCGACCGGGCTCATTCGCCCGCGGTCAGACCGGGGGTCAAACTAGGGTCAGACCAGGGTCAGACTAGGGTCAGACTGGGGTCAGACCCCAGTTTGACCCCGGTCTGACCTCCCGAAGACCCCCCGAATTGCCAACCGCCCCCGTCGTGACGAAGTCTACTGACTGTGTGGTCGCCGTCGCAGCGATGAGCGCAGGCTCCAGCGGATCGTGGGAGCTCCCAGATGTGGATCTGGTCCGTCTCGCCCAGGCTGGGGACAGCGAGGCATTCGGGGTTCTCGTGACTCGCCATCAACGGGCCGTATATCGGGCAGCCCTGGCGGGCGTCGGATCGTCGACGGAGGCGGATGACGTGGCTCAGGAAGCGTTCGTGGCTGCCTACAGAAAGCTCGGCGACTTCCGCGGGCAGGCGGCATTCAAGACCTGGATGCTCGCGATCGCATGGCGAAAGGCGATGGACCGCCGCAAGAGCGTGAGCCGCTGGCTGCGCTCGGTTGTCGTGCCATCAGAGTCCGCCGAAGAGACCGACGACCTCGTCGAACGGGTCCGCTCGCCAAAGCGCACGCAGGAAGAGGAGATTTCCGGGGCGCAGCTGCAGCGAACGATCCGCGATCTGATCCGGACGCTGCCGCAAAAGCTTCGAGACCCGCTGTTGCTTGCGGGTTCCGGCGAATACACGTACGACCAGATCGCCACGATGCTCGAGATACCGTTGGGTACCGTGAAATGGCGCGTCTCGGAAGCGCGGCGCATTTTGAAGCAGAAGCTGGCCGCGCTGGGTTATCAACGATGAAGACGAACGGCAATTCAGATTCACGAGGCGGGACGAGTCCCCTGATTGCGAACAAGGCGATCGATGACGCGATCGATCACGCAGTCCGGATGATGACGAGCCGCGAGCCCGCACCCGGTCTCGACGGACGTGTGCTGGCGCGACTGGAGCAGCAGACGCGGGGCTCGGTGATCACCGTTCCACGTCTCGTAGCGGCGAGCCTCGCTGCCGCCGCGTTGATTGCAGTGGTGATGACCAGCTCGAGAGCCCCTGTGACGACGGGGCCGAGCATCACGACCAACGTACCCGCTGTACCCCCGGCTCCGCGTTCACCTGAAAGCACCCCACGCGTGCGCGAAGTGGCTTCGGGCGAATCCGTGCGACAGTCGACGCGAACGGCGGCGCGCAGGCAGCGGACTGTCAACGCCGCATCGCTCGAGCCCACGCCGGAGACGACCGTCACCGTGCCGGCGCTCGAGGTGATCGAGCCTATCCAGGTAACCGCCGTACGACCAGTGAGCATGCACATGTCAGAAATCGCGATCGAGCCCATTCAGGTCGCGCCACTTCGAGTAGAACCGCTTTCATCAACGCCGCACTGAGCGGCTCTTGAGGACCTTGATGCTAAAGAAGCTTTCGATGATTGCCGCAGTGATTTTGGTCGCCGGGGGAATGCTGACCGCGCAGACGCGTCCAGCCCCTGCAACCGCGACACCGGCCAAACCCAATCAAGAGCAACCACGCCCCGAGCAGCAGCCACCGCCGGCGCGGGCCGAACAGCCCCGTCCACCGGAACCGGTGGGCCAGGCCGTGAACGTCAAACTCGAGTTGACGATCAGCGATCAAGCCGGACCTGGAGAACCGATCAAGAAGACCGTGTCGATGATCGTGTCCGATAGACAGCAAGGTTATCTTCGGAGCCGAGGGAACGTCCGTGTCGGCGGACGCTTCGAGCCAGTGACGATCAACGTCGATGCGAGCCCAATCTTGTTGCGCGAGGGACTCGTCCGAGTCGAGCTCGGACTCGAATATCAGCCGCGTGCGGCGGGAGATCCGGGAAACGCTGGGTCCGGTGGCGCGGCCGGACCGTCGTCCATTCCTCCGCTCGAACCAGCGTCATCCAATCTGAATCAGCGGATCGGAGTGATTCTCGAGTCCGGGAAACCACTGGTCATCTCTCAGGCCGCCGATCCCGCATCGGATCGGCGAATCACCGTCGAACTGAAGGCGACGATTTTGAAGTGAGGTCACTTCTGCGTGGCGACTCTGATGGCTTCGAGCGCGTCAGCTGCTTTCGTGTTCGCCGCTTGATCCAGCTTGCTGGCCAGGCGCTGCCCTTCGGTCGCGTGTTCGCTTGCCGTGCCGATGCTCGCAGCGGCCGCGCTGTTGCCAAGCTGCCGAAAGCGCTCCTGCGCCCGACGCAGGGGTGCCTTCGCCTCCTCGAAGTGACGGCTTGCGTCCCCGAAGTTCACGTTGTACAGGCTCACGCGCGCGTCCAGCATATGGCCGCGCGCTTCGGCCAGATCGAGCTGCAGCTGTGTCTCGTCGAGCGCCCGCTGAATGGAGAATCGCCCGGAAGCGCCCCACACGAACCCCAGGCCGAGCGTCACGATCAGCACCACGAGTGCCGTCAGGATGAGTTTGCCGCGCGTCATGATGCCTTCGCCTCACAGAGTTGCATTCGTTGCCCGGTCGCGATCGCAAAAACTGCGACATGTCTGTAACCAAGCGTGCGGGGTCCGACCCCAATCCTCGGGACGTGTGGAATTCAACGTCTGCTGTCTGACCCCAATCCGGCGGATGTATTCCCACGTCGGGGTCTGACGAGGTCTCAGCCGAGCAATAGCACGTGCAAATCCCCGACGTTCGTGCCGGTTGGACCCGTAACAATCAGGTCGCCGAGTGGCTCGAAGAAGTGAAACGCGTCGTTCCGCTCCAGCGACGAAATCCACTCGAGGCCAACGTGCGCCGCGCGGTCCAGCGTCGATGAATCCACAACCGCGCCTGCCGCCTCAGTTGGTCCATCCGCGCCGTCGGTGCCGATGCTCGCCAATAACGCCGCCCCCTCGAATTCCGTGATGGCCGATGCGGCCCCTAACGCGAACTCCTGATTGCGGCCGCCCAGTCCTCCGCCCGTCACGCGAACGGTCGTTTCGCCCGACCCGAGAACACACAATGGACGCCCTGACTGAGACGCCAGGCGGCCCCCAATGTTCAGGAAATGCTGGCCGGCAACCCGCGCCTCACCGTGAGTCGCCTCTTCGACGACTTCCACACGGTAGCCTGCGCGCTCCGCCGCACGCCAGGCAGCCTCAACAGCATCCCGCCGACTGCCGATGACCTCGAACCTCGCGTGGGCCAGCCGCTCATCGCCGGGTTTGACGGTCTCCGGCTCCTGGTCGCGTGCCCCTCGCTCGAGATACGCCGCGACAGCTGGCCGCACCTGAACGCCAGCCTCGGCGATGACGCGTTGAGCATCACCAAAGGTTGTCGAATCGGGAACCGTTGGTCCTGATCCGATGACGCTTGGATCGTCGGGAATCGGACCATGCACGTCGGAGATCGCGAGCGTAAAGCTGCGCGACGCGAGAGCGCCGAGTCTCCCGCCTTTCACGAGTGACAGGTGCTTACGTACGCAGTTGAGACCATCGATTGCGACACCTGCCTCCATCAGCAGGCGCGCGGTGGCGATCTTGTCGTCGAGCGTGATCGCTGGCACAGGATGCGCCAGCATCGATGACGCTCCGCCCGATAGAAGTACGACGAGAGTGCCTGAGTTGTCGACGGTCTCCGCGAGCGCGAGCGATCTGCGCGCTGCGGCGACGCTCTGATGGTTCGGGAACGGATGCGTCGCCCGAAACCATTCGAGCTCTGGCGGCAGGGTCTCGTCTCCGATCCTCGGTCCCGCGACGACACCGCCCCTGACCGGCCCAAGGGACATACGCGCCAGGGCAGCCGCCATCGGCCAGGCAGCCTTCCCCACAGCGACAACCGCGAACGTCGTCTCGCGAATGGAATCGAGCGTGCCCCGCGCCTGGGCGGCCTGCATGAGCACGCGCGGGTCGATCGCCACCAGCGCAGCGTCCCGGATGCGACCAAGATCCTCTCGAAGCTGCCGGAGGGTCATAGAACGGGACGCACGATTCACGCGGTCCGGAGCCGAAATCGGAAAAGCAACAAGAAAGATGAAAAAGGCGACGGAAAAGTGGAAAGACGTCAGTGCAACTGCTTGGGATCGTTCCAGCCTGACAGGCCGGTGACCGCGTTGAATTTTCTCAGGAGCCCGCTAATCAACCGATCGGCATCGTCCATTTTGCAAATCTGCTCGAGCTGATTCAGGACGCGCGCGAGTGCCTGGTCGGCCTCGCTGATTGCCTGCTCGGAGAAGTACTCACGCTGAGCGGCGAGACATTGGCGATGTTTGATGAACTCCTGTCGGTAGAAATCGGTCAGGCTTCTGGCACTAACGCTCGAAATCCCTGCGGGGCTGTCGATGCGTGCGATGCGCCTCCTCGCGTCGACGGGCATAGAAGGTGGGTAAATCGAGTGTAAACGCGCGGAGAGACTCTGTCAACTTCGGTAGACGGAATTTCGGCCGGCGATCGCCAAAACAGACGCGCCGGTTATCGAACGTGTCGCGCGACGACCAGCCCGCCGAGGCATCCCAGAGCCATGCCTCCAAGTACGAGCGGCACCCACAGCTCAGCAGGAAGAAACGTCAGTGTGGTCGCACCGAGGGCGTCCGCCAGAGTATGTCCGTATCGCCCCTTGCCAAGCAGAAAGAGCATCCAGAGCGCCACG
>Ga0114129_10000633_pt1 | contig 43825 bp, 39 predicted proteins | sample RhiMetdeltSRZDD1_FD_80071 | JGI IMG/M metagenome (GOLD analysis project Ga0114129, IMG submission 80071) | Populus rhizosphere microbial communities from Tennessee, USA - Rhizosphere MetaG P. deltoides SRZDD1 (version 2) (version 2) | ecosystem: Host-associated > Plants > Roots > Rhizosphere >...
CCGCGGCGAGGATCCACCCGCGGCGGCGCGCCGGCGCCCATCCAGCGAGGGCGGCCGCAACCGCGAAGGCGGTGGCGGCGTGCCCGGACGGGAAGCCATGGTAGTCGCGCTCCCCGAAGCAGGGCCAGTGGAAGAACCCGCGACGCGTCGGCGCGTCGGGCGGCGTCGCGGTGCCGACGCCCCAGCCGTCGACGAGCCGAGGCCGCGCGCGACACGCGACGTGCTTCACCACCTGCGTCGAGAGTCCCGCGAGCAGGACGCCGGCGACGCCGCCCACCGCCGCCTGCCACATTTGCGCGTCGGCGGTCCGGTGGGCGAAGCCCGCCAGCCCGAGGAGACCAACGGTCGCCACCTCCGTCGTGCCCAGGAGCGTGAAGCCGTTCGCGAGGAGACGGACCTCGTGCGAGACGACGTGCCGAAACACGAAGTCGTGAAGGATCTCGTCGGTCCGCGTCGCGGCCACCAGGACGGTGACCGCGAGGAGCGCAGCCTGGACCGCGCGGGCGCGATGGAGCCGCTCGATCACGGCCGCTAGTATCCGCCTCGCCGACGGGACGGCGCAAGCTGCGCGAGGCCCACCGGACGCTTCAGCGAGGCCCGGCACGGCGTTCGAGGATCTCGGCGAACGCTCGCGGGCGCGAGTCGGCCTCGATCTCCTCGAGCGCCTCCGGGAGCGCCAGCGACCAGTTCGCGCGGCGGGCACCGGTCGTCCCAGGGAGGTTTGGCCGCTCGCCGACGCCGAGGGCGTCCTCCAGCGTCGCGGTGACGAGGACCGAGGGCGCCTCCGCCAGACGCCGGTGGATCGCAAGCGCCACGGCATCGGGCGATGCGTCGCCCGGCAGCCCGGTCAGATCGCGCAGGCGCGCCCGGAGCCCCTCCATCCCCGCCGCGTTCGGCGACATACCAACCGCCTCCTGCTCCTCGAGATCGCTCCCGGTCCACAGGCCACGCACGGTCGGGAGGTCGTGGGTGGTGACTGCCGCCAGCGACAGCGCGGGGTAGCCGGCGGGCGGCCCGGGCTCGAACCAGAGGACGCGGGTCGAGAGGATCCGCTCGGCGGAGAGTCGCTCGCGCACGCCCGGCGCGACGGTACCGAGGTCCTCGCCGATGATGAGGGCGCCCGCCCGGGCGCTCTCGAGCGCCAGGATCGCGAGGAGGTCGTCGGTCGGGTACCGGACGTACGCGCCAGCCCTGGCCCCCCCACCGGCGGGCACCCAGAACAGCCGGAACAGCCCCATGACGTGGTCGACACGCATCCCACCGGCGTGCCTGAGGCCGGCCCGCACCGTCTCGACAAAGGGGGCGTACCCGGCGGCGCGAAGCCGGTGCGGCACGAACGGCGGCAGTCCCCAGTCTTGCCCCTCGAGGGCGAAGTCGTCGGGCGGCGCCCCAACCGTGACGCCCTCGGCCAGCGCGTCCTGCCACGCCCAGGCGTCGGCGCCCTCGCCATCGAAGCCGATGGCGAGGTCGGTCACCAGGCGAAGCGCTCGCCCGGCGCGGGCCACTTGCTCGTCGAGGAGCCACTGGAGCCAGGCGTGGAACGCCACGCGGGCGCCCTGCTCGGCGGCAAAGCGCGCGACCGCGGGCGACGCAGGATGCGCGTGCTCGGCCGGCCAGCGCCGCCACCCCGACGCGTGACTCTCGGCGAGGGCGCAGAAGGTCGCGAACTCCTCGAGCCCGAGGCCCTCCCGGGTGCGGTAGCGGGCGAGCCCGGCCTCGCCGGCTGCGCGACGGGCCCACAGCGCTTCGAGCGCCGCCATCTTGAGCCTGAATACGGCGTCGCGATCGATCCGGCGCTCGGCGGTGAGGGCGCGCCCTTGGGCTGCCAGCCGCTCCACGTCGAGTCCGGCCTCGGCCGCGCCGGGCACTTCCTCCACCCGGAGGTAGAGCGGGTTCCGGTACCGGCGGCTCGAGGGAAAGTAGGGGCTCGGCTCAGGCGGCACGAGCGGCAGCACGGCGTGGAGTGGGTTCAAGATCACCGCGCCCGCTCCGAGCGTCTTCGCCGACCATTCCGCGAGCTGCCGGAGGTCGGCGAGGTCGCCGATCCCCCAGCTCCCCCGCGACCGGAGTGCGTAGAGCTGGACCGCCCACCCCCAGGTCCGCAGCCCTTCCGGGAGGTGGCACCGCGGGGGGGCCACGACGAGGCGCGTGGCGGGCCGGCCGTCCAGTGGCCGAACCTGGTGGTAGCCGAGGGGGAGATCCCGCGGCAGTCCTCCGTCCACGCGGATGACCGTCCCATCCTCCAGGGCGAGCTCGGCGGGTCCAGCGACGACCGGGAGTGGCTGACCCTGGCGGTGGACGAGCGGTCCGACGTCGGGCGGAGGCGTCTCTCCAGGCCCCCCCATCGCCGCGCGGAGCCGGGCCCGTGCCTCCGTCCCCGTAGGACGCCAGGCCCCGCGCGTGTCGATGAAGCCGTCCTCGATGCCCCAGGCGTCGGCGCTCAGGGTGCAGCGGCTCCCTCGACCGCGGGCAGCGTGAAGCTCACGGTCGTTCCGTGGCCGAGCGCGCTCTCGATGCGAAGCTCACCCCCGTGCGCCTGGACCAGGTGCTTCACGATCGCGAGCCCGAGCCCCGTCCCCCCGACCTCCCGAGAGCGGGTCTTGTCCGCGCGGTAGAAGCGCTCCGTGATTCGCGGGAGATCGGTCGAGGGGATCCCGATACCCGTGTCACGGACCCGGACCTCGACGCGCCCCGCCGGCCCAGGCCCGGCCTCGATTCGCACCTGCCCGCCCTCCGGCGTGAACTTGACCGCGTTGTCCACGAGGTTGACCAGGATCTGTACGAGCCGGTCCCGGTCCGCGCGGACCGCGAGGTCCGGCGGCACCGCGTGCTCCAGGGTCTGGTGGTTCTGGGCGGTCCGGCGTTCGAACATGGCCGCGACCCCGGTCACGACGTCTCCCAGGTCGAGCCGCATCGGCACCAGGGTGACGCGTCCGCTCTCGATGTTCGACAGCTCGAGAAGGTCGTCGATGAGGCGGTCGAGCCGCTCCGCGTGCGTGCCCGCCACCTCGAGGAACCGTCGCGCGTGAGCCCGGTCGTCGAGCGCGCCGTCGAGGAGCGTCTCGAGGTACCCCTTGATGCACGTGAGCGGTGTCCTGAGCTCGTGGGAGACGTTGGCCACGAACTCGCTCCGGACGCGCTCGAGCCGGCGGAGCTCGGTCACGTCGTGCAGCACCAGCAGCACGCCCGCGGCCTCCCCTCCGAGGCCGAGGGGCGCCCCGCGCGCAGAGACCACGCGGTTCACGGGGAAGCCCAGCTCGAGCTCGTGCCGCACAGGCGCACCCGAGGACCGGACCTCCTCCACGAGATCGAGGAGTCCCTTCTGTCGGATGACCTCGAGGAACGAGCGACCCTCGGGAGCCCCGTTCTCGACGCCGAACATCATCCGGGCCGCAGGGTTGAGCAGAAGGAGGCGCCCCCGCTCGTCCAGCGCCATCACCTCTTCGGTCATCCCGTCGAGGATCGTCCGCACCTTCGCCTGCTCGTCGCCGAGGCGCTCGATCTTCTCGCGGAGCGCCACGGCCGTTCGGTTGAGCGCGACGCCGAGGGCGGCGATCTCGTCCGAGCCCGCCACGGGGACCGCCTGACTGAGGTCGCCCCCGGCCATACGCCGGGCGGCGGCCTCCATCCCCCGCAGGGGCCGCGTCACCCGCCGGCTCACGAAGAGCCCGATCACGACGGCCACCGCGACGGCCAGGAGCGCCCCGCCGACGACCGTCCGGCGAACGAGCGCCCGAGCCTCGTCGACGTCGTGCGTCGGGAGCGCGAGCCGGAGGACGCCGCGGCGCTTGCCCTCCCGCTCGAGCGGCACCGCGACGTACAGGAGGTCGCGCCCGAGGGTCGCGCTCCGGCGGACGTCACTGCCGACCGTCCCGGCCAGAGCCTGGCGAACCTCCGGGCGGCCGGCGTGGTTTTCCATCTCGCGGACGGACTCGCGGTCGGACTCGGCCAGGACCGTGCCGTCGGCGCCGATCACGGTCACCCTCGCGCCGAGGATCCGCGCATAGCGCTGAGCCCGCGCCTGCAGCCCGCCCCCCCCCGGAGGGCCGTCGACCAGGGGGGCGAAGGCGTCGTTGAGGAGCGCCGCGTGGGTGACAAGGGTCCCCTGGAGCCGCCCGACGACCTGCGCCTCGAGCGCGCGGCTCACGTAGATCCCCATGACGAGCACGCCCAGCCCGGCCACGACTCCGAGCAGGATCGTCAGTCGCGCGGCGAGACCGACGCGGCGCCGCTCCGCCCGAACCGGCCTCACGTCTCGCCGTCGAACCGGTAGCCCACGGCTTTGATCGTCACGATGCGACGCGCCTCGGGCCCGAGCTTCGCGCGGAGGCGGCGGACGTGAACGTCCACGGTCCGCGACTCGATCTCCCCGGCGTTCGCGTATCCCCACACCGTCTCCAGGAGCTGCTCGCGGCTGAGCACGCGGCCGTCCGCCCGCACGAGTGCCGCGAGCAGTCCGAACTCCTTGGCCGTCAGCTCCACCGGCCGGCCGCCCACGGTCACGGCATGCCGCGCCTCGTCGACGTGGAGGTCGCCTGTCGAGCGCCCCGGCGCGGGCGGCTCGGGCCCCTCGACGCGCCGGAGCACCGCGCGGATCCTGGCGACGAGCTCCCGCGGGCTGAACGGCTTGACCACGTAGTCGTCCGCGCCGAGCTCGAGGCCCACCACACGGTCGACCTCCTCGCCGCGGGCGGTGAGCATGATGATGGGCAGACGCCGAGTGGCGGCATCTCGGCGGAGCTGCCGGCAAACCTCCAGCCCGTCGAGCCCCGGCAGCATGAGGTCGAGGAGGGCCACGTCGGGGAGCTCCGCGCGCGCGAGCCGGAGGGCGGTTCCGCCGTCGGCCGCGTGGAGGAACCGCATTCCCGCCTGCTCCACGTGGTAGCGGACGAGGTCGGCGATGTCACGCTCGTCCTCTACCAGGAGCACTGTCAGCGGCACCCGCGCCCTCCCCGTGGCTGAATTGTAGCCCGGGAGGGTCGGTCAAAGCCGGGCGTTCGGGGGTCCCCGGATAGAGGACGCCCCCGCCGCTCAGACGATGGCGGCCGGCGCCTCCGCCATCCGGCAGAAGTACCGGTGGACAGCCAAGTCGGCGGTGAGCTCGGGGTGAAAGCTCGCGACGAGTACCCTGCCCTCGCGGGCGAGAACCGGGTCACCCGCGTGACGGACCAGCACCTCGACCCCGGGACCGACCCGGAGGATCCGCGGCGCTCGAATGAAAACCATCCGGAGCGGGCCAGCGTAGTCGCCCAGCGTCACCACGGCCCGCTCCGCCTCGAAGGACTCCCGCTGACGGCCGTAGCTGTTGCGCTCGACGGTCACGTCGATCAGCCCGAGGGAGGGCTGGCGAGGGCCCTCGACCTCCCGGGCGAGGATGATCAGACCGGCGCAGGTGCCGAAGAGGGGTCGACCACTCGCGTGGAAGGCCTGGAGAGCGGGCCCGAAGTCCCACGCGTCCATCAGGTGAAGGAGCGTGGTGCTCTCACCGCCAGGGAGGATCAGGCCCTCGACTTCGTCGAGCGCGCCGGGCTTCCGCACCTCGACGGGCTCCACCCCGGCGCGATGCAACGCCACGGCGTGTAGTGCAAAATCCCCCTGGAGCGCGAGGACCCCGATCCGCACCGCTCACCACCCGCGGGTCTGGAGGAGCTCCCCGGCGGCGAGCTTGGAGGTCTCGAGGCCGACCATGGCATCGCCCAACTCCTCGCTCACCTTCGCGAGCACATCCGCGTCCCGGTAGTGCGTGGTTGCCTGCACGATGGCGCGCGCCCGGCGCTCCGGATCGCTCGACTTGAAGACGCCCGAGCCAACGAAGACAGCCTCGGCCCCGAGCTGCATCATGAGGGCCGCGTCGGCCGGGGTGGCGATCCCGCCCGCGGAAAAGTTCGGCACCGGCAGACGCCGGTTCGCCGCGACCCATCGCACCAAGTCGTAGGGCGCACCGAGGGTTTTCGCCTCGGCCATGAGCTCCTCGGCACCAAGTGCCGCGAGGCGCCGGACGCCCGTGGTGAGCGCACGCATGTGTCGGACGGCCTCCACGATGTTGCCCGAGCCGGCCTCGCCCTTCGTCCGGATCATCGCGGCGCCCTCGCCGATCCGCCGGAGCGCCTCGCCGAGGTCCCGGGCACCGCAGACGAAGGGCACGCGGAAAACGAGCTTGTCGATGTGGAAGTGCTCGTCGGCTGGGGTGAGGACTTCCGACTCGTCGATGAAGTCGACGGCGAGGGCCTCCAGGATCTGCGCCTCGACGAAGTGCCCGATCCGGGCCTTGGCCATCACGGGGATGCTCACGGTCTGCTGGATCTCCCGGATCTTGCTGACGGCAGCCATGCGCGCGACCCCGCCGTCACGTCGGATGTCCGAGGGCACGCGCTCGAGCGCCATCACCGCCACCGCGCCGGCCTGTTCGGCGATTCGCGCCTGCTCGGCGTTGGTCACGTCCATGATCACCCCGCCCTTGAGCATCTCGGCGAGGCCAATGTGCTTCCGATCTGCGATCCTGAGGCCGTCCACGTCGCTCATCGCATGCCGCTCCTTTTCGTCAGGGCCGTACCCGGTCACACCACCAGCGCCTCGACCCGCTCGGGGGTCGGGCGCGGACTCTTGCTCCGCCGCCAGTCCGCGATCGCCTCGGCGAGCCGCCGGACGCCGTCGTCGATTCGCCGTGCCGGCACCGACGAGAACGACAGCCGTGCCGTGCGCTCGCCGCTTCCGTCCAGGAAGAAGCGGGCTCCGGGCGTGAAGCCCACCCCGCGGCGCAGCGCCCGCGGGAGGAGCGCGGCCGCGTCGCAGCCCGCCGGCAGCGTGAGCAGCAGCGAAAAGCCGCCGCGGGGCTCCGTCCAGCTGACGCCCTCCGGCATGTGTTGGCCGAGCGCTTCAAGCAACCCGGTCCGGCGCCGGTCGTACTCCTTGGCGATCCGGGCGACGTGCCGATCCAGCAGGCGTCGCTCGCAAAAGCGGTGGACAGCCGCCTGGATGAGGGGGCTCGTCCCCAAGTCGGCGAGCTGCTTGGCCGCCCGGAGTCGCTCCACGACGGGCGGTGGCGCGACCAGCCACCCGAGCCGGAGGCCCGGAAACAGGACCTTCGAGAAGGTGCCGATATAGAGGACAAGGCCGTCTCGATCGAGGGCCCGGAGCGGGAGCGGTCGGCGGTCGCCGTAGTAGAGGCTGCCGTCGAAGCCGTCCTCGACGACCGGCACATGGTGCCGCGCCGCGGCGTCCAGGACCCGCCGCGCCACCTCCGGCGCCATCGTGACCCCCGTCGGGTTGTGGGCGGTCGGCTGGCAGTAGAAGAGCTTCGGGCGGTGGCGCGCCAGCACCTGCTCGAGCGCTTCGGCAGACGGCCCCTCGCGGCCCCAAGGCACGGGCACGAGCTGGGCTCCGGCCGCCCGGAAGACGTCGATCGCGCGGGGGTAGGTCGGCTGCTCCATGGCCACGACGTCGCCCGGGTCGACGAACGTGCGCGCGATCAGGTCGAAGCCCTGCTGAGAGCCGTTGACCACGAGGATGTCGTCGGCACGCGCCTCGACGCCGAACCGGAGGAGATAGGTGGCCAGGTACGCGCGGAGCGGCGGATAGCCGTCGCCGCCCGGCGGGTATTGGAGCAGCGCCGTGCCCTCGGCCCGGACGACCTGGTTCAGCACCCGGCGAAACGCGTCGGTCGGGAAGAGCCCGCTGTCCGGCGTTCCCTCCGCGAACGAGATCAGGGGCCGGGCGCCCCCGGGCAGGGCCGCCCGCCGCTCCGCGCCCGACCCCGCAATGTGGGCGCTCCGCGAGAACAGCCGAGACCAGTCGAGGGGGACGCGCGCCGGCGGCGCGGGGCGCGCCTCGCCGGCGGGCGGCGCTGCGACGAAGGTCCCCTGCCCCACGTGGGCCCGGGCCCGACCGGCGGCCACCAGCTCCTCGTAGGCGAGCGCGACGGTCGTGCGATTGACCCCGAGGGCCTGGGCAAGCTCGCGCGTCGCGGGGAGTTTGACCCCGGGGCCGAGCCACCCCTCGCGGATCAGCCGCTCGATCTGGCCCTGGATCTGCCGGGCCAGCGGCACCGGGCTCGCACGGTCGAGCTGGAGGCTAAGCGCCATACCAGCCATTTTGGTGGTATTTCAGGGAGCGTCAACTGCCAATTGGCTTCCTTAGACACCCGCCAATAGCTGCCGAAAATGGCGGCCGGCACGATTGGATGGGTGCGGACAGCGCTAAATGGCTAGACCGAGACGGGCGGGTGGCCCTTTCCCTCGACGTTCGTCAGCGCGCGCCGGGTATCGGGGGCCGGGAGGGGATCGGTCCCGTGTAGCGGAGGACGGTGAGGCCGCCTCCGTTGCCGTCCGTCACGTAGATCAGGTTCGTCGCCGGGTCGACATAGGCCTCTCGCGTGTGGCGACCCACCTGCTTCGGCACCGAGAAGTCAGGGGAGATGAAATAGCCAACCTCCTTCGGGCTAAAAGGATTGGAGATGTCGAATGCGCGGAGCCCTTGATCGTACCAGGCCTGGTAGAACAGACTTCCGTGCCCGCGCGGGTCGAAGTACGGCAGGTGAGCCGACTGCTGCCCGGGCGGACAGAGGAACTTCCCGGTCGCGTGATCGTATTGGTCATCGACACCCGCGATGTGGATCGTCGAGAGCACCTGCATCGCCCGGGTATTCGTGATGTCGAGGATCTGAACGAAGCCTGGCGGGCACGAGAAGTGCTCGTCGGTCAGAATCAGGAGCTGTGGTCGGCGACTTCCCTCGCGAGGCACCGGCTGGGCGGTGTGGGCGCCCGGGCAACACCCCGGTGGGTTACCGGGATCGCCATTGAAGGGAGGCGAGTAATCGAAGACGCCGAGCTCGACAGGGCGCGCCGGATCGGTGATGTCGAGGATGATGACCCCCGCGTCGCGGTAGGCCAAGTAGAGGCGCGTCCCCTCCTTGATCACCTCGTGGCACGTGACGAACTGCTGGGTCAAGTTGGGATTGAGCTGGTTCATCTCCGAGAAGGTTTCCCCTTCCCGTTGACCCACCACGTGGTAGCTTCCCACCAGCTTCGGCGCGCTCGGGTCTGAGTAGTCGATGACATTCAACTCCTCGTTGCGCCGCTTCGACCGGTCTGACGTCCCGCAGGCGTAGACGTGTCGGTCATCCATCTCCATTCCGTGGGTGAGGCCACCGGCGTTCCTCCACTCGCCGAGCTTGACCGGTCGCCAAGGATCGGAGACGTCGTGAAAGCTCACGCCACTCTGGACTTGTGCCCCCGCGGGGGGCTGGGTCGGGTTCTCCACGCTCGCGCTGTGGCCGAGCCCGACGATCTTTCGCTGGCAGTCGGCCCGGAGATAGGCGTTCCGTGTCCCAGGGTTCCCCGGGATGAATGCGAGCGGCCCCATGTGCGCGGGATCGCTCACATCCACGATGAGCGCGCCGAACACGGTAGGGTTGTAGCCCGCCACATACGCGACGTTCCCGCAAATCCGGACCGTGTTGAACCCCGCGCCAGGCCCTCCCGGGACGACCCAGGGACCGCGGAAGTAGCTGTGGCCGACAATCTCGAAATTGTTGACGAGGGAGAACCGGCGGTAGCTCTCCAGATCGTTGAGCTGGAAGAGGTCCCGCTGGGTCGGGTTGGGAATGACAGGGACTGCCTGCTGAGCCAGACCGACATCCGAGAGTGTGACGCTGGCACCGAGGATTCCGGCGATCGCGACCGTCCGTACCCATTTCATAGGGCCCTCCTCCTGCCCGGGTCACGCCACGCGGTCGCGCCGAGCAATCCCTAATGGTCGACCGCCCCGCTCCCGACTGTCAAACGGCTGCAGGAGATCGATTCCCTGGGCGATGATTGCCGATCCCGCCGACCATGCACGGTGACTGGCGTGAGAGCGGCGACGACCAGTGGCCGCGGGGCCGCGAACCTCGAAACCGCGACCGCTCTCGGTCGGCGGCGCCGTCGTTGACAAACCCTCGGAACCTAGCCCTTGAGCCCGCTCATGACGACCGCCTGGACCACCCATCGCTGGCAGAGGAGGAAGACGATCACGATGGGGAGGACGCTCAGGACAGCCGCCGCCGTGACGAGGTTGTACTCGATGAAGTAGATGTTCGTGAAGCTGACGAGCCCCATGGTCACCACCTTCATTGTCGGCGAGTTGATGACCACCAGCGGCCAGAACAGCTCGTTCCAGGTCCACATGAACTTGACGATCAGGAGCGTGGCCAGGGCTGGCCGCACGGCGGGAAGGATGACGCGCCAGAAGATCCCGAGCTCGCTCGAGCCGTCAATGCGGGCGGCGTCGATGTAGTCGCCCGGCACGACCTCGATGGACTGGCGCATGAGGAACACGCCGAAGACGCTCACCAGGTCGGGCGCGAGGATCCCGAGGTAGGTGTCGAGGAGCCCGAGCCGGTTCACCCAGAGGTAGAGCGGCACGACGACGGACTGGAAGGGCACCATCAGGATCCCGACGATCGCGAAGAAAAGGAGATTGCGTCCGGGAAACCGGAACTTCGCGAACCCGTAGCCTGCCAGCGACGACACGACCAGGCTCGACACGGCCGACACAGACGCGACCAGGAGGCTGTTGAGGAGGAAGCGCCCGAAGGGCTGGCGCGCAAAGACCTCCCGGTAGTTGTCCAGGTTGCTCCAGCGATCGGGCAGGACCTGGAGCGGCACCCGCTGGATCTCGGGGACCGTCTTCAGCGACGTCACCGCCATCCAGAAGAACGGGAAGAACACCATGATGGCGCCAGCGGTGACGAATGCCGCCGTCAGCCAGCGCCCCCGTCCACCGCCGCTCAATGCTCGACCTCGCGCCGGAAGAGTCGCCACTGGACGAGCGTGACCAGGAGGAGACAGGCAAAGACGAAAACCGCCATGACCGAGGCCTCCCCGAGGCGGAAGTACTTGAAGGCGGTGTCGTAGAGCAGCATGATCACCGTCTGGCTCGCCCCCGCCGGGCCGCCCTGAGTGGTCGCGTACACCTGGTCGAAGACCTTGAAGTTGAAGATCAGCTCCAAGATCGACACCATGACCAGCTGGGGGTTCAGGAGCGGGAGCGTCACCGACCAGAAGCTCCGCCACGCGCCAGCGCCGTCGATGGCGGCTGCCTCGTAGTACTCGCCGGGGATCGCCTGCAGCGCCGCCAGAAAGATCATGGTGTCGAAGCCGAGGCGGACCCAGACGTTGATCAGGGCGAGCGATGGCAGCACCTCGGAGAGGCTCGACAGCCACTGGCGCGGGCCGATCCCGACCCCCCCGAGCAGGTGGTTCAGGAACCCGTACACGGGCTCGTAGAGCCACTGCCAGACCAGGGCCGCCGCAACCAGTGAGGCGGCGAACGGCAGGAAGTAGAGGACCGCCCACACGCTGCGCCAGCGGACGCGAGCGAAGCGATTGAGGCCGAGCGCCACGACGAGCGCCAGGACCACGGTGGCGGGGGCCGACAGGAGGAGTAGGTTCGCGGTGTTGCGGACGGCCTGCCAGAAGGTGGGGTCGGTGAGGACCCGCTCGTAGAGGCGGATGCCGACGAACTGGCTGACGCCGCCGGGGCGCGTCCGGTAGAACGAGCCCAGGACCGACTCCCCCAGCGGGACGAGGAAGACGGCGGTGAAATACACCAGGGCGGGCAGGACGAAGAGGAATCCTGCCCGCCGCTGGCGGTCCATGTAGGTCCGGGGACGGACGAGCCGGACAACGCGATTCACGGGCCGGCTCGCCCGGCCGGGCCTAATCTTGCAGGATGCGGTCCATCTTCGCCGCCGCCTCGTCGAGGAGCGGCTTAGGCTGTCCTTTGCCGTAGAGCACGCCGACGACGGCCTCGCCGAAGGCGGTGGCCAGCTCGTTCGACTTCGGATGGAAGTACGTCGGTGGCACGACCTGGGCCAGCATGTCCTTGGTGGACTGGTAGTCCGGCCGGCCCTTCGCGTACGCCGAGTCGAGGTTCGCGTTGAACACGGGCATGAAGCCGCCCTGCTGGTGCTGGTCCAGATCATCCTTGGCGTTCGAGATGAACCGGATGAACTCCCAGGCGACCTGCTTGTTGGGGCTGTGCTTGTAGACCAGGTTGGTCCAGGGGAAGAGCGCCCCGGCGCCCGGGCACGTCTTCGCACAGGGGAGCGCCGCGACCTTGAACTTCACGTCGGGCGCGTTCTTGTGGACCCACCCGAAGAACCAGGACTCGCGGAAGATCACCGCCGCCCGCTTCTGGCCGAAGGCGTCCTCGGGATTCCCCAGCGCCAGGCTGGCCACCTTGTCCTTGAGGACGAGGTCACCGAAGAACTGGAGGGCGGCGACCATCTCGGGGCTGTTCGCGTAGCCGGTCGCCTTCTCGAGGTCGGGCGAGAGCATGCGTGCGCCGTACGCGTGGGCGAACGGCAGGAACTTATCGGTGATGCCAACGGGGTGGCCCTTGTGCCGGATGGCGAACCCGACCTGCGCGTCACCGGACGTCAGCTTCTTCATGGCGGCCAGCCACTCGTCGAGGGTCTTGGGCGGCTTGTCGGCATCGAGGCCGGCTTTCTTGAAGAGGTCCGCGTTCATGTACATCTGCTGGAAGTTGCCGTGCTCAAGCGGGGTGCCGTAGCGGACGTTCTTCCACTTGCCGATCGGCACCATGTACTTCGGGATGGACTCGTCCCAGATCTTCACCAGATCCGACGGCATCGGGTCGCAGAAGTCATACTGACCGCACCACTGGTGGGTCATCCCGTTGAAGAAGTCAGGGGCGCCGCTCTTGCCCATGAGGGCGGCGAGGTACTTCGCCTCGTAGCCCTGGTAGGGGATCGTCACCACCTCCACCTCGTAGCCCGTCTTCTTCGCGAAGTCCTTCCCCTTCTCCGCGTACCACTTGTTGAAGTCGGGCTGCTGATCCCAGTGGGTCCAGTAGACCAGCTTCTTCGTCTGGGCCGGGGCGGGCGGGGCCATGGCCGCCCCCACGCCGACCGCCACCGCCACTGCCAGGCCGAGCCACATGGCGCGTCGCATGCTGCGCTCCTTTCGTGACCGAAGGTTCGTCAAGCCGGGAACGGACCGAAAACCTCTCGCATCGCACACAGTCCACCACGGCCATGCCCGCCGTCAATCGGCCCTGAGCGGATCCCTTCAGGATCCAGCGTGGCCGCGTCCCGTAGTGGCCTCTGCCCGACTGACGGCGAGATAGGCCGCCGCCGCGACGCCGAGGCTCGGGAGGGACGCCCCGAGCGCAGGGAGCCCGGCCAGCCCGAGTGGCTCGAGCCGTCCGGCGATCCACAGGTACGCGCCGACGCCGAGCGCCCAGGCGACCGCCCCTTGCCAGCGGACGCCCGGGACGACCCCGCCCGTCCCGGCGGCGGCGAGGAGCGCGTTGGGCGCATAGTGGCCTCGCCGTACCGCGAAGTAGTCGGCCGCCAGCACCCCGAACAGCGGTACGAAGACGGCGCCGATCAGCAGGAGGAAGTCCTCGTAGCGGGTCACGTCGAAGGCCAGCGCCAGGAGGACCGACGCGGCCCCGAGGCCCCCCACCAGCGACCGGACGGAGGCACGCGGGAAGGCGTTCTGGATCGAGACCGCGCACGAGTAGAGGTCGGCCCAGGCCTCGTCCGTCTCGTCCGCGAGCAGCACGAGGAGGACGAGCGGCCCGGCCAGGAGCGCGATCGCCTCGACGAACGCCTTCGGCTCGTAGCTTGTCCGCATCGACAGGAGAATCAGGGCGCCGAGGGCGTAGAAGCACACATTGGCGACCAGGTACCCACCGGTGGTCCCCCAGAAGGCCGCGGCGGGCCGCCGGGCGAAGCGACTGTAGTCCGAGACCAGCGGCAGCCACGAGATCGGCATCGCGATCACGATGTCCACCGCCGCCCAGAACGACAGGCCCCCGGCGGCCGGGGCGGACCAGAGCGCTCCGACGTCGGCGCGGTCGAAGAGGCGCCAGGTGAGCCACGCGGTCGTCAGGACGACGGCTGCGAGGGCGAACTTCGTGAGCCATTCCCGCACGACAGCCACGGGCCCCCAGAGACCGAGCGTGATGACGGCGCCACCGAACACGACGATCCAGAGCCAGGCGGCGTCGAAGCCGGTCAGGCCCCGGAGGATCGCGTTGGCCGCGTGACCCATGATGACCAGCTCGAACACCGTCCAGCCGAGGAGCTGGACGACATTGAAGGCGGTCGCCACATACGAGCCGCCACGCCCGAGGGCCGGCCGGAGGCACACCATCGTGGGAAGCCCCGTCTGACTGCCCACGATCCCGGTCAGCCCGAGCAGGGTCACGCCGATGACGCTCCCCACCACGATGGCGCCGAGCGCCTGCGGGAGCGAGAGTGCCGGAACCAGGAAGCTCCCGGCCAAGAGGACGAGGAGCCCGATCCCCAGATCGCCCCAGAGCACGGCGAATCCCCAGGCCCCGAGCTGACGGGCCCCCCGGCCGACGGGCTCGAGCCCCCGCGGCGTGGCGATCTCGGTGGTCATAGCAAGCCTCCTTCACGACGAGCCCGGGAACGACGAAGGGCGCTGGGAAGTCCCAGCGCCCTCGGTGTGGTCCCGGTCGTCCCTACGCTGGCATTACCCAGATCAGGTTCCGGCGGTCGGCGGCATTGTGGCCGCCCTCTCAGCTCGGCGCTCCCCGAGCTCCCGCGTCGAGTCTTCCGCGCCTATGCCGTCACGTGGCCCTCCCCGGAGTCACCAGCCCACACTCTACACCGATGGGGGCGCCGGCGTCTGCCCAACCGGGACGCGCAGACCTTTCCGGAGCTCCTTGTCGCCGCGCTCCCGCACGTCCTCCCCCCGCACGATGTAGATCACGTCCTCGGCAATGTTGGTCGCGTGATCGGCGATCCGCTCGAGGTTGCGCGAGATCAGGATCAGAGCAAGAGCGCGAGGGATCGTCCCGGTGTCGGCCATCATGTAAACGAGCAGCTCGCGGAACACCTGGTCGCGCAAACTGTCGACGGCGTCGTCCCCCTCGATCACGGCGCGGGCCAGCTCCGGGTCCCGTCGCACGAAGGCGTCAAGGCTCTTCCGCACCATCTCCTGCGCCAGCGTGGCCATCCGGGGAATGTCGATCAGCGGCTTGACCTGAGGCTCCTGGATCAAGGACCGCGCTCGGAGGGCGATGCTCACGGCCTGGTCGGCCATGCGCTCGAGGTCGCTGTTGATCTTGATGCTGGCTACGAGGAAGCGAAGGTCCGAGGCCATCGGCTGCTGGAGCGCGAGGCGCGTGAAGCAGCGGTCATCGACCTCGATGCAAAGCAGGTCCATCTCCTCCTCGTGGGCGAGGACGGCCTGTACGAGCGCCTCGTCACGGTCCACCAGCGCCCGCACGCTCTTGTGGATCATGGTCTCGGCCAGGCTCCCCATCGCGAGGAGCTTCTCACGGATCGCCTGAAGCTCGGCCTCGAAGTGTCGCTCCATGGTGTCCTCCGGGACCTAGCCGAACCGGCCGGTGATGTACGCCTCGGTCTTCGGGTCCTTGGGCATGGTGAACACTTCCTTGGTCGATCCGAACTCGACCAGCTCTCCAAGCAGCATGAACCCCGTGAGGTCCGACACCCGGGCCGCCTGCTGCATGTTGTGCGTGACGATCACGATCGTGTAGCTTGACTTCAGCTCCAGCATCAGCTCCTCGATCTTGGCAGTGGCGATCGGATCGAGCGCCGAGCACGGCTCGTCCATCAACAGGACGTCCGGCTCGACGGCGATCGCGCGGGCAATGCAGAGTCGCTGCTGCTGTCCGCCGGAAAGGCCGAGGGCACTCTCGTGCAAGCGGTCCGAGACCTCGTCCCAGAGCGCCGCATGGCGGAGGCTCCGCTCCACGCCCGCCTCGAGCTCTCCCTGGTCGGTCACGCCCAGGATTCGGGGCCCGTACGCCACGTTCTCGAAGATGGACTTCGGAAACGGGTTCGACTTCTGGAACACCATCCCCACGCGCTTCCGGAGGTCCGTCACGTCCAGCTTCGGATCGTGGATGTCCGTCCCCCCGATGCGGATGTGGCCGGTGGTTCGTACGCCATCGATCAGGTCGTTCATCCGGTTGAGGCACCGGAGCAGCGTGCTCTTCCCGCAGCCCGAGGGTCCAATGTAAGCCGTGATCCGGTGCTTGGGGACGGACATATTCACGTCCTTGAGCGCCTGCTTGCTGCCGTACCACAGGTTGACTTCCTCGATCTCGACCATGGGCATCTCCATGACCGATGCCGCGGCTGCGCCGGGATTCAGACCCACGCTGATCTGAACGTTTCCGACCATGATTATCTCCTAGACGGCGGTCGTCGCATACTTGCGGCGCAGTCGGTTGCGCATGGTGATGGCGAAGAGGTTCAGCAGCACAACGATCCCGAGCAGGAGCAGCGTGGTGGCGAAGACCATCGGGCGCGCGGCGTCGACGTTCGGTGACTGGAAGCCCACGTCGTAGATGTGGAAGCCGAGGTGCATGAACTTGCGATCGAGGTGGACGAGCGGCCAGAAGCCGTCCACCGGGAGGGCTGGCGCGAGCTTGACGACGCCGGTGATCATCAGCGGCGCGACCTCGCCGGCGGCACGCGCCATCGCCAGGATGAGACCGGTAAGGATCGACGGCATGACGGCGGGCAGCACCACGCGCAGGGTCGTTTCGAGCTTCGTGGCGCTCAGCGCCAGCGAGGCCTCTCGCAACCCGCCCGGGATCGCCGCCAGGCCTTCCTCGGTCGCGACGATCACGACAGGGACGGTCAGGAGAGCGAGCGTCAGAGACGCCCATAGGATGCCGCCCGTCCCGAAGGTCGGGGTGGGAAGAGCCTCGGGGAAAAACAGCCGGTCGATTGAGCCCCCGACGAAGTAGATGAAGAAACCCACCCCGAAGACACCGAACACGATCGACGGCACGCCGGCCAGGTTGTTGACGGCGATGCGCACCGTGCTCACGAAGGGACCCTGCTTTGCGTACTCGCGGAGGTAGAAGGCCGCCAGCACCCCGAGGGGCGTCACCAGCACGCTCATGATCATCACCATCATGACCGTGCCGAAGATGGCGGGGAACACACCCCCCTCCGTGTTCGCCTCGCGCGGATCGTCGGCGACGAACTCCCAGGCCTTCGCCGCATAGTGCACCACCTTGGCGCCGGTCCCCATCGCGTTGGGAAAGTACACGTCGACGACCTGGGCGAGGGGCAGCTCCTTCTCCTTGCCGTCGTCCGCGGCGACGACCACCGTCTCCGTCTGCCGCGTGCGCAGCTCGGCGAGGCGCGCCTCCTGGGCCTTGTAGCGCTCCTGCTCGGCGGCGAGCTTCTGCTGGAGCGCCATCACCTCGGGTCCGGACGTGACCCGCCCTATCTCGAGCCGGCGGAGCTTCAAGCGGATCTGCTCCTGGGCGTAGTTGATGCGGCCGATCTCACCCTTCTCGATGCGCCGGATCTCCGCCCGCACGCGGCCGGCCTCAGGCAGCCGCCTCTGGACCTCTGTCCAGCCTGCCCCCGGCCCGGAGGCGACGACCTGACCGCCCCGCCGGACCTCCTTGATCGTCCCGATCAGCGCGCCCCACTCCGTCCGCTCGAGCACGGCAACGTCGGGCGGGTACTGGCGCTTGGCGATCTGGCTCTCGTCCACCCACCGGAAATCGGCGCCGTACAAATCGCGGTTCGCCACCTTGAGCTTGATGCGGTACTGACCCGGCTTGCCGGGGATGGGCTCGCGGTCGGCCAGCTGTCCCGTCACGACCGCGCTGTCTTGGAGGGTCGCGCGCAGGACGCCCTTGGGCCAGAAGAACCCGAGTCCGTTGTAGAGGATGAGCCCGATCAGTCCCGCCACGAGGAGAAGCGAGAGCGCCAACGCCCCGCCCGTCAGCCAGATGAACGGCTCGCCGGTTCGCCAGAGCTTCCTCATAGGTACCGGTACTTCCTCCTGAGCCTGAGGCGCACCAGCTCGGCGGCCGTGTTCAGCACGAACGTCAGGCAGAACAGCAGGAACGCAGCGAGGAAGAGCACGCGGTAGAGTGTCCCCTGCTCCGGTGCCTCGGGCAGCTCCACGGCGATGTTGGCGGACAGGGCGCGGAAGCCATTGAAGATGCTCCAGTCCATGACCGGCGTGTTGCCGGTGGCCATCAGCACGATCATGGTCTCGCCCACGGCACGCCCGAAGCCGATCATGATTGCCGAGAAGATGCCGGGGCTGGCCGTCGGCAGGACGATGCGGAGGGCCGTCTGCCATCGCGTGGCTCCCAGCGCCAGCGATCCCGCGCGGAGGTGACCCGGAACGTTGGCGAGCGAGTCCTCCGCGATTGTGAAGATGATCGGGATGACCGCGAACCCCATGGCGATGCCCACCACCAGGGAGTTCCGCTGATCGTAGGTCAGCCCGAGCGCCGAGAGCAGCCAGCCTCGGTAGTTGCCGCCGAGCAGGAGGGCCTCGATCAGACCCCCCAGGACGAGCGCGAGCCAGACCCCGCCCACGACGACGGGAAGCAGCAGGAACACCTCGCTCCCGGTTCGGACCCGCCCGCGCAGACCGATCGGCACGGTCCGCCACGCGAGGAGGGCCAGGACGATCACGACCGGCAGCACAACGGGAATCAGGAAGAGCCCGGGCACCACCCGCTCGACCATTGGGGCGAGCCAGAGGCCGGCCAGGAAGCCGAGCACCACGCTGGGAAGGGCCGCCATGATCTCGACGACCGGCTTGACGTAGGCCTTGAGGCTCGGATGCATGAACTCGCTCACGTACACCGCGGCCAGGAGTGCCAGGGGCACCGCGAAGAGCAGGGCGTAGAAGGTCCCCTTGAGCGTCCCGTAGATCAAGGGCGTCAGACTGAACTTGGCCTCGAAGTCGTCGGTCCCTCCGGTGGACTGCCACACGTAGTCGGGCTGGGAATACCCCTCGTACCACACCTTGCCGAAGAGCGTCCGCCAGGTGATCTCGGGATGCGGATTGTGCAGCTGCCACTGCGCCACCACGCCGCTGTCATCGAGCGTCACGATCCCATCCGCCTTCGGCGTGATCGCCAGGCTGCGCAGCGTCGCCCCCCCAACCTTCAACGACAGCAAGGTCTGGCCCGAGGTGCCGTAATTGAGGTGCACTTCGCCGGTCGCGTCAGCGGTCGCGAAGCCCTTCTCGCGCTTCGAAGCGCTGATGTCGACGACGGCCCCCTTCTGCCGCTCGAACTCGTAGATCCGTGTTAGACGCCGGTCGCCGCCTCCCGGCGGCGGGATGACCTGCCAGGTCGAGACCCCGCCGGATTCGTCGCCGACGACCAATGTCCGGTCCCCGATGAGGAAGCCGAGCGCCGTCACCGCAACACCGCGGCCGGCGGTGACGTCGGTGACCTCGACCCTGGCGGGGTTGGCCGGGTCGCGCAGGTCATAGCGGACCACCTGGCCCCGCGAGGTTCCGATGAACAGGTCCTCGGCGCGTCCGTCGAGTGCGAGCTTCGTGACCTCCCCGTCAATCTCCGGCCTCAAGATCTGCCTCGACTCCTCGCGCGTACTGGGGCCGACCAGGGCTTTCTTCTCGACGACCGCCTGCACCACCAGCTCTGCGGGGCCGACCTGCCCGATCGAGATCGGGCCGGAACCGGGAACGGCGGAGGTCAATGCCCGGATCGTCCGCTTCCGCTCCGGGTCGAGGGCAGAAGGCTCGCCGAAGACTGGTCGCGGCATCACGGTGCGCTCTCCGCCAGAGAACGCAGCCTCGAACGTCATCTCGAGGGGAATCACACGCCCATCGGACGTACCGATCGCGTAACGCGAGTGCCCTCCATACCCGACGGCCGAGACTTGAGCACCGTCCAGACCGGGGATGGGGACCGGCGGCAACGCGCGACCGTCCTTCAAGCTCAGGACCTGAAGCAGGCCACGCCGGTCGATGCCGTACGCGATCGCACGATACTCGTCGACCCCGAGGCCCTCGCTGCCGGCCAACCGCCATGCCGCCGCCGGATCCGTGGCGGGGTGTGACCGGACCAGCGTCGCCGTGGGCGCTTTGAACAGGGGATAGGCCTCTGACACGATGACGACCAGGATGGCCAGGATGGCGGCGATGATGATGAGGCCGCCCACGACGACCAGCCGCGAGGCCCATTGATCCAAGCGGATCCGGCGGCTCGTCCGAGCCGGAGAGACGACCAGCGGGCGGGCCGGGAACTCCGGGCCGCCCGCCCCGCGCTCGGCGACTGCGTCGACGTGGAGAGCCATCTACTGGATCTTGCTCAGCTCTTCCTTCGCGATCTGGGCCGGGATCGGAAAGTAGCCGTCCTTCGCCACGGCCTCCTGCCCTTCCTTGGACATGATGAGCTTGGCGAACTCGCGCGTGACCGGGTCGAGGCCCCTCCCGGGCGCCTTGTTGATGTAGACATAGAGGAACCGGGACAGCGGGTACCTTCCGGAGTACGCCTCGTCCGGCGTCGCCTCGTGGCACTTGTCGCCTTCCTTGGCAGCGAGCGGCACGGCCCGGACGCCGGCCGTCGCGTATCCGATTCCGCTGTAGCCCGTGGCGTACCGGTCAACGGTCACACCCTGGACGACCGCGGCCGACCCCGGCTGCTCCTTGACCTCGTCCTTGTAGTCGCCGTTCTTCAGGACGTGCTCCTTGAAGAAGCCGTAGGTCCCCGACGCCGAGTTCCGGCCGTACAGGCTGAGGGGGCGGCTCGCCCACTCCCCGGTCAAGCCGAGCTGGCCCCACGTTTTGACGTCTTCCTTGTAGCCGGCCCGGCGGCTCTTCGAGAACACCGCATCCACCTGCGCTACGTTCAGGCACTTGATCGGGTTGTCCTTGTTCACGAATACCGCCAGCGCATCCACCGAGGTGCGGAGAGGCGTGGGCTTGTAGCCGTATTTCTTCTCAAACTGGTCGATCTCGGTGCCCTTCATCTCGCGGGACATGGGGCCGAGCTGGGCCGTTCCGGAGATGAGCGCCGGCGGCGCCGTCGAGGAACCCTTACCCTCGATCTGGATCTTGGCGTTCGGGTAGAACTTGTTGAACTGCTCCGCCCAGAGCGTCATCAGGTTGTTGAGCGTGTCCGAGCCCACGCTCGAGACGTTGCCGCTGACGCCGCTCGTCACCTTGTAGGGTGCGAGAGCAGGGTCCAGCTGGATCTGGGCGCCGGCCAGCCAAGCTCCCAGGACGGCCGTCACGCCGATGGCCGCCACGATCGTTCGGGTCTTCATGCGTGCCTCCTCTTCCGCGCTTCTCCAGGGTTGGTCGTGGACATGTCGGTCAGGTTACTGTCCTGTAACGTCTTCGTTACGAAGGCTACCGGCCAGACTCCCGGTAGCGGTAGCCCACGCCCCGGACGGTCTCGATGCCAGGCTCCGGAAGGCGCGCCGCCTCGAACTTGGCGCGGAGACGCGCGAGGTGGACGTCGACGGTGCGGGGCTCGACGAATCCATCACGGCCCCACACCAGGTCGAGGAGCTCGTCACGGCCGTACACCCGGCCCGGCTCGGCGGCGAGCGTCGCGAGCAGCTCGAACTCCTTCGGGGTGAGGGCCACCGCGCGGCCGCCGACGGTGACCTCGAATCGCTGGCGGTCCACCACGAGGTCCCCAACCTGGATCCGGTGCCGCCGCTCCTCGGTTTCGGGCGGCCGGCTTCGGCGGACGACGGCGCGAACCCTTGCGACCAGCTCGCGCGTGGAGAACGGCTTGGTCACATAGTCGTCGGCGCCCAGCTCGAAGCCGAGGACCTTGTCGCCCTCCTCGGCTCGAGCGGTCACCATGATCACGGGCAGGGCGCGGGTGGTCGGGTCCTGTTTGAGCCGCCGGCACAGCTCCCACCCGTTCACCTGGGGGAGCATGAGGTCGAGGAGCACCAGGTCGGGGTGGCTCTCGCGCGCCTGCCGGAGCGCGTCGGCGCCGTTCGTCGCCAGGATCACCTGGAAGCCTTCGCGGGCCAGCGTGTACCGGATCAACTCGGCGACGTCGCGCTCGTCCTCGGCCACGAGTACGCGGGGCGAGGGGCGCCGGCCGAGCCCTTCACCCGGCCGCCGCGCGGTCATCTCGCTGGTGTCATCCGTGATCCGCATCCAGGTACGAGTCTCGCGCCCGGGGGTTGCATCCAAATGACGGGGGCGTAAAATCTAGATGACTCCTGGCGCACGGCTCGTTGGGCAGGGGCCGGTGGGACGACGCCCCGGACGGGGCCACCGGACGCGGACCGAGACGTGGTTCGCGCGGGCTTTCTGGGTGACGGTGATCTCGAGCACCAGGAAGTCGGTCGGCCGAACCGGAACCGTCTCGTGTCCCGTGACGACGCCAAGCTCGCCCCTCAGGATGCCCTGGGCAAGCTGCGAGAGGTAGAACGCCGCGGCGTCGCGGCGAGCGCGTCCCCGGAATCTCGACGGGATGGACACCACGGGGCCGACGTTGGCCCGACCGTGTTGCTCGTCCATCACAGGACCGGCAAGTTTCGGTGACGGTGCGTGAACCGGTGGATATTCGCGTCACGAAAACGTAATGGAAGGCGGGTTCCTGACCGCCGTACCCTCGGGCGGTGTTCCCGCCGGGAGGGAGTTGTCCCGGCCAGACCGGCCAGGTAGCATCGAGGCTCGTGGCCGGCGAGCTTGTCGCCCTGGTGGAGCTCGGTTCCAACGCCGTCCGTCTCCTGGTCGCGCGTCTGGGTCCGGGGGTAGGTTTCGAGGTGCTCGAGGAGAAGCGAGTTCAGACCCGGCTCGGGAGCGGCCGCCCCGGCGTGCTGCAGTCCGACTCGATAGCGCGGACCGTGGCCGCGGTGCACCAGTTCCTTGCCCGGGCGCGGCGCGACCGGGATCCGCGTGTCATCGCGGTCGCGACGGCCGCCGTCCGGGACGCGTCGAACCGGGAGCGTCTCCTGAGGCCGCTGCGGCGCAAGGACGGCATCGAGGTCCGGATCCTCAGCGGGCGCGAGGAGGCGCTCCTCGGCGCCCTCGCGGTGCAGTCGAGCCTTCGTCTGGAGGATGGACTTGTGGCCGATCTCGGCGGAGGGAGCCTTCAGCTGACTCGGCTTCGCGCTGGGCACGTGGCGTCGACGTCCGCCGTGCCGATCGGCGCCGTGCGAATGACCCAGCGCTTCCTGCGTGGGGACCCACCCGTCCCCGGCGAGCTCCGAGAGCTGCGGACCGAGGTGCGGACCCGGCTCGCCAAGGCGCTCCCGCCGGCGGAGCGCGGTGAGGAGATCGTGGCCATGGGCGGCACCGTGCGGACGCTGGGCCGCATCCACCTCGCCGCCCGGGGCGAGGAGCACCGATCACGTCACGGCCTCCGCCTCCAGCAGCCCGACGTCACGCGGATCCGGGTCCGGCTCGAGTCGCTGCCGCTCCGGAAGCGCCGCCAGGTGCCGGGGCTCCGAGCCGAGCGGGCCGACATCATCGTGGCCGGCGCGATCGTGATCGAGGAGCTCATGACGTTCGGCGGGTACTACGGCTTGACCATCTGCAAGCAGGGTGTGCGCGACGCGCTGCTGCTCCGCGAGACGTTCGCCGAAGAGGGCTGAGGACATGTCGGACCGGATGATCAACCGCGAGCTGTCGTGGCTCGAGTTCAACCGGCGCGTGCTGGAGGAGGCCCAGGATCCGACGGTGCCCCTCCTCGAGCGCGTCAAGTTCCTGTCCATCTTCAGCTCGAACCTGGACGAGTTCTTCATGGTCCGGGTGGCGGACCTGAAGCAGCGCATCTGGGCGGGAGATCGGCGTGCCGCTGCCGACGGGCTGTCGCCGGCCCAGACGCTTGCGGCCGTCTCGGAACGCGTGCATGCGCTCGTCCAGGAGCAGCACCGGTGCTTCCTGGAGGACGTCCAGCCGCGGCTGGTCGCCGAGGGCATCCGGATCGTGCGTCCGAAGGAGGTCACCCCCGAGCAGGCCGCGGTGCTGGAAGAGTACTTCCACCGGACGCTCCTCCCCGTGGTGACGCCGCTGGCGATCGACCCCGGACACCCCTTCCCGCACCTCGTCAACCGCGCCCTGTGTCTGATCGTGTCTCTCCGGCCCACCGAGCCGTCGGTCCTGCCCAGCGCCGCGCTGGCGGTCATCCACATCCCCGCCCAGGTGATCCCGCGGTTCATCCGGCTGCCGGCGGCGCCGGGCGAGCACAACTTCATGCTGCTCGAGGACGTGATCCGGCTGAACCTGTCGAGGCTCTACCACGGGTACGAGATCCTCTCGTCGCACGCGATCCGCGTGACCCGCGACGCGGACGTCCAGCCGGTGGCGGGTCGAACGGCCGGGGACCTCCTGAAGGAGATCGAACAGAGCCTGCGCGAGCGCCGGATGGGTGACGCGGTCCGGCTCCAGTACGATCCGGACCTGCCGGCCGACGTGCTCGCCCGGTTCGTGCACGAGCTCGAGCTCGAGCCCGCGGACCTCTACGCCGGGGAAGGGTTCACGGCGTTCACCGACCTCGGTCAGCTCTACTCGGCGGTCGACCTCCCGCGGCTCAAGGACCGGCCGCTCGTCCCCCACCCCGTCCGCGCCTTTGAGGGCGCCTCCGACGTCTGGAGTGCGATCCGAGAGGGTGACATCCTCGTCCACCACCCCTACCAGCCGTTCGACGTCGTCACGCGTTTCGTGCAGGAGGCGGCGACCGACCCTCGGGTCCTGGCCATCAACATGACGCTCTACCGCGTGAGCCCGACGTCGCCGATCGCGAAGGCGCTCACGATCGCGGCGCAGGCGGGCAAGGAAGTGGCGGTGCTCGTCGAGCTGCGGGCCCGGTTTGACGAGGAGGCCAACATCCGCTGGGCGCAGGCGCTGGAGGAGGTGGGGGCCCACGTTGTCTACGGGCTCATCGGCTACAAGACGCACTGCAAGGCGTGCCTGATCGTGCGCCAGGATCCCGACGCCATCCGCCGCTACTGCCATCTCGCCACTGGCAACTACAACGCCAGGACCGGCGGGATCTACTCGGACCTCGGCCTGTTCACGTGCCGAGAGCCGTTCGGCGAGGACCTGACGGAGATCTTCAACCTGCTGACCGGCTACACGCGGCCGGTGCGCTTCAACCACCTGCTGGTGGCGCCGACCGGGCTACGGGACGCGCTCGTGCAGAAGATCCGGCGCGAGGCGGCCCACGCGCGAGCCGGCCGTCCGGCCCGGATCGTCGCCAAGGTGAACAGCCTCGTCGACTGGCCGATCATCCAGGAGCTGTACGAGGCAAGCGAGGCGGGCGTCCCGATCGACCTCAACGTGCGCGGCACCTGCTGCCTCCGGCCGGGCGTCCCCGGGATGTCGGAGCGCATCCGCGTCGTGTCGATCGTTGACCGCTTCCTCGAGCACGCGCGGATCTACTACTTCGAGAACGGCGGCGCCGCGGAGTACTACCTCGCCTCCGCCGACTGGATGCCGCGCAACCTCGACCATCGCGTCGAGATCGCATTCCCCATCCTGGAGCCCCGCCTCCAGGCAGAGATCCGCGAGGTCCTGGAGGTCCAGCTCAGCGACACGGTGAAGGCCCGCCTCCTCCAGCCGGACGGCACCTCGGTCCGCGCGCGCGCGGCGGGATCGGCGCCGGTGCGGTCGCAGGAGCGGCTCTACGAGCTGATCGGCTCCCGGCGTAATTGACGTCGGAGCCGGGCCTCTCGCCGTCCGAGGGGCGGCCGAGCGTCATCGAGCTGTAACACTCGCCGGTTACCGTGGAGCCGTGGATGCGCTCCCCGGAGCTCTCCGCGAGCTGGCGCTCTACGGCCTCGTGGTCGTGGCCTTCCTCGGGCCGATCGAGGCGTTCCTCCGCTACCGCCTCCGCCACGCGACCCACCGAGGCGAACCGCGCGCCTATCTCGCGCTGGCGGATCCCTGGGTGACGGTGATCGTCGCGCTCGCCGGGGCCGGTACCGTGGCTCTGGTCAGCGCCCTGTCCTGATCCCCGTCGTTCTCGCCACGCCACTTGCCCCGATCCGGTAGCCGAGACGTGACGTCCCCGTCATCCTGCCTCAACGCACGGCCGGTAGGGTTGGGCACGGACGCGGTCCGTCGCACGGGCGGGCCGACGACGCCGAAACCGGCACGGGTGCCCGGGCGAGGGCAGGAGGACGGCGTGAGAGAGATAACCGTCGTGACGGAGTTCCGCTGGATCGAGGCGGGGGCGGGCATTCCGGTGCTGTGCCTTCATGGCCTGTTCGGCGCGAGCGAGCACTGGGAAGCTGCGGTCGAGGCCCTCGCGCCCCGCTGCCGGGCGATGGCGCTGACCTTGCCCATTTTCGATACCCCTCCGGATGACCTCTCGGTGATGGGCCTCCGCGCCCATGTCGAGGCATTCATGGACGCGGAGCGCGTGCCGCCGGCCATCGTCGTCGGCAACTCGCTGGGCGGTCACGTTGCGCTGGACCTCGCGCTTCATGCGCCGGAACGCGTGCGGGGACTCGTGCTCTCGGGGTCGTCGGGTCTCTTCGAGCGCAGCTTCACCCGCGGTGTGCCGCACCGCCCGACGGCGGAGTTCGTGCGCGGGAAGATGACAGAGGTCTTCCACGATCCGGCCATGATCACCCCCGAGTGGGTGGAGGAGATCCGGGCCCGTGTGGCCCGGCGCAGCTACGTCTTGCGGGTGCTCCAGATCAGCCGCTCGGCCCGGCGTTACAACCTCGAAGACCGGCTCCATGAAATCCACTGCCCCACGCTTCTCGTGTGGGGCGCCGAGGACTGCGTCACCCCCCGCGACATCGCGATCCGGTTCCTCGACGGCATCCCATCGGCGACGCTCCGGCTCGTGCCCGAGTGCGGGCACGCGCCGATGCTCGAGCATCCGGAGGCGTTCGCGCGAGCCGTCGAGGAGTTCCTCGACTCGTTCGCGCAGGAGGCTGCCGGGGTGTCGTGAGCCTCGTCGGGCGGCTCGATCGCCCGCTCACCTGGCTCGCTGGCCGCCGTCTCCGGCAGATGGAGGCCGCCTGGCGCGACCCGCTCCCGATCCAGGAGGGAGCCCTTCGCGCCCTCGTCGGGCGCGCCCGCGACACCGTCTGGGGTCGAGAGCACGGGTTCCGGGAGATCCGTGGAATCGTCGACTACCAGCGACAGGTCCCGGCCACAGCCTACCTGGACGTACGGCTCCTCGTCGAGCGGGCGATCGCAGGCGAGCGGAACGTCCTCTGGCCCGGCCGGCCCGCCGAGTACTGCAAGACCTCGGGGACGACGGCTGGTGACAAGTACATCCCCGTCACACGCGAGGCGTTCCGGGCGCACCGGCAAGGCGGGGTCGACGCGCTGCTCCTGGCCCTCCGCCGGGTTGGCCGCGCGGCAGCTCTCGACGGACCGATGCTCTTCCTCGGTGGCAGCACCAGGACCGAGCCACTCGGGCGTCATGCCGAGGTGGGAGATCTCTCGGGTCTGGCGGCGCGGCGGCTGCCCCCGTGGATCCGCCAGCGCTACGCGCCTGGCCCGGAGATTGGCGCGATTCCCGACTGGGAGCGGCGCCTGGCGGCCACGGCGCGGCTTGCGCGTTACCAGGATCTCCGGCTGATCTCGGGAATGCCTTCCTGGATGCTGGTCCTCTTCGAGCGGATCCGGTCGCTGGCGGACGACCCCGGGTTAGTGCTCGGCCGGCTGTGGCCTCGCCTCGCGGTCTTCGTCCACGGCGGGGTGCGCATGGATCCGTACCGGAGCGTGTTCGAGGCGGCGATGGGCCGGCCGATCCACTACCTCGACGTCTACGCGGCGTCGGAGGGCTTCGTGGCGATCCAGGTCGGGGCGACCGATCCCGGCCTCACCCTGATGCTCGACTACGGCATCTTCTACGAGTTCGTCCCGGTCGCGGAGCTTCGCTCGGCAACCGCGCGGCGCTTGACCATCGCCGAGGTCCGGGTCGGCGAGCCCTACGCAATCCTGCTCACGACTCCGGCCGGGCTGTGGAGCTACGCCCTCGGAGACACGGTGCGCTTCGTCTCCCTCGCTCCGCCCCAGCTCGTTATCACCGGACGGACCGGGCACTTCGTCAACGCGTTTGGGGAAAACGTGATTGTCGAGGAAGTGGAGCGGGCCGCGGCGGCCGCGTGCGCACGCACCCGGGCGGAGCTGGTCGACTTCACCGTGGCGCCGGTCTACCCGCATGGTTCCCGGCAGCCGGCCCGTCACGAGTGGGCCGTCGAGTTTCGCGCCCGCCCCTCGAACCTCGACGGTTTCGCGCGAGCCGTCGACGAGACGCTCCGGGCACTCAACACGGACTACCGCACGAAGCGGGCCGGCGACGTAGGCATGGCGGCCCCGCGTGTAATAGCCGTGGCTCCCGGCAGCTTCCATCGCTGGCTCGCCGGCCGGGACCAGCTCGGCGACCAGCACAAGGTGCCCCGGGCGAGCAACCACCGAGAGGTCATCGAGGCCGTCCTGGCCGCGGCCGAAGTGCGGGAGCCGAGCGCCGGGCCCGCGACCCGCTGACGCCGGGTCCGCGGGCGTCTCGCGACGTCGGCATCTGGCGCCACGGGGACGCCGGCCGCTGCGCCGCCGTCAAGCTGGCTTTCCCGGACCCGGCCAGGCGGTCCAGAGCGCGAAGCAGGGCGGTCTTCGTCAGAGTGACGGCGGTGACGGGCTAAGAGGGCTGGGACCACGACGGGGGCATCGGATCGGCTCAGACCGCGTGGAGGACCTCGGCGAACGCGCGCGCCGCCCGCGCAGGATCCGGGGCGCCGAGGATCACGCTGCGCACGGCGACGCCGTGGGCCCCGGCCTCCCGCACCAGCGGCACTCGCTCCGGCGTGAGGCCGCCGATCGCGAACACCGGCAGTGGAGCCACCATCCTCGTGAGCCCCGCGAGCGTTTCGAGCCCCGCCCCTGGATGGCCGAGCTTCGACCCGGTGGGGAACACGGGACCGACGACGACGTAGGACGCGCTTTCCGCGAGGGCCTGGCGCGCCTCGGATCCGTCGTGAACCGCCCGGCCGAGCAGTGACGGTCGGGGCGGAGCCGGCGGGGGAGCCGACGCCGCCAGGTGGAGCCCGATGGCGAGCCGTCGCGCGAGCGCGGGGTGGCCGTTGACGAGGACGCGCACCGGCATCCCGTCGAGGCGATCGAGGATCCGGCGGAGCAGGACCTCGACCTCGGCCTCCGGAAGCTCGCGCTCCCGCACCTGGACGAGCCCCACGCCGCCCACAACCGCCGCCTCGACGACATCCACGAGGTCGCGCCCTCGCGTCTCCTGGCGATCCGTCACGAGCATGAGGCGTGGGAGCGGGCCCGAAGGCTGCTCCCGGCCGGCGTCCGTCAGCGGTCGGGATCCGACTCGGCCCGGATCCGTCCGGTCCACGGGCTCGACGCTTCGGCGTAGAACTTTCGCGGCATCCGGCCGGCGAGCCAGGCATCGCGGCCGGCGAGCGCCGCGTGCCGCATGGCGCGCGCCATGCGAACGGGATCCTGCGCTCGCGCGACGGCGGTGTTGAGGAGGACGGCGTCGGCGCCCAGCTCGAAGGCGATGGCGACGTCGGACGCGGTCCCCACCCCCGCGTCCACCACGACGGGGACGCGCGCCCGGCTCCGGATCAGCTCGATGTTGTGGGGGTTGCGGATGCCCAGGCCCGATCCGATCGGCGCGCCTAGCGGCATGACCGCCACGCAGCCGAGGTCCTCCAGCCGCTTCGCCGTCACCGGGTCGTCGTTCGTGTAGGGCAGGACCCGGAAGCCCTTGCCGACGAGCTCCCGCGCCGCCGCGAGGAGCCCCTCCGCGTCGGGGAGCAGCGTGTCCTCGTCGGCGATCACCTCGAGCTTCACGAGGTCCGTCCCGAGGGCCTCCCGCCCGAGCTCTGCCGTCAGCACCGCATCGCGCGCCGTGAAGCACCCCGCCGTGTTCGGCAGGAGGTGGAGGCCTCGCGCGTGGAGCGCGTCGTAAAGATTGTCCGTGCCCCCGCCGAGCCCTACGCGCCGCACGGCGACGGTCACCAGCTCCGTGCCCGATGCGGCGAGCGCGTCCAGCAGGACCTGGCGGCTCGGGTAGCGCGCCGTCCCCAGCAGCAGGCGCGAGCCGAGCGTCAGGCCGGCGAGCTCCCAGCGGTCCTCCGTCATCGCCGTCATCCTCCCTGCACGGCGCCGACGATCTCGATGCGGTCGCCCGGCGCCAGCGTGGTCGTTTCCCAAGCACCCCGGGGCACGACCTCGCCGTTGCGCGCCACCGCGAGGCCGCGGCCCCCCGGGTCGAGGCCCAGGACGCCGAGCAGCGCCCGAACGTCCGCGGCAGCGACTCGCTGACGCTCGCCGTTCACCCAGAGCTCGACCGTCTCGACCGGCACCGTCGGGCCGCTCATGCCCGAGCCGCGCCCGCCGCCGCGGCGGCCGGCGCCTCCAGGCGCTCGACCCGGAACGGCGCGAGCGCCGCCGGGACCGAGCCGCCCACGATCCACTCCGCCAGGTAATGGGCGGTGGCGGGCGCCAGCAGGACCCCGTTGCGAAAGTGCCCCGTGGCGACGTAGAGCCCACGTGTCGCCGTTCCGCCGATCACGGGCCGGTGATCGCGAACCGCGGGCCGGAAGCCCACCGACAGCTCGGTCACGGCCAGGTCGTACACGCCCGGGAGGAGCCGCCACGCTTCGCGCAGGAGATCGAGGACGGCTCCGGCCGTCGGGAGGGCATCGAATCCCTGCTCTTCCATCGTCGCGCCGACCAAGAGCGCCCCGCCCTGCCGTGGAACGAGGTACACCTCGGGCGTGCGGACGACATGGCTGACCAGGTCGGGCCCGGCCAGACGGACCAGCTGACCCTTGACCGGCCGCAGCCCGAGCGGGGGCACGGGCGCCGCCACCTCCTCGCTCCACACCCCGGCCGCCAGGACGACGACCTCGCAGGGCACGCGGAAGGCGACCTCGCCGGCCACCCCGGACACGGCCTCGACCTGACCCGCAGCGTGCTCGATCCGGGTCGCCCGGCAGCCGATGGCCACGCGTCCACCGAGTCGCGCGAGCGCAGTCCTGAGCGCCGCCGCCAGCGCGCGCGGGTCGACCTGGTGGTCGCCCTCGGCGAGGAGCCCGGCGACGATGCGGCCGGACAGGTGCGGCTCCCTGGCCAGCACCTCTTCCGGCGACAGGGGACGCGCCGCGAGCCCCTTGGCCCGCTGGAAGGCGGACAGCCGCTCCAGGTCGCCCTCCTGGTCACGGTTGAGCGCGACCCAGAGCGTCCCCTCGGTCCGGCAGCCGCATGACCGGCCGCTCAGCCCTTCGATCGCCGCGACGAACCCGGGATACCGGCCGAGACTGTCGAGCTCGAGGTCGACGAGGGACCGCTCCGTGAGGTCGGCCTCCGAGGTCGGCGCGAGCATGCCGGCCGCCGCATGCGTCGCGACGCCGGGGACGTCGTCGCGATCCAGGACGAGCACCTCGCGGCCGCGCCGCGCCAGCTCGTGCGCCACCGCGAGGCCGGTGACGCCCCCGCCGACGACGATCACCTCGCTCCGGACCGGGAGCTCGCTCACGCCACCCGCGCTCCCAGCCAGGTGTCGATGGCCTCGCGGAACTCGCGCGTGGCCGCTGCCGGATCGGTCTGGCAGACGACCGCCGAGATGACAGCCACGCCGTGGGCCCCGGCCTCCAGCAGGGCTGTCACCCGATCAGCCGTGACGCTGCCGATCGCGATCACGGGTTTGGGCACCGCCTCGACGATGCCCCGGAGGCCGGCGAGCCCGAGCGGCGGCGCCGGGTTCGCCTTGGACCAGGTCCCGAAGACCGGGCCGATGCCGAGGTAGTCGACGTCAGTGACCGCGACGCTCAGGGCTTCCTCGAGGCTGTTCGCGGTGCCGCCGATCAGGGCGTCCGTCCCCAGCACGCGACGGGCGGTCGCCACGTCCAGGTCGTTTCGGCCGAGGTGAACCGCGCGGGCGCCGGCGGCCAGCGCCACATCGACGCGGTCGTCCACGACGAGGCAGACCGGGGTTCCCTCGAGGGCACGTCGCATGGCGGTGGCCATCTCGACGAGGGCCCGCGTCGGCCACGCCCGCTTCTCCCGGAACTGGACTGCGTCGGCCCCCGCGGCGGCGGCGAGCCGGGCAAGGTCGACGTGAGAGAAGCGGTCCTGGAGCGACACGTCCGTGATCACGTGCAGGCGGCCGAGCGGCGGCTTCACGAGGGAGCCTCGATCCACGTCAGGCGCGCGAGCCAGCGCTCGCTCTCGCCCGGACACCGAAGGTAGAAGAAGTGGTCCGTCGGGCCGATCCCCTGCCCGACCGGCAGTCCCGCTCGGATCGCCTCGGTGACGTACGCCTTGGCCCGGGCGATCGCGTCCTCGAGGGACCGTCCGTGGGCGAGCTGGGTCGCGATGGCCGCCGAGTAGGTGCAGCCAGTGCCGTGGGTGTGCCGCGCCTCGACGTGCTCGCCGGCGAAGATCCGCACGCCCTCCGACGTGACGAGGACGTCCGTCGCGGGCCGCTCCTCGAGATGCCCGCCCTTGACGAGGACGGCCCGGGCGCCCGCAGCGACCAGCCGTCGTCCCGCGGCTTCGGCCTCGGCCAGCGTCCGCACCGGGAGCCCCGTGAGCGCCTGCGCCTCGTGGACGTTCGGCGTGACGAGCGTCGCGAGAGGCAGGAGCGTCTCACCGAGAGCCGCAACGGCGTCCGGACGGAGCAGTGGGAACCCCGTCTTCGAGACCATGACGGGGTCGAGGACATAGAGCGGAGGCCGGTGGTCCCGTAGCACCTTGCCGACCGTCTCGATCACCGCGGCCGAGGCGAGCATGCCGGTCTTGACCGCGGCGACCCGGAGGTCGTCGAACACGGCGTCCGCTTGCGCCAGAATCAGGTCGAGGTCGACCTCGGCCGCCGCCGTCACGCCGCGTGTGTTCTGGGCGGTGATCGCGGTGATCACCGATGCCCCGTAACCGCCATTCGCGGAGATGGCCTTGAGGTCGGCCTGGATGCCCGCCCCCGCCGAGGAGTCGGAGCCTGCGATGGTGAGGACGATCGGGATCATGTGCGCTCCCTACGCCGGCATTACCCGGGTCAGGTTCGACGGGTATGTTCTCAGGCTCGGCCGCGCGGACCGAACCACCCCGGTGGAACGGCTTCATGATAGCCCACGGTCGACCGTTTGCAAGCCTCGCGGGGCCGAGCGTGTCGTCCCATGGTCGCGCGCTTCGACCCCGGACGGGCGGCCAGTGGCTCCCGCTGGGTCGCCGGCGAGCGAGGCCTCAACGCCGCCGACGGGTTCCAACCGTGGGAACATCAAATGGGAGGGCCCGCCCAACGGCCCGTGGTTCGACACGCGGGGGGCCTCTGGATCCTCGGACGTGGCGAAACGTCGAGCGAGCTGCACCCGAAGGATCCGAGCACGATCCGGGCGTGGCCGGGCGGGTCGGACGGCCGCGCTCCACGCCGGTCGTGATCCAGCAGCCGAGATGGAGGCATCATCGGCGCCTGGGGGGAGGAGTCAGGCATGACGAAGCCGAGCTCGCCAAGCCGCCGCCGCTTCCTGGGCGGCGCGCTCGCGACCGGCGGCGTCCTGCTGGGCGCCGGCGCCGGGCCGCGCCGCGTAGCGGGCGCAGGCCTCGTCGCCGCCCGGTATCCCCTTCGGAGTCCAGACGGGCGAGGTGACGGCAGACCAGGCGATCGTGTGGAGCGCGACGGACCGGCCCGCCCGCCTCCTCGTCGAGTATGCCGAGACGGAGCGCTTCCAGGACCCACAGCGCGTCGTGGGTCCCGCGGCGTTGCCCGAGAGTGGCTACACCGCCAAGGTCGCCCTCACCGGGTTGCCGGCCGGTCAAGATGTCTTCTACCGGGTCACCTTCCTCGACCTCGGTGACATGAAGACGCTCAGCGCGCCCGTGGTCGGGCGCCTGCGGACGGCGCCGGTGGACGGCCGCGACGTGACGTTCGTGTGGTCCGGCGACACCGCCGGCCAGGGCTGGGGCATCAGCCCCGAGTGGGGCGGGATGCGCCTCTACGAGGTGATGCGCGGCCTCGAGCCGGACTTCTTCGTGCACAGCGGCGACATGATCTACGCCGACGGTCCCCTCAAGGCCGAAGTCGACCTCCCGGGCGGCGGCAAGTGGACGAATCTCGTGACCGTCGAGAAGTCGAAGGTCGCCGAGACGCTCGATGAGTTTCGCGGCAACTACCGCTACAACCTGATGGACAAGCACGTCCGACGCTTCAACGCCCAGATCCCGCAATACGTCCAGTGGGACGACCACGAGGTGACGGACAACTGGTTCCCCGAGCGCGGCCTCGAGGATGACCGGTACACGGTGAAGAGCGCGGGACTCCTCGCGGCCCGGGCCAAGCGGGCCATGTTCGAGTTCACGCCTCTCGCCACGCACCCGGCGGAGAGCGAGCGCGTCTACCGCCGCATCAGCCGAGGCCCGCACCTCGATCTGTTCATGATCGACATGCGGAGCTACCGGGGACCGAACGGCGAGAACCGGGAGACGGTCCTCTCCGACGCCGCCCGCATCCTCGGCAGAGAGCAGTCCGAGTGGCTGAAGCGGGAGCTCCTCGCCTCCCGGGCCACCTGGAAGGTGATCGCGGCCGACATGCCGATCGGTCTAGTCGTCTACCACGACTTCGGGAAGAAGTGGGGGTCGGAGGCGGTCGCCCAGGGCAACGGTCCCGCGCTCGGCCGCGAGCTCGAGATCGCGGACATCCTCCGGTTCATCAAGCGGAACGACGTGCGAAACGTCCTCTGGATCACGGCCGACGTCCACTACTGCGCGACCCACCTCTACGAACCGGGTCGCGCGCAGTTCACGGACTTCGAGCCGTTCTACGAGTTCGTCTCCGGGCCCATCCACGCCGGCGGCTTCGGCCCGAACGAGCTCGACGACACCTTCGGCCCTCAAGTCGTCTTCACGAGGAATCCGGCCGGCCGCGCCAACACGCCGCCCACCGAAGGGGGGCTGTACTTCGGTCACGTCGGGATCGACGGCCGGAGCGGGGTGATGACGGTCAGCCACCGGGACCTGGGGGGTGCCGTCCTCCATTCGATCGACCTGATGCCCAAGCGCTAGGCGTCCACCTCTCGGCCCCGAACGCTGCGCCCGGGTGGGGCACAGTGGCCGCATTCCCTTCGGGCTACCAGGCAGCGGTGCAGTGCGATTCGCGGTGGGCGTCTAGCGGGAGGCTGAGAGCGCTCCCTCGGGGGTGAGCGCCCGCACGAGGCACTCGGCGCTCGCCAGGTTCGTCGCGAGCGCCACGTTGTGCACGTCGGCGACGCGCAGGAGCGCCGCGATGTCGGGCTCGTGCGGCTGGGCCGTCAAGGGATCACGCAGGAAGATCATGGCGTCGATCTCCCCTGCCGCGATCTCCGCCCCGATCTGGACGTCGCCGCCCCGCGGGCCCGGCAGCACCGTCCGCATGCGCAGGCCCGTCGCGTCACGGAGCACCTCGCCCGTCGCGGCCGTGGCCAGGAGCTCCCAGTCCTTGAACTGGGCCCGGTGCCGCTGGACGAAGGCGACCAGCGCGGTCTTCTTTGCATCGTGCGCCACCAGAGCGACCCGCCATCGGCGCGTGCGCCAGTCGTCGGTCGTCAGCATCGTCCTCGGCTCCTCTTTCTCGAGTGCGCTCTGTCTCATCGCCCTCCAAGCTAGAGGAACGCCGTGACACCGGCATTACGCGCTGGTGACTTCTGGGAGACGGCCGCCCAGTCCCCGAGGCGCTCGAAGCCGCACCGTCGTAGGTTCTCGCCGAGACGGCGCGAAGGACACCCGCCCCTGGCCGCCGATCAGCGTGGTGATGCCGGTGCACGACGGGGCCCCTTACCTCGACGCGGCCCCGGACCAGGGCTCCGCGCTCAGCCGCCCCGCGGGGCCTCCGGGGTGGTGAGTACCGCCCGCTTGAACCGGAACGCGTTCTCCGGGAGCGCCAAGTCCATGTGGAACTGATCGGGTCCGACCGCCTCGACCTTGGCCACGATCGTCGTCATCGCGCCGGCGACGAAGGCCTCGGCCACCGCCTCCATGAACTGGAAGAGCGTGTGCGCCTCGAGGACGTGCGGGCAGCCCGCGGCACGGGCCACGGCGGCGAGGTCCGTCCGCCCCGACGCCGTGTGGGACGCGAAGCCGCCCGTGGAGAGGAGACTCCCGTTGTCGAAGACGATGTGCGTCAGGTTCGGCGGCCGGTAGCGGGCCAGCGTCGCCAGGCCGCCGAGGTTCATCAGCACCGAGCCGTCCCCGTCGAGGACGACCACGCTCGCCTCCGGCCGGTTCAGCGCCAGCCCGAGCCCGATGGACGACGCCAGCCCCATCGCGTGCTGCAGATAGAAGAAGGTCTCGCGGTGACCGAGGTCGTAGAGCTCCTGGGCCGTCGCCCCCATGATCGTCACCACGAGCCGGTCGCCCAGCTCGGGGTAGAGGGCGCCGAGGCAGTCGGCCCGCTTCACCGGAGCGCTCGCAACCGAGGGCACGCGGTCACGGCGGTCAATCCTCCATGAGATCGCGTGACAGGAGCAGGGCGACCGGTCCGAGCGACGACCAGGCGAGCGCCTGGGCGTCCTGGATCTGCTGGCCGACGCGCGCCGGGTCGCGCGCGTGCTCGAACGGGAGACCGAGCGCACGGAGCACGGGCTCGGTCACGATGCCGCCCTGCGTGTGCCACGGGTACGGCTCGCCGAAGTGCCCGCGGTGTGCGATCAGCATGACGAGGGGGACGCGGTAGAGCATCGCCAGCGACACGATCCCGTTGATGCTGGCGAGAAACCCGTGGTTCTGCATCAGGACGGCGTTCCGGGTGCCGGCGAAGTAGGCGCCGGCGGCGATGCCAATCGCCTCCTCCTCCTTCGCGACCTCGACCAGCATCATCTCCCGGTCGTCCTCGGCCAGCTGGAGGAGGTAGACCAGCCAGGTCTCGGGGAGCGCCGTGAGGAAACGGATGCCGGCCGACTTGATCCCCTGGTAGACGGCCTTCGAGTTGTCGCGGGAAACCGTCACGGCGCCGCTGTCGCTGCGTGGAGCTTCGGATGCGGCGGGTCGGTCGCCGACGCCGGCGGCAGGAGGTCGCCCTCCTGGAACCGGGACCAGCGGAAGGGCGCCAGGTCCCACCCCGCGGCGTGGCCCTCAAGGACGACCTCCGCCATGACGTCGCCGATCGCCGGCGAGTGCTTGAACCCATGACCGCTCCACCCGAAGTCGGCGTGGAAACCTCGGTACTCGGGGATCGGGCCGAGCACGGGCTCGTGATCTGGTGTGACGTCGTAGACCCCCGAGTACCCGCCCATCGACAGCCCGTGCTCCATTACGGGGAAGCGATGCGCAATCAGCTCGGCATTCCGCATGACTTCCTGCGGGTCGGCGCCCTCGTTGTACTGGTCGGGATCGACGACCTCGTGGTAGGTGGAGACACCATGAATCGTCAGATTGCCGGTCTCCGGCCGCATGTACGTGCCGCTCGGCCGGTCGATCATGCCGGGATGCCCGTCGAAGCCGGGCGGGCGCCGGAAGAAGCACATCTGATGGCGCTTGGGGGCGACCGGCACCGTGATGCCGAGCGGCGCCAGGAGCCCGGGCGCCCAGAGCCCCGCGCAGACGACCACGGCGGGCGCGTGGATCTCGCCCTCCGCGGTCCGGACGCCGGTCACCCGCCCGCCGGCCACCAGGACGGCGTCGACGGGGACGTGCTGGACGACCGTGGCGCCGAGCTCCCGGGCGCGCGTGGCGAGCGCGTTCGTCGTCGAGGAGGCGTCGGCGTATCCGGATTCCGGCTCATGAGCGGCCACCGCCAGGTCGTCCACCGCCATCTCCGGCACGAGGGCCTGCACCTCGGCCGGGGTCAGGAGGTCGACCCGAACGCCCAGGGCGCGCGCGCGCCGCACGTTCTCCTTGAGGTTCGTCGCCCTGTCGGGGGCAGCGAGCCAGAGAATGCCCACCTGACGAAAGCCCGGGTCGCCGCCACCGATCTCCTCCGCCCAACGCTGGAAGAGGCGAGCGGACGCGTTGCCCGTGCGCGTCAGAAAGTCCATCGCGTAGAAGCGGCGAACCAGCGCCGAGGAACGGCCCGTCGGGCCGGAGGCGAGGAACTTGCGTTCGACGAGCACCACCCGGCCGGCTCGGCGCCGGGCGAGGTGGTAGGCGACGCTCGCCCCATGGACTCCGCCCCCGACGACGACGACATCGGCTGTGCGCGGCACATCTGCCATGCGGATCCAGCTCCTCTCAGCAGGTCTCAGGATAGATCGCTCCGGGGATCGCGAGCCAGTAGGATAGCAGAGGCCCGCGATGGCCGCCGGTCGACCGGAGGCGTGCTGGCGGTAGGTGGCCCGAGGGAGCGAGCCGGGTGCCGCCCGGTTCCGAGAGGAGGCTTCTGCATGGGTCGTCTCCGTGCCGGCGTCTGCCGTGTGGACATCACCCCACCACTTGGCGTCGAGCCCGGCGCCTGGCGGCTCCGGACCGGCCGCGCCGATGGCGTCGATGAGCCCCTCCTCGCTCAGGCGCTCGTGCTCGACGACGGCAGCCGTCGGGTCGCGCTCGTCGCCACCGATCTCCTGTGGATGCCGCGGCATGTGGCCGAGGCCGCGCGGCGTCGGATCGCGACGCTGACCGGGATCCCCGCCGAGGTCGTGCTCCTGAACGCTTCCCACAACCACAGCGCGCCGGTGCTGCTCGAGCCGGACAGCGTGCGGGCGGCCGTGCGCACCGAGGGCCTCGATGGGTACGCTGCCGCACTGCCGGACCGGCTCGCCGGGGCGGTCTACGGAGCCAACGCCCGCCGCCAGCCGGCGACCATCGGCGCGGGCGTCGGACGAGCACCCGGAGTCTCGATCAACCGCGTCGACCCGCGGCGGTCGGTCGACGACACCGTGACCGTGCTTCGCGTCGACGGCGAGACCGGCGTGATGGCAGTCCTCGTGGGGTTCGCGTGCCACGGCACGTGCGTGGGCGGCCAGACCCTCCGGTGGAACGCCGACTTCCCCCACGCGCTTCGGGTTGCCGTCGAGCGAGCTCATCCCGGAGTCGAGTGCCTGTTCTTCCAGGCGTGTGCCGGAGACCTGGCGCCGCTCGACTTCTGGTTCGGGAACGAAACCCCGGTCCGGCACGGCTTCCCCGCCCGCGACCGGGTCGGTGCGGCGCTCGCGGCCGAGGTGCGCCGGGTCCTGCCGACGATCTGGACGTCGGGCGAGGCCGAGCTGGGCACCGAGAGTCGCGTGGCGACGCTCCGCCGGCGGCGTCTTCCGTGGCCTGACGCCGACCTGGATCGCGTGGAGCGACACCTCGCCGGAGAGTCCGAGCCGGCGTTCCCGGAGGTGTGGCCCGACGAGGTCCACACTTCGACGTCCGCCCAGCGCTTCCCGCTTCACTACCAGCGGGGCGCGCTCGCGATGTACCGCGACATGCGGCGGCGCAAGGAGGTGCCGGTCCAGGCCGAAGTCCAGGCGCTGGCCGTCGGCGACATCGCGATCGTCGGCACCGGGTTCGAGCTCTTCAGCGGCCCCGGCCGCGCCCTCCGCGAGCGGAGCCCGTTCAGGACCACGCTCGTCCTCGGCTACTGCAACGACTACCTCGGCTATCTCCCGCCAACGGAGGACTTCGACCGGATTGCCGACGTCCCGCTGGACGCGGTGCTGGACCAGAGCCGCTACCGCTGGGCATACGGCATCACGAACACGCATCTGGACCGCGGCGAGATCGACCGGCTCCTGGCCGCCGCCGACGGCGCCCTCCGGGCCGTCCACCGGGTACACTGACACGCGGAGAAGCGTGCGATGAGCACCCTGGACCCCACGCGACTGCCTGTCCTGTTCGTCTCCCACGGGTCGCCCATGGTGGCGCTAGAGGAGGATGACTACACGCGGGCGCTCGGAAGCTGGGCGAACGGCGTCTCGCGGCCGGCGGCGATCGTCGTCGTCTCGGCGCACTGGCAGGCCCCTCGTCCCGTTCGGGTCGCCACGAGCCCGGCACCCGCGACGATCCACGACTTCTACGGGTTCCCCCCGGAGCTCTACGCGCTCCGCTACACGCCACCCGGCGCGCCGGGGCTGGCATCCATGATCATCGAGCGGCTGCGCGAAACCGGCATCGAAGCCGAGGCGGACCCCGGACGCGGACTCGATCATGGCGTCTGGATTCCGCTCCGCTTCCTCTATCCCCGCGCCGAGGTGCCGGTGGTCGCGGTCTCGCTGTCGGCGCCCGCCCGTCCTCGGGAGCTCCTCGCCCTGGGCCGGGCCTTGGCGCCGCTTCGGGCGGCGGGGATCCTCGTCTTCGGCAGCGGCGGTGTCGTCCACAACCTCGGACGGCTCGACCGCCGCGGCGGGTCCGCTCCGGTGGCGGGATGGGCCCAGGCGTTCGACGAATGGGTCCGGGACCGGCTCGAGGCTGGCGACGTAGACGCCATTGCCGCCTACGAGCGCTTGGCGCCCCAGGTATCCCTCGCCGTCCCGACCAGCGAACACTTCGACCCGCTGCTCGTCGCCCTCGGCGCCGCCGCGGGCGATGGCCGGGTCCAGGACGTCTATGCGGGCTTCCGGTACGGCAGCCTCTCCATGCGCAGCTTCGCGGTGTCGGCCTGACCGCCGCGGTCTCACCGCACCGGTCAGTCTGCTGATGTCGGCATAAGTACCATTTTTTCAATCAGTTATTGGCACTCGCCAGAGATCTGACTTGAGGGAGATACCGGCCGGCAGCCGGCTCCGGTCCTCCAGCGACCGGTCCCCGCTCACAGCTCCGCCGATGACGCCCGCAGGAACTCCTCCGCCTCGCTGGGCTCCCGGAACTCGACCGTCCTCTCCCGACGATCACGACGCGCTGCAGGTGCAGGCGTTCCTTCGACGAACTAGGCCGGCAGATGCTCGAGTCGATCCCTCACGCCCTTCAGACGGACGCCCAGCATGATCGTCAGAACGCCGAACACGATCGCAAACGCGCCGATCCACCACAGCACGGCCAGCGCGCCAGCCCCGGGGGCCACGACCAGGAGCACGCCGAGGACGACCGACAGGAGGCCGCTCAGCGCGAGCAACCACTCGTTCTCCATCTCCTTCCGGAGGTGGACAGCCGCGATGATCTCGAAGATGCCGCGGATGATCGCCCACGCGGCGATCAGGTACACGAGCGCCAGCGCCGTGAGCCCAGGATAGAGGAAGGTCACGATCCCCACCGCAACACCGGCGAGACCAGCCAGAAAGACCCCCCAGGGGAAGGGCCCCGCCTGGCGTCCCACGAGAGCACACGCCACCGCCAGCACCCCCTCGACGAGCGCGTAGGCGCCGTAGAGCAGGACCAGCACGGTCAGCGTGAGGCCCGGCCAGGCGAAGGCTCCCACCCCGAAGAGCACGGCGCACACGCCGCGCAGGGCGATCGCCCACCAGTTCTGTGCCAGCGTCCGTAGCATCGGAGCCTCCTCTCGTCCGGAACGGTTGACAGTCACCGACCCGAGGCGGCTACCACGAGCCCGTCCAGCGCCTGCGGTCGCCTGAAAGCCCTCGCGTCTCCGGTCTCCCGGATCACTGCCACGCCTTGCGTCCCCGTCTCTGGACCTCCGGGCAGCACTCCGCGAAGGCGGCGCGCGCGGCCTGTCGCCGCGCGTGCTGGCGCTCGACGAGAAGACCCGCAACGAAGCCGACCCGCCGGCCCCCCGTCTCCTTGGCGAGCTCGCGCAGACGCGTTTCGGCGACGACCGCGTCCTGGTGCTCGCCGAGGATGTCCTGCAGCTCCTTCACCCGGTCGACGAAGCGCTCGGCGGGACGACCCACCTCGGGGACGACGAGCTCCGCCGCATAGCGCGCCCGCTTGGCCTTGATCCGCACCACGTGGAGCTCGGCATCGGTCGGCGTCTCCGGGAGCGCCCTCACTGTCTTGCGGAGCTTCTTGAAGGCGCGCGCGGCGATGTCGACCAGCGACACGGCCGGGTCGACCACGGCCGGCTGTGCGATCGTCTCCTCGATCCGGTCGAGGAGGGTGAAGTAGCGGGGGCTGTCGAGCGCGGTCAGAAGCTCCTCGCGCGCGTGTAGCCGCGCCTTCTCCAGCCTCCGGATGAGCGCCAGGCCGGCACCGCGGTCCTGAGGATCCAGCGTGGCGAGCTCACCGCGAAGATGGTCGTGTATCACATCGAGGTCGCGCTGGGTCCCGAGGCCCCCCCCGAGCCAGGCCAGCTCCTCCCGCAGCGCTTCGATGGGCCTCGGTGAAAACATGGGCCGGGCCACTCGCAGGATGGCGCGGAGTCGTCGGGTCGCCACGCGCATCTGGTGAAGCTCCTCGGGGTCATCGCCGAGCCGCGTGCCAGGGTCGTAGGCGCGAATGGCCTCGAGCTGGGAGCGCAGCCGCGCCAGCACGCGATCGAGCGGGGGAGCCGATGGATCCGGAGGCTTGACCTCGAGGGAGAAGTCGAGCCCGAGCGCCCGGAGGACCTTCGGCGTGCCGTCGCTCTCCGTCGCGCCGCTCGCGCGGAGCAAGGCACCCAGGCGCTCGAGGACCTGATCGTCGGCCGCGCCGACCAGCTCGACCTCCACCTCGCGGAAGCGCCGCTTGACCTTCCGCCCATCGAGCACCGCCACCGAGTCCACCACCACCTCGGCGACCGGTCGGCCCCGCTCGCGCACGAGGACGCCCGCGCGGCGTGTGCGGAGCGTGGCGATGGGCACGAGCTCGGCTTCACCCGTGTAGACCCGAAGTAGGTGCCGTAGGTCATCCGGGATCCCGGAAGGCGATCCCGGCCGCTCCAGCTCGAGCCGCCCCGCCCGACGTGGCAGCTTGACTTGCCAGAGGGGCCGCCGCTTCTCGGTCCGGCAGCGCAGCGTGACACCGTGGCGGGCCAGGCGATGGTCGGGTGTGTCGTAGTAGCGGGAAACGAACACCCGCGGGGCCAGGGGCCGGCCGGGAAGCCGGGGCAGGCGGAAGCCCGGCTCGACGTCGAGCTTCAACTCGCGCTCGAGGGTTTGTTTCACGACGCCACTCGACTCGTGGGGGCGCCGCGTCCATCGCCGGCGCCACAGTCAGGATAGCCCACGCGGGGCGTGGCGCGCCAGCGGCCGACCGACCCGCAACCACGCCGCTCCTGGCGCCCGTTCGGCCTGCCGGCGGGCCAGACGTGGCCCGCCATCATCCTATGCGGAGCTTGACCGATCCGTTACCGTGTCTCTAGGGACGCGCACGCTAACGCGCGGCCGGGATGGAGGCCCTCGCATGACACGTGATCGAGCCTGGTCCCCACGACGCCGAGCATTCCTGGGGGCGGCCCTCGCCCTCCCCTCCGCCGTCGTCCTGGCGGGAAGCCGGGCCCTCGCCCAGCCGCGGACGCTGGCGCCGACCCCGAGCTGCACCGACAAGGGCACGCCCACCCCACCCCAGACGGCGGGTCCGTTCTTCAAGCCGCGCTCGCCGCGACGGACCTCGCTGGTCGACCCGGGCATGGGCGGCACGCGGATCGTCGTCGCGGGTGCGGTCCTCTCGACCGACTGCCGGCCGATCCCCGGAGCGCTCCTGGACTTCTGGCAGGCGGACGATCGGGGCGAGTACGACAACGCCGGCTTCCGCCTCCGCGGCCACCAGTTCACGGATGAGCAAGGCCGCTACCGGCTCGAGACCATCATCCCCGGGCTATACCCGGGGCGGACGCGGCACATCCACGTCCGGGTGCAGGCGCCGAACCAGCCCGTCCTCACCACCCAGCTCTACTTCCCAAACGAACCGGGGAATCGTGGCGACGGGATCTTCCGGCCCGAGCTCGTGATGGCCGTGCGAAATGGCGAGAGTCCGAACGCAGTGGCCTTCGACTTCGTCCTGGCGGTCCCGGCCTCGAAGCCGGCCGGCTGAGCAGGAGGGACGACCGGAATGGGAAACGTCGAGAAGGTCGACCGCACCCTCCCGCTGAACCAGATGATCTTCTACGTCCGCCGGGACGCCGAGCTCCGGCGGCGGTGGCGTGAGGACTTCGACGCGCTCGCCCGCGAGTTCGGTCTCTCGGCGGCCGAAGTCGAGGCGGTCAAGACCGCCGACGTCCGCCGGCTCAACGACATGGGCGTGCCGGGAAGGCGCTCGGCTCGGGATCATGTACGCGTACCTCACCCGCCTCGAGCTGGACGACGGGATCTCCGTGCCGCTCCACTACCTGACGCCCGGCATGCAGGTCCCGC
>Ga0114129_10000634_pt1 | contig 43805 bp, 49 predicted proteins | sample RhiMetdeltSRZDD1_FD_80071 | JGI IMG/M metagenome (GOLD analysis project Ga0114129, IMG submission 80071) | Populus rhizosphere microbial communities from Tennessee, USA - Rhizosphere MetaG P. deltoides SRZDD1 (version 2) (version 2) | ecosystem: Host-associated > Plants > Roots > Rhizosphere >...
CACCAGACCTGCGCCGGCGGCCCACGAGTCGCGCGACATCGGCACCTGCAGCCACAACCACAGCGCGGCGGAGACGCCGTACGGCACCCAGACCGAGCGCGGCCAGCGTTGCGCGAGCCCGGTGCGCTCGGGGAAGACCAGCGCCAGATGCGCGAGGATCGCCGGCAGGAACGTCCACGCCACGAAAAACAGCTTCGTGAAGCGATGCGTGCCCGAGAGGTCCCAGTACCCCACGTTGACGATGACCGTGGTGAGACAGAACACGACGAACAGACGCGTACTGGGGCCGCTCGGCCGCACCAGGGCCACCAGCGCCGCGAGAGCCAGGACGAGGATCCCACCCAACAGATACTGGATGAGGTAGTGCCGGAACGTGCCGAGCGTCATCTCGCGGCTCGGAATGTCTTCCTCGACGAGCGAGCCGCTGCGCACGAGCAGATAGCGCATGCGCGTGCCGGGCACGTGGCGCTCGATCTCTTTCTGCAGCTCGCGCGAGGAGCTGATGAGCTGACCGTTGACCGCGCGCACGAGGTCGAGCGGCTCGACGCGCTCGCGCTGGATGCCGCCCACGCCGACGAGGAGGTTGTCCATCACCGGGAACCCCGCCCACGGGCGGCCGATCAGCTGCCACGCGTCGTGGGTCACGACCCCCATGAAGACTGCAGCGAGCACGATCAGCAGGACATACGTGATCTTCTCGAACCCGCTGAAGCGAGGCATCGAAGGAGGAGTTTACCGCAGGCCGACGAGCGGCCCGAATCGGGCCAGCAGCTCCGTCTCCGCCAGATGGCCGGCCTTGGCCAGCCCGGCCAGCGACTCGGGGGTCGCGAAGTCCTCGGGCTTGAGCCGGATCATGTAGGCCGAAAGCGTCTGATACATCTCGGACTCGACGTCGACGTATCGCACGCGCACCTTGCCGGTCTTGGGGTCGACCATGAGACCGAACGGAATGGGCACGAGACGGCCGGCCTGGATCGTGACCATGGCGTTGCTGCCGCCTTCGAGGAGAAAGCGGACCGCCCAGTAGCCGAGGCTGCGGCAGTACGAGATGTCGTGCGCGCCCGGCGGCGCGCAGCGCAGCTCGTAGCCCATGTCCTTGGACACGATCGTCACGTCGACGCCACGGCTCTTGAGGCTGGCTGTCACGCGCTCCTTGAGGATCTCGCCGAGGTCGAGCTCCGCGAGCCGCACGTTGCCGTAGGCGTCACGCTCGACATCGCCGAGCGTCGCGAGGTCGAGCTTCTCGCCCAGTCCCTCGGAGAGGATCGCCACGCCGTGCTCGCGGCCCTGTACGCGGCGCTTGATGATGGCGCCCTCCAGCGTGTCGGCGAGCTTGTCGAGAGACACCTGCGGCTCGGGAAACTCCTCGGCGATCAGGGTGAGCGTGGCGGCGGCAGAACCGCCGATGCCGAGCGCCAGGTGTCCGGCGTGCCGGCCCATCACCGTGACGAAGAACCAGCGTTCGGTCGTCTGCGCGTCCTGCATCAGGTTGCGCACGAGCTCCTTGCCGAGGTTGCAGGCGGTCGTGAAACCGAAGGTGACGATGTCGCCGGGCAGGGGCAGATCGTTGTCGATGGTCTTCGGCACGTGGGCCACCGTCAGGCCCGGCACCTGCTTGGCCAGCCGCGAGGCGGAGTAGGCGGTGTCGTCGCCGCCGATTGTGATCAGATGGTTCACGCCGAGGCGCTGCAGCGCCTCGCCCACCTGGCGAATGCCCTCGCTGGACTTGCTCGGATTCGTGCGCGACGTGCGGATGATGGAGCCGCCGTCGAAGTGGATACGCGACGTGTCGTTGATCTCCAGCTCGACGACGTGCTGGGTGTCGCCCTGGACGAGCCACTTGAACCCGTCGTAGCAGCCGAGCACCCGCAGGCCGTGATTGCGCGCCTCGATCGTGGCGGCCGCGAGCACCGCGTTGATCCCGGGCGCGGGCCCGCCGCCGACCAGGAGCGCCAGCGTCTTCTGGGCGCTCATCGCACCTCGCCCCGCGCCGCCACCGGCCACACCGTCTCGACGGCGCCGTCGCGGACGCCGTAGACCTCGTCCACCATGTTGCTCACCACGCAGCAGTGGTTCGGCACGACTTCCACGACGTCGCCGACCGCGGGGCGCGTGCGACACGCCGAGAGATCGACCACGCCGTGCTCCTCGGACAGACTGACCACCGCGGCCTCCGGGTAGTCGAGCAGGTGGCCGTATCCCGTGACCGTGTACAGGTCGGACGTGAAGACCTTGGTGCCCGCGTCGAGGATGGCCCGGTCCGCCGTCGGGCGGCTCACGACGGTGCAGCGCACGCGCATCGCGCAGTCGTCCCACGTCGCCGTCCCGGAGGCGACCACCATTCGATCATTGTAGATGTAAGTCCCCGCGCGATGCTCGGTGAGCTGCGGGATCGACTGGGCGGTGAAGATCGCGGGGGTGCCACCGCCCGACACCACGGGCACGGCGATGCCGGCACGCTTGAACAGCTCCAGCGCGCGCTCGAGGAAGAGGCGGGTGCCGGGCTCGCGGTTGGGAAATGTCATGAGACCTTCGAAGCGAAGACCGCCCAGCTTCATCGCCGTCCGGGCGAGCTCGAGTGCGGCCTCCGGCGTCTGAACGCCGTTGCGGCCGAACCCGGTGTCACACTCGATCAGAAACGGAATCTGGGCGGCCGCGGCGCGTGCCCCCTCGGCCAGACCGCGCGCCACCACTTCGTTGTCGAACACCACGGCCAGGCGTGCGAGCCGGCGCGACAGCGCCAGCAGCCGCTCGATCTTGGCGCGCCCGAGCACGTTGAAGGTCAGCAGGACGTCGTCGGCGACGCCGGCCTCCGTGAAGACCTCGACCTCGCCGAGCTTCTGGCAGGTGATCCCGACGGCGCCGGCCGCTATCTGCAGACGGCCCAGGGCGGGGATCTTGTGCGTCTTCACGTGCGGACGATTGGCGATGCCGTGGCGTGCCAGGTGCTCGTGCACGCGGCGGATGTTGCGCTCGACGATATCCAGACGAACGGTCACGGCCGGCGTGTCGAGCTCGGTCACGAAAGCCATCGACTGAGTGAAACACGACGACGCGACGCGGACAAGAGCCGGGAGCGTCGATCAGGAGCCGTGAGCGTCGATCAGGGCGCGCTGGATGCTTTCAGATCGAGCATCGCCGGCAGATCGGGCGGCCACCCGCGCGACAGCTCGAGCCGGGCGAGGCTGTTCATCCGCTCGAGGATCTCGGCGATGCGCGCGATCGACTCGCGGCAGGCCTGGATTCGCGGCCCCATGTCCGGCGCCGCCGTGCGGGCGATGAGATCGACACTGCCGTGGATCACGGCGAGCGGATTGTTGATCTCGTGCGCGGCGGCGTGCGCGAGGCTGGCCACGTGCTGCAGCAGGTCGGCCTGGCGCCGCGCCTCTTCCATGCGTCGCCGGTCGGTGATGTCGCGCGTGAAGCAGCGCGTGTGGATGAAGCGCCCGTTCTCGCGCAGCACGTTGGCCGCCATCAGGACGTGCTTGATCGAGCCGTCCTTGGCGTAGAGCCGCGCCTCCCACGCATCGACCGTCTCGCCGCGGGCGAGCCGCGCGAGCACGTCGAGCATCGCTTCCGGCTCGACGTGAAACGTGGCGACGTGGCGCCCGACGTACTCGTCGCGCGAGTAGCCGAGAACGTCGAGCTCCGTCTGATTCACGCGCAGCACCACGCCGTCGGGGCCGATCCACAGCAGTCCCAGCGCCGCGTTCTCGAAGAACTCGGCGAGCGCGTGCTCGCTGCGCACCAGCGCCTCCTCGGCGCGGGCGCGGTCGGTGATGTCGAGCGCGACGCCGAGCACGCCCACGATGCCGGCGCTGCCGGCGCGCCACGGCTCGACGTGCACCTGGTAGACGCGCCGCCCCTGCTGCAGCTCGTACACCGTGGGCACGCCGCCGAGCGCCGCGTAGTGGGCGGCGATCGTCGGGTCGGCGGGATCCCGCGTGCCGAGATAATCGGTGAGAGAGAGACCGACGACTTCATCTGCGCCCAGACCGAGCGCGGTGAGACCGGCGCCGCGCGAGTAGACGTATCGGAGATCGCGATCGGTGGCCCAGACGATGGCGGGTAACTGCTCGAGGAGCAGCCGGAAGTCGATCTCCTTGGACGCGTCCATTATCGGAACTAGATCATTGCTTCGTGACCTCCGGAAGACGGGAAAAGATTTACCTATTCCCGCCACGAAGTGTCAGTCGGCGGGATGGCTCAGAAGTAAGCGATCAGACGCCCACAGGCGATGACACCGACCCAGAGCGCGATCGACAAGAGGCCGTTGACGCGCGCGGCCACCGGCGCGTGGATCTCGGTGTCCCAGTCGCTCACCGTTCGGAACGGCCAGCGATGGAAGACGCCCGCGTTCAGGAACGCGGCGACGAGGAGCACGAGCTTGAGCCGCAGCGCCGGATTCGCCGCCATCTCGGTCGCATGGGCGGCGAACATCAACGCGCCCGTCGGTACCACGAGCGCGAGGCTCCAGCGCGCCCACGGCAGCAGATGGCGCTCGAGCGCGGTGACGGGCACCGGTCGCGAGCGGCCGAGCAGCCGCGCGTCGAACATGAGAGCGGCCCCGACGAGCGTCACGAAGCCCACGATGTGAGCGATCTCGACGGCGGGATAGAGCCACGTCCACTGCCGCATGGCCACGGCCACGCCCGACGTCTCGAGCCAGACGAGCCATCCCGGGCCGCTCGGCGGATGCATCAGCCAGCGCCCGTCGACCGGCTCAACGCAGCTCGGTGGTCTTGTCGCCGATGGTGATGCGTTCGGCGCGCATCTCGCCGGGATCCGAGCGGTTGGGATAGCCGACGACGTTGGCCTGGGTCCCCGGCTTGAGCATGTCGCGCGGCAGACCGCGGTTCTCCATCCGCGACGGCGGCGCCAGGACGACCATCCAGGTCTTGTCCGGCGTTTCGAGCTTCACGTAACCGTGCGGATGCTCGTAGCCGGCCTCGCGGATCGTGCCGCTGAGCGTCAGGACCTTGCTCGAGTCGTAGCCGCTCCAGCCGTGGTGGGCGAGCGCGCCCGCGGGCATCAGGGCGAGTGCAGCGAGCGCGCATGTCAGCGTCGGTCTCATCGTGGGGGGCCTCCCGCCATCAGGTGGCCGGCGAGCGTGAAGCGATCGTCACCCTGCGGGGTGAAGATCACCATCTCGCCCTCCGCCGCCCTTTCGCCTGTCACGTCGAGGATCGTGAAGGCGTGGGTGACCAGCACGAGGTTGCCGCCGACGGGCACCGCTCCGAGCAGGGGCCGCAACGCCCGCACCCGCGTGTCGATGCTCGCCGGATCTCGGGGCCCGCCGAGGAGGGGAAACAGGGGCTCGGCGCGCGCGAAAGCGAGCTGCGCGGTCTCCATGCAGCGGCACCACGGGCTCGAGAGCACACGGCCGATGGGAGTCTCGCGCGCGCGGAGCGCCTCGCCGATCTTACGGGCCTGCTCCCGGCCCTTCGCGGTGAGGTTGCGCTGGGTCGCGCAGTCGCCGAACCGGGCGCCCGGCGGGTCGCCGGGGGTGCCGTCGGTGCCGGCGTGGCGCAGCATGATCACCTGGCCCCCGGCGCGGAGCAGCGTCCACAATGCCTCATCGTCGGCGGCCGCAGGACCCGCGGCCGCGAGGGCCAGCACTGCGCACGCGAGAGCCGCCAGCCACCGCATCGCTACGGGGTGAGGACGATCTTGCCGAATTGCTTGCCCTCCGCGAGCCGCGCCTGCGCCGCGGCGCCGTCCTTGAGCGGCACGACCTCGTCGATGATCGCCCTCAGACGTCCGGCGAAGAACAGGCGCATGACGTCGTTGAACTCGCGCCGATTGGCCATCGTGGAGCCGATGATGTGCGCCTGCTTCCAGAACACCAGCGGGATGAGCGTCTCGCCGATCGGCCCTGAGGTGGCGCCGCACGTGACGAGGCGGCCGCCGCCCTTGAGCGAGCGGATCGAGTCCTTCCACGTCGCCGCGCCGACGTTCTCGATGACGACGTCGACGCCGCGCTTGTCCGTGGCGTCGAACACGGCTTTGGCCCATTGCGGATTCGTCGTGTAGTTGATGCCGACGTCGGCGCCCAGTCCCCGTGCGCGCTCGAGCTTGGAATCACTGGACGAGGTCACGATCACGCGCGCGCCGCAGAGCTTGGCGATCTGCACGGCCGTGGAAGACACGCCGCCGCCGACGCCGATCACCAGCACGTCCTGACCCGGACCGACGCGGCCCTGCGTGACGACCATGCGCCACGCCGTCATGCTCGTCAGGATGAACGACGCCGCCTCCTCGTACTTCACGTGCGCGGGCAGGGGCAGGACGTTGTCGCCGCGCACGGGGACCAGCTCGGCGAGTCCGCCGGGCACGTGCTCACCGAGGATTCCGTACTTCACGCACAGGCTGTCCTCGCCGGCCGCACAGAATTCGCAGCGGTCGCACGTGAGATTGGGATTTACCGCGACGCGATCGCCGACCTTCACGCCGTGGACGGCGGCGCCGACTTCGACGACGTCGCCGGCGATGTCACAGCCGGTCCAGAACGGCAGCGGCGTCTTCAGCGCCGGAATGCCCTCGCGCACGAAGAGATCGAGGTGATTGAGCGCGCACGCCTTCACGCGGACGAGCACCTCGTGCGGCCTGGGCTTCGGATCGGGCACGTCCTCGTATTTGAGCTTGTCGGGTCCGCCGAACTCGTGGAAGACGAGGGCTTTCACGCGTTGAACTCCTGGATCACCCGCGGCAGGCGGGGATCGTCGATCGCGGGCTGTTTGTATGGTTGATAGAACGCGGTGCGGTCGAGCAGCCCGGCGTACCGCTCCTTCAGGCGCCCGCCGATCGTCGCCCAGGAGCCGACGACCGCGTAGGTCTCGAGCATCTCATCGCTGATCAGCTCCGCCATGCCCTTCCAGTCGCCCTCGACCGACTTGCGATGCAGCTGGGGCACGAGATCCTGCCACCCGTGCGCCGCGAGCACCGGCTCGTACGTGCGGGTAGACGCGTAGAAGGCGATCTGCTGCTTCACCGCCTGCTTGGCCTGCGCGATCTCCCGCTCCGTGTCGCCGATCACGACGAACGAGGAGGTCACGTAGGTGAAATCGGCGCGGGCGCGGCCGGCTTTGGCCCTGCCCTCGTCGACGGCGGGCCGCACGATCTCGCGCAGATACTTCGGACTGTTGAACGGGTGCACGTGCAGTCCATCGCAGACCTCGCCGGCGACGCGGCACATGGTGGGATTCACGCCGGCGATGTAGATCGGTACTTGCGGGTGCTCGATCGGTCCGGGATTGAAGAAGGGCGTCATGAGATCGAAGCGGAAGAACTGCCCCTTGAAGTTGAGCTTCGTTCCGTTTTGCCAGCAATCCCAGATCGCGCGCATGGCCAGCACGACCTCGCGCATCTTCGGCGCGGGCGACTCGAACTTCACCGAGAAGCGGCGCTCGTTGTGTCCCTTCACCTGAGACCCGAGGCCGAGGATGAAGCGCCCGGCCGAGGCCTTGGCGAGATCCCAGGCGATGTGGGCCAGGATCATCGGGCTGCGCGGAAACGCGACGGCGATGGACGTGCCGAGCTTGATCTTCGACGTCACGGTCGCAGCGACCGCGAGCGGGAGGAACGGATCGTGCTGGGTCTCGGCCGACCACAGGCAGTCGTAGCCGAGGGCCTCGACCTTGCGCGCATAGTCGGGAATCGAGGTCAGGTCGTGGGTGAGCATGCCGACGTCGAGCTTCACGGGCGCAATTCTACTCCGCCGTCTCAGCGAGACGTAATCAGTCGCGCCAGCGCCGCGCGCGCCTCGCGCACGATCCGCTCGACCACCTCCGCGGCGCCCGGCAGATCGTGGACGAGGCCGACGCTCTGCCCCGTCGCGAGCGGCAGCCATGTTGGATCTTGATGGAGGGCGGCGTGATCGAAGATGTCCTGGGCGAAGCGGGTCTGCATGTGGACGGGGAGCACCGGCGCCCCCGTTTTCTCGTACTCCTCGATATAGGTGTTGCGGACGTAGCGCGACCAGAGCCCCGTCACGACGTCGGTGAGCGCCGTCTGCTCGCTCTCGGCCTCGAGCATGGCCTTCTTGCGGAAGTCCGCCGCGGTGCCCTCGCGGGTGGCCACGAAGCGTGTGCCGATCTGCGCGCCTTGCGCGCCGAGTGCCAGCACGGCGGCGAGCCCGCGGCCATCGGCGATGCCGCCTGCGGCGATGACCGGGACGCTGACCGCGTCGACGACCTGGGGCACGAGGGCGAGCGTGCCGATGCCCTCGGCGCCGATGCGGTCCGGCTTGACGCCGAGCGAGCGATGACCGCCCGCCTCGCTGCCCTGCGCGACGATCGCGTCGACGCCCACGCCCTCCACCACGCGCGCCTGCCGCGCGCTGGTGACCATCGCGACCACCTTCGTCCCGCGCTCGTGGCAGCGCCGCACCATGTCCGGGGACGGCTCGCCGACCGCGGCCGTGAACACGGGCGCGCGCTCCTGGAGGATGATGTCGAACGCGGCGCCGACGATGTCCGGGCTGGAGGTCGGCGCCGACATGGACGCCGGCAGCCCGAGGCGGGCGCGGAGGCCGTTGAGCGTTGTCCGCACGGCCGCGACGGTGTCGGCGGGGATGCGGCCCGTGTCCGCGGGCGGCCACATGTCGGGGTGCAGCCACAGGTTGACGCCGAATGGCTTGTCCGTCAGCGTGCGGATCTTCTGGATCTGCGCGCGCAGGTGATCGGGCTGAAGGTTGAGCCCCGGCAGGATGCCGAGCGCGCCGGCGTTCGACACGGCGGCGACCAGGTCCGGGCCGGCCGCGCCGGCCATGCCGGCCTGCAAGATCGGGTGCTCGATGCCGAGCAGCGCGCACAACGGCGTGCGCAGGCTCATCGCGCGAAGTCCTCGAGCGCCATCTCCCGCAGCTTCACGCGCTGCACTTTGTCGCCGTGCGGGCTCGGCGTACGGGGCACGTCGTCGACGAATCGCACGCCGCGTGGAATCTTGAACGACGCGATCTTGCCGTGGCACCACGCGCGCAGCTCGTCCTCCGTCACGCGCACGCCCGGCTTGCAAATGACGTACGCGACGGGTGCCTCGTTGGTCCTGGCATCCGGAACGCCGACCACGAACGCCTGGCCGACGGCGGGATGCGCCAGCAGGAACGCCTCGATCTCGCCGGGCGCGACCATGTGGTGGCTGATGCGCAGCGTCTCCTTGAGACGTCCTCGGAAGATCACACGGCCGGCGCCGTCCTGCACGCCCAGATCGCCGCTCTTGAACCAGCCGTCGCTCGTGAACGCGGCCCGTGTCTCGTCCGGCTTGTCGTAGTAGCCGCGCGTGACGAGCGGTCCACGGAACTGCAGCTCGCCCTCGGTGTCGATACCGGACGGCGCGCCGGTCTCGGGGTCGGCGATGCGCGCCTGCAGTCCCGGCACGGGCCAGACACCGGGCACCAGACGCTCGCTCGCCGGCTCGTCGAGGTCGTGAACCAGCGACATCGCGTTCACCTCGGTCATGCCGTAGGGATGAAAGGCGAGGGGAACCAGACGCTCCAGGACGTCCTCGAGCAGCCCGTGACGGCCGCCGCCTACCGCGGCCACGCCGCCGGTGCGCAGCGAGGAGAGATCACGGCGACCGAGGTCAGGATGGTCGAGCAGCGGCATCAGCATGCTGTCGACGGCGTTCAACACCGTGCAGTGCTCGCGCTCGATGAGCTGCAGTGCGCGCAGCGGATCGAACACGTCCATGAGCACGAGGCAGGCGCCGTGGCTCCACGCGGCGAGCGGAATGTTGACGCCGCCCCAGGTGCCGGCGGCGGGCAGCGCGTGGAGGATGCGGTCCGCGGCGGTGAGGCGGAGCGTCTCGCCGCAGTTCCAGCCGTGGGGCACGCAGTTCGCGTGCGTGATCATCGCGCCCTTCGGAAACGACGTCGTACCGGATGTGTAGAGCAGCATGAACACGGAAGCGGGCGTGACGGCTCGATCGGGCGTGTCGGCCGGCGCGTCCATCAAATCGGCAGCGCGGTGGCAGCCCGGATACACGTCGTCGGCGTCCACGATCACGTGGCGCAGCTTCGGAAAGCGCGTGCTCGCGAGCTCACCGGGCACGGCATCGGCCAGCTCCGGCAGCAGCGCCTCCAGCGTGTCGAAGTAGTCAATCGGGCCGAGGCGGTCGGTGAGCAGCAGGGCGACGGCGTTGGACTGGCCGAGGATGTACGACAGCTCATGGGCGCGATAGCGCGGATTGAGCGCGACCACGACGATGCCCAGACTGGCCGCGGCGTACTGCGCGATGAACCACAACGGCCGATTCGGAAGCCAGATGGCGAGCGCGTCGCCGCGTCCGAGGCCGAGCGCGCCGAGACCGGCGGCGAACGCGCGGGCGCGATCGCGCAGGGCGGCGAAGGTGAGCCGCTCGGCGCCGAACACGATGGCTTCGCGCTGACCGTGACGCGCGGTGATCGCGTCGAGCACCGACGAGGCTGTCGCGTGCGCGAACGGATTGTCCGCCACGTCAGTCGAGGTGATACAGGGTGGCCGCATTCTTCCAGGCGACCTGCTCGGCGACGTCGGGCGGCAGCTCGCCGAGCACGCGCCGGGTCCACGTGATGAGCCGATCGAGCATGGCCGGCTCGTACAGGCTCGCCATCCAGACATCGAGGCCCATGATGAAGCGGTCCGGCATCTTCGTGATCAGCGTCTTCCAGCCGCGGTCGAGCGGCCCCTTCTCGCTGGCGAGCGACGGCGTTCGCTGAAAGTGCATGCCCGACAGATCGATCATGAGATTGGCGTTGCGCGCGAGCAGCGGCTCGAGCGCGGCGGGCGTCGAGGCGCCGGCGTGCGCGAGCACGATGACGGCCTGTCGATGCGCGGCCAGCGCCGCCTCCAGCGAGGCGGATGCGGCGGGAGTGAGCTCGTCGTGGACCACGACGGGAATGCCGCGCTGCGCGGACAGCGCAAGGATCTGCATGAACGCGGGCGCCGAAGGATCGCGCTCGATGTTGCGGCTGATCTGGCGGACGTGAGCCTCGCCCATCACGCGCGCCTTCGTGCGCGACAGCTCGACGTCGAGCTGCCCGGCCGCCGCCATGTTCGTCGGGTCGGGCACCCGCACGCCGGCGGCGACGAGATCCGGGTACCTCTTGAGCGCGGCATCGATCCATTCCTGCTCCGCGGGCTGCACGCCGCCCACGCCGAGGAGAAGGACCTTCGTCACGTTGTGTCGCCGCATGGCCGTGACGTACGGGTCGATGGCGGTGGCGTTCGGCAGATGCGCGTGGGCGTCGATGAGTGGGCCGGTGTAGTAGTCGATCGCCGCGGCGGGCTCGAAGAGCGTGAGCGTGAGCAACGCCGCGCCGGCGAGCGCGCCCACGCGTCTCATACGATCCCGTCGCGCTTCAGGCTCTCCAGCTCGGCGTCGCTCAGACCGAGCGCGCCGTAAACGTCGCGATTGTGCGCGCCGAGCTCGGGTCCCGCCCAGCGCACGGCGGCCGGCGTCGCCGCCAGGCGCGGCGTCGGCGCCGTCATTCGCACGGCGCCGAGCGCGGGATCGGGCACGTCGATGAGAATGCCGCGCGCGACCACATGCGGGTCCTTGGTGATGTCGGCGATGTCGTAGACCGGGCACGCAGTGAGCTCGCTCGACTCGAACAGCGCGCGCATCTCGTCGAGCGTGCGCTGGCCGATGGCGCGGGCGAGCGTGGCATCCACCAGCTCGTTGAACTCGACGCGCGCGTCGTTGGTGGCGAAGCGGGGATCCTCCAGCAGGTCTCCGAGGCCAAGCGCCGCGAAGACCGCCGCCGCCGAGGCCGGCGTGGACGCGGACAGCGCGACCCACCGGTCGTCCAGGGTGCGATACGTGCCGCGCGGACTGGCGTTGTCCGACGTGTTGCCGCGACGCTGGCGCACCGTGCCATCGAGCGCGTAGCCCGCGGCGTCGGGCCCGAGCAGGGACAGGAGCGGCTCGAACAGCGAGACGTCGACGACTTGGCCGCGGCCGGACACCTGGTCACGGTGGCGGAGCGCGGCCAGTACCGCGCTGCACGCGGCGAGCGCGGCCACCATGTCCGCCATCGGGAACGACGGCAGCGTCGGGGGTCCCTCGGGCTCCCCCGTCGTGTGGGCGAAGCCGCTCATCGCCTCGACCATCGTGCCGAAGCCCGGACGATCGCGATACGGACCATCCTGGCCCCAGCCCGAGACGCGCGCGAAGACGAGCCGCGGGTTGTCCGCGGAGAGCACGTCCCAGCCCAAACCCCAGCGCTCGAAGGTGCCCGGCACGAAATTTTCGATCAGGACGTCGGCATCGCGCGCCAGGCGTCGCAGCAGCGCCTGACCGCGGGGCTGTGCGAGATTGAGGGTGACCGAGCGCTTGCCGCGCGCGTAGACCTTCCACCACAGCTGGCCGCGCTCACGCAGCCACGTGCGCAGCGGATCCCCGCCGCGGGGATTCTCCACCTTGACGACGTCGGCGCCGTGATCGGCCAGCACGGTGGCGAGCACACCGCCGGCGATCAGCCGAGAGCAGTCGATCACGCGCAGTCCGGCGAGGGCGCCGCTCATGGTCGCTGGCTATGATACTCCCGCGCGCGCGACGAATCAGGCGCCGCCGAAGCGCGACGCGAGCTCGACGACCTCGCGCGGGTCGGCGTCTGACACCAGCGCGTACCCGAGGCCGTGAGCGCGCCAGAGGACGACGGTGTACCCGCGCTCACCGGCGCGGTACACGTCGCGCGCGCCGGCGCGCTGCCAGCCCGTCGTTGGCCACGGCAGTCCCTCGGGACGAAACACGAACAGCGTCACGGTGTGCAGACGCAGCCCGTAGACGAACGCCGCGGCTTTGCGATCGAGGAACCAGGCCAGCGCGCCGCCGCGCAGCGGCACGTCGCGGTCGCCGGCGAACGGTAGCACCGGTGAGAACTCCAGGCGTCCCTCGAACCACGGCCGGACGCGATGGCCGTCGCCGCTCTCGATCTCCAGCGGCCGCTGCGCCTGCACGATCCGCAGGTGGTCGCCGATCGCTTCGGTGACCATCGTGGCGCTGGCTGCGCGCGTCGCCGCGTTGTGTTGATAGACGACGACCGGCGTCGCGAGCGCGACCACCGCCGCCGCGGCCAGCGCGGGAACGAGCGCGCGGCGCCAGCGCGGGGGCGGCGCCGGCGCGGGTGCGTCGGCCAGCACCCGCTCGACGCGCCGCACGAGCCGAGCTGGCGCGCGACGGTGCGGCAGGCGCTGCAGCGCCTCGGTGAGCGCGGTCTCGACCGCGCGGTCGTCGTGGGACTCGCTCATCGCGCGTAATCGCGCAGCCGCCGCCGCAGCGCCGCGCGCGCCCGCGCGAGCCGGGACTTGACCGTCCCGACCGGACACTCGAGCACGGTTGCGATCTCCACCTCGCTCAAATCCTCCAGGTCCAGCAGCACGACGGTGCGCGCGTCCTCAGACAGGCTCATCAACGCCGCCTCGATCTCCTCGGCCACGAGCTTGCGAAGGCGGTCGAGCTCCATGTCGTCGCGCAGCCACTCCTCGGTCGACGGCGCGTCCGCGACGTCGAGGCCGCTGACCTCCGGACTCGCGCGGCGGTGGCGGTACATGCTGATGAAGGTGTTGCGCAAGATGCGGAACAGCCACGCCTTGAGGTTGGTCCCCGCCGTGAATCCCGCCACGCCCGCCATCGCGCGGGCGTACGTCTCCTGCACGAGGTCTTCCGCGTCGGCGTCGCGGCCTGTGAGGTAGCGCGCCAGCTTGTAGAGCGCGTCCACGTGGCCGAGCGCCTCGCGCGCCACCTCCTCATGCATGCCGGCACCATAACACCACCAGCACCGCCGTCACTGTCCGTAACGCGCCGGACGCCGGATCGTTCCGACCGCGACGCATGGGAACGATCGGTGCCGGTGCGCGTTGGCGCCGGTGAAAGGAGGCACGCGATGATCCGCAAGGGCGTGACCGTGACGCTGGCCCTGACGCTGGCGCTCGGCGACGCCGCGACGCCACGCGTGCAGATCCACCAGTTCAAGTTCCTACCGGCACAGCTGACCGTGCCGGCGGGCGCGACGGTGACGTGGACGAACGGCGACGAGGAGACGCACACCGTGACCGCGACCGACCGCACGTACACGTCGACCGGCCTGGAGCACGCGGAGACGTTCACCCGTCGCTACACGCAGCCCGGAACCTACACGTACTTCTGCGCGCTGCATCCCCACATGACCGCGACCGTCGTCGTTCGCTGACGACGGCGCCCCGGAGGGTTCCATGGAACGACGACGCTTCATGCAGTGCCTGGCGTGGGCCGGCACCGGTCTCGTGTGGGCCGCGCGCGGCGGCGTGCTGTCGGCCACCACGCTGGAGGCGGCGGCCGAGGCCGGCGCCGATTTCACCTTCGCGCAGATCAGCGACACGCACGTGGGCTTCGGCGGCGAGGCGAACCGCGACTCGATGGGGACGCTGAAGGACTCCATCGAGTCCATCAACGCGCTCCAGGCGCGGCCCGCGTTCGTGCTGCACACGGGCGACCTGTCGCACGGCCAGAAGCCCGGCGCCTTCGATACCCTCGCGGAGTCGCTCAAGGCGGTGAAGACCGAGCGCATATTCTTCATTCCCGGTGAGCACGACGTCGCGCTCGACGGCGGCAAGGAATATCTCTCGCGCTACGGCGCCGGGACCTACGAGAGCCGTGGCTACCAGTCGTTCGACTACCGCGGCGTCCGCTTCGTCGGTCTCGTGAACGTGCTGTCCTACAAGCCGGGCGTGGGCGGCGCGCTCGGCGACGAGCAACTCGCGTGGCTCCGCAAAGACCTCGAGGCGCAGTCGACGAGCAGTCCGATCGTCGTGTTCTCGCACGTGCCGCTCTGGGCCGTGTACCCGGCGTGGGGCTGGACCACCGCCGACGGCGAGCAGGCGATCGGCATGCTCCGCCGCTTCGGCTCGGTGACGGCGCTGAACGGCCACATCCACCAGGTGCTGCAGAAGATCGAGGGCAACGTGACGTTCCACTCGGCGCGCTCCACGGCGTTCCCGCAGCCGGCGCCCGGCGCCGCGCCGAATCCCGGACCGATGAAGGTGGAGGCGACCGAGCTCCGACGCCTGCTCGGCGTGCGCGAGGTGCGTTACGCGGAGGGCGGGCGACCGCTCGCCGTGGTCGAGCGGCCGCTCACGTAACCGCTATACTCGCGGCGCCGATGATCGTCGTCGCCGCGAATCCCTATAGCGGCGCGGCCGACAACCGTCGCCGGGTCGACGCGCTGGCCCGCGAGCTCGCCGCGCTCGCCGGGCCGCCGCGCGTGCTGTGGGACGCGCGCGAGCGCGCGGCCGCGCTCGCCGATCCCATCGCGATGGCGGGCTGCCGTGTCGTCGTCGCCGTCGGCGGCGATGGCACGGTGGCGCAGGTGATCAACGAGCTGCCGTTCGGCACACCGCTCGCGGTGTTTCCGGCCGGCGGCGAGAATCTCTTCGCCGCCGCGCACGGCTTCGCCGACGATCCCGTCGCCCTCGTCCGGGCTGTCGCCGCCGGCCGCACGCGCGCCGTCGACCTCGGGCGCGCGTCGGTCACGGGCCGACGCCGGCTGTTCGCGCTGATGCTCAGCGCCGGGCTGGACGCCGAGGTGGTGCGTCGCGTCGCATTCTGGCGCGCCTCGGGCGCAGCCCTCCGCCGCGCGCGTCGCGCCTCGTACGTCGCGCCCATCGCCGCCTCGCTCGCCAGGTATCGCCATCCGCCCGTGCGTGTGCTCGCCGGCGAGACGGCGATGAGCGGCGCCTACTGCATCATCGCGAACGCGCCCGGCTACGCGCTCGATCTGCGACTATCGCCCGAGGCGCGCGCCGACGACGGCGTGCTCGACTGGCTGGTCTTCGAGCGCGGCGGTCTGTTGGCGCTCGCGGCGTTCTCCTGGGCGGTATGGCGCGGTCGCCATCTCACCCGCAGCGACGTGCGGGCGGGCCGCGCCACACGGCTCACGCTGGATGCGGCGGCGCCGGTGCCGGTGCAGGTCGATGGCGATCCGCTTGGCACGACGCCGGTGGAGGTGGAGGTCGTGCCGGGAGCGCTGACGCTGATCGCGCCGTGAGGCCGGTCAGACGGCCAGTCGGTTCCTCACGACGCCGACGATCAGCTCGATCAGCTCGGCCGTGCTGAGCGCCTCGAGATCCATGTCGGATCCGTCGACGAGCTCATAGCCATCGATGATGGTGCGTAGATGGCGGCGACCGAGCGCGCCGAGCTGTCGGCGCAGCAGCTCCTCGCCTTTCGCGTAGACCGAGAACGGATTGAGGACAGGCCCGGCTGCGGAGGCGACGTCGGCCACCGGCGGCGGCACGACCGACGCGGGCGGTGGAGTCAGCGTTCGCTCGAGCGCACCCTGCAGATAGACGGGGGTGAGGCCGGTCGCCCAGTACTCGAGGTCGACGAGATTGGGCTGCGTCGTTTCGCGCTGGGAGCGCAGCACCGCGGAGCCGTCGTCGGGGACGAATTCGAGCCAGCCCTCCCACAAGCCGTCCTCGCGCTCGCGTCCGCACGCCTGCGCCGTGAGGATTCGCCCGTCCGACAGCGCGAGCGGCGAGCGTTGATAGACCGACACGACCCGCGCCATGACGGTCCCGGGGGAAGCAAGGACGCTGCCAGCGATCAGTGCTTGGTAGTCTGCTTGAGGTGCGCGGCGAGCGCGTCCATGACACGCGCGAGCGCTTCACTCTCGGTGCGGCCGGTGGCGGTGACCTTGTACTCGACGGCCTCGGCCACCCACTCCCCGATATCGTTCTTGTAGACCTCTACCTCGAAGCGCATCGGGCGGCAGTCTAGCACGGTGTATCATCGGGCAACGTTCGCCGGGAGGATGGCGATGCCGAGCCTGGTCACGCGCGACCCGACGCTGCCGCCGACGTACTCGCAGGCGCTCGAGTCGTGCTCGCTGCCGCCGCTGTGGACCGCGCTGCACGTGCTGCTGCCGCGGGAGCGCACGACGGCGGCGGTGCCGCATCGGTGGTCGTGGCGTGACGCGCGCCCGCTTCTGCACGAGGCGGCGCGTCTCGTGCCTCTCGAGCAGGCCGAGCGTCGCGTGCTCGTGCTGGAGAATCCGGGACTGAAGGACACGTATTCCACCACCGCCACGCTCTACGCGGGCCTGCAGGTCATCTTGCCGGGTGAGGTAGCGCCGAGTCACCATCACACGCCGTCCGCGCTGCGGCTCGTCGTCGAGGGCGCGGGCGCCTACACCACCGTCAACGGTGTGAAGTGCGTGATGGAGCCGGGCGACTTCATCATCACGCCGCCGCTGTCGTGGCACGATCACGGTCACGAGGGGCGGGCGCCCGTCGTCTGGCTCGACGGGCTCGACATTCCCATGGTGCGGGCGTTCGCGGCCTCGTGGGTCTCGCCGACCCGAGCGGCGTGCGCGCCGGCGCCGGCGAGCGACGCCGCGCAGGCGGAGTTTCGCTGGGCGTGGCGCGACACGCGCCGAGCGCTCGAGGGGCTGGCCGCCACCACGCCGACCAATCGGCCGGTGACGCGCGCTTACAGGACACTCACCGGCGGCCCGCCGCTGCCGACCATGGGCGCCGACGCCCACTGGCTGCGGCCGGGCGAGCAGGCGCGTGCGGGCCGCTCGACCGCGTCACGCGTCTTCCACGTGATCGAGGGGCGCGGGCGCAGTCGGATCGGCGAGACCGAGCTGACGTGGGAGCGTGGCGATACGTTCGTGGCGCCGCCGTGGCACTGGATCGAGCACGACAACGGCAGCACGACGGAGCCGGCATGCCTGTTCTCGTTCAACGACGAGCCCGCCGTCCGCGCGCTTGGCCTGTGGCACGAGGAGCCACCGGCGTGCGCGGCCTGCTGATGATCGCCGTGGTCATCGGGGCGTGCGCGTCCGCGGGCGCGGCGTCGGTGGCGATCGATCCACGGGTCGAGCGCGAGGTCGGGCGCGGGAGCACGCGCGTGCTGGTGGAGCTGCGGCCGCCGGTCGGGCGCGCCCAGGAGGACGTCCTCGCACGACTGAGCGGCACCGATTTCCGCCTCGTTCGTCGCTTCGACACCTCGCCGCTGCTCGCGCTCGAGATCGGGCCGTCCGCGCTCGCCGCGCTCCGGACGATGGGTGACGTCGTCGTTCGCGTGATCCCCGATTCCGTGATTCCGCCCGCCGGCCCCACACCCGCGCGCTGAAGGGCAGCGAGTCTAGGCGGGCGCTGCGCGCCACGCCCGCACGCGGTCCGCGCGCACACGGAGGACGGCGCCGTCGCGCTCGAGCTCCATCGTGCGGTACTGCGGATACTTCGCGCGGAGCTCCCCGATCGCGCGCACGAAGTCGGCGCCGCCGGCCAGCACGTCGGCGCGGCCGTCGACCCTGACCCAGGCCAGGCGCGTCCAGTCCTCGTCCCAGAGGTCGACGAGGAGGCACGCCTGCGGATTCTCGGCGACGTTCCGCAGACGACGCAGCGCGCGCGTGCGCTTGGGCTTGTCGTCGACGGCGGAATAGAGAGCGGCGCCGTCGAAGGTAAAGCAGACGGGCACGACGAGCGGGCGGCCGGTCGCGTCGGCCGTCGCGAGCCGGCCGACGCGGGCCTCGCGCAGCATCACGAGCGCCCACGCCGGCGGCGGCTCGTTCACCGGATGAGCTTGGCGTACTGATCGAGCAGCGGCAGCACCTTATCGCGCGGCTCGGGCGGCAGCAGGAAGATCGCGCGCGTCACGCCGGCGGCCGTGAAATCGTCCAGCACCTTCTTGTCGGGCGGCGTTGCGAACGCGGAGATCGAGATCGTCTTCATGTCGCGTCCGGCCTTGGCGGCGCGCTCCTTCAGCTCTTTCATGCCGGCCAGCACCTTCTCGGGCGCGCGGCCGCGCGGATACCAGCCGTCGCAGAAGTCGACGACGCGCTGGAGCGTGTAGCTCGACTCGCCGCCGAGGAGAATCGGTGGGTGGGGCTTCTGCACCGGCTTGGGCCACGCCCAGATCGGCTCGAAGTCGACGAACTTGCCGTGGTACTCGGCGACGTCCTTCGTCCAGATCGCCTTCATCGCACGGACCTGCTCCTCGAGCCGCTTGAAGCGCGTCTTGAAGTCGGTGCCGTGGTGCTCCATCTCCTCGGCGTTCCAGCCGCCGCCGATGCCGAGCTCAAAGCGCCCGTCGGAGAGGAGATCCAGGCTCGCCACCGATTTGGCGGTGGTGATGGTGTCGCGCTCGATGATCAGGCAAATCCCGGTGCCCACGCGCAGCTTCTTCGTCGCCGCGGCGGCGGCCATGAGCGCGACGAACGGATCGAGGGTGTGCTTGTAATGCTGGGGCAGCTCGCCGCCGGCGAACGGACTGCGTCGGCTCGTCGGGATGTGCGTGTGCTCCGGCACCCAGAGCGATTCGAAGTTGCGCGCCTCGGCCTCGCGCGCCAGCTCGTCGATGCGGATCGCGTACTCGGTGGCGAAGATGCAGACGCCGATCTTCATGCGCTCCTCCTGCTCAGCGGGTCGCGGTGACGCCCGGCGCGGGCGTCAGCGAAAAGTGGGTGTGCGTCGCCAGCCAGCGGCCATGGCGGCGCTCGAACGCGAGCGTGCAGCGGCCGGGCCGCGGGAAGGTGCCGCCGTCGGCGAGGGTGCCGCGCGAGTCCCACGTGGCGGCGACCCAGCCGCGCTCGCCGGTCACGGCGCCGCGCGCGTTGTCGACATCGATCGTGAAGTCCTTGATGACGGGCCAGACGCGGCGCCACTGCTCTTTCTCGACGATGTCCAGGCCCTCGACGAACGGCGCGACGGTGCCGAAGGCCACGATGTCCGGCGCGCAGAGCTTGCGTCCGGCCGCGAAGTCCACCGCGCGCACGCACGCCTGCCAGGCGCGCAGCCAGTCGCGGAGCGGCGCCAGCTCGTCGGTCATCCTAATCTCGGAGCATCCTAGGGAAAGATCGCGTCGGGCATGAACGCGGAGACGATCCAGTTCGGCGCGTCGACGATCTCGCTGATCTTCAGATCGGCGGCCACGGAGCAGATGATGTAGGCCTCTTCCCGCGAGAACCCGCGCGTCTCCACGAGGTGATCGATCATATAGCGCACGGCCTGCTGGGCGGCCGCGAACAGATCGGGACCGTGCGCGGTGGTGGCATAGTGCGGGCCGCGGTTCGTCGCGTGCGACGGCGGCGCCGGCGTGACGAGCTGCGGCTCGGGCAGTCGGCGGCCGGACCGCAGGCCGAAGCGCAGCGTGACCCGTCCCATCATCTCCACCGCGGTCACGCACACTTCACCGTCTCCCTGCGCGGCATGCGCGTCTCCGACGCTGAACAGCGCGCCGTCGACGAGCACCGGCAGAAACAGCGTCGCGCCGGCCACGAGCTGCTTGATGTCCATGTTGCCGCCCGCGCGTCGCGGCGGCATCGTGCTGTGGCCGCCCGGCTCGTCGAGCGCCACGCCCATGACGCCGGGAAACGGCGCGATCGGCACCGCGACGCGATGATCCATGCGGGCCAGGCGCCCGTCCGACAGATCCCAGATCTTTAAGAACGGCTTGGCGAAGTCCGTCTCGGGCAGGAGCCCGCGTCCTGGACGGATCGCTGTCCAGCCGAAGTCGGCGCCCGGCTGCACGTCGAGAATCTCGATGACGAGGGTGTCGCCCGGATGCGCGCCGCGGATCTTGACCGGACCGGTGAGCGGGTGGCCGCGGAACGGGCCGCGCCGGAGGACATCGTCGTGCGTCGAGGACCGGGAATAAAACCGATTGGCGGCGTCGCGCGTCTCGAAGACGACGGTGTCGCCGGGATCGATCTCGAGACGGGGCGCCAGGGCGTTGTCCCACTCCTGGTGGATGACGTCGTGGTCGAGCTGATGGGCCTTCATGCGGCGACCTCGTTCCACGCGACCATACCCGTGCCTGAGCGCCACGCGACGGCCGGCATGTAGGCCAGCACGTCGGCCGGGCCGCGCGTGAACGCCAGCGCGACGATCCACGCCAGCAGCTCCGCGGTCCCGCCCGAGCCCGCGGCTTCCATCCGCTCCAGCGTGCATTCGCGGAGCAGCCGCTCATGGTCGCCATCCTTGAGCAGATCGAGGAACCAGCGGTCGAATTCCTCGTCCACCCAGAAGTAGCGCGGTCCCCCGGGCTCGTGCGAGAGCCCCCCGGTGGCGACGACGGCGACGCGCAGCGGCGCAGGGTACGCACGGATCACCTCGCGCAGGACGACGCCCACCCAGTAGGCGCGCTCGGGACGCGGGATCGGCGGCACCGTGCAGTTCATGGTGACGGGGACGAGCCGGAAGCGCGCGTCCGGGTTCAAGTAGTGCGTCGGCACCGAGATGCCGTCGTCGAACTGCATCTCCGCGCCCAGATGCGCCAGCGCCAGTCCCCGTCGCGCGCCTTCGTTGACGAGGAAGCGCGCGAGGCCCGGCTCGCCCGGCACCCGGTACTTTTCCATTCCGAGCCACTCGTCGAACCAGTCGGCGGGGCCCGTGTGCTCGTCGGCGATGCCGACCGTGTACTCCGGCATGTTGTTCATTGGCCAGTTCAGCAGGTGGTCGTTGCTGAACATCACGAGGACGTCGGGGCGCGCGGCTTCCAGACGTCGCCGCATCTCCGCGGTGGCGCCGAGGGCGAGCTGCTGGTGCTCCGCCGGGGCGCGATCGAACCAGCCGGTGAGGCCGGGCGAATGCGTCATGGCCATCGCGGCGACGAGCTCGGCCATCGTCAGCTCCGGCTCGAGGGTGACATCGTGTCGATCGGCGCCTGGCGCGCGAGCGCCGCCGCCGTCTCATCGGGAAAGGCGCGCTTGTAGCAATTCAGCGTCTCGCTGCTGTTGCTGTTCTGCGCCGCGCCGAAAAACAACCGGAGGATCTGCGGCACGTAGTACTGGTGCACGCCCAGATCCATGAGCCGCCGGGGATCCTTCGCCTGCACGGCCTCGATCTCGGCGCGGCTCAGCCCGAATTGCCCAGCGAGCGCCTCGAAGTCGGTCCGCCAGCGCTCCCGCAGGCGCGCGTCGCGACGCACGTGGAACATCATCTGGTTCAGCGGCAGCGTCTTGTCGCAGCGCTCGACGTTACCCACGCAGCACCTTCGGATTGACCTTGAGGAACATGATCACGCAGCGCTCCGTGCTGAGGTTGCGCACGTCGTGGGGCACGTTGTTGGGGAATCTGACGATCGCGCCGGCGGGCACGACGACTTCCTCGCCGTCGATCGACATGTTGGCGGTGCCCTGCAGCACGAAGATGGCCTCTTCTTCCCGGGGATGCGAGTGCATCACGGTGGATTGCCCCGGCTCATAGCACGCGATCTCGGACCAGAGCTGCTCGGTCTTGAAGAGCATCTTGCGAACGCGTTTGTCCGGCGCGAACGCCTTCAACGCGTGCAGGTCGAAGACCTGCGCGCCGCGTGCGGCGCCGACGTCGGACGGCTCTCGCTGATCCATGCGGCCTCCTGCGGCTGCCTAGTGTACCCCGAGGCGTCGCATCCCTCCGCCACGGTGCGGCATCTGTATGAGAGGGAGGCGATGACCATGGTGCAGGCGCTGATCGCGCCAGCCGTGCTGGCGGCAATCGTCGCGGTGTGGCTCGTGTGGCTCAAGCGCAGAGAGCGGATCGAGGATCGCGCGCTGACCGTGCGCGCGGAGATCCAGAGCGCGGTCAACCGCGTGCTGGAGGGAGAATCGCTGCTCGCCGTGCGGGTGGAGCCCCCGTCGAGCTTCCATCCGGGCCGTGTCGTGCTCTCCACGCCCACCGGCTATGAGTGGCTCGTGCACGAGGCGTGGAATCCGGTGATCGAGCACGCCCCGACCGACTACGAGGTCGTAGTCCGACACGCCGCCTGAGCGGATCGGTTGGCCGGTTTCTGATCGACCAGGGTGGTCAGAAACCGGTCAGAGCCTTTGTCCTGACCACCCTGACCAGCGGTAGAATTCCCGTGTTTTCAGCCTGTTGCGACGCGAGACTCGTGTGGTATCACGCTTGCCTTCCTCCCGGGTCATGGTCGACGTGATAGTGAAGATCACGGGGCTGGTGGTGCTGGCCGTCGCGGTGATGAACCTGGCGCATGGGGCGCTGGTGGCGGCGCGGCTGGTGGCGCACGTCACGCGACGTTACCCGCACCTCCGGCTCGACCTTTGGTTCCCGCGCTGGATCTACACGCGCGACACGCAGAGCTGGCTCGCGACCTGGCGCGGCATCCTGCGCTCCGGCGATCCGACAATGGCGGCCATCCGGACGGACGGCCGACTCGTCATAGCCCGCCACGTACAGCTCATGCTCTCGTCACAGGCGTGGGCGATGGTGGTGGCCACGATGGTGCCGCGGCTCTCGTAGCTTCGGTGCCAGCCCGGAGGCGGCCGTCGGTGGCGCGACCACGACCGTCTCCGGGCTCAATATTTCCCGCCGGCATCAATCCGTCGGATTCACCATCAGGCGAACGGTCACGCGGCGAAGCTTCGCGTGCTCGGAATTCGCCGCCATCAGCGGGCCCATGCCGATGTAGTGGATTCGCGCGAGGTCCGCACCGTTCTCGATCAGGTAGCGGCGCACCGACTCCACGCGCCGCTGGCTGAGCCCCATGTTGTAGTCGCGCGGCCCGGTCGGGTCCGTATACCCCTCGAGGTCGACGCTGAGGTCGGCGTTCGTCTTGAGCTCTTTGACGATGCCGAGCAGGGCGGTCTGTGCACCATCGGAGAGGTCCGACCGGTCGAAGCCGAACTGCACATGAAGCGTCTCGACCACCGTCCGCTTGTTGCGTCCGGTCCACAGCCGGGACAGGCGCGTGTTCACGTCGTCCGCCTTGCCCACTGCCGCCTCGGCGCGGCCCTGCGCGGCCTCGGCCCGGTCGTAGGCGCCGTCGGCGCGAGTCTGGGCGACCTTCGTCGCGTCGCCGACGTCCTTCACCGCGCCGTCGACCTGCGAGAAGCGCTGGTCGATCTGCACCTGTCGCTTGCCGAGGTTCTCGTTGACCCAGTCCCGAGTCGCGATGCAGCCCGTGGTCGCGAGGGCGGCGAGCACGAGCGGCGCGCTCCAGATCACCAATCGTCGCATTGCTGAGTCCTCCTGTCCGAAAGGTACACGTCGAGCGTCTGGCCCTGGCGCTCCGGGTGCAACGCGCGAGCCAGACCGGAATTGAGGCATTTTCGCATGAACGGTGTCGTGCAACGCACTTTGAGAGTGACACTCATGTCATAACGCTGACGTCCGACGCCCGTCCCCGGGGAGGAATTATTTTTCCAATCCCGAGCACGACCGGTTCGCGACCTGCGCGCCGGAGTGGTGCCCTTGACATCGGAGCCCTTTGATCGGACAGTGACGCGCACCGATGTTCGGAGCCGTAAGGACGCCTCGCGTATACGAGCACATCGTCGCGCAGATCGAGCGGGCGATTTACGAGGGCCGCCTCGCGTATCGTGACAAGCTGCCGCCCGAGCGGCAGCTCGTGCGCGAGTTCGGGGCGAGCCGGGTGGCCGTGCGTGAAGCGCTGCGCGCGCTCGAGCACCGCGGCCTCGTCGAAGTCCGTCAAGGCTCGGCCGGCGGCTACTTCATCCGCGAGGTCGACGCCACACCCGTCGTGCGTGATCTCTCGACGCTCTTCCGTCTGAGCCGCGTGTCGCTGTCGCAGCTCGCCGAAGCGCGGGTGCTGCTCGAGCCCGAGTCCGCGCGGCTGGCCGCCATGCGGGTGACCGACCACGAGCTGAAGATGCTCGGCGAGTGCCTGGAGGCGCGGACGCTGGGCGGCTTGGCGTCGCGTCGGCGCCGCGGACTGGACGCGCAGTTCCACCGGCTGGTGGCGGCGGCGGCGCGCAATCCGATCCACGCGGCGGTCACCCATGCGCTCACCGCGCTGGAGGTCAAGGTGGCGGCGCAGCGTCCCGAGCTCACGCCCGAGGACGACGCGGAGATCATCGCCGCGCACCTCGCGATCCACGACGCGATCGCCCGCCGCGACGGCGATGCCGCCCGCGGGGCCATGCACGCGCACATCGTCGACGTCGAGCGGCGGCTGGATCCCGGCATCATCGCGCACGTCGCGTCCTGATGTCCGGCACGCCACGATGATCCCTCGCTGCTTCAGCGCGCTGCTCGTCATCCTCGCGTTCGGCATCGCCATCCCGTCGGCGGCCCAGGCGCCGATCCGCATCGGCGAGATCAGCTCGTTCAGCGGCATCGGCGCGCCCTTCACGGGACCCTACCGCCAGGGCATCGAGATGGCGGTGGAGGAGGTCAACGCCAAGGGCGGCGTGCTCGGGCGCAGGATCGAGGTGCTGTTCCGTGACGACAAGGGTCAGCCCGCCGAGGCGGTGAAGCACGCGCAAGAGCTGGTGGCCGGCGAGAAGGTCAGCCTCATCGCCGGCACGTTCCTGTCCAATGTCGGTCTTGCCGTCTCGGACTGGGCCAAGCAGAACAAGACGCTGTTCGTGGCCTCGGAGCCGCTCACCGAAGCGCTCACCTGGTCCAAGGGCCACGACCACGTCTTTCGCGTGCGCCCGAACACCTACGAGCAGGGACGGATGCTGGCCGAGAAGGCCGGCCGGATGAAATACGCCAGGTGGGCGACCATCGGGCCGAACTACGAATACGGCAAGCGCGCGTGGGAGACGTTTCGCGACCGCCTCAAGGAGCTCAAGCCCGACGTGCAGGTGGTCGGCGAGCACTGGCCGACGCTCGGCAAGCTCGAGGCCGGGCCGTTCGTGACCGCGATCCTCAATCAGAATCCCGACGCGCTCTACGTCTCGCTCTTCGGCAGCGACTGGATCGCCTTCGTGCGCGAGGCCAAGAAGCGCGGCCTGTTCGACAAGATGTTCGTCGTCGGCATCCTGCTCGGCGAGCCCGAATACATCGATCCGCTCGGGCTCGAGGCGCCGGAGGGCATGCTGGTCACCGGCTATCCCTGGTACGACATCGCCAGCCCCGCCCACAAGGAGTTCGTGGCACGCTTTCAGAAGAAATACGACAAGAACCCCGTGCTCGGCTCGCTCGTCGGCTACGTGACCTACCTCTCCATCTTCGAGGGCATTCGCAAGGCGGGCTCGACGGACACCGACAAGCTCGTGGCCGCGCTCCGCGGCCTCAAGGTCGACACGCCGATCGGTCCGATCTCCTATCGCGCGTCCGACGGGCAGTCGACGATGGGCGCATGGGTGGGCACCACGAAGCTCGACGGAAAGCGCGGCGTCGGCATCATGGTGAGCCACGAGTACGTGCCGGGTGAGAAAGTCCTGCCGTCCGACGACGAAGTGAAAAAGCTCCGAAGCGGCAGCTGAGCCCGTCCCTCTTCCTCGTCCAGCTCCTCGCGGGCCTCGCGCACGCGATGGTCCTCTTCCTCATCGCGTCGGGCCTCTCGCTCATCTTCGGCGTCACCCGCATCGTCAATTTCGCGCACGGCTCGTTCTACATGCTCGCGGCGTATCTGGCCTACACGCTGGCCGCGATGCTGCCGTTCGGCAGCGCGTCGTTCTACGTCGCCGTCGCCCTCGCCGCCGTCGCCCTGGGCGCGCTGGGAGGCGCGGTCGAGATGGCCCTTCTGCGCCGCGTGTATCGCGCGCCCGAGCTGTACCAGCTCCTGCTGACTTTTGCGCTCGTCCTCGTGGTCTCCGACCTCGTGAAGCTGATCTGGGGCAGCGAGAACAAGACGGGTCCCGCCGCTCCCGGGCTGGCCGGCGCCGTCCGTATCGTCGGGCAGCTGGTGCCGACCTACGACCTCGCCTTGATCGCGCTCGGTCCCGCCGTGGCCGCCGCGCTGTGGTGGCTCTTCTATCGCACGCGCTGGGGCGTGCTCATCCGCGCAGCGACGCAGGATCGCGAGATGGTCGCCCTGCTCGGGGTCGATCAGGCGCGGCTCTTCACCGGCGTGTTCGCTCTGGGCTGCGCGCTGGCCGGTTTGGCCGGCGCCCTTCAGATCCCGCGACAGGCGCTGACGACCGTGATGGACGCGGCGATCATCACCGAGGCGTTCGTCGTGGTCGTTGTGGGCGGCATGGGCTCGGTGCCCGGCGCGCTGCTGGCCGCGGTAGTCATCGGCGTCATCGACGCCTTTGGTGTTCTCGTGCTGCCGCGCGCCACGCTGGTGCTGACGTTCGTGGTGATGGCGGTCGTGCTGGTCGTTCGGCCGTGGGGGCTGCTGGGACGGCCCGAAGCGCAGGCCCGCTCGGCGGGCGCCGCCGTCGCGGGAGCGCGCGGCGTCGGCGTGCCCCGCGTGGTCATCGCCGCCCTCATCGTGCTCCTCGTCGCGGCGCCGCCGCTGCTGCCGACGTTCTACGTCTGGGTGCTCGTGGAGATCCTGGCCTTCGCGCTGTTCGCCGCAAGCCTGCATCTGCTGATGGGCACCGGCGGGATGGTCTCCTTCGGCCACGCGGCGTCCTTCGGCCTCGGCGCTTACGGCGCGGCGCTGCTCGTGCGCTGGGCGAAGGCGCCGATGCCCGTGGCGTTCCTCGCCGCGCCGCTGACGGCGGCCCTCGCCGCGATCGTCATCGGCTTCTTCTGCGTGCGCCTGTCGTCGATCTACTTCGCGATGCTGACGCTGGCGTTCGCCCAGATCGCCTACGCCATCGTGCACCAGTGGTACGACGTGACGGGGGGCGACAACGGTCTGCTCGGCATCTGGCCCGCGCCGTGGCTCGCGTCGCCGGTGCGGTACTACTACGTCGCGCTGCTGGCATGCGGCGCCGGGCTCGCGATGCTCGCCGCGATCGGGCGCGCCCCGTTCGGGCTGATCCTGCGCGCGGCGCGTGACCACGCGCGTCGCGCGGAGGCGGTCGGCGTCGACGTGCGCGCGCACCAGTGGGTGGCCTTCGTCGTCGCCGGTTTTTTTGGCGGCCTGGCGGGCGGCATCTTCGTCTTTCTCAAGGGCAGCGTGTTTCCGGAGTCCCTGGCGGTGCCCGTGTCCGTGGAGCCGCTGGTGATGGTGCTCCTCGGCGGCATCCACTCGCTGGCCGGCGCGCCGCTGGGTGCGGCGCTCTACAAGGTGCTCGACACGGTGGTGACGCGGTACACGGAGTACTGGCAGCTCGTGCTGGGCACGATCCTCGTGGTGATCGTGCTCGCGTTCCCTCGCGGAATTCTCGGTGTGCTCGGGACACGCGAGCGTGGCTGAGCCGCCCGTCCTCGAGGTCGAGGACGTCCGCCGCGCGTTCGGCGGCGTCCACGCCGTCGACGGCGTGTCGTTCACGCTGCCGCGCGGCGAGATCCGCGCCCTCATCGGTCCCAACGGCGCCGGCAAGTCCACCTTCTTCAACATCCTCGACGGGCAGCTGCGCGCCGATGGCGGCGACGTGCGCTGGCGTGGCCGCTCCATCGTCGGGCTGCCACCGCACACGATCTGGCGTCTGGGTATCAGTCGCACGTTTCAGATCACCGCCACGTTCGCCACGCTCACCGCTCTCGAGAACGTCCAGGTCGCCCGACTGTCGCTCACCCGCCGCAGCCGCGCGCTCTTCACGCCGGCCGCGCGGCTCGAGGTCGATTCCTCGCGCGCGCTGCTGGAGCACGTCGGACTCGCCGAGCAGGCGGCGCGGCCGGCGGGCGTGCTCGCGTATGGGGACCTCAAGAAGCTCGAGCTCGCCATCGCGCTCGCCAGTGAGCCCGCGCTGCTGCTGCTCGACGAGCCGACCGCCGGGATGGCGCCCGCCGAACGCGGCGCGTTGATGGCGCTGACGGCGCGGATCGCGCGCGAGCGCGACCTCACTGTGCTGTTCACCGAGCACGACATGGACGTGGTCTTCTCGGTCGCCGATCGGATCATGGTCCTGCACCAGGGACGCGTGATCGCCGAGGGTCCGCCCGCCGCCGTGCGCGCCGACCCGCAGGTGCAGGCGGTCTACCTCGGCGAAGCGTCGTGACACTCGACGTGCGCGATCTTCACGCCGTCTACGGCAAGAGCCGCGTGCTGCACGGGGTGACACTCCACGCCGCGCAGGGTGAGGTCGTGTGTCTGCTCGGTCGCAACGGCGCCGGCAAGTCGTCGACGCTGCGGGCGATCGTCGGGCTGGTCGAGATCACGAGCGGGGAGGTCCTGCTGGACGGGCGCTCGCTGCGCGGTCTGCCCACGCACGCCATCGCGCGTCTGGGGATCGGGCTGGTTCCCGAGGATCGCCGGATCTTCGCCGACCTGAGCGTCGTCGAGAATCTCGTGGTCGGCGCGCGCGCCGAGGGCGGATGGTCGCTCGAGCGCGTGTTCGGCCTGTTTCCCACGCTCGCGCGGCTGGCGCGCAGGCGCGGAGGCAGCCTCTCCGGCGGCGAGCAGCAGATGCTCACGATCGCGCGCACGCTGATGACCGGTCCTCGCGTGCTGCTCCTGGACGAGCCGTCGGAAGGCCTGGCGCCCGTCGTCGTGCAGACGCTTGCAGACAACATCTCGGCGCTCAAACGCGAGGGACTGACCATCGTGATGGCGGAGCAGAATCTGAAATTCGCCCGCCGCCTCGCCGACCGCGCGTACATCATCGAGAAGGGCCAGATCCGATTCGATGGCTCGATGACCGCGCTCGACGCCGACGAATCCCTCCGCCGCGCTTACCTCGCCGTGTAGAAGCCGGTGAGCGACTTGCGCCGCGCTTGCTGATTTGACACACTCGCGCGTCGAGGCCCCCGTGATCACTCTGGTGCACAATATCGGCACGCTCGTGAGCGGTGACATCGGCCGGCCGCTGCTCGACGCCGACTCGCTCCTCATTCGCGACGGGCGTATCGCCGCGATCGGGCGCGGGCTCGACGAGCATGCCGACACCGTGATCGACGCGCGCGGCACCACCGTGATGCCGGGACTCATCGATTCCCACGTGCATCCGGTGTTCGGCGACTTCACACCGCGGCAACGCACCGTGGACTTCATCGATTCCGGCATGCACGGCGGCGTGACGACCGCGATCTCGGCCGGTGAGGTGCACCTGCCGGGGCGGCCCAAGGACATCGTGGGGCTCAAGGCGCTCGCCATCGTGGCCGCGAAGGCCTACGCGAGCTTCCGGCCGGGCGGGGTGAAGGTGCACGCGGGCGCGCCGATCCTCGAGCTCGGCATGAGCGAGGGCGACTTCGCCGAGATGGCGGCCGCGGGCGTGCGGCTCGTTGGCGAGATCGGTCTCGGCTCGGTGAAGACGGGCAAGGACGCGGCGCCGATGGTGAGGTGGGCGAAGGCGCACGGCATGACGGTGACGATCCACACCGGCGGACCGTCGATCGCCGGCAGCAACCCGATCAACGCCGACGTCGTGCTGGAAGCGAATCCGGACGTCGTCGGCCACATCAACGGCGGCACCACGTCGATGACGCCGGCGGAGATCGAGCGGCTGGTCGCGACCTCGATGGCGCTGGAGATCGTGCAGTGCGGGAACATGAAGACCGCGCTCCACACGCTGCGCCTCGCGCGTGACGCACGGGCGACGCACCGACTGATCGTCGGCAACGACGCGCCGTCGGGCACGGGCGTCATTCCCCTCGGCGTGCTCCGCACGCTCAGCCTGCTCGCGGGGCTCGGTGGCCTGCCGCCCGCGGAGGCGATCGCGTGCGCCACCGGCAACACCGCGCGCGTGTATCGGCTCGACTGCGGGCTGATCGCCGAGGGACGCGCGGCCGATCTCGTGATCTGCGACGCGCCGACGGGATCCATTGCCGCCGACGCGCTCGGCGCGCTGGCCGCCGGCGATTTGCCGGGGATCTCCATGGTGCTGATCGACGGTCGGATCACGATCGGCCGCAGCCGCAACACGCCGCCGGCGGCGCGCGCGGCGGACGTCGTCAAGGGCCACGGTCCCGCCGGAGCAGGCCACTAGTGCGCGTGCGGCCGCTTCGCGGGTACCGCTTCGCGATCGATCGCGAGCGCGACGTCAGCAAGGTCGTCGCGCCTCCCTATGATCAGATCTCTCCCGAGCAGCAGGACGCGCTGTACGCGATGAGCCCGGCCAACATCGTGCGCGTCTCGTATCCGCGGGACGAGCTCGTCGGCGCCGGCGACAAGTACGCCCGCGCAGGAGCCACGCTGGACCGGTGGCTCGCGGAGGGCCTCTGGGAGCGAGAAGCCACCACCGCCGTCTATCCCTATCACCAGACGTATCGCTTCGAAGGGAGCGAGATCACGCGCGTGGGGCTCGTCGCGCTGGGGGAGGTGACCGACTACGCGCGCGGCGAAGTTCTGCCGCACGAACGCACCCACGCCGGTCCCAAGCAGGATCGGATGCGCCTGCTGGAAGCGACCGGCACGGACACCGGCCTGCTGTTCATGTTGGTCGCCGATCCGAGCGGCGCGCTGCTCGAGGCCTCGACACCGACCGGCGAGCCCATCGCCGAGGCGCGAGATCTCAAGGGCGAGCGCCATCGCCTGTGGCGCGTGACCGACGCGACGACGATCGCGCGCGTGCAGACCGCGCTCGCCGCCGCGCGTGTGATCATCGCCGACGGGCACCACCGCTACGAAACGGCCGTGGAGTACGCGCGGCGCCATCCCGGCGCCGGCGACAAGCTGATGGCGTTCTTCAGCGTCGACGCGCCGGGACTCACGATCTTTCCCAACCATCGTCTCGTGCACGACGTCGACGACTTTTCGCTGTCGCGACTCGGCGAGGCCGCGCGCCGATGGTTCGACGTCGCGCAGCTCGCCGATCCGCTCGCGTTTCGGCCGACGAACCGAACGCTCGGCGTCGTCGGCGCCGACGCCGCGCTGACGCTCACGCTGCGGTCCGACGCCTTCGACGCGCTGCCGTGGCCGGCCGGCACGTCGCGCGCCTGGCGCGAGCTCGCGGTCTCGATCCTGCATGAAGGCGTGCTGAAGCCGCTCTGCGGGATCACGGACGCGAGGCTCGATGCCAAGACCCACGTCGACTACACGGCGGAGCAGCCGGAGGCGGTGCGTCTGGCCCGCGCCGGAATCTACCAGGCGGCGTTCTTGATCGCGCCGACGACGCTCGACGAGCTGCAGGGCGTCGTGCGCGGTGGTGAAGTGTTGCCCCAGAAGTCCACGCACTTTTATCCCAAGCTGCTCGACGGCTTGGTGTTTTATCGGGTCGGAGACTGACATGGTGAAGATCCGGAAGACCGTGACGGTGGTCGAAGAGATTCTCAGCGACGGCGGCCGGGAGGCCAAGCGCCCGGTGCGCAAGGCTGCGGCCGTGGTGGTGATCGAGAACCCGTTCGCCGGGCGGTTCGTAGACGACTTGACCCAGTTGATCGATGCCGGCGAGGAGCTGGGAGCGGTGCTGGCGAAGAAGGCGACCGAGGCGCTCGGCGCGCCCGCGGAATCCTATGGCAAGGCGGCCATCGTGGGCGAGCACGGTGAGTACGAACATGCCGCGGCGCTGCTGCATCCCAAGCTCGGTGCGCCCCTGCGGGCCGCGGTGGGTGGCGGCAAGGCGATCATCCCATCGGCGAAAAAGCTCGGCGGGCCGGGCACGGCCATCGACGTGCCGCTGCATTTCAAGGACGCGGCCTTCGTGCGCAGCCACTACGACGCCATGGAGGTGCGAATCCCCGACGCGCCGCGCGCCGACGAGATCCTGCTCGCCATCGTCGTGACCGACGGCGGACGTCCGCATCCTCGCGTCGGCGGATTGACGAAGGACGAGGCCAAGAAGGAGGACGGCCAGCGATGAAGTACGGCCTGCGCATCCCGTCGTTCGCGCTGGGGCCGCGGACCGCGACGCTCGACGAGATGGGCCGCTATCTCCGCCGTGCCGAGGATCTGAATTTCGAGGCCGCCGTGACGATCGACCATCTGCTCCTGACGCCCCCGGCCTACGCGACGACGTGGCTCGAGCCGCTCGCGCTGCTCTCGGCGCTGGCCGGCGTGACGCGCACGATCCGTCTCGGGACGATGGTGCTGGTGCTCCCGCTGCGCAACCCCATCTACTTCGCCAAGGAGTGGGCGACGCTCGACCTCGTGTCCGGTGGGCGGTCGATCCTCGGCATCGGCGTCGGCTGGCACGAGGACGAGTTCGAGCTGATGGGCGTGCCCTACAAGGAGCGCGGGCCGCGCATGAACGAGGCGATCGAGGCCGTGCGCGCGCTGTGGGCGGGTGACCGCGTCACGTACCGCGGTCGGTTCTATCGCTTCGAGAACCTCACGATCGATCCCAAACCCGCGCAGAAGCCGCATCCACCCATCTGGATCGGCGGCGGCACGCAGCCGTCGGAAAAGGTGTATGGCCAGACGGTGCCGAACATCGATCCGGTGCTGCGTCGAATCGCGAAGTATGCCGACACCTGGGTGCCGCACTCGTCCGCCACGCCCGAGATGGTGAAGAGCGATTGGGACAAGGTGCAGCGCTTCGCCCGCGAGGCCGGACGCGATCCGGCCCAGATCGGGCGCGTCTATTCGAATTTCGTCTGGGTCCTGAAGCCCGGCGAGAAGCCCGAGTCGGCGATCCCACACTTCTCCGTGTACTCCGGCATGGATCTCGATTACTGGAAGACGTATTACCTCCTCGGAACCGCGGACGAAGTGGCCGCGCGCATCAGCGCGCGCATCGCCGCGTTGGACCACGGCGTCGACTGGGTGGTGCTCAATCCGCTCAACTGGGGCCTCGAGCAGCTGGAGCTCATCGCGGGCGAGGTGCTGCCGCGCATAAAAGGCGGCGGCTAATCCGCTATACCGGCGCGCGCGTCAAGCGGATCGAGGACCCGCGGCTGCTGCGCGGCCGGGGGCGGTTCATCGACGACATCGTGCTGCCGCGCATGCTGCATGCGGCGTTCGTCCGCAGCCCGCACGCCCACGCCGCCGTGCTACGCGTCGACGCGGCACATGCGCGTGAGCTCGAGGGTGTCGCGGCCGTGCTGGGTGCGGCCGATCTCGACGCCGGCGCCCTGACGCCGCGAGTGAGCGGCGGCGGATTCACGCCGACCGCGTGGCCGGCGCTGGCGCGCGAGCCGCGCTTCTGCGGCGAGGCGGTGGCCGTGGTGGCGGCCACGTCGGCCTACACGGCCGCCGACGCGGTCGAGCGCGTGCGCGTGGACTACGACCCGCGGCCCGCGTGCGTGAGCCTCGAGCAGGCCTTGCGCGACGAGGCCCTGCTGTTCCGCCGCGCGCATCGTCGCGGTGATGTCGACGGCGTCTTCGCGGCCGCGCCGGTCGTCGTCCGCGAGACCTGCACGCATGGACGGCTCACGGCCGCGCCGCTCGAGCCGCGCGGCCTTGTCGCCGACTGGGACGGCGAGACGCTCACCGTCTGGGCGTCGACGCAGACGCCGCGTATCATGCGCGGCGCGCTGGCCGCCGCGCTGGAGGTTCCCGAAGCGTGCGTGCGCGTCATCGCGCCGGACGTGGGCGGCGGCTTCGGGCTCAAGATGCACGTCTTCCCTGAGGACGTCACCATCGCGGCCCTCGCGCGACGCCTCGGCCGTCCCGTGAAGTGGATCGAAACGCGCCGCGAGAATCTCACGGCGGCGTCCCAGGCGCGCGAGCAGCGCGTCGAGGCGGAGGTCGCCGCCGACGCGGCGGGTCGCCTGCTCGCGCTGCGATCGCGCGTGGTGTCCGATGCCGGCGCCTATCACATCTATCCGCTGACCGCGATGCTCGAGCCGCTCGGCACGGCGACCATCCTGCCGGGCCCGTACGTGACGCCGGCCTACGCGTTCGAGGCGATCGCGGTGAGGACGCACAAGCCGCCGCTCGGCGCCTATCGCGGCGTGGGTATGACGATGGGCGCCTTCGTCATGGAGCGGCTGCTCGACCTCGTGGCGAGGCGGCTCGGGCTCGATCCCGCCGAGGTGCGTCGACGGAACCTGATTCCTCGCGAGGGCTATCCCCACGTCTCCCCGAGCGGTCTGCGCTACGACAGCGGCGATTTCCCCAAGGCGCTGGAGCAGGCGCTTGCGGCCGCTGACTACGACGGCCTGCGCTCGGCGCAGCGCGAAGCGCGCCGGGACGGAAAGCTCGTCGGTATCGGCCTCGCGTGCTACACGGAATACACCGGCATGGGCTCCGAGGTCTTCTGCGGGCGCGGCATGGACGACGTGCCGGGCATCGAGGCGGCGAGCGTGCGCGTCGAGCCTGACGGCGGCGTCTCTTGCGCGACGAGCTTTCCTTCGCAGGGACAGGGCCACGCCACGACGATCGCTCAGATCGTCGCGGATCGGTTGGGCGTCGCCCTCGAGCGCGTTCGCGTCGAGCCGACCGACACGCGCGTCGCGCCGCTCGGCAGCGGAACGTTCGGCAGCCGAGGCGCCGTCTCGATCGGCGGCGCCGTCACGACGGCGGTGGAACGCTTACGCTCGAAGATGCAGCGGCTCGCTGCGCACCTGCTCGAGGCGTCGCCGGCGGACGTCGTGCTGGAAGAGGGCCGCGCCTATGTCCGCGGCTTTCCCCAGCGCGCGGTGACGCTGACCGAGGTCGCCCGCGCCGCGTACACGCCCCCGAGCGGATTGCCCGCCGAGTTCGAGCCTGGCCTGGAGGCGAGCGCGCACTTCGATCCGCCGGGGCCGACGTTCTCCGGCGCCGTTCACATCGCCATGGTCGAGATCGATCCCGAGACGGGGCGCGTCAGCATCGCGCGCTATGTGCTCGTCGAGGACTGCGGTCCCGTGATGAATCCCACGATCGTCGAGGGACAGATCCACGGCGCCGTCGCGCAGGGGATCGGCGAGGCGCTCTTCGAGCGCGTCGCCCACGACGACGTCGGTCAGGTGCTGAGCGGCACGCTGATGGACTACGCGTTGCCCAAAGCCGACGACCTGCCGTCGTTCGGCATCGGTCACCTCGAAACGCCATCGCCGATGATGCCCGGCGGCGTCAAGGGCATGGGTGAGGGCGGTACCATCGGCGCACCGGCCGCGGTCGCCAACGCCGTCGCCGACGCCGTTGCGCCGCTGGGACTGTCGATCTCCGCGCTGCCTATCGACGCCGAGCGGCTCGCGCGGCTGCCACGCCCTCCAGAGAGAAAGGTCTGATCGCTCATGGGCAAGCAGGATCTCGAGATCGCTCGCGCAGTGACGCTCAAGCCGATCCAGGAGATCGGGACAGCGGTGGGGCTGACTCCGGATGAGCTGGAGCCGTACGGCCCCTACAAGGCGAAGGTGGCGTGGGAGGCGATCACGCGGCGCCGTAATCATCCCGACGGCGCGCTCGTGCTCGTGACCGCGATGACGCCGACACCGGCCGGCGAGGGAAAGTCCACGACCACCGTCGGCATCGCCGACGGACTGCGACGCCTCGGCAAGCGGGCGGTGGTCGCGCTGCGCGAGCCGTCGCTGGGTCCCGTGTTCGGCATGAAGGGCGGCGCCACCGGTGGCGGTCACGCCCAGGTCGCGCCGATGGAAGATATCAATCTGCACTTCACCGGGGACATGCACGCCATCGGCGCCGCGCACAATCTGCTCGCCGCGATGCTCGACAATCATCTGGCGCAAGGCAATCCGCTCGGCATCGACACACGACGCGTGCTGTACAAGCGCGTGGTCGACATGAACGACCGGGCGCTGCGCAACATCGTCCTCGGACTCGGTGGACCGGCGCACGGCGTTCCACGCGAGGGCGGCTTCGAGATCACCGTCGCCTCGGAGGTCATGGCGATCCTCTGCCTGTCGGCCGATCTCGCCGACTTCAAGGCGCGCGCGGGCCGCGTGGTGGTTGCGGAGACGGCCAACGGCGCGCCCGTCACCGCCGCCGACCTGCGCGCCGCCGGCGCGATGGCCGTGCTCATGAAGGATGCGATCAAGCCGAACCTGGTGCAGACGCTCGAGGGCACGCCGGCACTGGTGCACGGCGGTCCGTTCGGCAATATCGCGCACGGGTGCAACTCCGTGATCGCCACACGACTGGCCCTCAAGCTCGGCGACGTGGTGGCCACCGAGGCGGGGTTCGCCAGCGATCTCGGCGCCGAGAAGTTCGTCGACATCAAGTGCCGAACGTCCGGGCTCGTGCCCTCGGTGGCCGTCGTCGTGGCCACCGTGCGCGCGTTGAAGATGCACGGCGGCGTCGCGCTCACCGAGCTTCCCGCCGAGGACGTCGCGGCGGTTCGCCGCGGCTGCGACAACCTCGCCAAGCACGTGGAAAACGTGCGCCTCTTCGGGCTGGCGCCCGTGGTCGCGCTCAATCACTTCACCGGCGACACCGATGCCGAGGTCGAGGCGGTGCTCGAGACGTGCCGCGGCTGGGGCGTACCGGCGGAGGTCTCGCGCGGCTGGGCCGAGGGCGGCGGCGGTACGATGGAGCTCGCGCAAATCGTGCTCGACGTCATCAAGGGCGGCGACCCCAGCGCGTTTCGATTGCTCTATCCGGACGACCTTCCGCTCGAGCGAAAAATCGAAACCATCGCCACGCGCGTCTATGGCGCCGACGGCGTACGCCTGATGTCCGCTGCGGCGCAGAAGCTTGCACGCTGGCAGGCGATGGGCCACGGGCGCCTGCCGGTGTGCATGGCCAAGACCCAGAACTCGCTGTCCGACGATCCGAAGAAGGCCGGACGCCCGCGCGGCTTCAGCATCACGGTGCGCGACGCCCGGCTCTGCGCCGGCGCCGGCTTCGTCGTCGCCTATGCGGGGGACGTGCTCACGATGCCGGGCTTGCCGAAGGTTCCCGGCGCCGAGGGCATGGACATCGACGCCGCGGGCAACGTCACGGGGCTGTTCTGACGTCCGGGCGCCGATGCCTACGCGATCGGGGTGGGCAGGGCGTCAGCTGCGCTTCGGAAAGTCGTCGCGAGCCTTGAGACTGTTCTCGGGGCCGAGATCGATGAGGGCGTCCTCGCCGGGCCGAACCTCGACCTTGAGGCGCCATTTAGGAGTGCCGACGTTGTCGTCGGTCATTTTGTAGATCCCGGCGGGAATCTTCTCGAACTTGTAGTTACCGTCCCGATCAGTTCGCACGTGGAAGCTCACGCCTTTCGGGGCGCCGTCCGGTGTGAGGCCGTAGAGATGGACCTGGAAGCGCTTGAGCGGCTCGGTGCCCTGACCTTCGCTCCACACGACACGCCCGCGAACGCCGCTGTCGCCCGCTCGCTCGTCTCGCGCATCGGCATCGGTGGTCGTAGCGGCGACACGGGCGACACTGCGGCGCGCGCCGGCCAGCCATTCCGCCGCGACGCGATGCTCGTCGGACGACGCGGCCGTGTGGGCGACGACCCATTCGAACTCGGTCGTGGCTTCGTCTTTCAGATCGAGCCACGACGCAGAGATCGCCAGACGGTAATGCAGCAGCAGATCCCCCGGACTCTTCTGGAGCGCCATGCGGTAGTGGGACGCGGCGACGGTCCATTCTTGCCGCTCGAAGGCCTTGTGGCCCTCGGCGGCATGATCCACCTCCGCCACCGCCGGAGCCGACGGCGCTGACGGCTGCTGGCAGGCAGCAGCCGTCAGGCTGACGAGCGCGAGTAGTGCGAGGCCGGCGAGCTTCAGCTGCCCGCGACCTCGCGGAACGTTCCCGGCTTCACGAACCAGTTGATCGGAACGCTGCCGCCGCCATTCCGCACGGCGGGGCAGTTGTAGCTCACTGGCGCGTTGCCGGTATCGTCCGTGTCGATGTTCGTCGACGACGAATCCACTCGGTTGGTCGATACCACCGCGCCGGTTACTGAGCCTCCGCCGGTGCCATGCAGCTGCACGTCATTCTGCGCGTAGATCAATCCGCTCAGCGTGGTATTGCCGCTGATCTGGATGGTGCCCGCGACGATCAGCCATCCGCTCCAGCCCGCGCTCCAGTTGCCATGGATGTCGACGCTTGCTGCGTCACCGCTGGGCGAGCTCGGCGACAGCGGGTTTCCTGACAACGTGTCGACGACGATGATGCCGTTCGGCGGCGGGGACGTCCAGGTCACGCTGCCCTGGTAGTAGTGATCAGGCCCGAGGCTCTTCGCATAGGCCTTCAGGGTGTTGAAGTCAGCGTTGTTGAACAGGAAGTCGAAAGCGGTGTTCGGCTGGTTCTGAGCGAGAGCCAATCCACTGGTCGGTCCTGTGATGTTCGGATTGCCGTTGGTGTTGATCGTCCCCTGTGCATAGGCGGCCGCGGTCGGGACGGAACCGGCGCAGTACACCGCGCCGTTCGACGTTGACGCGGTGATCGAGGCGGAGCCGCCGATCCTGATCTCTGTCGCCGTCCCTACCGGCTGCTCACCACCCGCGCAGATCGCGCACGGTGGAGTCGGGATCTTGATGTGGGTCACCGTCGTCTGGATCTTCTTGATCGCGATCGGGTTGGTGTGGTTGGGGACGTAGCCGACGGCGGTGATGTTCCGCTCGTTCGTCGCCGCACCGTTCGTGACCGTCACCTTGAACTCACCGACGCCGACGGTGATGTACTGCGAGCCGTCGTACGGCGCCGGCACCGGCGCCGGCAGTGGATCCGCCAGCGCACCGGCCGGACTCGGGATCGTCTCGCCTCCCGAGAGCGCCCAGAGCGCGCGCTCGACACCCGATTCTGCGATCGCCCGCGCTTGCGCGTTCGCCATCTGGTTGCTGGCGATGACTGGCTCGGCGGACGTGAAGGCGAGGAAGGCTACCGTCAGCGAGGTGATCAGCGCCATCAGGATGAGCGTCATCGGCAGAGCGATACCCGCCTCGGATCCGTGCCGGCGTACGAGGGAGCCGTTCATAGGTTCCTCATGCGAACCCGGTCCTCGAAGACTGCCTGCTGGTTCGCCAGATTGTACGAAGCCAGGCCTGTGGTCTCCGACTGGGTGATGAGCCTGACGTCAACCACCCGGATGTTGGCGACCGTCGTGGTGACGGCGTTGGTGGCGTCGTAGTAGACGAGCGCAAAGGTGTTGACGCCGCCGATCACGGTTTCCGGCTGTGCCGCCGCCGGGACGGGGTTGGTCTGGTTGCGCTGAAGATTGGTGCCGGCGAGCGAGTACGTGACCGTCACCGCCGCGTTGGTCTCGTCGGTGTAGATGAAGCTGATACTCGTCGCGCTCGCCGCAGTCACAGAGGAACCGGTACGCAGATCGCGGATCATGCGATCCAGCGCCACGCGTCCGTTCTGCTGCACCTCGACCTTGCCCGTGCTGTACTGAAACGCGCTCTCGCCCGACTGCAGCGCCACGAACGTGCCGGCCAGGACGACACCGACCATCGCGCACGCCACGAGCAGCTCGGCCAGGCTGAAGCCGCTTTGCGCCCTGAAGGTCTTCAGCGTGATGGTCTTCATCCCGTTCACCGTTGTGCGATGACCATCGTGACCGTCACCGTCTTGGAGGCGGCCGCGGTCGACGAAACGGTCATCGGCTGGAACGTCACCGACACGGTCACGCGTCGCATCCCTGCGTCACCGATGCCGGGGAAACAGCTTCCCACGGCGCTGCAGTCGGTGACGCGCACGTTGCGAGAGTAGCCATTGAAGTTCGTGATGGCCGTCGAGTTCTGATCCGCCGCCCACGGCAATGCGCCGCCGGCGGCGACGACCGTACCTCCCAGCGTGCACGTCTGGCCGGCTGGAACGGTGGGCGCGGACGTGGCGTTCGCCGAGAGCCCGAGACAGTCATTCGCCGGCGCTGTTCCCCACGGGACGTTCTTCGCCTCTTCGAGCTTCTGGTTGGCGAGGAACGTCGCGGTCGACATCTGGTTGCCGCTCTGGACCGCTGCGCTCGAGTACGGAATCACCGACAGGAGCGTCACGAACGCGATCATGATGATCATTGCGGCGAGGAGGACTTCGGGGAGCGTGAAGCCGGCCTCTCTCCGAGCCCTCCGTATCCTGGGCGACACGTGTGCCTTTGCAAGCATGTGCGAAATGTTATGCAACGGCGGTGCCCCACCCCAAACTTTCGCGTCAGCATTGGAACTTCGAGCCTTTACAGCGATCGTCTTCCGGAGTCCTGGTCAGTTCCCGACCAGCGCCCGTGACAAGAAACGCGGTGCGGGGCCGAGTTGTCCCGTGCTCGGCCCTCATGGCCGTGACGGCAGGACACGATCCGTTGGCGCTAGGGCGTCGGAGCGGGCGGCGCCGGAACGAGATTCGCCGTGATGGGCGCCGCTCGCTCGTGGCGCCGGAGCAGCGGCAAGGCGAGCAGCGGCACGAGACCGATCGCGCCGACGGTCACCATGAGCCGGCCGAGATTCGAGTAATCGTGCTGCGACACTGCAAATGCCTCGTTCAGGTATCGCGTGAACAGCTGGCTCGCCGACAGCGCCAGGTTCATCAGCGAGGCCATGATCGCGAACATCGTGGCTTCGCCGCCGGCGGGGGCGGTCTTCGCGATCAGCACGAGCATGGGCACCATCGCCAGCTGGTTGAGTGGTGCGGAGATGGTCGTGTCGATCAGCGCCAGGCTGCGCGCCGAGATGCCGAGCCATTCGTGCAGGCCGTAGAACAGACCGATGTTCGGCAGATAGAAGATGGTGCCGGCGAGGACGACCCAGAACAGCGTGAAGCTCACCGGGCGCTTGACGATCGTTCGGCGGAAGATCAACAGCCCCACCAGTCCGAGGAGCGACGAGACCTGCGCAAGCAGGCCGAGGAAGCGCTCATCGAACCCGAGGCGGTCGATCGCCCAGTAGCTGTAGCCTTGTCCGACATCCGGCGTCGCACGGAAGATGAAGATGACGGCGGCGGCGACCATCACCGCGCGCGTGACGCCCATCCGCGCCAGGAGCAGGGACACGAGCGTGGCGGAAACGACGAGCACGATCTCCTGAGAGGCCGGTATCCCGGCCACCTCGAGCACCACACCAAACGCGGCGTGGCCAAGGCCCACGAGCAGCACCAGCCGCGCGCGTCCGCCGCCGAGTGGGCCATCGGCTCCTCGCGCTGCCGTCGTTGTCGGCGCGTCGCGCCACCGTGGAATGAATGCGGCGCCTGCCATGACGGCCAGGGGCAGGACCATGGCGGCGGCGAACACGCCGCGCGGTCCGAGGTGCGCTGCCAGCACGCCGGAGGGGAGGCCCACCGCAATGCCACCCAGCAGCATCGCCATGCGCCCGAGCGTCTGAATCTGGCCGATTTCCTCGTCGTTCAGCGCGATCTCCACGCTCAATGCATCGGCGACAACGTCCTGGATCATGAAACCGATCGTGATTAAGACCATCGCCGCGAGGTACGCGGGCCGGGTTCGGACCATCGTGGCGAGCGCCGCGTATCCGCCGAGCGTCGCGAGGGCGCCGAGGAGGAGGTAGGCTGCCCGGCGGCTCCCCAAGATCGGGCGCACGTCGGAGGCGACGCCGACCACCATCTTCATGCTCCACGGCAGCCCGAGCCAGAACGCAATTCCTGCGGCCTCGGCAGGTGTCAGCCGAAGCGTGTCCTTCTCGAAATAGAGGAGCGCGATGCTGGTGACGACACTCGCCCCGTAGCAGAGATAGGTAAGAAGAACGGGAAGATAGGCGCGCCGAAACCCGCCCATCCACCCTCGAAGCCTGCCCCCCACATGTGTCATCGTACTATCGACACGCTGTGCGCTCGACCGCTGTGGATGGGGAAGAACTTAGCCGACGCTCTCGGCGTTCAGCGAACAAAGGGGAAGGCGGGCACGTCATGGTTTCAAGGAGTTATAACCCTCGTCCATGATTGGCAGGACCTTTGCTGTGATGACGAGCAGCATGCAACTCGTACATAGGGCCTTCGGGCGATGGCGGTCCAGGCACCGGCCACGTTACGCCCTGGCCCTCGCCGGTGGCGGCGTCATCGGCGGCATGTACGAGGTTGGAGCTCTGGCCGCCCTCGAAGAGCGGCTCAACGGCTCCGGTCGCGGCTTCGATATCTATGTCGGCTGCAGCGCCGGTTCCGTCGTGGCGTCGCTGCTGGCCGGCGGCCTGCCGGCCCGTGAGCTTTACCAGATCCTGGACGACGATCTGAACGACCCCATCAACTTCCGCCGCAACGCCGTCTTCGCCACAGATGCCTTCCGGCGCGCGTGCGGCCGTGTGGGCCGACTGATCTGGGCGTTCGGCAAGAGCGCCATTCGTGGTCGCGGCTCGATCCCCGACATGCTGGCGCGCGCCGAGCGCGACATGCCGCCGGGCTTCTTCTCGCTCGATGCGCTGGAGCAATACCTCAGAACCGCCTTCGCCTCGCGAGGGATCCCAAACGCCTTCGCCGAGCGCCCGAACACGCTCTTGATCCCCGCGATCGATCTGAATACGGCGGAGCGCGTCGTCTTCGGCGCCGGCGAACTGCGCAACGTGCCGATCAGCCAGGCCGTGGCCGCCTCGTCCGCGATCCCCGGGTTCTTCGACCCCTATCCGATCAACGGCCGCGACTACGTCGATGGCGGTGTCGGCTTCAGCGGCCACGCCGACCTGGCGGCGGAAGCGGGAGCGGACGTGGTGTTCGTGGTGAACCCGCTGGTGCCGAACATCCATGACGGCGATGGCTCGATGCGCGCGCGGGGCGTGTACACGATCATGGAGCAGGCAGGACGGATCTACAGCCAGAATCTGCTCACGCTCGGCCTCGCGACGCTCGCGGTGAAATTCCCGAGGACAGCGTTTTACCTCCTGCAGCCGCCGCGCACAAACAGCCTGCTCTTCGGACCCTCGATGGGATTCGAGGCGAGTCGCGCGGCGCTGCGCTACGGTTACAGCTCGACAAAGGAGTGGCTGGCCGCGCAGGGCGCGCCGCTGGTGCGGCGCCTGTTGCTGGCTCCCGCCGGTTGAGTCGCGCCTGACAGCCCGTGCTCGCGGCGAGCGCGGCGATGCTATCGTGGAAGCCTGACCAAACGATACAAGCTCGCTTCAGACCAGATTCGACCGCTGGCGCGGGGCCGCGGCGCCTGCCTCGCCAGCGATCACATCACCGTGGACGGGCTCCCCGTCGGCTTCATGTATCGGGAAGAGCCGGACACCGAGTTCGACAGCGGCTGGCGCTTTCTCAGTGGGCTCGAGAGCGACGCCTACGTCAACGACCTCGCCAACGTCGGGCTGCATGACGTCAACACGATCGCCAATTACGACCCGGCTGTGATTCCGCTCCTCGATGCGCCGCCCGGCTCGGCGTTCGAGCGCGACGACGATGGGCAATTCGTGCAGATCGACTTCGAGACTCCGGACGAGTGACGGGCCTCCCCGCGTCGGGCTCCCGGGACGCCG
>Ga0114129_10000636_pt1 | contig 43766 bp, 37 predicted proteins | sample RhiMetdeltSRZDD1_FD_80071 | JGI IMG/M metagenome (GOLD analysis project Ga0114129, IMG submission 80071) | Populus rhizosphere microbial communities from Tennessee, USA - Rhizosphere MetaG P. deltoides SRZDD1 (version 2) (version 2) | ecosystem: Host-associated > Plants > Roots > Rhizosphere >...
CAGTACGTGCCTGAGGCGACAACCATCCTGACCAACGGCGGTGGCGGCGGTGGCTTTGGCCCCGCTGGCAACACCAATCGCGGTGGCATGCAGGTGAAGCTGGTGCCGCGCGACCAGCGCACCCGCTCGAGCGATGAGATCGCACAGGACCTGCGCCGGCGGCTTTCGGGCATTCCCGGCGCCATCGTCCGCGCGAACCCGGGTGGCGGCAACTTCCAGCTCAATCGCATTCTCGGCGGAGGCGACGATGCTCGCCTCTCGCTCGAGATTCGCGGTCATGACCTCGACGACGCGAGGCGGATCCAGCAGCAGGCGATCGTGCTGGTTCAGGACACCCCGGGCATCGCGGACGTGCGCGTCGGGCAGGACGATGCGCGGCCGGAGCTGGCGATTCGCGTCGATCGTCCCAAGGCCGCGATGCTCGGCCTAACGGTCAACGGTGTCGCGCAGACAATTCAGACCAACGTCGCCGGCACGACCGCGGCGCAGTTCCGCCAGCGCGGCAACGAGTACCCGATCGTCGTCCGGCTGCGCGAGGCGGACCGCGAGCAGATCCAGGACATCGGCGACGTGCTGGTGAACACGCCGAACGGCCAGGTGGTGCCCGCGCGTAACCTGCTCGCGGTGGATCGCGAGACCGGTCCGGTGCAGATCGATCGGAAGAACATGGAGCGCATCGTCCGTGTCAACGCAGAGCCGGAGGTCGCGCTGAGCGAGGCGGTGACGAACGTGCAGGGACGCCTCGGCCAGATTCGGGTGCCGCAGGACTTCTCCGTCGGCTTCGGCTCTGAGGTCGAGGAGCAGGCGAGGTCGTTCAACCAGCTGAAGATCGTTCTGATCCTGGCGGTCCTGCTCGTCTACGCGGTGATGGCGTCGCAGTACGAATCGCTGCGCGATCCGTTCATCATCATGTTCTCGATCCCGACCGCCTCGATCGGGATCGTTGGAGGGCTGCTGCTGACGCGGACCGCCTTCAGCATGCAGGCCTACATAGGCGTCATCATGCTCGCCGGCATCGTCGTCAGCAACGCGATTCTGCTCGTCGACTACATCAACACGCTACGGCGGCGCGACGGGATGCCGCTGCGTGAGGCCGTCGAGGTCGGCGGTCGCACGCGTCTGCGGCCGGTGCTGATGACGTCAATTGCCACGATGCTCGGTCTGGTGCCGATGGCGATCGGCATCGGCGACGGCGGCGAACTGCAGGCGCCGCTCGCTCGCGTCGTCATTGGCGGTCTGCTGGCGTCAACGCTCGTGACGCTGGTGCTCGTGCCAGCCGTGTATACGTTGTTCGAGGAAGGCTGGAAAGGTCTGATCCACAAGCAGCACGACGCGCCGTCAGTCGAGCACGTCTAAGAGGTCGCGAATCGTCTTCCCTGTCACGGGATCGACCCAATCCGCGGCGATCTCGGCGAGCGGCTCCAGCACGAACCGCCGCTCGCGAAACCGCGGATGCGGAACGGTCAACCCCGGCGTGTTGATCACGCTGTCGCCGTAAAGAATCAGATCCAGATCGATTGTTCGCGGCGCGCCCACATACGGCCGCTCGCGTCTGAATCGCTGCTCGACGGCCTGCAGTGCCTCGAGAACCGCGCGCGCGGAGAGATCCGACTCGCCTGTCGCCGCAGCGTTCAGAAACATCGGCTGCGATCCGGGCACATCGACCGGGTCGGTTTCGTAGAAGGACGAGACGCGCAGATTCGAAAAGGCTGGAGCGAGCGCCTCAATAGCACCGCGCAGATGCGCTTCGCGATCACCCAGATTGCTCCCGAGTGCGATGGCTACTCGAGCCACCGCGTCGGAAGGACCGCGCCGACGCGTGGAACGCCGCCGGTGCGACGGCCGAGCAGGTCTTCGAACCCGGCGGCCGCCTGCTCGAAGAACCGCTGGTGTTCGATCGACTCACCAAGAATCACGTTGAGCATGTTGCGATGGCGGGCGTGCGTCATGGCATTGACCGGAGCCCGCCATTTCTCGACAAACGCGCCGAGATATCGCGCCTCGTCTTCGAGAATGCTGCGAAAGGCACCGGATTCGACCTTTCGGCCTCTTGTCGGCGCCGGCGGCGCCGGCAGCACCTCCGCCCCGGCGGGTGGCAGCACCGCGCCATACTCGGCGAGTGCGTTCTGCAGCCACGAAAGATGGGTTTCTTCGCGGCTGATGACGTACTGATACGTATTGTTGAAGTCGTAATTGCTGACCGTGCGTGCGCTCGCTTCGTGGCGCTCGATGAGCGCCACCCGGCCAGCCGCGAATTCGGTCAGCAGCTTCTGAAGCTCGGACATCAGGCCTTCTGCTTTTCCTTGCAGGAGATGCAGACGCGGGTCCATGGAATCGCGTCAAGCCGTGCGTCCGCAATCGGATCGCCGCAATCACGGCAGACGCCGTAGGTGCCTTCGTCGATTCGGCGGAGCGCCTCTTCGATGGCCTGAAGAATCTTTGCGTCGGTCTGCTTCAGTTTGAGCTGGATATGCACCTCGTTGTTGCCGCTGGCCTGGTCGGCCATGTCGCCCTGCCGCCCCGAGTTGTTCTCCATCGTCCACTGAAGCGGCTTGGCGGCAGGCCCGCCCAGCAGCTCGCCACGCTTCTGCAGCAATTGCGTGCGATATCGTTCGACTTCCATGAGTACTACTCCGAGAACGGGCCGAAGCTGGCTCGGACAAATCACGATCTTAACGTATCCGGACGGGCTTAGGCGGGGGTCGGCCTACTCGGCTCGCAGGGTCGCGAGGGGCTTGCGGCGGAGAACGTCCAGGCTGGCGAGGACGCCAATGGCCGCGACGCAGGCAGCCGTTGCGGTAATCCCAATCAAGGTAATGGCAGGCGTGGCGTGCCACGTCAGGTCGAGCGCGTAGCGAGCGACCGCCCAGCTCAGAACAATCGCGCCGAGGGCGCCGACGGTCCCGGCAATCGCCCCCAGGACGCCGTACTCGAGCAGCAGCATCGTCGCAACCAGCCGGCTGCTCGCTCCGAGCGTTTTCAGGATGGCCGCTTCGTACACGCGTTGGAACTTGGTCATCGACACGGCGCCGACCAGAATCAGCATTCCCGAGAACAGCACCAGGCCGCCGACCACGGTTACGCCGAGCGTGACGCCGTCAACGATCCCCTGGATCGTGTCGAGCACTTCCCTGAGATCGATCACGGACACGTTCGGATACCGCGCGACGAGCGCGGCCTGCATCCTGGCGCGGGCCGCAGGATCGCGTGGACCATTCACCGAAGAAATGTAGGCGTGCGGCGCGTTTTCAAACGGTCCGGGACGGAACACGATCATGAAGCCACCGGACCGGTAATCGCGCCAATTCACCTTGCGGATGCTCGTCACGCGCGCGGGAATCGAACGCCCGAGCACGTCGAACTGCATCTGGTCTCCGATCTGGATGCGGAAGCGCTCCTGGAGATTTTCTTCGATCGACACTTCCGCCTCGCCCGTAGAGGGCGACGCGTCCCACCACGTCCCCTGGAGCAGTTCCTCGTTGGCGTTGAGCTGCGGGCGATAGGTAATCGTGTACTCGCGCGAGAGCGATCCGCGGCCACGCACCTGCTCGTAGCTCTCGAGGTTCACTTCGCGGCCTCGAACCGCCGTAATCCTGGCGCGAAGCACGGGGATGACGTTCGGCGGCGGCTCGCTGCCGTTTTGCTCGTCGAGGAAAGCGGCAAGACTGTCCTTCTGGTCGGGTTGGATGTCGATCAGGAACATGTCAGGCGCATCCTCGCCCACTTGCACCGAGAAGTCCTCCAGCAGATTAGCCTGCAGCGTCCGGACACCGAGGATGAAAAAGGTGCCGAGGCCAACGGCAAGGAGAATGACCCGCGTCTGATTTCCCGGTCGTGCGATGTGCAGCACCGCCTGACGCAACGCAAACGACGGCGAGTAACGAAGTGGCTGCACGGCTCGTACGAGCGCCAGGCCCGCGAGATGAAGCACGATGGCCGTAGCGACGAACCCGCCGGACAGCATCAGTCCGACGCGCAGCGAGCCAGCTTGCCATGCAGCGACGGCGACAAGCGACGCGGCGACAGCAGCCGTGACGCTCCATTTGACCCAGTCGATGCTCGCCACCGGCGGGATGTCATGACGGAGCAGAAGCGACGGCTTCACATGACGCACGTCGAGCAGCGGCACGAGCGAGAACAGAACCGACACGAGCAGACCAATAGCGAGTCCCTGCGCGACCGCGGCGGAGGTCAGTCCGTACTCCACCTGGAAGACGGCTGGAATATTCCCGATAAAAGTGGGCACCGCCGCGATCACCGCTGCCGCAATCGCGACGCCGAGCAGGCTGCCGGCGATGCCAAGCAGCAGCACCTGCGTCATGTACACCGCGAGAATCTCGCGAGACGTGGCGCCGACACACTTCAGGATCGCGATGCTCCGGAGTTTCTGCTGCACGAACACGCGCGTGACGCTCGAGACGCCGATGCCGCCGAGAATCAAGACGACGAGGCCGACGAGGCTCAGATAGTTTTCCGCCCTCGTCAGGTTCTCACCCATCTGATCTTCGCTGCGGCGAAACGACCGGACCCCGACAAACTCATTCGCGAACGCCGAACGCAATGTCGTCGTCAGCGGTTCAACTGCAGGTCGAGGCACTTTCAGCAGGAGCTGACGCGAGGCTCGGCTGCCGAACGAGAGGAGGCCGGTATCGGTAAGCGCCCCGTAGTCGATGACGACGCGTGGCCCGAGACTGAACGCGCCAAGGCTGCGTCCCGGCTCCGACGCGATAACGCCTCGAATCTGGAACGGCACGTTGCCAATGAGAATCTGATCGCCGACCTTCAAGTCGAGCTGAGCGAGCAACTCCGGGCGGACGATGGCGCCATGATTGAGCAGCAGGTCGTACGAGTAGGTGCCCTTGGCAAGCGTCAGCGTTCCATACAACGGAAACTCCCGCTGCACCGCACGTAGTTCGACCATTCGGGCAACGGCTTTCGACGGATCCGCGGGCCGCACCATGGTCGGAATCTCGGTCGAACGCGAGACGACGCCGATGCGCCCGCTGCGCTGCTCGGCCGCAACCATATCAAGTACTTTCGATGTGAACTCACGGTTACTCGTCAACAGGATGTCGGACGCGATGAGTGCCTGCGCCTGCTGTGACATCCCCACGCGCACGCTCTGAATCACGGAACGCAGTGCGATGATTGCCGCGACCCCGACCGCGATGCACACGAAGAAGAACAGCAGCCGCTGCCACGACGAGCGGATCTCGCGAGCGGCCATCCGCAGAATGAACATCATCGGGTGACTTCCATCCGGGATTCGGGATTCGGGATCCGGGATTCGTGTTCGACAGGACGACCGTCGCGCAGCACAAGCCTCGAATCCGCGAGCGATGCGAGATCTGGATCGTGGGTGACGAGCATCATCGTGGTCTGGCGCGTCCGACGGACGTCGAGCAGCAACTCCATGATCAGCTTGCCGGTCGTCGAGTCGAGATTACCGGTGGGCTCGTCGGCAAGGATGAATGGCGGATCGTTGGAGAGCGCGCGGGCAATCGCGACCCGCTGCTGTTCGCCGCCGGACAACTGTGACGGATAGTGATGGCCGCGATCCGCAAGCCCGACTTCCTCGAGAAGCCGCTTCGCACGCGCCGAGGCGTCGCGTCTGCCGGCAATTTCCATCGGAATCAGAATATTTTCGAACGCGGTCAGCGAGGGGACGAGATGGAAGAATTGAAACACAAAGCCAATCTTCTCGCCCCGCAACTTGGCGAGCGCATCCTCGCCAAGCCTAGTGATATCCACATCGTCGATGATGATCTCGCCGCTGGTCGGCGCGTCGAGACCTGCGACGAGGCCGAGCAGCGTGGACTTGCCGCTGCCTGAAGGGCCGAGCACCGCAAGAAACTGCCCCGAGCGGATCGTGAGATCCAGTGGATGCAAGATGGTCAGCGGCCGTCCGCCGCTCATGACCGTTTTGGAGACCCCGCGAAGCTGAATCATCGAGCGTGCTTCTCGACCAGCGGCTTCAGCGACCGCCACAGGTTGGCCTCGACGATTCGGGCGCCGGCGGGATTGGGGTGGATTCCATCTGCGATGTTCAGCGTCGGAATGCCGGCGACCTCGTACAGGTAGAACGGCATGAAGGCGACACGCTCTTCGGACGCGAGGTCACGAAATACGCGGCGGAATTCCGAGGTGTAGGCCACGCCGTAGTTCGGCGGCGCCTCCATTCCGGTGAGCAGCACGTCGATGTCGCGTTTCCTGGCGGTCTGAATGATCGTCTTTAGATTCCGCTTCATCTCCGCGACGGGCAGACCGCGCAAACCGTCGTTGGCACCCAGCTCGAGGACGAGAATCCGTACCTCACCATCCAAAGACCACTCGAGTCGCCGCAGGCCGCCCGCCGATGTGTCGCCTGAAACACCGGCGTTTACCACTTCGTACTTATACCCCTCCGCGTCCAGATGTTTTTGGACGAGCGACGGAACGGATTGTTCAACGTCCAAGCCGTAGCCCGCAGTAAGACTGTCGCCAAGGAAAACAATCCGTGGATGGGTGGATGCAGGCGCAGGCGCGGGCGTTTGCGCCGGCACGGCAGACGGAGGAGGTGGCGTCGATTCGCGCGCCGATGCAGCCTCGTTTGACGAGCACGCCGCGGCCGCCAACGATGCACAGACGATCAGGACCCGTACCGGATGCAACATGTTGCGTATGCTATAGGTATCGTATCGCGTGACCGACTTCTCCATTGATCCGGGCACCCTGGGGCCCGCGCTCGACACGGTTTTTTCACAACTCAATCGCGACAGTTTCGCAGACAAGTTGTGGGCGCGCCACACCGACCTCTGGAGCAGCGATTATGGCGTCCGCCAGTCAATCGCAAGCCGCCTGGGCTGGCTCGATGCGCCGGAATTCGCGACGTCGCAGCTGCCACGCCTGCGCGCTTTCGTACGACGCGTGCGCGCGCAGCGATTCACGGACGTCGTGCTCTTTGGCATGGGCGGGTCCAGCCTGGCGCCCGAGGTTTTCCACCGCCTCTTTGGACGAGACAACGAGCTGCCGCGATTCAGCATGCTCGATTCGACCGATCCTGCCGCCGTCCGGGCGGCGATAAGCCGCGCGGACACTTCGCTCTTCATCATCGCGAGCAAGTCCGGCACCACCATCGAACCGAATTCGATGGCGGCGGCCGCGCGGCGGCGCGTCGAAGCGGCAGGTGTGAAGGACTGGGCGTCGCGTTTCGTCGCCATCACCGATGATCAGACGCCGCTTCACCGCCGCGCGCTCAACGAAGGGTTCTTCGATGTGTTCGTGAATCCGTCTGACGTGGGCGGTCGATACTCCGCGCTGACGCTGTTTGGTCTCGTCCCCGCCGCGCTGATCGGCTCGCCGCTGGATTCGGTCCTGGAGAAATCGCGTCGCATGGCAGATGCGTGCCGCACGACTGATGCCCGTACGAATCCCGGCGTCGCATTGGGCGCGCTCATCGGCGCAGCCGCGCGCGAAGGACGCGACAAGCTGACATTGCTGCTCCCGCCACGGCTCGAACCGTTCGCATTGTGGATTGAGCAACTCGTCGCGGAGAGCACTGGCAAGAACGGCACGGGGATTGTTCCTATTGCGGGCGAGACCCCGCAGGCCGCGGCTGCCGACGACCGCGTTGTCGTGATCGTGAAGCTCGACGGCGTCGGCGTGGATGACAGCATCGTGTCGGCGCTCAAATCTGCACGCGTTCCTATGATTGCGATCGACATGTCGGCGATGGACGCGCTTGGCGCCGAGTTCTTCCGCTGGGAGATTGCCACAGCGACGGCGGGCCGCATTCTCGAGATCAATCCGTTCAACGAGCCGAACGTGCAGCAGGCGAAGGACGCCACGCACGCCCTGCTCGACGCCTACGCAACACGCGGCCAGCTGTCACTACGTGCTCCAGACGTACGCGCTGACGGTGTGGAGATCACCTTTAGTGCGGCAGCGCGGAAAGCCGGCGCACCAAAAGGACTCGAGACATTGATGGACCAGCTGAAGCCGCGCGACTATTTCGCGCTGCTCGCGTACCTCCCGCCAGACGATGAAGGGTTTGCTTCGTTGTTGATTCGGATCAGGAATACGGTCGCGTTGAGTCACCATTGCGCGACGATGCTCGGCTACGGACCGAGGTACCTGCACTCGACTGGCCAGCTGCACAAAGGCGGCGCGAACAACGGCGTCTTCCTGATCGTGACCGCACGGGCAGACAACGACCTGCCGGTGCCCGACGCGCCTTACTCGTTCGGCGTCCTCGAAATGGCCCAGGCCCTCGGTGACTTTCAGTCCCTCGACCGTGCAAATCGCCGCGCCGCGCACGTCCATCTTCCGGATCGAAGCCCGGGTTCGATGGCCAGATTGGCGAATCTGCTCGGAATTCCATCGTAACCGCCTGAAAATTACAAAGCTGCCGGGCTGCATACTTTGTATACTCCTGTCCGTGGCAACGGTCGCAGTTCATGGCGTCCTGGCGCGAACCCACGCGGCGCTCGAACGCGGGAGAGGAGCCGACGCGGTCCAGCTCCTGGCGCCGATGCTGCGCCCCGGCTCCCTGACGCGCGAGGACGAAATCGCCGTTCGCGCTGTGCTAGCCGAAGCATGGCTGCTTCAGGACGACCTCGCGCAAGCGGCGGCCACGCTTGGCCGTCCACCAGACACACTGCGCGAGCCAATCAGCGATGCGCTGCTCTCCGCATTGTGGCGACTGCATGGCCGCATCACCTACGCGCGCGGTGAGCAATCGCGCGCCATCGCCCTTCATACACGCGCGTTGAAGCATGCCGAGCTGGCGCACGATTCGCGCGCCATCGGTCTTGCGCATTACGAGCTCGCGCTCTGTTACAAGCAAATCGGCGACTCGGGAATCGTTCGCGAGCATCTGACCGAAGCTGCATCGGCGCTGCACGCGGCGGGCGATAAGCGTCACCTCGCGCTCGTGCACTCGCTGTCAGCCGTTCTGCTCGCACAGGCGGGACGGGGCGAAGAAGCGGCGGCCGCGCTGCGCCAGGGTGAGCGCCTCGCAATGGCGATTCAGGCCGATGACGTGCTCGCGGGCATCGTGCACAACCAGGCGAACGTCGCGTTGATGCGTCACCAGCACGAACAGGCGCTTGCGCTCGCCGAGCGAAGCGTGGCGTTGCACGAGACACTCGGCTCTGGACACGGGCTGGCCGTGGCGCTCGCAACACTGGGGCAAATCTTCGTGCAGCTCGGCGAACTGGAGCGTGCGGAACGGATTCTCGCTCGCACGCTCGAGGTTCGCAGCCCTGTCCAGTTTCACGAGACGACAGGCGCCGTCTTCGACACGCTCGCGCAGATTCATCTGATGCGCGGTGCCTACGAGCGCGCCGGCGAATACCTTCGTCACGCCAGCGACGCATACGGTGCCTACGGCACGCAGACGATGCGGTGGTACGAGTGGTCGCTCAAAGTGCTGGGCGTCAAGCTTGCGATCCGTCAGGGGAAATTCGACGAGGCGCTGGCGATGGCCGACGACCTCGCACGGACGCCAGGCGTGCCGCCCGGGGAGGCCATTCAGGCAGATCTGGCCGCATGCGAAGCGCTTGTCGCCGCCAACCGCATCGCCGACGCGGAGGCGCGCATCGAGTCGTGCGAAGCTCGCCTCGATCCGCGAACCGCCCCGGCAAACTGGGGCGAGTTCCTACGCATTCGAGGTGCCGTTCAGGAACGTTCGGGACAATCGTCGGATGCCTATCACGACTTTGCTCAGAGCGTGAACGTCTTCGAGCTGCTCGGCGAGCGGTATCAGGCAGCCCTCAGCCAACTGGCGCTCGCGCGGCTTTCCCCGGCGACGCACGCCGGCGCGGCGCGACGTCATCTCGAGCAGGCCGCGGCGACGTTCCGCGCGCTTGGCGCCGAGCGCGACCTCGAAGAAGTGGCGCGGCTTCGCACCCAGATCGACACCGCTGCGGCGGGACAACCAGCGACATCGGCGGTCGATGCCGACGATTCCGTGATCAGGCGCCTCGTCGATGCGTCCGTCCTATCGGATCTGCTCGCACGCGAAACGGCAACATCGCTTGTCGAAGCAACGCAGGCCGATGCCGCGGTCGTCTTCGTCGTGCCATCAGGCGGCGAAGTGCGGGTCATTGCGACCGCAGGGTGCGATCCTGGCGTTGCACGCGCCCTCGCGCGCGCCGCCGCTCAGGGAAATAGCGCCTACGGTGAAGGTCTCCTCCTGACCGAACCGCTCGGCCGCAGTCACGAAGGTCCGCGGTTCTGTACGGTGGTCGCGGCGGGACGGTTGACAGATTCCGCGGCGCGGCGATTCCGGATGTTCACCGCGGTGGCGAAGCAGGGTTTCGACCTCTGCGGCGCAAGAGACCGGCGCGGACATCGCGTCGAGCAGGACGGCGCGCGTTCGCTCGAACCGCTGCTGCCCGGCTTCATCTGTGCGAGCGCCGCGATGAATCGCGTTGCCGATCAGATCCAGCGCTTACAGGGGCACGACCTCACGGTGCTGATCACGGGTGAAAGCGGCACCGGAAAAGATCTCGTCGCGCGCGCGATCCACGTCGGCTCCCCACGAAGCGCGGCGATGTTCCTCCCCTACAACTGCACGACAACGCAGCGCGACCTGGCGGATAGCCAGTTGTTCGGCCATCGACGTGGCAGCTTCACGGGTGCCATCACGGATCAGCAGGGGCTCATCCGGACAGCGGTGGGCGGCACGCTGTTTCTCGATGAGATCGGCGACCTCCCGCTCGATATCCAGCCGAAACTGCTGCGGTTTCTCGAGCAGGGCGAGGTAATGCCGGTCGGCGAGACGCGTCCGCAGGCCGTAGATGTGCGGGTGCTCGCGGCGACCAACGCAGACCTCGAGCAGCGCGTCCAGGAGGGAAAATTCCGCGAGGACCTCTATCACCGCCTGAACGTAATCCGGATTCACATTCCGCCGCTCCGCGACAGGCGCGAAGAGGTCCCGCATCTGAGCACCTTCTTCCTCCGGGAGGCCTGCGAACGCCTCGGCAGGCCGGACGTGCATTTGAGTTCGGGGACACTCGACCTATTCGACCGCTACTGGTGGCCGGGCAACGTTCGGCAGCTTCGCAACGAAGTGCAGCGCGGGGTCGCCATGAGCCGCCCCGGCGGCACGATTGAACCCGAACACCTGTCGCCTGATCTCACGGCAGTGCCGTCGACGAGCGGCATCCCGTCGGCTCCGAAAACGGTGCGAGCCGCCGCCGTCCGCAACCTCGCTTCGGCTGTTGAGGAGGTCGAACGCGAATTGATTGGCAGCGCCCTGAGGAAAACGAGCGGCAACATCTCTGAGACTGCGCGAGTTTTGGGGCTTACCCGACGCGGTCTCTATCTCAAGATGCGTCGTTTAGGACTCGATGACGTGCCGGCGGATACCTAGTAATCAGGTATACAGGCGTGTGGATATCGGCTATCCACGGATGCACACTAGGCATTTGCATGAATTCAAGTTCAGCTCATGTTTTCAAGTACTTCCATCGTGTGCACCCGCTCCGGCTGACTCCAGCGACACGGGCGTGCGCATTGATATGCATCCAGATGAAATCCAACTCACAACCGGGGGGACCAAGGTGATTCGCACAGCCGCAGCATCGCTGACGCCATCAACCGACAACAAGCCGCGCATCGGCGCGCGCCGCAAGGTTCGCGTTCCCGGTCGTCTCACGTGGCGCGATTCGTCCGGAACCCTGCGCTTCGTGTCGGTGATGACCTGCGACGTCAGCGACCTGGATGCGTTCGTCGAGTGCCAGGTACCGGCGTCGATTCCTCTGTATCGGCTGGTCCACTTCCAGATCGAGCGTGGAGCGCGGGAATGCGACGCGCTGCCCCTGTCGCTGCGCAACGGCAAGGTCCTATCCGCGGTCTATCGTGTCGGCGCATACCGCGCCGCGACGGGAACGCCGCATGGATACGCCCTGCGGCTGCTCGTGGAACCCGCGCGCTCGGCGGCGAAAACGATGTCCGTCGTCGCTAATTAGATCGAAAGACCTCGTTTTCTCCAATACCTCGCACGCCGCCACGAGACTTCGACCGGTGCCCCAACGCGGTGCGGGAGGATCTCCGTGTCGCTGAGGTGCCGCTGCAACTCGCGGTCGACGAATTCCGCATAGCGTCGCGCCTTCTCGTCGTCGCTCCCCGGTTCGGGTGAGCGAGCGGCGCACCCAATCGGCGGCCACGTGCAGGTTTTCGACAAAGGACTGCAGGTGCGGAGCCAGGCAACGCCGGGCGCGAGGACGGGCATGCGAGGGCCAGGCATTATACTGGCACGCAAAACGTGACACATTCGCTCCTCGCCTCTCTGGCGCGCCTGGTGACCGAAGCGTCTGCGCTCGACGTGACGCTTTCGCGTGTCGCGGTGCTGCTGCGCGAGGCGATTCCGTTCGAGCGGCTGCGTGTGCTGCGCCTCGATCGCGCTGACGCCGTTACGCTCTATGCCATCGACGCCTCGGGCGAGATCGACATCACCGGTCATCTGATCGGTGATGCACCCTCAGCGGCCGCGGATGCGGCAGACGGCGCGGAGCGCTCCCGCCTGATCTGCACCATCAGGCAGGGTGCGCGCGTCAAGGGTGCGGTGTGGCTGACATCAAGCGCGCCTGATGCCTTCACCGAAGCGCACCAGGAGCTGCTCGAAGCCGTCGGCGACCTGATTACGCTGGCGCTCTATCACGATACGGTTCGCACGACCGAACTCCGGCGGCGCGAGCGTATCGATGCGCTCGTCCGCCTTCTGCAGACGGTGGCCGAGACACTCGACATCCGTCAGATTTTTCCGCAGCTCTCGGAGACCATCCGCGGCGCGCTGCCGCACGACATTCTGGCGCTGACGGCCTGGGCGGAGGACGGTCTCTCCTTCCAGGTGTATGCGATGGCCGGCGCCGAGGTGCCCGACGAATCGTTCTGGGGACCGACGCTGCTCACACCGGTCGAGCGCACATTGCTGGATCGCAAGGCGTACATCATCCACGACGTCAACAGCGAGGTTGCGGCGGAAACCATTCGAGGCCGCCTCCTTCGTACGGTGGGCGCGCGCTCCGCGCTGCGTGTCGCCATTCCGCTCGGTAGCTCGGTCTTCGGGTCGCTGTTCTTTCTCGCGCGCGAGCCGGGACGGTTTTCCGAAGAAGACGTGGACTTCGCGCGGCGTGTTGCGGACCACCTGGCCCTGGCGCTCTCTCACCAGCATCTCGCCGAAGCGGAAAGGCGGGACACGGCGGCGCGCGAAACCGCCGCGCGTCTCGAAGCGCAGGTGGCGACGCTGACGCGCGAGCTCGAAGCGCGTTCCGGCCAGCGGCGGGTCGTCGGTCACTCGCGCCAGTGGCAGGATGTGCTCGCGCAGGCCGCGCGCGTCGCGCAGGCGGAAACGACGGTGCTGCTGACCGGTGAATCAGGCACCGGCAAGGAAGTGATCGCGCGGTTCATTCATCACGCCTCGCGGCGGAGCAGCGGCCCGTTCATCGCGATCAACTGCGCTGCCCTGCCGGATCAACTGCTTGAATCCGAGCTGTTCGGGTACGAGCGGGGCGCCTTCACCGGTGCGGTATCCGCCAAACCGGGGCGGATCGAGCAGGCAAACGGTGGGGTGCTGTTTCTCGACGAAGTTGGTGAGATGGCACCGACCGTTCAAGCGAAGCTGCTTCGCGTGCTCGAGGAGCGCGAATTCCAGCGCCTCGGCGGCACGCGCCTCCATCACGCCGACATCCGCGTGATTTCCGCGACAAACCGGGACCTCCACGGCGCGATGCACCGCGACGAGTTCCGCGAGGACCTCTATTACCGCCTCGGTGTATTCGAAATCGAGCTGCCGCCGCTGCGCGATCGGGCGGAAGACGTGCTGGAGCTGGCCGACATATTTCTTCACGAAATCGGCGAGACAGTCGGCCGTCCCGCTGCCGGCTTCGAGCGCGATGCAAAGCGGGACCTGCTCGCGTATCCGTGGCCGGGCAACGTCCGCGAGCTTCGCAACGCGATCGAGCGGGCGGTCATCCTCGCTGACGGCGGCTACATCCGCAGCGAGCATCTGCCCGTGACCGCCACGCGCAGGACGCCTTCCCCGGTGGAGCCGAGCGCACCGCTGCCCGCGGGCGGTGTGAACCTCGACGCCATCGAGCGTTCGCTCGTGATCAAGGCGCTCACGCAAGCACGTCACAACAAGACGCGCGCCGCCAAGCTGCTCGGCCTGACGCGCGCGCAGCTCTACTCCCGCATCGAGAAATACGGCCTCGCCGAAACGGAGTCGTGAGCCGCGGCCGTGGCTCCTGTTGTCCGCCGCGTGCTTGTCACTGTCGGCGTCGCACTCCTGTTTCTGCTGTTGGTCGGCGCCACGTACCAGGGCGTCGCGACGGCTCTCGAGCGAAGGCGATTCCCGCATCCGGGGCGACTCGTCGATGTCGGCGGGCATCAGCTTCATCTGTATTGCACCGGCACTGGAACGCCGACGGTCGTGCTCGAGGCGCCGGAGGTGACGATGTCTGCGGCGTGGGCGCTGGTGCAGACGTCGGTTGGACGCGTGACCCGCGTCTGCAGCTACGATCGCGCCGGCCTCGGCTGGAGCGAGGCGGGCGACGAGCCGTTTGCGCCGGATGCGGCGGCGGCGCAGCTCCATGCGCTGTTGCCGCAAGCGGGCGAACGCGGGCCTTTCATCATCGCGGGCGCCGAGCTGGGCTCGGCGCTGGCCAGGCTTTACGCCTCGCGGTATCCGGAGGACACCTCCGCGCTCGTGCTCGTCAACCCGCCGGGCGCCATCCTCTCGATCAGGACCGAAACGCCGTCGGGCCGGTTCATGGCCCTTGCGCCATGGCTCGCGCGCACCGGTGTGCTTCGCGCTGCACGGACATGGTCCTCCAGCGTGCGCGGTCTTCCCCAACCCGCCGCGGCGGAGCTGCGGTCGTTTCTGAACCGGCCCGACCACCTGGCTCGCGCGTCAGGAGAGCTAGCGCGTTGGAACGATGCGATTGGGCGCAGCGAGGCGGCGCCGTTGCCGCGCGACCTGCCGGTCGTGCAGGTGGAAGTCGAAGGAGGCGATCGGATTGCGCTGCTGGCGGACGAGAAAAACGCGAGCGATGTGTCTGAAGCGATCGTGCGCGCCGTCAGGCGCGCACGATCGACGATTGGCGGGAACCGCTAAATCTACGACCTGACGCGTACCGTCAGCGGTGCGGTCAGGCGCGTCGTAATCGCAGCGCCGGGACCGAGACGCACTTCCTTGCCCTTGGTCGCCAGCACCACACCCGTTCCACCTGCGCCGCCGATGGCTGCGCCCTTTGCGGCGCCGCTGCCACCGCCGAGAATGGCGCCAAGCGCCGCGCCGGCTCCCGCGCCGATCGCAATCTTCTCGGCATCCTGCTTCTTGGTCGCCGCGGCTTCCTGCGCGTACCCACTCGTCCTGATGTCGTACGTTTCGCCGCTTGCATGGAGCGAGTTGAAGCGCATCGCCAGGCGGGCGCGCCCTTTTACCCGTCCCGATTCCTCGGCCTCCGTGACGACACCGCTGACTTCGCTTCCCGCGGGAACCACCAGCTGTCCATTGACGCTGAGGGGCGACCGCAGCGTTGCCCGAACGGGCTGTTCAACGCGGCTCGTATCGGAGGCGACGGCCGATTGCAGCGACAGCCGCAGCGTCGTGCCCGATGGAATGGTGATTTCCTTGAAGCTGGCGACCGGTGCGGCCGGCGCTGACGTTGCCGCCGAAATCGGAGCGGTGGCAGCATTCCCCGTGGTACCCGACGCGTCGGCTGCCGGAGGGTTCTCGGGCGCCTTCTCCCCATTGCACGCGACCAGACCGAACGTCAACGCGGTGACACAGGCAAGTTTCTTCACATCGAACCTCCCGGTGGGGTCCGGCTTCAGCCCTTCGGTGGGTCCGGCTTCAGCCGGACCTTCCGTAAAGCGCCACCCGGACCACAACAACTAAGACACGGGTTTGGCAGTCGGACAACGAAAAACGGTATCAAACCGCCCAAAACGTCGCTAACAGCTCAGTCTTCCAAAATCTCTGCCGTCTTTGGCCGGGATCCGCAATCGGGATCCGAGATCCGGGATCCGATGGTTCTCTATTGGGGGTTCTGGGGTACGTTTGACCAATGCGCCAGTTCGTCCTCGCAGTGCTCGCCCTGATGGTACCCGCCTCCGCCGCCATCGCGCAGCGACTTCCCACCGGTGTCACGCCGACCCACTACAACCTCTGGTTCGCTCCAGACCTGGAACGGGCGACGTTCCGTGGCCGCGAAACGATCGATGTCACGCTCCAGCGTCCGACGACGATGATGACGCTGAACGCCGCGGAAATCGAGTTCGGCGACGTGACCATCGACGCGGGCGGACGCAGGCAGACCGCACGGGTGACGCTCGACGAGAAAAACGAGATGGCGACGCTCACCGTGCCGCAACCGGTACCTGCTGGCCGCGCGTCGATTCAAATCACTTACACCGGCATACTCAACGACAAGCTGCGCGGCTTCTATTTGAGCAAGGCCAATAACCGCCGTTACGCCGTCACGCAGATGGAAGCCACCGACGCACGCCGCGCATTTCCGTCGTGGGACGAGCCCGCCTACAAAGCCACGTTCGACGTGTCGCTGATGATCGACAGTGCCGACACTGCGATCTCAAACGGCGCGCAGATGTCCGATACGCCAGGACCAGAGGCGGGCAAGCACACGCTGGTCTTCGCGCGCACGCCAAAAATGTCCACCTATCTCGTGGCGATGCTCGTCGGCGACTTCGTCTGCCGGAACGGTTCGGCGGACAACATCCCGGTACGCGTCTGCTCGACTCCGGACAAACTTCCGCTCACCGCTTTCGCGCTGGAAGCGGCGGAGCAGCAAGTGAAGTTCTACAACCAGTGGACGGGCATCAAGTATCAGTTCGGCAAGCTCGACATCATTGGCGTCCCCGACTTCGCCGCCGGCGCAATGGAGAACAGCGGCGCGATCACATTCCGCGAGGAATATCTCTTCGCGGACCCGCAGCATGCCTCGCTTGGAACCCGCAAGACCGTCGCCTCGGTGATCTCGCATGAGATTGCGCATCAGTGGTTCGGGAACCTCGTCACGATGAAGTGGTGGGACGACATCTGGCTGAATGAAGGGTTCGCCACCTGGATGGCGAACAAACCGCTCGCGGCATGGCATCCGGAATGGCAGGTCGATCTCGACGAGGTCGAGGAGACGCAGACGGCGGTCGCCACCGACGCGCTGCGCTCGACGCGGCCGATCCGCACGAACGTGGAAACGCCGGATGAGATAAACGAGGTGTTCGACGGGATCGCCTATCAGAAGACCGCGTCCGTCCTGCGCACGATTGAGAACTACGTAGGCCCGGAACTGTTTCGCAAAGGGGTCGGCTCGTACCTGCGGAAGTACTCGTTTGCCAACGCCGCCGGTGAAGATTTCTGGACCGAGGTCGCTCGCGCCACGGGCAAACCTGTGGACCGCATCATGAAGCCGTTCATCGAACAGCCCGGCGTTCCCGTGGTGAAGATCGACGCGCAGTGTCAGGGCAACGCGACGAACGTGGCCTTGCATCAGGAGCGGTTCGTGACGCTCGGCGGACCGCCCCCCTCCACCTCGCCGCTCTGGGCGGTTCCTGTGTGCTTCAAGATGCCAGGCGCGGGGATGCAGCAGTGCAACCTGTTCGAACGTCGCGACCAGGCGGCATCGCTGCCCGCCTGCTCGGCAAACGTCTTCGGCAACGCGAATGGGCGCGGTTACTACTTTTCTGAATACCCTCCCGATAAGGCGCTCGCGATTGCGCGAACGGCCCGCAGCTCGTTGGTCCCTGCGGAACGGCTCACGTTGCTCGGCGACGAATGGTGGATGACGCGCGCCGGCCGTCACGACGTCGGCGTGTACTTCGACATCGCGTCGGTTCATGCATCGGACGAAGCGCCGTCCGTGATCGAACAAATCAGCAGCAGCCTCGGCGTGGCGCATGACGCCATCGTCCAACCGTCCGATGCATCTCGGTTCGAGGACTGGGTGCGCCGACGCTTCGGGCCGGAACTGATGATGCTGGGGTTCCCCGGCAGCGCCTCGGATTCCGACGACCGTCAGAGCCGACGCGCGGCGTTGCTGGCCTTGGTCGGCGTCACCGGCAACTCGGCCGACGTGCAGCGGCAGGCGCGCGATCTTGCGCTGAAATACGTCGCCGATCCGACGTCTGTGCCGCCGACGCTGGTCTCGACGGTGCTGAACGTGGCCGCCTACGCCGGCGACGCCATGCTGTACGATCTGTACATGGCGCAGCTCCCCAAATTGACGGACAAGCCGGAAGAGTATTACCGCTTCTTCAATGCGCTGCCGTCGTTCCGCGACCCAGCGCTCGTGCAGCGGACGCTCCGGTTCGCCATCTCACCTGACGTTCGGACACAAGACACCTCCACGCTGATTGCCGGTCTCATCAGCCGCCCCTCGTCGCAAGACGCGGCGTGGGCATTCGTGAAGGAGAACTGGGACGCGCTGACCAAGACGCTCGGCATTTTCCAAGGCATTCCGCGTATCGCGGGTGCCGTCGGTGCGTTCTGCACGAAAGACAAACGCGCTGAGGTGGAACAGTTCTTCAAGGAGCATCCGGTCCCGGCAGCCGAGCGGACGTTGCGCCGCGCGTTCGAACGGATCGACAGTTGCGTTGCGGTGAAGGAACGGCAGGCACCCGCCGCGTCCTCCTGGCTCGCATCAGCTGCGCGTTGACGCCGATCACGGCGCCTCGCCAGACACTGATCGTCCCCAGCCGGAGAACGTCCCGCAATCGTCGGCACTGGTCCATGGCGTAGACCTTGAGGCTCTGCTACTGCTGATGCCGTCTGCGTCGGTCGGCACAGTTCGCGTGGGAGGTTTTCATGGCAACCTCAATCATCGACTCCATCGCTCAGTTCGTGAGCCCGACATTGACATCCAAGTTGAGCGCGACGACTGGCGAACCCGCCTCCAAGATCGAGACGGGATTGCGGACCGCGATCGCGACGATGGTCGGCGGTCTCGCGGCGCGCGCAAGCGATCCGGAATCGGTCAGCCAGATTTATGCGATGGCGATCGATCCAACCAACGACACATCGGTGTTCGACAGCAGCGAGCATCTGATCTCTCGCGTCAGCATCGGTGCCGATCGAATAGCGTCCTCGAATTTCATCCAGTCGCTGTTGTTCGGCAATCGGGAGTCGAGCGTGGCAGACGCATTGGCGACGCATGCCGGCGTGACCTCGACAACCGCGCGGTCACTTCTCTCGATCGCGGCCTCACTGGTGATGGCGTACCTCGGCAAAATGATCCGCACCGAACAGCTCGATGCTTCCGCTCTCGCCAGTCGCCTGATGGCCGAACGGGAATCGGCTGCTTCGCTGCTGCCGGCGGGGATCTCGAGGTTCTTTCCGACACTCGGCACGACGGAGAGGGAGCGAGTTGCGGAGGAGCCCATCAGAGTCCCCAGCTACCTCGGCGCGCGACCAGCATGGGCGTGGGTGATGCCCGTCATGCTCGCGGCCCTCGGTGCGTGGGCGCTCGTCGCACTTCTCAACCGTCCACACGAGCGTAACGTTGCGCAGAACACACGGGAACCGGCTGCGGTCGGCACCAGCGGCCTCGTCAATCGCGAGCCGCCTCGCGAACTGCCGGGCGGCGCGGTCCTCCGATTCCCGGCGAACGGAACCGAAGCCAGACTCCTGACATTCATCCAGGGAAACGCGCCGATCACGAAGGACACATGGTTCGAGTTCGATCGACTGAACTTCGAAACCGATTCCGCGGTGATCAGACCAGACTCCCGCGATCAACTGACGAACATCGCGGCGATCCTCAAGGCCTACCCTGCCGCTCAGGTGAAGATCGGCGGGTACACCGACAACACCGGAAATTCCACGGCAAACAGACAGCTCTCACAGGCACGAGCCCAGGCTGTTTGCGACGCATTGCGCGGGCTCGGAGTCGATTCCAGCCGGATTGAAGCGGAAGGGTATGGCGATCAGCATCCGATCGCGGACAACAGCACGGCTGAGGGTCGCGCGAAAAACCGTCGCGTGGCGATTCTCGTCACCAAGAAATAGGAACCGCATGGAGGCGGACCTGAAAGGTCCGCCTCTACGTGGCCCATCGTTCGTGGCGGTGGACCTTCAGGTCCGGCCGCCACACACTCGGGGCTGAGATTCCGTCTCAGGTTTCGCGTCGCCTCAGTTCCTCGCTTACTATGCGCACCAATTTCAAATGCGGTCCTCGCATAGTGAGGCATTCATGACATCCAAGACGTGGTTTCGAAGCGCCGCACTGATCGTGTGCGGCATTCTGATCGGCGGTGTGCTTGATCGTATCTGGCAGCACGGATTCATTCCCGCCGCTTCGGCGCAGGAAGGGCGCGCGGGTGGAGCGGCAGCGCCGCCCAAGCCGATGACCCCGGCGGAGATGCAGGCGGAAATCGAGCGGCTGAAGACGCTCGTCCCGTCCTACTCGCACCCGATGCAGGACGTGGCGATCAACTGGGCCAGCCTCTGGTTCGCGGCGCAGAAGAAAAACTGGCCGCTCGCACGGTACTTCTACAACGAAGCCCGATCGCACATCGCGTGGACGGTGCGCATCAATCCGAATGACAAGGTGAATGGCGAGATCGTCGATCTCAAGTCCATTTACGACGCGATCGACACGAGCAGTCTCATGATGGTGCGCGACGCGATTGAGAAGCAGAACTCGACGCAGTTTGTCGCCGCCTACAAGACGATGCTCGAGAGCTGCTACTCGTGCCACAAATCGGCAGGCAAGCCGATGATCCGGCCGCAGATTCCGACCGCCTCGGCTCTGACGATCGTTAACCTAGACCCGGCAGCCACCTGGCCTCAATAGCAGGAACCGGTGGGGGTCCGGCTTCAGCCGGACCGGACCCTACCGCGCCGCGGCGGCGGCCCCCGTCGACGGGGTTGCTGCAGGCGCATTGGTCGGCGGCTGTTGCTGCGCGGGGGCAGGCTGCGGCTTTGGCAGCGGCTTGCGTGGCAACAGCGCGTCGCGATTCGCGGTGTTGTAGACAAACGACGCGACGATAGCGGCCATCTGCATCATGTCGGCACGCTGGACGCGGTCGTAGACGTCCATGTTGGAGTGATGCGTGCGCGAGTCGTACTCGAGCGGGTCCTGAATGAACTGAAAGCCCGGGAGCCCGACCGCGTCGAACGAGAGATGATCAGTCCCGCCCGTGTTTCGGATCGAGATCGTCGTCGCGCCCAGATCTTCGAACGGCTTCAGCCACGCCTGGAAGATTGGCCGCATCGCGTCGTTCCCTTGCAGGTAGATCCCGCGGATTTTACCTGACCCGTTATCGACGTTGAAGTAGCCGGACAGCCGCGCGTGCTCCGACTTCAGCTTCATGTCCTCGCGAGCGGCGAAGTGGTCGGCAACGTAGGCGCGCGAGCCGAGAATCCCCTGTTCCTCGCCGCTCCAGAGCGCGAGCCGCACCGTGCGGTCAAGACGAAGGTTCAACGTCTTGAGAATGCGCATCACTTCGATCATCACGGCGCTTCCCGCCGCGTTGTCCGTTGCGCCGGTTCCACTGTGCCAGCTGTCCAGATGCGCGCCAATCATGACGATCTCGTCGCGCTTGCGGCCGCCGGGAATTTCGCCGATGACGTTCACCGAATCGGTGCGATCGTCGACGAACCGCGCCTGGATGTCGAACTCCAGCTTCACGGGAATCTTGTGATCGAGCAGACGTGCGATGCGGTTGTAGTGCTCAGGTGTGAGCGTCACCATCGGCGGAGGGACCGGATCCTTGATGTCACGTGTGCCGCCGCCTTGCGCGAACACGGTGCCGCCTTCGCTGCGTCCGGCCCCGACGCGCACCGCTACCGCAACGCCTTCGTCCGCGAGGAATTTGTTCAGGGCACGCACCAACTGCTGGTTGCCGCCGCCGGGCCCGCCCTGTCGGCCACCGCCAATGGCCGCTGTCCCTGGAGGCGCCTGGCCTCGTCCGCCGCCGGCATCCGGTGCCTGCGCCAGCGTTGCGAGATCCGTATCGGTCCGCCGGGTCGCCAGCGGCTGCAGGCTCATTTGCAGTTCCCGCCCTGGACCAAGAAGAACGATCTTGCCTCTGAGCATCCCCTTGTACTTTGCGAAGTCATTCTCGTTGGCGATGGCGACGATGACCGCGTCACCGCTGACCGGGCCGTTCGTGCCAGGCGTGTACGCGAGCGGCGCGCCAATGAGCGGCGTGGACTGCGGCTCCAGCATGTGCGCGGAGAAGCGGGTGTAGGTCCACCCGCGACCGAATGGTCCCCACTTCTCCTGACGGGCGGTGATACCCCATTCGCCGAGCCGCTTGACGATCCACTCGGCGGCGGTGAAGAAACCCGGCGAGTTCGTCAGACGCGATCCGCTCACGTCGGTGAGATAGAAGAGATGCTCCATCACCTGGGAGTTCTGGAGCGCCTCCGTGCGGATGCGGTGCACGGCGTCGAGATCGACCGCTTCCTGCGCGAGAAGCGGCATCGAGATCGCGAGCGCGATGATGAGAGCAACAACAGGAGGTCGATTGAATTTCATACTGCCTCAATCAGATGGGTCCGCCTGAAGGCGGACCCCACCGATGATCCCCGCCGGTCCTTCGCAGGTCGTGAAGCCGGACCTTCAAAGCCTAACCCTATTGACTCCCGCCCCGAAGCTGCTGCAGCTGGTTCTTCGCCTGGTTGTTCTGCGGATCGAGCTGCACGGCGGTTTCGAGATCCTTGATGGCGGCCGCCTTGTCGCCCTTCGCGTTCTTCACCTGCGCCATCATCTGGTAGGTCTGTGACGACTTCGGGAAGTACTCCAGATTCGCCTGCAGATACTTCATCGCATCGTCCGGCCGCTTCGCATTGAGCGCAGTGTTGGCGATGCCAACCAGCGCGTAATCGGTGAAGTCGTACTGCTGGCCGCCGTAGAACTTCGCGCGGAGCTCCTTGAATTTCGCGAGACCCGCCGTTACTCCACCAGTCTTCTCCGCTTCGCTGATCACCTCGCCGAGCGGTGCCGGAATCGGCAACCCATGGTGGCATGACGCGCAGAGCACGCGGGTCGGCGCGCCGGGACGCGCCTCGACGGACGTCGGTCCGGCGGTGACGGGCTTGTCGACGATCGCGGCAAGCTCCACGTTGATCGAGTCGCGGAAGAGAATCATCTTGCGCGCGACGCGCTTCTCGCGCTTCTCGTCCGACGCGAAGTCGAACCGGCCGTTGTTCTGGACGTGACAGTAGTTGCACTCAATGCCGAGCGACCGGTTGAAGGCATTCATGAAGTTCAGGACGACCGCGCGCGGCGTGTCGGCCGGCCAGACCTGCAGGTTCGTGAAGCCGTTTGGCTGCTGTGCGGCGCTTCCCTGACCTTGTGCCGACACAGCAATCGATGCCGTGAACAGAACACTTGCGAGCACGATTGCGTACGACGCGCGTTTCATGGCTGCACCTCGATCCGCCTCCGCCAAGGCTTCGGCGAGACAAGTTGTGGTTGCAATTTGGGTCGCATTCTAGCGGATTTTCACCGCAGGTTTCCGTTGCGGACGCTACGAAGTGGCAGTAGTATCCGCCCACACAGACCACTTCTCGGAGGCCTCATGGTTCGCCGTGCTGCTGCATTCGTCCTGGGTCTCGCCTTCCTCGCCGCCGCTGCATCAGCCGTGCACGCCACTGGCACCCCCGCGCAGAAGCCGCCCTGGGCATACGGTTTTGACAAGGGTCCCGCGTACGACGAGCCGGCGCCGCCGCCGCAGAATCCGCCCACCCGCGCGCTCCGTACGATAGAACCCATCGACAACCAGCTGCGCCCGCGGCACCTCGAACGGAGTCTGCTCACCTTCTCGCTGCTGCAGACCCGCGACGCTCACAACGTCGTTGATTGGTTTCCGGGCGATCACCCCTCGCCAATGCCGCGGGTTCTCGAGACCGACTTCGTGCCGAAGACAGGCATCGCCGGCAACGCCTTCGTTCCAATCGAACGATCGAGAGCGCTGACCGAACCAATCGGCGCCGAATCATCGAAGTGTCGAACGACGACCGGAATATCTTCGAGGGCGAGCCCGGAAACCGGCGCGTCGGATGGACCGCGTATGTGCCCCAGGGGAGCGTGGCAAAAGGCCGTGAGATCGTCACCACGGGCGGGGTGATGCGCGTGGGAGGCGACGTGGTTCCCAGGACCACGGCGTTAATGCGGGTAGTCGTGGCAATCTGACCGAGCAGGACACGGTGGCGATTACGGCGTATCTTGCCTCACTCCCGCCCGTCAAGACGTCGCGCCCGCTAACGCAACCGTTGGGAAACGCGACGCGCTAGCTCGGCGCGGCAGGTTGATGGTGTCGGCGCGACATCGCCGCTGACGGAGCATCACGTCGGCGCGTCTTTTGCTCCCCCTGCGCGCGGTTCGTTGTTTCAAGGAGTCCCACGTGCGGCGCCATCATCGTCTTCGCACTCTCCTGTTGCTGTCCGTTGTTCTGAGTGGCATTCCACGTACAGCTGCGGCTCAGTGGGATCCGTTCGATCCGCCCCGCGATCCGGCCCATCTCGATGTGAGCGGCACCGCGGGCTTGCGCCTGTCGACCGACTGGAGCGACCTGATCCTCCTGGGATCGGTTTCCCCTGCGACTGGTGCCCTCGAACAGGTGCTCGGGCGCGACCTCGTGTTCCTGCCGGGTCCGGTCTTCGACGCAACCGTCATGTACTGGGAAGGGCGCTATGGCTTCCGCAGTCATGTCGGGTTTTCACGCAAGTGTCTTGCGATCGCCGGGCGCTGTGTGGCAATTCCCACGCTGGACGGACCGACGCGCGGATCGGTGACCGTCGACGGGTACTCGGCCGACGTCGGCGGCGCATTCGGCCTGCGTGAGTACCACCGGAACCCGTGGGTGTGGCCCTATGTCTTCTTTGGATTTGGCGCCGTCACCTACGACATCAAGCAGAGCATCAGCCCGCCGCTGCAGATGTTCATCGAGCATAGTCCGTCGGCGACGGCCGACATCACAGTCAACAAGAATTTCACGAATTTTGGCCAGACGCTCCTCATCTCCATCGACGAACTGGGCCTGGAAACGAAGTTCGCGATGAATTTCGGCGTCGGCACCGATCTGCGTGTACCGCTCGGCGCCGCCGGTGTCGGTCTCCGGCTGGAGTTGTCGGACACCATGCACAACTCGCCGCTCAACATTCAAATCGCGGAGCTGAACACCCTGACCGATGAAGTGGTGCGCGCCAACGGTGGTCTCGTGCACAACCTGCGGGCGAGCGCCGGACTCGTCCTTCATTTCGGACGTTGACATGCGCCGCCCTCTTCACGCCTTTATCGCTGCCCTCACCGTCTGCCTCACCGTCGCTGGTGGCGCGTCTCCGCAGGCACCGGAGCACCGTTTTGCGCCAGGATCACCTCCGATCAGCGTGCGCCCGTCTGCGCTCGCGCAAATCGTGAGCGAGCTCGCCGGCTCTCCCGTCAACGTCCAGCGCGCGCGAATCCTCTGGGTCATCGATCCGCACGCGATGGTCATCGAATCGGACTCGGCGTTCGATCCCACATGGCGGGATCGGGGCCGCGTCCTGGTGGTGCTCGAACGGAGTCGCTCGCTCGCGATTCCGCGTCCGCCGGTATCGATTGCGCCGGTGAACATCGTCGGCATCGCCCGCACGTTGCTCGGTATCCAGGCGGCGCAGGACGTTCCGTGGCCACAGGCACTCACGCGGCGCGAGATTGACCGGCTCGGAGTCCGTGCCGCGATTCTCGCCAGCTCCATCAAGACCTCCGATGGCGTCGAGCTCACCTCGTCAACCGCGGTTCCGTCCACTGCGGCTCCGTCAACCACGACCACGGCTCCCTGACGCTGGATTCCATGTTTAAGTGGCTGGCGGCTGCACTCGGTGCGGCCGTTGCCGCGTACGGGGCATACGTCGGTGCGGCATGGATCGATTACGGACGGCCGCGCGCGCCGGCGCCAGACGAAATCGATCCGCTGCTCGATCGGTTCATACCCGTTTACGAGATCGCCGAACGTCACCACATCGGTGTGGCTGCGCCCGCCGACGTGACGTTTGCCGCCGCATGCGAAACAGACCTGATGCAATCGAAGATTGCCCGCGCGATTGTCAAGGCGAGGGAAGTCATGCTCGGCAGCGAACCGGATCGAACCACGCGCCCGCGTGGCATCCTCGAGTACACCACGTCCATCGGATGGGGCGTCCTGGCGATCGTTCCCAACCGTGAAGTGGTGGTCGGCGCCGTCACGAGACCGTGGGAGGCGAACGTTGTTTTTCGCGCGCTACCGCCGGAAGCGTTTGTGAAATTCGATGAACCGGGTTTCGTAAAGATCGCGTGGACCGTTCGGGCCGATTCCGTCGACCCGGCATTCTCAATATTCCGCACGGAGACACGCGCGGTCGCAACGGATACGACAGCGCGAATCACATTTCGCCGGTATTGGTCCCTTCTCTCACCGGGCATCATTACCATCCGATGGGTCGCACTGCAGCCGGTCAAGGCTGAAGCGCAGCGACGGGCGAGTGAAGTCCGCGCCAGTTTGTCCGAAAAATGAGTTAAGAAGGTAAGCGGAACGAAAGACATCGACCGATGACCCGATGGATGGCTGTGTTGCCCGCAATCGCGCTGACCGGATGCGCGACCACGTCGTCTTCCCTGGTCCGCGGCATGACGGCGCCCAACCCGAGCGGCTGCTACATTCAGGTGTTTGACGGTGAACGGCTGCGCGGAGTGGCGGACTTCATCAACGGGCCGATGCAATACAGCACGTTGTCACACCTGCCCAACGGGGCGGATTGGAACGGCCGGATTCGCAGCATCGAAGTTGGTCCGGCCGCGACCGCAACGATCTGGACCGGTCCCGATCGGAGCGGGAAATCGATGGACCTTCACCTCGATCGGCCGTACCCGGTTCTTCCCGAAGACTTCACGGGCAAAGTGCGATCGATGGAGCTGCGATGCGAGGAGTCGAGGCTCGCGAGCGAGCATGAGCCGTCGTCAGCACCAGTCACGAAGTAGGTACTTTCGCCGTATCGAATGCCATTGGGATTCGGGTGAATGGTATCCGCACGAAATTTTGTGTCTATCGGGGTTACACCTGCGGACGTGCCCGTTTTGGGCCTGAGATTTGCGGTAATAGGCGCTTACCGCCTTAAAAAGGGCCAACGTGCGCGTTCGTATTACACAACGTCTGTCTGGGAGTATTGACGGCATACAGTTGAGCCGGTTCGTCACCGGCCTGACGTATGACGTAGGGACGACGCTCGCGAACTACCTGCTGGCCGAAGGTCTCGCCGTACCAGTGGATGAAAGCACGCCCGCCCTGGTGCTTCCAATCCAGGACGAGGCCCAAGATCGGCCTCGCCGCACGCGGCGGAGACGCCGCAAGCGATAAACCGACCCGCCCGCCAGCAGCTGACCTCCGGTTCAAGCAGCAGTGTTATCCTCCCCGGTGCAGAGGTTTATGAACTATGAGGACAGCACTTCTTGCGGCGGCCGCGTGCGTGATTGCCATTGGAGTGGCCGCGGGACAGGCGAGTAAACCCGCACCCGCTGCGCTTCCCGACTGGAGCGGTGTGTGGCAGATGATCGGACCGACCGTGTTCGATCGCGCCAGCGTGCAGCCGCAGAACGGCCGGGCCGGCGATGTCGGCGTCCGTGAATTCCCGCCCTACACCGAGGAATACGAGGCGATCTATCGCAAGAATATCGAGCGGATCAAAGCCGGGACGTTTCCCGATCCAATCTCGGTGTGCGGTGTTCCCCACGGTTTTCCGCGCATCATGAACGTGCCTGATGTCTACGAATTTGCGGTAACGCCGGCTGCGACCTATGTGCTCGCCGAGAACGGGCCGGGCGTCTTGCGAATCTACACCGACGGCCGGAAGCACCCGCCGGCCGAGGAGCTGTGGGGCACCTACACCGGCGCGTCCGTCGGACACTGGGAAGGCGACACGCTCGTCTTCGAGACGCTCGGCCTCAAAGGATCGCGCGACAACGACGAGATCGTCGATCGCACCGGCCTTGTCCTGAGCGATAAGAGCCGGGTCACGACGCGTCTGCGCAAGATGAACGACACGACGCTCGAGGCGGTGATGGTGATTGAAGACGCCAAAGCCCTCAAAGCACCGTGGAAGGTGACGAAGCAGTACCGGAAGATGCCGGCCGGCACGTGGGCATGGGATTACGGTTGCGCCGAAAACAATCGCAATCCGATCAGCGGTTCGGGCAAGACCTTGACGATCGGTCCGAACGGGAAGCCGCTCGACAAGAACGTCGAATGAAGCGGGAGGAGAATCCGATGACATTCACCAGAGTGATCGCGGCCGCCGCACTGTGCGCCGCGACGACCGTACCGCTTGTCGCTCATCATTCTGCGGCGATGTTCGACGACGAAAAGGTCGTGGAGCTGAGCGGGACGATCAAGGAAATGCAGTGGACCAATCCGCACATCTGGATTCAGGTGATCGTCGACAACAACGGCCAGAAGACCGAATGGAGCGTCGAAGGCGGAAGTCCGAACACGCTGTCGCGCAATGGCTGGCGTTCGACGACGTTCAAATTCGGCGACGCAGTCACGGTGCGCGTCAACCCGATGAAGGACGGCACTGCCGCCGGCCAATTCATCGGCGCGAAGTTCAAGGACACGGGGAAAACGATCGGGCGCTGGGAATAATTCGTCGCTAAGGATCACCAGGCAACTTCCGCCCGGGCGGGCGACGTGAGAGTAGGAGGAACTGGCATGCGTTTCACTCCACTTGTCGCCGCAGTACTTGCTGTGACCCTTGCCGGGTCTGCATTAGCTCAAGAGTGGATCGAATTCTCCAGCCAGGAGGATCGGTTCACCGGCAACTTCCCGAACCAGCCGAAGGTCACGCAGACTACCTACCAGTCGCAGTATGGCGCGGACCTCCCCGCCCGCGTCTACAGCGCCGCCCAAGGGTCGAGCCGCTACTCAGTGACGGTCGTCGACTACAGCGGGATTGAGAAGATCCTGACCGCCAAGGCGCAGTCGTGCCCGATACGCACCGAAGGATGTTACGGAGGGACTGGATTTTCCGGCGTCGGGCACTGGCGGCTTGATTATCAAGGCGCGATCGTCCACGCAACGTGGAAGTTCGTCGCGCGCGATGCGAAGGTCACGCAGTTGACCTGGAATACGACGTATGGAGTGGGCGGCAATCAGATCCATCTCACGAACCGTGATGGATCGCGCACGATGGCGGCAATCTACATGCACGCCCAGAAGCTGTACATCATCGAGGGAACGGTACCTGCCGGATTTCCGGAGCCGGGCCTCTTCCAGCAGTCATTCGGATGGCTCGATGAGAACGGGAAGGAGCTTCGCTATCAGTCGCTGTATCACCACGCGTTCCCAGCGCCGCCGAAAGGAACGCCGCCGAACCAGGAGAATCCCGGCAACTGAGCCGCGGTAGATTTGGCGCGAGCTCGCGCGATGGATAGCATCCTTCACGATTTTCGCCACTGCGTACGCTTGTTACGGCGAACGCCGGTGTTCACCATCGCCGTGGTCAGTGCGCTCGCGCTCGGAATCGGTGTCAACGTTGCGGTCTTCTCGGTCATCAACAGCGTCCTGTTGAAGCCGTTGCCCTACCCGGACCCACCCCGCCTGATGGTTTTTCTGAATACCTCACCGCAAGGGTCAGGCCCGGGCGCCTCACCCACCAAGTTCAATGTCTGGCGACGGCAAACGGGCGCGTTTCAAGACGTCGCGGCCTATCGATTCAGCCTCGTCAACTTGACGGGGACGGGCGATCCCGAGCAGGTGGCGGCCGGACAGGTCAGCGCGGATTTCTTTCGCCTCTTCGGTGCTCCAATAGTTGCTGGTCGCACATTTACTGCGAACGAAGACCTGCCCGGCAGCGGACATTTCGTCGTCCTCAGCGAAGGGTTCTGGAAGCGACGCTTCGGCGGCGAGCGCGGGGTCGTCGGCAAGACACTCTCACTGAACAGCGAACCGTATGTGATCCTCGGCGTTCTTGGCCCTTTCGATACCGAGGCGATTCAATCGCAGGCGGGGCCGCCCCAGGTTTGGTTGCCGTTCCAGATCGATCCACACAGCGCCATGCAGGGCCATTTCTTCATGGCGGCAGGCCGGCTCAAATCCGAGGCATCGCCAGCGATCGCGAGCGCGCAGCTGCAAGTGGCCGCAAAGGAATTTCGCGCGCAATTCCCGAACGCGCTCGGCCCGCAAGAAGGGTTCGGCTCGCAGCCGCTCCAGGATGTCGTCGTCGGAAACGTCCGATCGTCGCTGCTGGTCCTCATGGGTTCGGTGACGTTCGTCCTCCTGATTGCGTGCGCCAATGTCGCGAATCTGCTGATGGTGCGCGCCACCGCCCGAAAACGTGAGATCGCCATCCGCGCGGCGATCGGCGCTGGGCGTGGGCGGATTATTCGTCAGCTGCTCGTCGAGAGCGTCACGCTGTCGATGGTCGGCGGCGCACTCGGCCTGATCGTCGGCGTCATCGGAATTCGCGCGCTGCTGGCCCTCAGCCCCGGGAACATTCCGCGTATCGGTGTCGACGGTTCTGCCGTCAGCGTCGATTGGCGTGTCCTTGTTTTCACCACGGCTGTTTCGTTGACCACGGGTCTGATCTTCGGCTTGTTTCCAGCCCTGCGAGCGTCACGAGCCGACCTCAGCACCACGCTGAAAGAGAGCGGTGGTCAGTCTGGCGGCAGCATTCGCCACAACAAGGCGCGGACGCTCCTGGTTGTCAGCGAGATGGGGTTGGCGCTCGTCCTGTTGGTCGGCGCCGCACTTTTCATCCGGACGTTTGTCGCCCTTCGAGCGGTCAACCCAGGCTTTGACGCCCGTCAGGTTGTGACGATGAGCATGTCTCTGACGGGCGAGCGATTTCAGAGAACGTCAGCGGTCGCCCAAGTGATTCGGAACGGCGCCGACCGCGTGAAGGTCGTGCCCGGCGTGGAGGTCGTGGGCGCCACCTGCTGTGTCCCGCTACAGGGCGGACTGGGTTTGCCCTTTGTGATCGAAGGCCGACCCTTGGCAAACGGGCCATTTCATGGCGGCGGAGGATTCAATCTCATCTCTTCAAACTATTTCAGCGCCTTCAAGATTCCAGTTCTCCGGGGACGCGCGTTCACCGACCAGGATGACGGCGGAGCGCCCAAGGTCGCCATCATCAACCAGACCATGGCGCGACAGTACTGGTCGACGAGCGATCCGTTGACCGATCGCATCACCATCGCGAAGGGTCTACCCGAGCTCGGAGATTTCACTCGCCAAATTGTGGGTGTTGTCGGCGACGTGCGGGATGGCGGCCTCAATCGTGAGCCACGGCCCGTCATGTACATTCCCTGGGCTCAGGTGCCCGATGCGCACAACACCAATCTGGTGGGCATCGCACCGCTGACATGGATTATTCGGACCCGCGGTGAGCCTCTGGCATTGAGCGGTGCCATTCAAAACGCGCTACGACAAAGCAGTGGTGGCCTCCCTGTCGCGCGCCCGCGAACTATGAACGAGATCGTTGCGCGATCCACCGCACGCTCGGATTTCAACATGCTGTTGCTCACGATTTTTGCCGCCAGCGCGCTGCTCCTCGCCGCGATCGGTATCTATGGGCTGATGGCCTACTCGGTTCAGCAGCGGACACCGGAAATCGGCGTTCGCATGGCACTTGGCGCCGACGCAGACACTGTTCGGAACATGATCGTTCGTCAAGGCATGCGGGTCGCGTCGGCGGGAATCGCGATCGGACTCGCGTCGTCGTTCGGTCTTACGCGGATTATCGCGAGTTTTCTCTTTGGGGTTACCGCGCTGGATCCCGCCGTCTTTCTAGCCGCGCCCCTGCTCTTGAGCGCCGTCGCGTTGATTGGCATCTGGTTCCCCGCGCGCCGTGCCGCGCAAATTGATGCGCTACGTGCGCTGAGGTCCGAGGCTCAATAGTCCTCGCCACGGTCGAGTCGGCGGTCCACCATCCAAATCCGACGCTGCGGTGTCTAAGGTCTGAAACGCCAGTCGGCGTCTCGCCGTATAGTTCTCGCCGTTAACCAAACGCATCGCCGGACGTTGAGCCTGGCGGCCGTAAGTAACCAAGGCCAGTTTGAGGAGTTCTCTTTGGACGTTGCGCTTCCTGACCGATCGAAGGCGAAGCGAATCCGCAAGTTGGCCTGGGGCGCGGTGACGCTCGCGATTCTGTCCACGGCCGGGATCGCAATCTTCCGCCTGAAGCCCGCTGCACCGCCGGTTGACCGCGCCACTGTTTGGATTGACACGGTGAAGCGCGGGCAGATGGTCCGCGATGTTCGTGGTCAGGGCGCTCTCGTCTCCGAGGACCTGCGGTGGATTCCGGCGACGACCACCGGCCGCGTCGAGCGGATCGTCCTGCGAGCCGGAACACCTGTGCGAGCGGGCTCAGTGATCCTCGAATTGAGCAATCCAACGCTGGAGCAGGAGCTCGAAGACGCACGGTTGAAACTCCGTGCCGCCGAGTCGAGCCTCGCGAGCCTTCGCGTGCAGCTCGATGACGAGGAGCTGCAGCAGCGCGCCACGGCCGCAACGGTTGAAGCCGATTTCAAGAAGGCGGCGATGCAAGCCGAGGTCAACGAACAGCTCGCGGCGCAGCATCTGGTGTCAGATCTCCTTCTGAAACAGTCAAAGCTCGACGCCGAGCAGCTCGCGGTGAGGAACCGCATCGCGCAACAGCAGCTTGCGCATAGCGCCGACTCGAAAGGCGCGCGTCTCGCGGAGCGACAATCGCAAGTCGATCAGGCTCGCGCCTTCATGGAACTGAAGGCACGCGAAGTCGATGCCCTCCACGTACGTCCAGGAGTAGACGGCATTCTTCAGGTCGTGCCGGTGGATGTCGGACAGCAGGTGACACTGGGGACGAACCTCGCGCGCGTGGTCAATCCATCGAAGCTCATGGCGGAGATCAAAGTGCCGGAGACGCAAGCGAAGGACGTCCGGATTGGTCTGCGCGCCATCGTTGACACGCACAACGGTCTGGTTCCCGGGCGGGTGACCCGCATCGATCCGTCCGTTCAGAACGGTACGGTCACGGTCGACGTGACGTTCGACGCATCGCTGCCGGACGGTTCACGGCCCGATTTGTCGGTCGACGGCACTATCGAGCTGGAACGCCTCGACAACGTTCTGTTCGTCGGACGTCCGGCATTCGGCGACGAAAACACCAGCACGACGCTTTTCAAAGTCCAGTCCGATGGAACGGCTGTTCGCGTACCGGTGAAGTTCGGGCGCAGCTCCGTCAATGCACTTGAAGTGCTCTCCGGCATCAACGCGGGCGATCAGGTGGTGCTGTCCGATATGTCCGCATGGAACGAGGTCGACCGCGTTCACATTCAATAGGAGCCGCCGTCATGACAGGTGATGCCCGTCCGGTCGTGAGCCTCGAGGGTCTGACGAAGAAGTTTGTGACCGACGAAATCGAAACCTATGCGCTGTCGGAGGTGAACCTCGAGATCCGTCGGGGCGACTACGTCTCTATTGCCGGACCGTCGGGATGTGGAAAGTCGACGCTGCTGTCGATCATCGGCCTGCTGGACACTCCCACCGAGGGCACATATGTGCTCAACGGCCGTCCCGTCGCCGACTTGTCCGTTGGCGAACGGGCGCATATCCGGAACCGCGAAATCGGATTCATTTTTCAGAGCTTCAATTTGATTGGCGATCTGACGGTGTCCGAAAACGTCGAACTGCCGCTCACCTACCGCGGCATGAGTCCTGCCGACCGTAAGCAACGGGTCGCACAGGCCCTCGACGACGTGGGCATGGGACATCGTGCGAAGCACCTGCCCAGTCAGCTTTCGGGCGGTCAACAGCAGCGCGTCGCCGTCGCCCGTGCAATCGCCGGCGATCCGTCGCTGCTGCTCGCAGACGAGCCCACCGGCAATCTCGATTCAAAGAGTGGGGAATCCGTCATGGATCTCCTGCGCCGGATCCATGAGAAGGGCGCCACCATCTGCATTGTCACGCACGATCCTCGTTACGCCCGCCACGCACAACGCAGCATCAACCTGTTTGACGGTCGCATCGTCGACGCCGTCGTCGCGGCGGTGGTGTAGCCATGCGTGACATCTGGCAAGACGTCCGGTATGCGGTTCGCGTTCTGATCAAGAGACGGTGGTACACGCTTGCTGCGATGACCGCACTGGCGCTCGGCATCGGCGCCAACACCGCCATCTTCACGCTCGTCAACGTGGTGCTGCTGCAGGGGCTGCCATTCGATCGCTCCGATCGAATCGTCGCCCTCGGCATGCGGGACCCGCGTCCGCGCAATTTCGGCGTCTCGTCGCAGGACTTTGACGATTGGAAGCGGGCGACGCGCACGATTCCGGATCTGTCGGCCGCGTTCGGCGCAAACCTGTCGTTCAGCGGCGACGACCGCGCACCGGAGCAGTACGCAGGCGTGTACATGAGCGCATCCGGATTCGCGATGACCGGCAGCAAGGCGGTGATCGGCCGTCTCTTCTCGGCAGAAGATGACCGCGTCGGCGCGCCGCCCGTCGTCGTGCTCGGCAACGACATCTGGAAAAACCGATACGGCAGCAACCCGTCCGTGCTCGGGAAAAACGTTCGCGTTCAGGCGCTCGATGCCACGATCATCGGCGTCATGCAGCCGAACATGAAGTTTCCGTTCAACACCGAGGCCTGGTTGCCACTCGCGCAGCTTCCCCCTGCGGTGCTGAATCTCGGCCGAGGCAACCGGCAGCTGTTCGTATTTGGCACTCTACGCGAGGGCGTCACGCTCGAGCAGGCGCGTACCGAGTTCGCCACCGTTTCACGTGAGCTCGCGCGTCAGTACCCGACGACGAACAAAGACCTGACGGCAACGGTCGAACTGTTCCTGGATCGCGTCCTCGGAGGGCCTATCAAACTGATGTTTTGGTCGCTGATGGGCGCCGTTGCGTTCGTCCTTCTCATCGCCTGTTCTAATGTTGCCAACCTGCTTCTGGCACAGGCTGCCGACCGGGCGCGCGAGATTGGCGTGCGGGTCTCGCTCGGCGCGACCAGGTGGCGCATCGTGCGTCAGCTTCTGGTTGAGAGTGTGCTGCTCTCGGTGGTCAGCGGCATTGCAGGGCTCGGACTGGCGCAGCTCGGCATCAAGTGGTTCGACGCGGAGACACAGGGCGTTGGCAAACCCTATTGGATGATCTTCCAGATGGATCCGCGCGCGTTTGCGTTCTTCGTCGCCGTGTCCGTGCTGAGCGGGATTCTCTTCGGGTTGATGCCGGCGCTGCACATTTCGAAGACGAATCTGAACGAGGTGCTGAAGGAAGGCGGCCGGTCAGGCGGCGGAGGCATGCGGTCGCGCCGCTGGGCCGGCGCACTCGTGGTCACGCAGGTGACGTTGACGCTTGTGCTGCTCGCCGGCGCCGGTTTCATGATGCGGAGCTTTCTGGTCCTCTATCGCATGGACACCGGATTCGACTCGGAGCGGCTGCTGACGATGCAACTACTCCTGCCGGCACGCAAGTACGTCACGCCGGCCGATCGCGTCGCGTTCCTCAAGCGGGTTGATGAACGAGTCTCGACGGCGGCTGCAGTGGAATCCGCGGCGACCGCCAGCAACTGGCCGTACGCTGGCGGAGCGCAGCGCCTGCTGGCCATCGAAGGGCGTACGTTGCCGCGCGATCAGGCGCCAACCGTGACGCTGATCAGCGCGGGGCCTCGGTACTTCGACACCATCGGCGTGCATCTCATTCGCGGTCGCGCCCTGACCGAGACTGACGGCGTATCCCAACAGTCGGTCGTCATCAATCGTCGTCTCGCGGATATGTACTTTCAGGGAGACGATCCGATCGGCAGGAGGATTCGCCTTACCGAAGAGTTCCCCACCGGCCCGCAAACGGACTGGTTGACCGTCGTCGGTGTGAGTCCAAACATCCGCCAGACCAATTTCCAACAGCCGGATCCAGACCCCGTCGCCTACGTCCCGCACGTCGAATCGCCAGGGCTCGGACGCGGCGTTTCATTGCTGGTGCGCACGCGGGTGGACGCGGCAAAGGCCACCGCGGCGATGCGCGAGGAGATACGCGCGCTCGACGCCGATATGCCGGTGTTCAACGTCCGCACGATGGATGAACAGCTCGCGAACTTGCGTTGGCCTTACCGGGTATTTGGCGCGATGTTCACGACCTTCGCGCTCATCGCGCTGATCCTGTCCGCGGTCGGTTTATATGCGGTGACGGCATATTCCGTTACCCAGCGGACACAGGAGATTGGCGTCAGAATGGCACTCGGCGCGCAGCCCGGATCAATTCGCTGGCTAATCCTTCGACGCGCACTGATTCAACTGTCGATCGGTTTAGCCATAGGCATTGGAGGCGCGCTCGGTGTCGGTCGGCTGTTGCGAAGCATGCTCGTCCAAATCCCGACGGCGGATCCGGCGACGCTGACCACGATCGTCGCGATCCTGATCGCGGTTGCGATTACGGCCTGCGTTGCGCCATCACGTCGCGCGACCCGGCTCGATCCCGCTTCTGCGCTCCGATACGAGTAGCTATAGCTGCCGATTGGTCCCCAGCGCGATAACTCAGAAAAACCTGCATGGGCCGCGCGGTGATTGTGAAACGGGCTGCGCCGTGAGGCAAGGCTCCGGTAAAGAACCTGCGGTAAGCTCCTTCCGCCGGGAGGATGGCCAATGGTTGGAGTACTGGATCCAGTCGCCGATCGGGCGACGGCAGTCACGCTGGAAAGGCTCGACGATCAAATCAGCTGGTACAACGGCAAGAGCGCGATCAACCGGCGGTGGCACTACCGTCTTAAGGTTGCCACTTTGATCTCTGCAGGCGTGATCCCCGTCACCGCCGCGGTGGGATCGCCATCGTACGTCGCCGGGACGCTGGGCGTGTTCGTGGTGATCGTCGAAGGCCTGCAGCAACTCTTTCAGTTTCATCAGAACTGGGTCAACTATCGGGGAACGTGCGAGTCCGCTGAAGCACGAGAAGTTCCTGTTCCTTGCCCTGGCCGGCGCCTACGCGAACGCCGATCACCCGCAGCGTCTGCTCGCGGAACGGATCGAAGGACTTCTGTCGACTGAAAACACGAACTGGACCGCCGACGCGACGAGATCCCAGAACAAGGATGACAGCCGCAAGCCGTGAACCCATCCCTACCGGCCGTCACACCTTCCTTCCGGTTGCAAACCCGTACAGCTCCGCCGGGTTCTGCACGAGTATGCGATTCCGGGTCCGCTCCTCCGGTGCCCACCGCAGCATGAGATCGAACAGCATCGCGTCATCAGGCTTGTTCGTCTCATTCGGGTGCGGCCAGTTGCTCCCCCACACCGTCCGCTCGGGCGCGGCTTTGACGTATGCCTGCGCAACCTTCGTGATGTCGGCATAGCCAGGCGGGCCGTCCACTGTGTTGTCGTAGGTCACTGACAGCTTCACCCACGTGCGGCCCTTGTCAACCAATCGGCGGATAACGCCGTAGACCGGATGGCTCAATCCTGCCGGTTGCGGAACGTGTCCCATATGGTCGAACACGATCGGGGTCGGCAGACGGTTCCACAGCGCTTCGTTCGCGACGATTTGATCGGGGCCCATGTTGATCTGCACATGCCACCCGAGTGGGTTGACGCGCTTCGACAATGGTTCAATCATGTCGACTGTCGTCGCCGCCGTTGCCGGATCGGTAATTGAGAAACGGATGCCGCGAATGCCGCCGGCGACCAGAACTTTGAGTTCGGCATCCGAGATACTCGGGTGGATGACAGCGACGCCTCGCGCATTTGCTCCGAGCTTCGCGATCGCATCGAGCGTTACGCGATTGTCGGTCACATAGGCCGATGGCGTCACGACGATGTTGCGCGTCGTGCCGATCCGTCGCTGCAGCAATCGGAATTCCTCGAGGCGCGCATCGGGAATGAGACGTCCTCCAGGCGTTGCGGGTGGAAAGCGCACGGCGTCGTAAATGTGGTGGTGGCAGTCGCATGCGCCCGGCGGTGCCTTGAGCGTCGCCGGCTCGCTCCCGGACGAATTCGGCACCTGTTGAGCAAAGCCGTCCCGAACGGAGAGCCGCGAGGTCGATGCGGCCAGCGCCAGCATCGAGGCGCGTTTGATGAAGGTGCGTCGCGCAATCATGAATGACACCTCGGCCGACGTCCTGGAGGACGTTGGATTTTCGGTCCGATCCTACGCCCAGAAACTAACCGAAGACATCGCGACGTCGTCGCCAAATATGAGACCTGAGCGGTTCGGCAGGTCCGGGGCTTGCACACGCAGGCGCGGTGCAAAGCCCCTCCAAAGGAGAAAGCCCGTCATGAACAGGAAACTTTCGGCAGGTTTAAGTGCGGTGGTGGGAACGGCTGCGTTCGCACTGATGACAGCGCAACCGATTCGAGCGCAATCGGAAACGCCCTCTCCCAGCCCGCAGACGCCCCGTTCGTCCTCGCCTTCTCCGCAGACATCGGCCCCGAACACGCAGACGCCGCGTGCCTCGGGCGATCAGGTGACGGTGGCCGGATGCGTTCAACGTGAAGCCGACTATCGCCGATCGACAGGTGCCGGTCGCGGCGGAGCGGTGGGAACAGGAGTAGGCGTCGCCAATGAGTTCGTGCTCGGGAACGCGACGATGTCGCAAGGAAGTGGCAGCTCGTCGGGGGCCGCTCCAACAGGTACGGCAGGTGCCAACAGCAACACCGCGTACGAGCTCACCGGCCCAAACGAAGGCCGGGCTGCGACGTACGTCGGCAAACGTGTCGAGATTAGCGGTGTGTTGAAGCCTACCGATACGGCCCCTGCAGGTGGCGAGACGGCGAATGTACCCGGAAGTCGAGATCTGAAGCTGCGGGAGCTCGAGGTTTCGAGCATCCGTGAGACGACCGGTACCTGCACGCCAAGCACGACTGCCCCGTAAGTCACGACGACCTACGAACCGCTTGTGGACCCAGTACTCGATTCAGGGCTGGCTAAGGCCAGCCCTGCGTCATGACCGGTTCTTCCTTTGAGAAGAGGGCGACTCGTTGTAGTAGAACGTCACGGTAAAGAAGGCTGACTCACCAGAATACTCGGATGGGAGCGACGCTAACGGACTCGAGTTCAGCATCGCGCGATACGCTGAATCATTGAAAACGGCGACCGAGGACGGCTCTCGCACAACGAGATCTGTGATGTCGCCATTCCTTTGAACTCGAAACGTGATCACCACATGGCCTTTTCGGGACATGGCGGCGGAGGAGACGAACCAGTTACTTCGAACTCGCGCGACGAATCCGCGAAGCCACGGTGTGAAATCAACGCCTCTGGTGTCGAACCCAATTGTCGGATCTACGACCGGGCTCGCAATCTCGAAACGCTGCACCGCCGATCTTCCGGGTTCCGATTTGAGCCCGCACGCGGCGGCACACGCACACGCCACTAATAGCGACACCGGAAGAAAACATCGGCCCGTGAACGACGCGCTCAATTCTTGTCCATCACATCAATGATGCGCTGTGCTACCAGGCGGTGACCGGCGGCATTGTAGTGCACCCCGCGTGTTCGAACGAGGTGCCGGGCCTCCTCATAAGGAAAGAGCGACCGCGGAGAGGGGTGCTTCGCGAAATCGGGAAGAAGGTCGATGATGGGCAGTCCGAGATCTGCGGCGAGGGCGAGGACGCGATCATGATTCGTAGGATCGCCCTCGCCAATGACCCGGAAGAAGTCCGGCAAATACACGAAATGCAGTGAGCCGCCCCATTCCTCTACGGTGCGTTTCGCTTCTGCGAGAATGCGGCGCAGATCCTCGCGCCCGTCCGCCTGTTCGACGTGCGAGTTCTGCCGAGCGCGCACCGCGTTGATCAGAGCGCGCGACGTTCGCAGCTTGGCGATCCCCATCAACCAGGACGACGCCGGGGTGGGCTCGAGGTTGGCCAGTCGGGCATCATAGAGACGACGCATGTCCTCACCGAGCTCGACTGCGTGCTCTTCCAGGTGTTGATTGAACCCTGGTTCCAAGTAGCGGCGTAATATGTCGCTCTTCATCTCACGAGACAAATCGGTCGTCAGATCGTTGCCCTCGTAGAAAAACCAGAACACGTGCGCAGGGTGCTGCGGCTCGATGTACTCGCGGAGAGTACCGAGCTCGGCGAGGGGGCCGTGAGAGGTGTACCCGACGTTAAGGGTTGCTGGGATAGCGTGGCGAATAAGTCCGGCGAAGCTTTGTTCACGAGGAACGCACCACCCCTCGGCGAACGAGTCACCAACCAGAGCCACTTCCACTGGCCTATCCCATTGTTCGTCTGGGTTATTGAAACCAAAGCGGTCGCTTTCACGCGTCAGGTAGGTACCCGTCTCGTTGCACACGACGGTGACGGCAAGCGGCACGCCCGAGAGCGGAAGAGTCGGCATGTCATGTACCGTGGGCGGAGAATCCGACCACATAGTGATGGGAAACACGTGATAGGCCGACACGCCCCTCGCCCTGAAGTCACGCACCACGTCAACGTCTTCCCGCAGGTCGAAGCCTTTTTGGGGATGCGGCCCGCGGAGCTCCAGCGGGTCCCAGGCGAGAAATGCCTCGCAGGCGTACACGGTGACCATGGCACACACGACGACCTGACGATCTTCGTTCGAACGTGTGAGGCCGACAAAGATGCCGCGACGAAGACAGCCGTCAATATCATTGGGCGAACGAAGAAGCAGTATTGCGTCCGACACGCAGGCGCCGGGGTGAACCACGCGCGCTGTACGGCAGTTCAGTGACATCGAGGCGTACACCAGAACAACGCCGCGGTCTCGCGGCACGGGATCGCAATGGGAGAGGGTTCGGCGTTCGAACAGTTCGCGCCGGCGTTGGATCCTGTGAGAACCGAGGAATGCAGAACCTGAGCCAACGATCCGACGTTCCGTTTCACCGCGGCACTGAAAAGTTGATGAAGGAACGGAAGACTAAGCACGACTGGTTGAAGAAAACCAACCTGATCGTCTCATTGGATCGAACCCGCACGTCCTTTTCAGAACCCAGGATTTTAAGAGCAGCAGGCGGAACGAAAACAGGCCGAAAGCGTGACGTTTTCGGCCTGTCATCGCTGCCCTCTTGGTTGGCGTTGGTCGCATTTGGATGCCGTATGACCGCTATCGGGCACACAAACGGGCACACGCCGAACGTAAGACCTCCGCCCGTCGCATCAGTGACAGTGACCCTAATCCCTTGATTCATGGGTTCAGGCGGTGAGCGTGCCCCGCTATGACGGGGGGCTGCTCAGAAAGGCGTCGCGCTAGTCGAGCGCGCTGCCGGCAGCGGCGATCAAGTCCTCCACTGTGAATGCGCGGCGCGAGAGAGACGCGGTGATCGTCAGCGTAATGTCGTGCGGCTGCCGGAGCGTCGCCGCGTAGGCCTGCCCGGAGACGATGAGCGGCTCATTGAGCGCGGTCCCGACGTAGAACGGCTCAGACCATACGCGACGGTGCGGCTGAAGATTGCCGCAGTCGATATTCACCTTCAAGTGATGATGGTCCTTCGCGATTTCCACATCGCCCGGGTCGCGCCGAAGGGCGGGCCCCGGCCGATATCAGGATAGCCATAGCTGACAGTGTCTGGTTGCTCGGGCAATTCGTCTAGAAGGAACACGCCGGGAGAGACCGGAAGGCGTAGCTCGATCCGCACGTCCGTTGCCGCGGCGGTACCGATGTTCTGCACGACGATGCGGACAGGACGCAAGATCGCGCGCATCTCGGTGAAATACGCGAACTCGCGGTAGTAGCTTTCGTTGGTGCGGCGAAGCGGGTCGTGGACGACGATGCCGAAGGGGCTACCCGAGTTCGATGCATCGACAAAATCGGGGATCTTCCGAGGGTCCGGCATCTTGCAGAATTCGGCTTCCCATGGAGGGAGGTTCCGCGCGGCTCGTCGCGATCGACATGCGCGAATTCCACCGAGAGCGTAGCCTGGTCGATGATGGATAGGTCCTGCGCTTTCATCTCGGCGATCTCATCGACGGTGGCCGGCTTCGTCGAGTCAGTGGAGCTGCCGCGGCGAACATAGACGCAGCCTTTTTGCAGCTTGCCGAGGCTGCGCGTCAGCTGGAAGGGCCGTCGCTGGCGCGCGATGCGGATCACGCCAACGTTCTTCCCTTCATAGGTGAAGGCCTCATACGCAAATTGCAGAGAGCGGTCGATCGCGCCGGCCACGAACTGTTGCAGCGAGTGGTCGGGTAGGTGTTCGCTGACGCCCACGACCGTGCTGCGGCCGCCACGCACATGCTCAACGCCGACCAGCAGATATGCGTCCGCGCGGCGCCACGCGTTGCCGAAACCGACAATGTCCTTGAGCAGCTCGGACTTCTGCTCATCACTTGCCTGCGAGAAAGGGTACTGGTCGCGCTTGAAGTCGAGCGTTTCGCTCTCGTCCTCATAGAGCAGCGACTCGAAGAACTTTACGTCCATGGCTTGTATGGCGTGGCTGTGGATTTTAACGCACACGTCTGACTGAGGAGTTGTACCGCTGGCACTGTCAAGCTGACGAAGATCGTGCGCGACGATCCCTTTGATGCGGGGCTCCCATTACTTGTCAGCAGGTACCCGTCACGTCGTTCCACACCGGGAAGGCACGCGTTCTTAACAGACGGTGGTGAGCAGCCTGCAGCAGGTGACGGCCTACACCAAAAAGATTCGGAACGATGCTCTGTACCGACAAGAATCGTTGAGCGTGCGCCGTTTGAGCATCCGGCTACTCTGGCCGCGGTCGCCTCAACCTGACAATGCCGGGTATGGCCACTGTACGAATTTTCATGACGGACACGGTGCAACCCAATAATCCTGCGTTCGCTCTCCCCTCCATCGACGTTGATCCGTTGAGAGGGAGTTTTAATGACACCCGCACGTTGGGTCGGTGTCGTCCCCGTCATCACCAGCATCGCCTGCGCCCGGCCGAGAAGATCGGCGCGTGCAAACAGCAAGAAATGAACTGGGGGAACGATGGGCGCCCCCGAACACTCGCCAGAATGGAGGCCAGAATGGCCCTAGCGATATGGGCAGATGCTCCTGACGTCCCAACGACCGTCTGTATCGTCTAGGTGCGTCACCGGGTGTAGTGGGGCGCGGGCACCTCTTCCATATCACGAACCAAGATCGTCAACGACGCTGGCAGCTTGAGCGGATCGCTGGGGCTGCTGCACCATCTGCGGAACGCGTCGCCTGCACACGACCGCCCGACGACAGCGTTTCAGAAACATAACCTAACCGGCTGGCGCCTCTGTGCGCGCGTCGAGGTCGCAGGGCGATCCGCGCGAACGCGTCGGCAGAGCCATCCTCGGCGCGCCGTTAGATAGTTGTCAGATAGTTCGGTTTTTCGACTCGAGCGGCGTCGCAAACTCCCTGTAAGTGCTTGCCGGGGGCGGGGATCGAACCCACACGCCCCTTTCGGGACCCAGGATTTTAAGTCCTGTGCGTCTGCCAGTTCCGCCACCCCGGCCTGTAGTGGAATTAGTAGTTTACGCGGTCTGCTTTTCGCTCGCGGCCGTTTTGTCCCCGCGATTTGTCCCCACGACGTGATCGTTGAGCCGATCGACGCCTTCGCGGAGATCCGCTTCGCTGGTGATGGCGTAGCGGCGATAGACGCGCTCGGTTTTGTGCCCGGTCCAACTGCATTGCGACCGAGCGCGACAGCCCGCGGCGCTCCATGTTTTGAACCGCTGAACGCCGCAGATCTGCGGGATGCGCCCGGGGTAGTAAGCCGAATTGGCGCTGGATGGTTCGATAGCCCAATCGCCCAGTAATGAAATCCGCTGCCGTTGTTACAGAGCGGGGGTTGTCGTCAACTCGAAAAGCGCGCGCGCAAATTTTTGGTAATTACCTCATCGCTCCTTCGCCGCCTTCCGCTTCCGCGTCATCACGGGCGCATTCTCG